>FTDM01000003.1_pt1 | contig 8193 bp, 6 predicted proteins | sample 1639961 | NCBI WGS metagenome assembly FTDM01 (sample SAMEA3914869, study PRJEB12502) | metagenome | biome: forest; material: soil | place: USA | collected 2012-03-12 | depth 0.1 m | reverse complement strand
GTTTGGGGGAGGGTCGTCGTCGCGGCGGACTCGACCGCGAAGCCGCAGTCGCGGAGCATGAGGTCGGCCTCGGCGAGGGTGAAGAAGTGGACGTGGGTGCGGTCGAGGAGGCCGGCGTCGGCGTAGGGCCAGCGGTCCTGGGTGAGGAGGGGGAGGACGACGCTCCAGTGGCCGACGTTGGGGATCGAGCAGACCAGGGCACCGTCGTCGGCGAGCCAGGGGCGCAGGGTGCGGAGGAGGCGGTGGGGATCGTGGAGGTGCTCGAGGACGTCGCCGAAGACCATCGCGTCGAAGGCGCCGCGCTCGAAGGGGAGGTCCGAGAGATCGTCGAGGTCGGCCTCGACGACGGCGTCGAGGCGCTCGCGGGCGCGGGCCGCGGCGTCGGCGGCGAGCTCCAGCCCCATCACCTCGATCCCGCGCTCCTCGCGCAATGCGGCGCCGAGGGCGCCGGCGCCGCAGCCGACGTCGAGGACGCGGCGCGCCTCGCTCGGCACCAGGGCGCGCAGCTCCGGCCGGTCGAACTCGAAGTAGGCGTCGTCCTGGGGGGTCATGCAGTGAGGACGGTCGGGTGCTTGCGCGCGAATGCGGCCTTGTCGGCGGCGATCGTCCGGTCGATCCAGGCGCGGAGCGCCGGGTCCTCGGTGCGCACGGTGGCCGAGAGCGCGTGGCGGATGCGGGAGTCGCGGACCAGCTGCGGCGGCCGGCCGATCGCCCGCAGGCGGACCAGCAGGTCGGTGTCCTGGAACCAGACCCGCAGCGCCGGGTCGAAGAACTCGCCGGGCGCGTGCGACATCTCCTCGATCGTGCGGGCGCCGAGGGCAAAGCACCAGGCGGCGAAGTCGTCACGCATCGCCCCTTCGATCGTCCGTGGGAAGACGACGGAAGCGCCGTCGTCGAGTGAGGCGTGCAGCGGCTCCCACCAGCCCTCGAGCACTTCGACGTCGTCGTTCATCACTACGGCATAGGGAGTGTCGACGGCGCGCAGTCCCGCGTTGACCGGGGCCGTGAAGCCCTGCGGCGGCGAACCGTTGTCGACGACGACCACTTGGTGCGGCACGGCCGTGTTGGCGGCGATCGCCGCCAGGCAGGCGCGGCCGCGGGACGCGGTGGCGTCGAGGGTGGGGACGACGATCGTGAGCTCGGCGCGCTCGCCGGGGGTCTGGCGGGCGGCGATGGCGGCGCTCGCGGGTGCGGCGACGGCGGCGGGGACAGTGACGACGGGTCCGCGTCGCGCCAACTCCGCGCAGATCGCGGCGAGCTCGAACCCGGGCGCGGCCCCGGCCGCGTCACGGAGGCATTCGGCGTCGCGCCGACGGAAAGCGAGGGCGTGGGTGGCCGTCGGATGACCGCCCGGGTCGTCGGGCGAGACGGACGCAGCAGACGCGTGGCGGGTTGGGGCCCCTGCAGGGCGCGAAACCGCCGCGCGTCGAGTTGGGGCGGCTGTACCGCCCGAACTTGACGCGCAGGTTTCGTCACATGCGCCGAGGAGGTGGGCAAGGGCGTCGGGGGCGAGGAGGGCCGGGCCGCGGAGGAGGATCAGGACCTCGGACTCGGCCGCGGCCGCGCCGCGGATCGCCGAGGCGATGAAGCCCTCGCGGCGCTCGTTCCGCAGCACCTTCACGTCGCCGCTCAGCCCGGCAAGCAGCTCGGCCAGGTCGGGGGAGGCGTCGTCGACGAGAATCGCCTCGAAGCTCGGCTCGGCCTCCAGCGCCGCGAGGGCCTCGAGGCAGCGGCGGGTGCGCTCGCGACCGCCCTCGAGGTGGACGATGACCGTGACCTCGGCCATCGTCAGCCCAGCGCGGCCGCCGGCTCGCCGAGCCCGGTCACCGCGTCCACCCGCACCGCCCACTCTTCGTCGACGATCTCCAGCTCACCGTGGCCGAGGCGCAGGCCGTTGACGTAGAGGTCGATCGGGTCCTCGAGGCGGCGGTCCAGCTCGACCACGGCGCCGACCCCGAGGGCGACGACCTCGGCGAGCGACAGCCGCGCCCGCCCGAGCTCCGCCCAGACCCGCACCGGCACCTGGCCGAGCGCACCGCGCAGGGCCGCGTCGCCCTCACCGCCGCCCTCGACCTCCGTCGTGCCCGCCCGGTGGGCCGAGGTCGCCAGCCGCGCCAGCCCCTCCGCGGCGCCCGGCTCGATCGCCTCCAGCACCTGGACCGCGCGGCGGCTGCCGGAACGCCCCGGCTTCGCCCGCATCACCCGCACGCCCTCGACGCAGAGCCCGAGCCCTTCACCGACCCTGCCGCCCAGTCGCAGCGTCGCCCCGGGCGCCAGGCCCAGGACCTCCGCCGCCGGCGTCTGCGGCCCGGCGATCTCCGCCCGCAGGGCGACCTCGATCCCGGCCATCGCCTCGCGCAGCCGCAGCCCGGTCACCGGGTCGCGCGCCTCGTCGCCGTCGCGGCGGCGGCCGAGGATGCGCTCCTCGACCGGGGCGATCGCGCGATGGGGGAGCAGCAGGGTCAGGTCGAAGTCGCGGTCCAGCATGTGGGCCCGCATCGCCAGCTCCAGGGTCGGCTCGCTGACCGGCGCGACGCCCGCCGTCTCCAGCTGGGAGTCGATCCCGACGAGGGCCAGCTCGACCCCGGCGAGGTCACGCCAGACGACGGTCAGCTGGCCGAGCAGGTCGTCGAAGAGGCGCCCGGCGAGGGCGAGGTCGATCTCGGAGAGGCGCCGGTCGGGTGGCGGCTCCGCCGGGCCGCCGCTGAGCAGCGACTCGATGCCGGTGAGGATGAAGCCGGCGTCCGCGGCGAGCAGCACCTGCGTCTCGGTCGGCCGCAGCTCGACCACCGCGCAGAGGGCGGAGGAGGCGAGCCGCTCGTGGGCGTTCCCCCAGGTGAGCTGCGTCGCCTCGACGAACTCGAGCTCGATCGGCAGGCGCAGCTCCGCCGAGAGCCGGGTCGAGCTGGTCCGGCAGAACGCCGCCAGCGCCCGGCCCAGCCGCCGCTCGTGGTCGGGCGTGAACTTGGTCGGACGGGTGAAGTCGATCTTCTTCATCGTGCTCACGAGAGGCCTTCCTTCTGCTCGGCGAGCCCGGCGGACCGCCGTTTGATCTCCTCCAGCAGCGCCGCCCGGCGCTGTTCGGCGAACGAGCGCGCCGCCGCCTCCTCGGCGATCGCGAGATGGCGCCAGACCATCACCGCGAGGAACCAGCAGACCATGTAGCCGACGACCCCGGCGATCAGCGCGCGCAGCCCGGCGCTCGCCGCCGGGACCGCGGACGACAGCGCCAGGAGGCCGACGATGACGAACGCGCCGATCCCGCCCCAGCCGCGGGCAAGCTCGATCTGCCGCGTCGCCCGCGGGTGGTCGCGCAGCCGGATCGCGACCTCCTCCTGCGGGACGCCGTCGAAGTTCTCCTCGACCCGCCCCGGGCTCATGGGACGACCCTCGAGGAGAGGTCACGTGGGTCGGCCGGCGCCAGCTCGACCACCGTCTCGGCGACGTAGTGGACCGGCAGGGAGGTGCGGATCGCGACGTCCACAGCGGCGCCGATGTAGCTGGTGTCGGCGGCGGCGCTGACCAGGATCCGGTTCGGGTCGAGCCCCTTCAGGTTCTCGAACATCTCGACCGCGGCGGGCGACGCGGTGCCGGCGCGGACCGCCAGGTGGACCTCTTCGACGCCCGCCGCACGTAGGGTCGCCCCTAGCGACTCGACCGTCACGCCGCTGCTCGGCGCAGCGGCGGGGGTGTCGATCAGGACCAGCTGGGACGACTCGCCGAGCAGGGCGACGGCAAGGTCCTCGTATGCGATAGCGCAGGCGTTGACGCCGGAGCCCTCGAGCATCGCTCGCAGCGCTGCGCCGCCGTCGGCCGGTTCCAGGGTGAGGCAGGCGACGTCCTGCCCGACCGCCGCGTGGGCGGCGGCGACGCGGGCGAGCGCCGCGGTTTTGCCGGTGCCGGCCGGACCGACGACGGCGAGGCGGCGACGACCGGGGCCGGGGGCCGGCGCGACCGGCAGCCGCAGCGCGAGCTCGTTGCGGACCAGGGTGCGCAGGCGGCTCGGCGTGGCAAAGGGGGCGACGTTGGCGACGACCGCGTCGACGACGTCGGCCGCGAGGTCGGCGCCGAGCCCGGCCGCCACCATCCCCTCGCGGAGGGCCGCGATCCGCCGAGGCTCCGGCGTGGGATCGACCTCGGGCTCGGGAAGCGAGTTCGTTTCCGGTTCAGGCTCAGGAGAGGTTTGTGGAGTCATCTCCTGGAGGAGATCGGCGAAGGGCTTCGCTTCGCCGACCAATCGCTGGACCGCGGGCGTTTCGAGGCCCTCGCGGGTCGCCGCGTCGTTGCGGACCAGATGCGGTTCGGTCACGGCGGGCGGCTCGATGACGGTTTCCGGCGCTATGGCCTCAGGCTCACCGCCGTCGTCGAACACGTCGATCCGCGGCCCGCCCGGCCGGGCGTCGACCTCGACGCATTTCTTCTGGAAGAAGCCGGCGACGCCGCCGATCAGGCCCTCGCGGCGGCTCACGATCACCGCCTCCGGGCCGAGCTCGGCGCGGATCCGCGGCAGCAGCTCCTCGATCGACGCTCCCCTGTAGGTCTTCATCTTCTGGTCGTCGCCCGCGATCGGGTCGGCGGCCACGAGTACGTCGCTCATACCTGGACAACCCCCATGTTCTCGACCCGGACTCCGGGCACGATCTCGTTGTAGGAACAGACAGTCAGTTGCGGCAGCGACTGCTCGCACAGTCGCCGCAGGTGTCGGCGGGCGCGGCCCGAGCAGAGCAGCACCGGCCGGGCGCCCTGGGCGAGCGCCGAGTCGAGCTGGCGCGACAGCGCCCCGATCAGCGCCTGGGCGCGCGAGGGCTCCATCGCCAGCTGCTCGCCGTCGGGCGTCTGGGCGAGCGATTCGCCGATCTCCTGCTCGATCGCCGGATCGAGCGAGATCGCGCGCAGGCGCATCGCCGCGTCGAGGTGCGGCGCCGTGATCGTCCGCCCGAGCGCCGCCCGCGCGTACTCCGCCAGCACCGCCGGGTCGCGGGTGAGGCGCGACTTGTCGCCGATCTCCTCGACGATCGCGCCGAGATCACGGATCGGCACGCCCTCGCGCAGCAGCGCCTGCAGCACCCGCTGGACCTCGCCGAGCGAGAGCTGCTCCGGCACGACCTCCTCGACCGCCGCCGCGTTCGTCTCCTTCAGCCCGTCGAGCAGCTTTTTCGTCTCCTGGCGGGTGAGCAGCTCCGCGGCGTGGCCGCGGATCGTCTCGGTGAGGTGCGTGGCGACCACCGATTCGGGGTCGACGACGGTGTAGCCGAGCGCCTCGGCTTCGGCCCGCGCGGCGTCCGGCACCCAGGTCGCCGGGAGGCCGAAGGCGGGCTCGGTGGTGGGGACGCCGGGCAGCTGTCCGGCCGCCTCGCCTGAGTCCATCGCCAGCTGGTGGCCGGGCATGACCCGCCCGCGAGCGACCTCCGAGCCGCGCACCCGCAGCACGTATTCGTGCGAGTCGAGGCCGAGCTCGTCGTGGATGCGGACCGCCGGGATCACCGATCCCAGCTCGCCCGCGAGCTGCTTGCGCATCGCCCCGACCCGGCCCATCAGCCCGCCGCCTTGACCCGCTTCGACCAGCGGCACGAGCCCGAAGCCGATCGCCAGCTCGAGCGGGTCGACCGCGGTCGCGGTGTCGGCGGTCGGGCCCGCGGGCAGCTCCGGCGTGCCGCCGGGTCCGAGCAGCGCCGGCCCGCCCGCGCCCGCCAAGGCGAGCTCGCCCGCCGGCTGCGGCAGCCCGTCCTTCATCGCGTAGGCGACCCCGGCGAGGGCGCCGCCGATCAGGAGGAACGGGATCTTCGGCAGCCCCGGCACCAGGGCGAAGGCGCAGATCACCCCGGCCGCCACCATCGGCGCCTTGCGCTGGGCGAAGATCTGGCCCGCGATGTCGTTGCCGAGGTCCCGCTCGGAGGCCGAGCGGGTGACCAGGATCCCCGCCGCGACCGAGATCAGGAGCGCCGGGATCTGCGCCGCAAGCCCGTCGCCGACCGTCAGCAGCGAGTAATGCTGCACCGCTTCCGGGAAGGAGAGGTGCTGCTGCATCACCCCGACGACGATCCCGCCGAGCAGGTTGATCATCACGATCAGGATGCCCGCGATCGCGTCGCCTTTGACGAATTTCGAGGCGCCGTCCATGGCCCCGTAGAAGTCGGCTTCGCGGGAGATGTCGTCGCGCCGGTCGTGGGCCTGCTGGTCGGTGATCTGGCCCGCGTTCAGGTCGGCGTCGATCGCCATCTGCTTGCCCGGCATCGCGTCGAGGGTGAAGCGGGCGGCGACCTCGGCGACGCGCCCGGCGCCGTTGGTGACGACGACGAACTGGATCACGATCAGGATCAGGAAGACGACCAGCCCGACCACGACGTTGCCGCCGACGACGAAGCTGCCGAACGCCTTCACCACCGAGCCGCCGTCGCCGTGCAGGAGGATCTGGCGGGTCACCGAGACGTTGATCGCGAGGCGGAACATCGTCGTCAGCAGGAGCAGCGACGGGAAGGCGGCGAAGTCGAGCGCCCGCGGCACGTAGAGCGTCGCCACCACGATCGTGATCGCGGAGGCGATGTTGAGGGTGATGAAGAGGTCGATCAGCCCCGGGGGCAGCGGGATGATCATCATCACGACGACCATCACGACCGCGACCGCGGCGAGCAGGTCGGCGTGCGACATCAGCTTCTTGAAGCCGGCGCTCATGCGGCGCTCGCGATCGGCGCCCGCCTGCGGGCGGTGCGGTAGACGTAGGCGAGGAGCTCGGCGATCGCGCGGTAGAAGTCGGCCGGGATTTCGGCTTCCAGCGGGACCGCGTCGAAGAGCGAGCGGGCCAGCGGTTTGTCCTCGACCACCGGCACGCCGGCCCCTTCGGCGACCTTGCGGATCTCCAGCGCGATCAGGTCCTGCCCCTTGGCGACGACGATCGGCGCGGGCCGCTTGCCGTCGTAGGCGAGGGCGACGGCGAAGTGGGTCGGGTTGGCGACGACGACATCGGCGCCGAGCACCGCCGACATCATCCGCCCGCGCGACATCTGCTGGGCCTTGCGGCGCATCGAGGCACGCAGCTCGGGGGAGAGCTGCTCTTCTTTGTGCTCCCGTTTGACCTCCTCTTTGGTCATCTTCAGCTGCTTCTCGTGTTTGTGGCGCTGCCAGAGGAGGTCGACCGCGCCGATCAGGAGGTAGGCCGCCGCTGCCTTCCAGGCGATGCCGCCGGCGAGGCTCGCGATCGCCTTGCCGAAGGCGGGCGGTTCGAGGCCGGTCATCGAGGCGAGCTTCGACATGTTCGGCAGCAGCGCCATCGCGGCGATCGCGCCGACCACCGTCACCTTCACGAGCGCCTTCGCCAGCTCCACCCAGCCGTTCGGGCCGAGCAGGTTCTTCGCCCCCTGGATCGGGTTCAGCCGTTTGAAGTCCGGTTTCAGCCCGGCCGGGTTCAGGTGCAGGCCGACCTGGCCGAGGTTGACGAGCAGGGCAGCGAGGAAGCAGGCGAGCGCCACCGGCGCGATCGCCTCCGCCATCGCCATCCCGGCGGTCCCGGCGAGGCTGCCGAGGCCCGCGCCGGCGGCCTTGTCCGGGTGCCCGGCGTCGCCGAGCATTCCCCGCATCGTGTCGGCGAGGTCGCTCGCGATGTTGGGGCCGAAGACGGCGAGCGAGCCGAGCGCCGCGATCAGCACGACCGCCCCGCTGAGGTCGGTCGATTTCGCGATCTGACCTTTTTTGCGCGCGTCTTTGCGGCGTTTCGGCGTCGCGTTCTCGGTTTTGTCCTCTTTCCCGGGCACGCGATCACCCCACCCCGACGCCGGCGAGGCCGGTTTCGACCGAGTGCTGGAGCTGGTCGTAGAACCAGCTGCCCATGAACGGCAGGGCGGCGGCGACGATCAGCAGGCCGACGATGATCTTGACCGGGAAGCCGACCGCGAAGATGTTCAGCTGGGGGACGACGCGTGAGACGACGCCGAAGGCGACGTCGGTGAGGATCAGCGCCAGCAGCACCGGCGCCGCCACCTCGAGTGCCGCGCCGAAGATGCCGACGAAGGCGCTCGACACGGCGCTGGTCAGCCGCGTGATCGACGGCATCCCCAGCATCGGCACCAGTTCGTAGGTGCGCGAGAGCCCGCGGATCACCCAGGCCTGACCGTCGATGACGATGAAGACGAGGATCCCGACCATCGAGTAGAGCTGCGACATCGTCCCCGACTGGGTGTTGTCGACGGGGTTGATCAG
>FTDM01000043.1_pt1 | contig 8319 bp, 8 predicted proteins | sample 1639961 | NCBI WGS metagenome assembly FTDM01 (sample SAMEA3914869, study PRJEB12502) | metagenome | biome: forest; material: soil | place: USA | collected 2012-03-12 | depth 0.1 m | reverse complement strand
TCCCGGGCGTCTCATGGCGACCCTGGCAGGCTGTGGCCGCCATGAGACGCCCGGGACGTGGAGGTCTCGCGAGGGAGATGCCACAGGTCGGGAGGAGGTCGGACTTCCGTCACCGCTTCGCGCGAGAGAAGCCACACCTCGCCCCGATCGGTCACGAAGATCCCGGGAACGTCACACCTCCGCGCGCCTCGTGTCTGTTTTCGGGCCTGAGATCGGACCCCGGAGACGCGCTGCGTGTATTAGGTCCCCTATAGGGGCCCAAATACACGCAGCGCAGTCGTGACTGTTGGACAACACGCGTGGAAGCGTGGACTTCCCGACCTCTTTGTGACGAGGTGTCACCTCGGTGACGGATCCGTGGCACTCCCGGCCCGATCCCGTGGCACTCCGTCCCGATCCGTCGCACTCCGCCCGAACCGTGGCGCCCGCCTGGGATCCCGCCGCTCCCCGCACTCCCGGCCGTCTCGGCCACGGCCACAGCCTGCCAGGGCCGTGGCCGAGACGGCCCTCTCGCCGAGACGCCTCGCGTCCCTTACTCCGGGCGCCAGCTTCCGGCGGCCGCGTCCCTTCCCCGGGCGCCAGCTTCAGGCGGCCCCGTCCCTCCCCCGGGCCAGCTTTCAACGGCCCCCGCAGCGCGGTCGTCCTTTGGCCCGTCTACCGGGCCAAAGGACGACCGCGCCGGCCGAACCTTCTCCGGGCCGCAGCGCACCCGGAACCAACCCCTCAGGCACCCGCCAGCGACCGCAGCCAGAGGTCGGCCAGTCCGAGCCGCCAGAGGCGGACCGCGTCTCGGGCCGGGAGGGCGCTTCGGTCGGCGCGCAGCAGACGCTCCAGCGCGGCGCTCTCGACGTAGTCGCGGATCGGTGCGTCGGCGGCGGTGAGGGGGGCGAGCAGGCGCTCGCCCTCGGGTCCGGCCAGCGCCTCGGCCAGCAGGGGGTTGAAGCGTGCCTTTCCGCGGCGGGTGAGGACGGGGTCGGCGGCGTGGCCGGCCAGTGCGTCGCGCAGGAGGGGCCGGTCGCGCAGTGGGTCGAAGCCGAGCTCCGGCGGTAGGCGGAGGACCGTCTCGACCAGCTCGAGGTCGAAGAGGAACGGGTGGGAGCGCTCGATTCCGGCGTCGATCTCTTCGCGGCGCAGGTGGCCGGCGACGTCGAACTCGTCGTCGGTCAGGGTGGCCACGAGGCCTCGCCACCAGAGCGGCCCGGCGGGCGGTCGACGGTCCTCCGCCAGCTCGGCGAGGGCGAGAAGGTCGGCGGCGCTCAGCAGCGAGCCCTCGGCGTCCGACTCCGCCCGACGACGCCGCCGGCGTCGCAGGGCCGCCGGTGGGATCAGCGGGACGACCCCGAAGCGGCGCAGCGCCCGCAGCCGCAGCGCCCGGTCGTCGGGGTGCTCGCCCATGCCGGGGATCCGGCCGCAGAGCTGCCAGGCACCCGCGAGTCGGCCCCGCCGCAAGCGGTCGGCGATCAGCTCCGGCGCGGTGCCGAACAGCTCGTCGCCGCCCTCGCCGTCCAGCATCCGCGCGACCCCGAGCTTCCGTGCCCGCTCGGCGAGCGGCTCCCAGACGAAGAGGTTGGGGCTCACCGGCGGCAGCCGCCAGCGCTCGATGTGGACGAGGGCGGTGGGGAGGACGGCCCGGCCCGAGCGGATCTCGATCCGCGCCGCCGTCAGCCCGCTCCACGCGACGGTCGCTTCGATCAGCTCCCGCTCGTCGGTCTCCGGGTGGTCGGGGAAGACGGCGGAGAGCGCCACCGTCCCGGCCGGGCCGGCGCTCGCCAGGCCGGCCGCGACCGCGGCCGAGTCGAGCCCGCCGCTCAGCCGCACGGCGCTCCGCCCGGGCCCGGCGGCGGCGCGGGCGACCGCGGCGAAGACCGCCTCGCGCAGGTGCTCGGCAAGCTCGGCGGGCGAGCCCGCGAGCGTCCCTTCGTAACGCGGGCTCCAGTGCCTCTCGATTGCGAGCGAGTTGCCCTCGCGGCGCAGGCCGTGGCCGGGGGGGACGCGCCTGATCCCCTCGTACAGGGTGCGTCCCGCGGGGAAGGCGCCGCTCTCGATCCACGCCTTCAGCGCCAGGGCATCGGGGGCCGGCGTCGTCGGCAGGCGGTCCAGCAGCTCGCGCTCGTGTTCGGCGCTGATGCCACCGCCCGCCTGGGTGTAGACGAGGGGTCGGGAGCCGAGCGGATCGCGGGCGCCGGGGTTCGGCGCCGGCGCCGAGGGCTCCACCTCAGAGCTCCAGCAGGCGCTCGTAGCCGGGGTCGGCGTCGGGCAGCACCGCCTGCCCGTCCACCTCGATCCAGGCGTGGGCGGCGAAGGGCTGCGGCCGCACCGCGATCACCAGCCGTTGCGGCACGCCGCGCCGCTCCAGCATGCTCATCAGGGTGAGCGAGCGAAAGAGGCAGCGGGAGTCGCCGGGCAGGTTGAAGAGGACCCGCCGGCTCGCTTTCGCCAGCCGCCAGGCGACCACCGGCCCGTCGCCTTCGGCGTCGAACTCGACCCTGGTGCGATCGGCGCGCGAGCGCAGCGCCTGCACCGCCGCCTCGGCGTCGCCGCCGCGCATCGCCAGCCGCACCCGCAGGTAGGTCGCCACCACCTCCGTGCTCAGCCGCGCCTTCGCCGCGGGGGAGAGGCGGTCGAGGTCGCGCGGGCTCTCCGGCCTCATCGCGCCGGCGTCCCCAGGTAGGACTCGACGGCCGCGGCCGAGGCCGTCGCGTCGCCGTCGGGCAGGATGCGCAGCCGGTGGACCAGGGCGCCCTCGGCGAGCGTGCCGACGAGATCGAGCTGGCGCACGAGGCGCTCGGGGGTGCGGACCGAGAGGTTGAAGGTCGCGGCGAGGAGCTCGAACGGGTCGACGCTCTCCAGCGGCTCGACCTCCGGCCCGGCGCTCGCGCGTTCGAGGAGGAAGAGCGCCGCCAGCGGCGTCGGCGGCGCCGGCGCCAGCGCGACCCGCTCGCGCCCGGCGAAGCCGACCGCGGGGCCGAGCCGTCCCCGCTCGGCCTCGGAGAGGCGCTCGTGCTCGGCGGCGCGCAGGTAGAGCGAGCCGGTGCCGGGATGGGCGAGGAGCTCCCCGTCGCCCTCGCGCAGCGCGATCGCGTCGTCGCCGAGGAGCGTCGCGCCGGCGCGCAGCATCGCCGCGGCCAGGGAGGACTTCCCGGCGCCGGGCTCGCCGGCGAAGAGGACCGCGCCCGCGCCCGTCACGACGCCGGAGGCGTGCAGGACCTCGAAGCCGCGCAGGGTCGCCGCCAGCGGCAGCGCCTGGGCGGCGAGGACGAAGGCCCAGTCCGGTTCGGCCGGGTCGGGATCGCAGAGGACCTCGTGCCCGTCGAGGGAGACCAGGACCCTCGCCACCCCGACCGCGTCGAGGAGGTAGCCGGCCGGCTCGGCGAGGTCGACGGTCAGGAGCGTCTCCTCGCCCGCCGACAGCTCGCGCATCCGTCGCGCCTCGCCCGCGCCGGGCGCCCAGCGGCGCCGCAGGGTCTCCGGGTCGAGGCGCACCGTCGTCGCCTCGGCGTCCGCGCCCCCGCCGGCGCCCGTCGCCAGGCCCGGCACCCGGATCGCCGGGTCGATGTCCAGGTCGAGCCCGAAGGCCGACTCAGTCGGAGGCATCCTCGATCTCGATCAGCCCGCGCTCGAGCAGGCCGCGGCAGAGCGCCAGCAGGTCGGCCTGGATCTGGGCCTCGTCGACGCCGAACTCCGCCGCCAGCCCCGGCACCGCCGCGCCGATGCTCGGCGCCTCGCCGAGGGCGTCCAGCATCGTCCCCGCGGTCGGGTTCAGGCCGTGGTATCTCCCCGTGCGCAGGTTCAGCACCACGGTCTCGGCGACGAAGCTGCGATGGACGACGTGCTGGGGCAGGCGCGCCCGCGAGGCCAACAGGGTCTGGTCGGATGGCGAGGTCATGTCAGATTGCTCGTTCGTGATCCGATCAGTACTCGGCGATCGTCCCGGAGCGTTGACCGTACCGAATCGCGGCCCGTAGGCAATAGATGGAGACGGGGAAGAGGACGAGCGTGAAGGCGACCAGCTTGCCCAGCTCGAGCAGCGCCGAGTGCTCCAGCGGCGTGTCGACGAGGAGGTGGCGAAGCAGATCGGTGGCCGGCGTGAACGGCTGGACTTCTGACGCCCAGCGGATCCAGCCCGGCAGCAGGGCGATCGGAAAGTAGAGGCCGCCGACGATCGCCACCGCGGTGACGAGGAACTGCGAGGCGCTGGTGACCTGCTTGAAGGCGATCACCATCGCCACCAGGACCAGGGCGAAGGGCATGAACGCGAAGGTGCCGAGCAGCGCCACCGGCAGCGCCAGCGGCGCGGTCGTCGCCAGCGGCAGGCCGAAGATGATGGCCGCGAAGACGAGCGTCAGGGTGCCGCTGAAGAACGCGTTCGCCAGCGGGAACATCATCGAGCCGAAGATGCCGTTGATCGGGCCGTAGGCGCTGACCAGAAAGCGCTCGATCGTCCCCGAGACGAGTTCCTGGCGGATCGTCACCGGCATCACGCCGAGCGAGATGGTGAGGATCTGGACGATCGCCAGGCCGATCACCACGTAGCCGAAGTACCCGCCGGGGGAGTCGATCGTGTTCGTCGTCAGCAGCCGGCTTATGTAATAGAAGACGACCAGGGAGAACAACGGCCCGAGGAATTGGGAGACGAACTGCGTGCGGTAGGAGACGAAGAGGAGCGCGTCGCGGCGAACCACTGCGAGGGTCGCGTCCAGCCAGAGCTTCATTCGTACGGCCTCAGCTTTCCGTCTTCGAGCGTGTAGCTGGCGTCACAGTCGATCACCCGTTCCTCGCCGCGTGGCGAGCACCACAGGATCGCGGCCCCGGCGGCGGCGGCGCGGGCGGTCTCCTTGCTGAGCAGCGCGTAGCCCTGGTCGTCCAGCGAGTTGCGCGGCTCGTCCAGAAGCACCACCACCGGTTCGTGGAGGAAGGCCATCGCCAGCCGGATCCGCTGCCGCTGGCCCATCGACATCCGGTCGACCCGCCGATCGGCGAATTCGACCAGGCCGAAGCGCTCGAGGTTGACGGCGACCAGCTCGGCCCGGCGCTCGCGCGGGACGTAGGCGAGGCGCGCCCAATAGTCGAGCTGCTGGGAGACCCGCAGTCGCGCCTGCAGGCCGCGGTCGCCGGCCGAGAGGAACCCGATCTTGCGCTGATAACGGCCGCCGGTCGTCTCCGAGGGCATGCCCTGGATCTGGACCGTCCCCCGCTGGGGCAGCAGGATCCCTGCCGTCAGGCGCAGGAGCGTCGTCTTCCCGACCCCGTTGCGGCCGCCGACCCAGGTCACCTCGCCTGGCAAGACCGTAAGGTCCACGCCATCCAAGATGGGGGGCTTCGGACCCTTCCAGCGGTGGTAAAGGTCCTTGATCTCGAGCAGCGGCTGGGTCAAGTGGTCGCCGCAGCCTAAACGTGACCGGGATCGGTGTCGAAGTCGAGTGTCCGTACGGTCGCGGCGAGCTCGGCGGGCGGGACCTCGGTGCCGGCGCGAAGGCGCCGGATCGGGACGGTCTCGGCGAGCGCGGCGGCAAGCTCGAACCGGCGCCCCTCGCGCTCGGCGGTGCGGGGGAAGTTGAGCAGCATCGAGAGGAGCGGCGCCAGCGGGCGCTCGACCGGTTCGAGCTGGGGCGCGCCTTCGCCGTCGCGGTGGAGGAGGACGATCGCCCCGAGCGGCCGCGCCGTCGCCACCACCGGCACCGCTCGCCACGCCTCCTCGCCGAGGTCGGCGAGGAGCTCCCCGGGCGACTGCTGCAGGGCGCTCGGCACGGTCATCAGCGGCGGGCCGGGATGGGCCGGGAGGGGCTGCTCGATGCCGGGCCCGACGACCACGACGTCGTCGCTCAGCAGCTCGGTGCCTGCGCCCACCAGCTCGGCCAGGAGCGTGCTCTTGCCGCCGCCGGTGCCGGCGGCGATCGCCACGGCGCGATCCCCCAGCGCCACCGCACCGGCGTGCAGCGCATCGTGCCCGCGCAGGAGCGCGACGCTGAAGAGGACCGAGTCGAGGAGGACGCGCCAGTCGCGGACGGCGGAGGCACCGTCGCCGACCGCACAGAGCAGCACCGCGGCGGAGGCGCTCAGGTGAGCGAGGGTGCGCCCGTCATGGAGGAAGCGATGGTCCCCCGCGGTGCCGCGCTCGACCGCGAAGCGGGCGGCGTCGATGGTCGCTTCCCAGCCCGGCTCCGCCAGGCCCGACCAGGCCGCCTCGAGCTCGGCCGCCGTGGCGGCGGTGAGGACGACGTCGTCGGCCCCGGCGGCGCGCTCCGCCCACGCGCCGGGCGGCGCGAGCGAGTCGAAGCGAAGATCGAGCCCGAAGGCATGAGTCCGCAGACGCCGGGTCACGGAGGCCCTGCCGAGGGTCATCCCGAATAGGACCCGAGCAGCCGGGTGAGGATGTCGGCGCCGAAGTCGAGGGCGGCGACCGGGACGCGCTCGTCGGCCGCGTGGAGCAGGGACTGGAAGCCCAGCTCGGGGGGCAGCTGCATCGGCAGGAAGCCGTGGTGCTGGATGCCGAGGCGGTTGAAGTGGCGGCCGTCGGTGACCCCGGCGAGCAGCATCGGCACCGGGTGGCCGGTCGGGTCGGCGTCGCGGAGGAGCTGGGCCAGCCGCGGGTAGAGGGACCAGTCGACGGCGGGATCGGCGCGCTCGAAGAGCTCGACCTCGGCGCGGACGCCGGAGGCGAGGAGCGGGCGGAGCTCGGCGAGGAGGTCGTCGGGGCCGTAGCCGGGGAGGACGCGGCAGTCGAGGTTCGCTTCGGCCTCGGCGGGGACGACGTTGATCGCGTCGCGGTCGCCCGCGGCGAGGTGGGTGACGGTCGCGGTGTTGCGGAGCATCGGGGCGATCGCCCCGGCCCGATCGCCGAGCGCGCGGAGGGCCGTCCCGCTGATCCGCTCGTTGCCGAGGGCCCGCACGATGCCCCCCAGCGGGGAGCCGACGGCGTCCGCCATCTCGTCGAGCATCTTCCCGGCGACGGGAGTGATGTGGACGGGCAGACCGGACTTGCCGATGCGGCGCGTCGACTGGGCGAGGGCGGTGACCGCGGAGCCGGGGCCGCCGAGGGCGCCGTGGCCGGCATCGCCCTCGGCGATCAACCGCACGATCGCGCGCTGCTTCTCGGCGACCTGGATCGGGTAGACCCGCTTGCCGATCATCGGGAAGGAGAAGCCGCCGAACTCGCCGATCGCGTGGCGCACGCCGTCGAACAGCTCGGCGTGCTCCTCGACCAGGAAGAGCGCGCCGAAGGACCCGCCCTGCTCCTCGTCGCTGAGCACGCAGAGGATCAGGTCGCCGGCGGGCGGCGGACCGGCGGCGGCGCGCAGGACGGCGCTGAGGACCATCGCCACGCCGCCCTTCATGTCGAGCGCGCCGCGGCCCCAGAGGACGCCATCCTCGATCGTCCCCGCGAAGGGGTCGACCGACCACTTCTGCCCGGTGACGGGGACGACGTCGACGTGGCCGTGGAGGAGCAGCGGCGGGGCCTCGCCGCGGCCGCGCAGGCGGGCGACGATGTTCGGCCGCTCGGGATCGCGGGCGAGGATCCGCACGTCGAGCCCGGCCGCCTCCAGCTGTGGCGCCAGCCACTCGATCAGCTCGCGCTCGCGCCCGCCGGGCGCGGCGGTGTCGAAGCGGATCAACTGCTGCGCCAGCTCTCCCGGCGAGATGAGGGACATTGGTCGGGGAACCTATAGTGCGCGGCCATGGCCGACCGGAACCTCGGTTGGAGGGGAACCTTTAACTCGCGCGATCTCGGCGGGCTGCCGACCGCCGCCGGGTCGCCCACCAAGGCGGGCGACATCGTCCGCTCCGACTCGCTGCAGAACCTGGAGCCGCAGGGGTGGGAGGAAGCCGAGGCGTACGGGATCCGCACCGTCATCGACCTCCGCAACGAGAGCGAAATCGGGCCGGACGCCGCTCCGCGGCCGAGCTCGATCGAGACCGTGAACATCCCCCTCGACGTCACCGAGGACCGTGACTTCTGGGACGTCTGGGGCAACGGGCCGCAGTTCGCGACGCCGCTCTACTACCGCCCCCATCTCGAACGCTTCCCCGACCGCAGCGCCCAGGTGATCCGGGCGATCGCCACGGCGCCGCCGGGCGGCGTCGTCTTCCACTGCCAGGGCGGCCGCGACCGCGCCGGCCAGATCGCGATGCTGGTGCTCGCCCTGGCCGGGGTCGACCCCGAGGCGATCGCCGCCGACTACGCCCTCAGCGACGAGCGCCTGCGCCCGCTCTACCTCTCCCGGGGCGAGGAGGACGAGGGTCCGAAGATCGCCGAGTACCTCCGCGAGCAAGGGACGACGGCGACCGAGCTGATCGTCGCGATCCTCACCACCTTCGACG
>FTDM01000032.1_pt1 | contig 8727 bp, 7 predicted proteins | sample 1639961 | NCBI WGS metagenome assembly FTDM01 (sample SAMEA3914869, study PRJEB12502) | metagenome | biome: forest; material: soil | place: USA | collected 2012-03-12 | depth 0.1 m | reverse complement strand
ACTCCGACATCTACTACACGGTCGCCGCCGCCGCGCTCCTCCTCGGGACCTATCTCCCCGGGCACCCGCCGGTCGTCTTCATCTGCCACAACTCGAAACCGATCCGCCCCGGCCGCGAGGGCGAGCACTCGCGCATCGTCGGCTCGCAGAAGCTCCTCCTGCGCCGGCTCTTCCCCCGCTTCCAGGTCGTCCTCCTGCACGGCGAGAGCTCGTTGCGCGACTTCACCACCGACTGGCCGGGAATCCCGACGGCGCTGATCCCCCACGGCGACGAGACGATGTTCGGCGACGAGGTGCCGCCACCGGCAAGCGAGCAGCGCATCCTCTTCTTCGGCATCTGGCGCCGCGTCAAGGGCATCTCGGTGCTGATGGAGGCCTTCGACCGGATCGCCGCGCGGGTGCCGGAGGCGAAGCTGACGATGGCCGGGACCCCGTTCCCGGAGGACCTCGACCTACCCGCGCTGCATGCCTGGGCGCGCGGACACGGCGACCGGGTCGAGCTGATCGACCGCTACGTGCCGGTCGACGAGGTGCCGGGGATCTTCGCCCGCGGCCGGGTCGTCGCCCTGCCCTACTTGATGGCCTCCCAGAGCGGCGTCATCCATCTGGCGATGACGATGGCGCGGCCGGTGGTCGCCTCCGAGATCGGCGACCTGCCCCAGGTGGTGATCGATGGCGAGACCGGCAAGCTGGTGCCACCCGGCGACGCCGCGGCGCTGGCCGAGGCGCTGGAGCGGATCCTCGTCGACCCGGATCTGGCGCGGCGGATGGGCGAAGCCGGCCGCGAGCACGTGCTCGAGACCTACAGCTGGGCGGCGGTGGCGGAGCGCTTCGAAGCGGCGGTCGGGACGCGGCCGCCGGCCTCAGCCGGCAAGTAGCGCCGCGACCCGTTCGCTCTCCCGCTCGGCGGTGTGGTCGAGCGCGTAGCGATGGGCGGCGTCGACGAGGTGCGCCCGCAGGGCCGGGTCGGCGGCGATCCGCCGCAGCGCCGCGGCCGCCGCCTCGGGATCGCCGGGACCGACGTGGAGGGCGGCGTCGCCGATCGCCTCGCCGACCCCGCCGACGTCGGTGGCCACCGTCGGCAGGCCCGCGGCAAGCGCCTCCAGCAGCACCTGCGGCAAGCCCTCGGTCCAGGAGACGTGGAGGAACGCGTGGCTGCGGCGGTAGAGCTCGGCGAGGCCGGCGTCGTTGGGGACGTAGCCGCGCAGCTCCGCCCGGTCGGCGACGCCGAGCTCCGTCAGACGTGCTTCGAGGTCGCCGCGGAGCGGCCCGTCGCCGCAGACGACGAGGCGCCATCGCACCTCTCCCGAGGCGAGGAGCGAGGCGAGCACGTCGGCGAGCAGCAGCGGGTTCTTCTCCGCGTCGAGCCGGCCGACCGCGAGCACCTCGAGCGTGCCCTCGAAGTCCTTCGCCAGCGCCGCGGCGGGCGCGACCACGGCGGCCGCGGGGACGAGCGAGATGGCGACGTCGAGGACCTCGGCGGCGTGGCGGTAGTTGTGGGCCAGCGCCGGACCGACGACGACGACCGGGCAGCGGCGGGCGAGCAGGCGGAAGCTGCGCTCCAGCAAGGTCGCGGCAAGGAGCAGGCCGCGCCGTCCCGGCCGCCGCGCGCGCACGTAGGGCACCAGGTCCTGCCGCACGCCGAGCACCACCCGCCTGCGCCGCAGCAGGCCGAGCACGGCGAAGCAGTTGGCGAGCGGATGCGGGCCGAGCAGCCAGACCACGTCGACGCCGTCGAGCGTGCGCCAGAAGACGACGAAGGAGCGCAGCACCGCGGCGACGACGGCGGCGAACCCGACCAGCGACTCGTAGAAGGGCAGCTCGACGAACTCGACCCCCTCCCCGATCGGATACTTCGCCGCCGCCCCGGTCGGGTCGAGCCGGCCGATCGCGACGACGCGGCCGAAGGCGGGCGCCACCCGGCCGACGAAGAGGGCGAAGGCGCGGTCGGCCCGGACCTCGCCGTCACGGCGGGCATAGGGATAGTCGGCATAGATCGCGAGCCGCGGCGCCCCGGCCTTCATCGCGGGCTGCGCCCGGCGCGGCGGCGCAGTGCCCGCAGCCGTTCCTGCTGCGAGGTCGGCAGCCGTCGCAGCGTCTTGCGCCCGGCCTGGCGGGCCCTGGCACGCAGGTAGGAAAGCGAGCCGCGCGGGGCGAGCAGGACCCGGCAGCCCTGGCGCTCGGCGGTGGCGAAGCGACGCTTGAAGGCCTCGTCGCCGAGCATCAGGTCGTACTCGGACGCCCCCTCCTCGATCGCGGCGCGGACGGTGTGGGCGAGCAGCAGGAAGCCGACGCTGTAGTTGGAGAAGCGGGGGTCGAGGCCCGCCTGGTAGTAGGCGAAGCGATCGCCGACGCGCCAGCCGAGCCAGGCGGCGGCCGGCTCACCGTCGATCGCCGCCAGGTAGTCGCGCAGCCAGCCTCGCTCGCGGGCCGACTCGGCGAAGGCGCGCAGGAAGCGGCGGCCCGCGGGGTCGGCGAGGGCGCTCGCGCTGCCGAGTGCGCGGCGGCGGGCGTCGTGCAGCTCGAAGAGGCGATCGAGCTGGGCCTCGAGCGCCGCGGTCGAGCCGGCGCTCGCGAGGGTGAGCTCGTGATCGCGTTCGAGCGCCTTCCACTTGCGCTTCACCTGGTTGCGGAACTGACCGCTGCGCCCGGCCAGGTACTCGTCCCAGCCGGCCGGCAGCGCGGCCCAGGGCAGCGGCTCGGCTGGGCCGACGGCCGCGTCCTTCCCACCCGGCCAGGCGCGGGCGAGCTCCCGCCACCAGGTCGCCCCGACCTCGACCCGCCCGAGGTCGAGGACGGCGCGGGCGCCGTAGCGTCGCGCCAGGGCCGGGCCGGCGGCCCGCGCCACCGCGGCGGCGTCGGCGGGCGCCGCGGCGGGCCCGGCCAGATCGGCGTAGGCCGACGCGGCGAAAGCCAGGCGCGGGCGGGCGGTGGTCCCGCCGTGCAGCAGCGGCAGCACGCCGATCGTCCCCTCCCCGGCGCGGGTGACGACGACGACGGCAGCCGCGTCCTGCGGGTGCAGATGGGAGCGCGCGGCGCCGTACCACTCGGGGGTCGCGAAGGCGGAGCCGGACCGTTCGGCCAACGCGCGCCAGTCGGCGTCGATCTCGGCCAGGCCCGCCGGGTCATCGACGACCTCGCCTTTCTCGCCTCGCTGCTCGATCGCGCTCACCAATGGCCGCCTTGCGCCAGTCTAAAATGTTCAGCCTGCTCCTTGCCCTCTGCTATCACGCCGTCAGCGAATCCTGGCAATCGGAGCTTTCCGTCACCCCGGACCGCCTCCGCGAGCAGGTGCAGAGCTTCCTCCGTCGCGGGTTCGAGCCCCTGACCTTCACCGAGGCGCTGCTCTCGCCGCGGCCGCGCGCCCTCGCCGTCACCTTCGACGACGCCTACCGCTCGATCCCCGAGCTGGCGCTGCCGGTGCTGGCGGAGCTGCGGGTCCCGGCGACGGTCTTCGTCCCCACCGGGGACACCGACCGCCCCTCGTTGCGCTCCTGGCCGGGGATCGACCGCTGGGTCGGCGGCAGCTGGGAGACCGAGCTCACCGGCGCGACCTGGTCGGAGCTCACCCGGCTCGTCGACGCCGGCTGGGAGATCGGCTCCCACACGCGCAGCCACCCGCGGCTGACCCAGGTCTCCGACGAGCAGCTCCGCGAGGAGCTCGCCGGCTCGCGCGCCGACTGCGCCGCGGCCACCGGCCTCCCCTGCCGCTCGATCGCCTACCCCTATGGCGACGCCGATCTGAGGGTGGCGAAGGCGGCCGAGCGGGCGGGGTACGAGGCGGGCGCGCTGCTGACCGACGGGATTCCGAAGAGCGGCCGGAACGGGCACGACCCGATGATGTGGCCGCGGCTCGGCGTGTATGAGAACGACCGGCCCGCGCGGCTGCGGCTGAAGAGCGAAGCCTTCCTCCACACCGCCCGCCTCTGGAACCTGGCGCAGAGAGCCCGCAGTGTCGCCCGCCGATAGCCACGGCCTCGGCACCCGGACGCTCCGGGGGATGGCCTGGGCCTACAGCTCCTACGTCGGCGGCCGCGTCCTGATCCTCGGCTCGACCGCAATCCTCGCCCGCCTGCTGACGCCCTCGGACTTCGGCGTCGTCGCCCTCGCGATCACCTTCATGGCGCTCCTCGACGGGCTCACCGACCTCGGCCTCGGCGACGCCCTGGTCGTGCAGAAGATCGAGAACCTCTACGACCGCGCCGAGACCGCGCTGGTCGGGACCGCCGTGATCGGCCTCGTCCTCAGCCTCGTCGTCGTCGCCCTCAGCCCCGCCATCGCCTCCTTCTTCCACTCGCCGGACCTGCAGCCGCTGGCCGCCGTCCTCGGCGCCAACTTCTTCCTCCGCTCGCTTGGCAGCACGCCCTACGCGATCGCCCAGAAGACGCTCAACTTTCGCGCCCGCACGATCGCCGAGTTCGTCGACGTCGTCGTCCGCGGCTCGGTCGGCATCGGTCTGGCGCTGGCCGGGCTCGGTGCCTGGGCATTGGTCATCGGCTACCTGGTCGGCACGATCTGCCTCGACGCGACGATCTGGTGGCTGGTGGCGTGGCGGCCGCGCTTCCAGCCGAAGTGGGCCGACCTGCGCGAGATGCTCGGCTTCGGCGGCAAGATCAGCGCCGTCAGCGTCGTCGCCACCGTGATCGCGAACGTCGATTACGTCTTCATCGGCCGCGTGCTCGGCACCGCCTCGCTCGGCCTCTACACGCTCGGCTTCCGCCTGCCCGAACTGATCGTCCTCAACCTCTCGGTGGTGGCCGGCGAAGTCCTCTTCCCCGCCTACTCGGCGGTCGACAAGGACTCCACCAGCCGGGCGCTGCTGATCGCCCAGCGCTACACGATGATGCTCGCCCTGCCGCTGACGATCTTCCTCGTCGTCCTCGCCGAACCGGTGATCATCGGCCTCTTCGGCAGCCAGTGGCACGACTCGGTCGAGGCGATGCAGATCCTCGCCGTCTACGCCTTCATGGTCACCGTCGGCATCCCGGCGGGGACCGTCTTCAAGGCGACCGGCAGGGTCGGCGTGCTGCTGCTCGTCGCCGTGATCCGGATGATCCTCGTCGTCACCCTGATCGCCGCCCTGATCCACCACGGGATCGACACGGTCGCCTGGATCCAGGCCGGCGTCGCGACCGCCGCCGAGCTCGCCTGCCTCGCGATCGCCTCCCGCCTGCTGAACCTGGGCGCGCGGGAGCTCTGGGCGAGCATCTGGCCGAGCCTGGTCGCCGGCGCCGCGATGGCGGTGCCGCTGATCGCGGTCGAGCGGTTGATCGGCTCGCCGTGGCCGGCGATGCTGGTCGGCGTGCCGGTCGGCGCCGCCGCTTACCTCGGCGTGATCGCGGTCGTCTCCCCGGACAGCGTCGCCTACCTGAAGACGACGATGTTCCCGGAGCCGGCGCCGCCGTCGCTGGAGCCCGACGCGGTGGCGCCGCAGAGCGAGGAGCACATCGTCTGAGCGGCGTCGGCCCGGAGCGGCCCTAGAATGCCGGCCGTGGACAGCGCCGCGCCAGGGGTAGTCGGCATCGCCCCTGGGGACCCCTGGGACCGCCGGACCTGGTCGGCGGCGAGCCACAACATCTTCCGTGCCCTGGCCCGGCGACGGGCGCTGCTCGGGGCGGTCAGCGCGCTCCCTCCCGAGCCGCTCGAGCTGGCCGCCAAGGCGGCGGCGTTCAGCCCCGACCGCGCCCGCTGGGTCGAGCGCTACGAGTACAGCCCCCTCCGGCGGGCCGTGCGCAGCCGGCTCGCCACCCGTCGGACCGCGGCGATCGCGGCGGGCCGGCCCTACGCGACGCTGCAGATCGGCGCCTGGTACGAGGTCGGGGAGGGCCGGCGCGAACCGCTCCTGCGGGCCTCCTTCCACGACGCCAACCTCGCTCTCTTCGCCCGCGAGGGAGGCTTCATCGCCGACCCCGAGGCTCCCCACGTCCGCCGCGAGATGGAGATCGAGAAGCGCGTCTTCGACCGCATGGACGTGATCTTCACCTTGACCGACTGGCTGCGAGACTCCTTCGTCGAGGACTTCGGCCAGGACCCGGCCAAGGTCGTCACCACCGGCGGCGGGCCGAACGCCTCGAACCTTCCGGACACCGTGCCCGAGCGGGCGCCGGGGCCGCCGCGGATCCTCTTCGTCGGCTTCGACTTCGAGCGCAAAGGCGGCGCCTTCCTGCTCGAGGCGTTCGGCCGCCTGCGCGAGGATCATCCCGACGCCGAGCTGTGGATCGTCGGGCCGCCGCCCGGCGCCCCCGCGCCGGGGGTCACCTGGCACGGCCCGATCGACCGCGGCACCGCCGCCGGCGAGGCGGAGCTGGCGCGCCTCCACCGCGAGGCGAGCGCCTACGTGCTCACCTCCCGCTACGAGCCGCTCGGCTTCTCCCTGCTGGAGGCGATGGCCTACGGGCTGCCCTGCGTCGGCAGCACCCGGGGCGGGATCCAGGAGGTGATCGACGCGCCGCGGACCGGTTTGCTCGTCCCGGCCGAAGACGCCGCCGCGCTGGCGACGGCGCTGGGTGAGCTGGCGGCGGATCCGGCGCGCGCGGCGGCGATGGGGCGGGCGGGCTTCGAGCGGGTCCGGGAGCGCTACGGCTGGGACCGGGTGGCGGAGCGGATCCTCGCCGAGCTCGCCGCCCGCGCCGGCGGCGCCGGCTAGGCCCGTGCACGTCCACGTCCTCATCGACGGGCTCGGCCACGGCGGCGCCGAGACGCTCCTGGCCGACTACGCAGAAGGGGCGCGCGAGGTCGGGATCGAGGTCACGGTCGGTTACCTCGCCGACCGCACCGACTCGGTGCCCCGGCTGCGGGCGGCGGGGGTCGAGCCGGAGCTGGTGCCGGTCGAGAGCCTCCTTCGCGGGCGCGACCGTGCCCTGGTGCGCGACCACCTGCGCCGCGTCGCCCCGGACGTCCTCCACACCCACCTCGGCTACGCCGACCTGCTCGGCGGCCTCGCCGCCCGCTCGCTCGGCACGCCCGCCGTCTCGACCGTCCACGTGATGGACTGGGGCGGCGGCCCGGCCCGCGAGCGGGGCAAGGAACGGCTGATGTTCTTCGCCCGCCGGCACCTCGCGGCGACCGTCGTCACCGTCTCCGAGGCGGCCCGCCGGCGCTACCTCCAGACCGGCTGGGACGACCCCGACCACGTCGTCACCGCCCACAACGGCATCGTCGCGCGGGTGCCCGCCGGCGGTGCCGGCATCCGCGCCGAGCTCGGCATCGCCGCCGAGGCCCCGATGGTCGCGATGGTCGCGGTGCTGCGCGCGGGCAAGGGCCACGACATCGCCGCCGCGGCGGTCCGCGCGCTCCTGCCGCGCTTCCCGGACCTGCGGCTGCTGGTGCTCGGCGATGGCCCCGAACGGGCGGCGATCGAAGCCGAGCTGGCGCCCGCCGGGGAGGCGGTGGCGATGGCGGGCTTCCGCGACGACGTGCTCGCGGTCCTGGGCGAAGTCGACGTGCTCGTCCACCCCACCCGCTTCGACGCCTTCCCGACCGCACTGCTCGAGGCGCTCGCCACCTCGACCCCGGTCGTCGCCACCGCGGTCGGCGGCGTCCCGGAGATCGTCGCCGAGGGCGAGCAGGGCCTGCTGATCCCGGCACCGCCGCGGGCGGAGGATCTCGCCGCGGCCCTCGGCCGGGTGCTCACCGACCGCGAGGAGGCCCGACGGATGGGTGAGCGCGGGCGCCGGACCTTCGAGGCGGAGTTCACCGCCGCGAGATGGCTCGAGCGGCTGGTCCCGATCTACGAGCGGGCGATCGCCCGCCGGCGCGAAAAGCTCGGCTAGGATCAGCCGGATGTCGACCAGGCTCGAGCGCGAGCGCGATTTCCACAACGCCACCTTCGCCGCCCGCTCGCGTGAAGACGCGGCGAAATTCTACGAGGTCGAGCAGGCCCCGATGGAGGGGTACGTCGAGCTCCTGAGGCGCTACGGCGCGCCCGGGAACCGGGTGCTCGAGTACGGCTGCGGACCCGGCAGCCAGGCGTTCGCCCTCGCCGCCCAGGGCGCCAAGGTCACCGGCATCGACATCTCCGACGTGGCGATCGACCAGGCCGCCGAACGGGCGGCGCGCGAGGGAGTCTCCGCCAACGCCGACTTCCGGGTGATGAACGCCGAGGAGACCGACTTCGAGGCCGACGAGTTCGACCTCGTCTGCGGCACCGCGATCCTCCATCACCTCGACGTCGCCGCCGCCTACGCCGAGATCGCCCGGGTCCTGAAGCCGGACGGCCACGCCTGCTTCGTCGAGCCGCTCGGCCACAACCCGGCGATCCGCGCCTATCGCGACCGCACCCCCGAACTGCGGACCGAGGACGAGCACCCCCTGCTCGAACCCGACCTCGAGCTGCTCCGCGCCTACTTCGGCACGGTCGAGACGACCTACTTCAACCTCCTCACCCTCGCCGCGGTGCCGCTGCGCCGCTCCCGCGCCTTCGGCCCGGCGGTGAAGGCGCTGGGCGCCGCCGACCGCCTCCTGTTCCGCCTGCCGCTCGCCCGTCGTCAGGCCTGGATGGTCCTGATCGCGGTCGGCGACCCGCTGCCGTAGCCGGCGGCGGGGAGGGACGGGGCCGTTGCGGGCTGGGGCCCGGGGGAGGGATGGGGCCTGGGGAAGCTGGCGCCCGGGGAAGGGACGGGGCCTGTCGAAGCTGGCGCCCGGGGCAAGGGACGCGAGGCGTCTCGGCGAGAGGGCCGTCTCGGCCACGGCCCTGGCAGGCTGTGGCCGTGGCCGAGACGGCCGGGT
>FTDM01000042.1_pt1 | contig 9174 bp, 11 predicted proteins | sample 1639961 | NCBI WGS metagenome assembly FTDM01 (sample SAMEA3914869, study PRJEB12502) | metagenome | biome: forest; material: soil | place: USA | collected 2012-03-12 | depth 0.1 m | reverse complement strand
GCGCGTTCGCGGGGCTGGGCGGCTTCCTGTTCCTGAACACCCTCTACCTGCAGGAGGTCCGCGGGCTCTCGGCTCTGGAAGCGGGCCTCTGCACGCTGCCGATCGCGGCGCCGCTGAAGGGGGGCGAGCGGAAGAAGCGCAGGTCGATCAGCGGTTCGGGATGGCGGAGCTCGAAGTAGACCAGCGCCACCGCCGAGGCCAGCGCGCCGCCGAAGCAGGCGAGGATCAGGTCCGAGCCCCAGCCGTGGTTCGGCGCCTCGATGATGCCGAAGACGAGCAGGCCGAGCATCAGGATCATCAGCACCTGGCCGACCGGGTCGAGCCGCCGCGGGCGCGGCGCCTTCGATTCGGGGACGAACTTCTGGGTGAGGACGATCGCCGCGATGCCGACCGGCACGTTGATCCAGAACACCGAGCGCCAGTCGATCGCCTGCACCAGGAGGCCGCCGACCAGCGGCCCGCCGGCGATGCTGATCCCGGCGACGCCGCCCCACCAGCCGATCGCCCGCGCCCGTTCCTTGGGCTCGGTGAAGACGTTGGTGACGATCGACATCGCCACCGGGTTCAGCATGCTGCCGCCGACCGCCTGGACGCCGCGGAAGGCGATCAGCCAGCCGAGGCCGGGGGCGATGCTGCAGAGCAGCGAGCCGAGCGTGAAGATCGCGAGGCCGACCTGGAAGGTGCGCCGGCGGCCGAACCGGTCGCCGGTCGACCCCGACAGCATCAGCAGGCAGGCGATCACCAGCGTGTAGGCGTCGATCGTCCACTGGGCACCGGAGACCGAGGCGCCGAAGTCCTTCTGGATCGAGGGCAGCGCGACGTTCAGGATCGTCACGTCGAGGCCGACGATGAGGATGCTCATGCAGCAGATGGCGAGCACCAGCTCGCGGCGCACCTGTCCAGGATTCGACATCGCGTCCCATCCTTTCAAGGCGCCGCGTCCGGCCCTTTAGGGTGGGACCGATGGCGACCGCCGACCTCACCGTGATCGGGCTGGGACGACCGGACCCGAGCGCCGGCGCCTACATCGCCGCGATCCAGCGCAAGCTGGCCGAGCAGGACAAGGTCGGGTACCGCATGCACGCGATGGGCACTTCGCTCGAAGGGTCGACCGCGGACATCCTCGCCGTCGTCGGCGAGCTGCACTCGGTGCCGTTCGAGCTCGGGCTGCCGCGCGTCTACACGGTGCTGAAGCTGGACGAGCGCCGCGACCGTCCCGAGCAGACGCTCGACGACAAGGTCGCCTCGGTCGAGCGCCGGCTGGCCGAGGGCGGCGACGCCGGTGAGGGCGATGACGCCGCCGGGAGCGACGCGGCGGGCGGGTCGGCGTGAGCACGGCCGGGGCCGGGGTCCGTCGCGCCGCCGTGCTCGGCACGGTCACCGGGGCGCGGACCTTCCTGGCGCCGGCGGCGCTGGCCCTGCGCGGCCGGCTCGGCACGGCGGCGAAGTTCGCCCTGCCCGCGCTGGCCGCGGGCGAGCTGGTCGGGGACAAGCTGCCGATGGCGCCGCCGCGGGTCGAAGGCCCGGGCCTCGTCGGCCGCGTCGTCTCCGGCGCGGTGAGCGGTCGGGTGAGCGGCGGCGCCCGCGGAGCCCGAGTCGGCGCCGCCTTCGCCCTGGCCGCGACCTACCCGTCGCAAAGCCTGCGGTCCCAGATCGTGAGCCGCACCGGAGTCCCCGACATCGCCTGCGCCGTCCCCGAAGACCTCCTCGGCGCGTCCCTCGCCGCCGCCGCCTCCACCGAGCCAAGACCCGATGTTGATGGGCCGAAAAGTCCTGATATGGAGGACTTTTCGGCCCATCAACATGGAGTGCTCGCTGCGGCGGCGCGTGGGGTTGCGGCGGCGGTGGTGGGGACGGCGGCGATGACCTCGGCGCAGTACTGGGTCTACGGGCTCGTCGGGGGGCAGGCCTCCGAGGCGCCGGCCGACATCGGCGAACGGATCCTTGGCAAGTTCGGCGTGAAGGTGAAGAAGGAGCAGCGGCCGGCGCTCACCACCGCGATGCACGCGCTCTACGGCACCAGTTGGGGACTGCCCTTCGGCGTCGCCTTCGGGCGGGGACGGCCACCGGGGCCGGCGAAGGGCCTCGCCTTCGGCCTGAACGTCTGGCTCGCGAGCCTGGTCGCGCTGCCCGCCCTCGGCGCCGCCGAGCCGATCTGGCGGCAGCCGCCGGAGGCGATGGCGAAGGACCTCGGCTTCCACCTCGTCTACGGCACCGCCACCGCGGCCGCCTACGAGGCCTTCTCCGCCTGAGCGACGATCGCGGCGACGAGGCCGTCGACCAGAAGCTCGAAGGAATGGTCGAGGTCGAGGGGGAGGCCGAAGCCGCCGCTCATCTCGATCGAGACGAAGCCGTGCAGGCCGGAGCGGACCACGCGGACGAGGTGGACGGCGTCGTCGCCCTCGATGCCCCAGCCGGCGAGGACCGCGACGATCGGCGAGACGGCTGCCGCCGCGGCGGTCTCGGCCTCGGCGTCGCCCGGGTCGGGGGCGCGGACCGTCGACGCATACCGGCCGGGGTGCTGGAGCGCGTAGGCGCGGTAGGCGACGGCGATCGTGCGGATCGCGTCCTCGCGGGAGCGGCCGACCGCGGCGCCGGTGATCGCCGCGCCCAGCTCCTGCACCGACTCGATCGCGAGCAACCGCATCAACGCCGCGTGGTTCGCGACGTGGTTGTAGAGCGACGGCGGGCGGACCTTGAGGTCGGCCGCGACCCGCGAGATCGTCGCGGCCTCGAGGCCTTCGGCGTCCGCGATCCGACCGGCCGCCGCGACCACCGCGCCGGCGTCGAGGCCCTTCGCCCGCGACGTCGCCGGCTCGCCGCCCGTGTCGCGCGCCCGCGGCGTGGCCTTGGAGCGCGCGGCGCTCATTCGCTGCGCTTGATCGCGGCGTCCATCGCAGCGGCGGGGGACTCGACCACCTTGCCGTGGCCCGGTGCCAGTCGCGCCGGCTCCAGCGCGCGCAGCGCCTTGGCGCTCTCCAGCGCGGTCGGCTTGTGCCAGGTCGCGGCCTGCACCAGGGGGAACCAGGGGTGACCCTTCGCCGCGGTGGCGACGCCGCCGAGGGTGGAGAACGCGTCGCCGGTGTAGAGCGTGCGATCGCGGACGTCGAGGAAAGAGACGTGCCCGGGCGTATGTCCGGGGGAGGCGATCACCTCGAGCGAGCCGACGCGCTCGCCTGGCGTCACCGTCCGGGTCGGCTTGGTCTCGGTGCCGGGCCAGCCACCGCGCAGCTTGGCCTGCGGCTCGCCGGGGTCGAGCGTCATCACCTTGTCGAGGTAGCGGGAGTCGCGCGCGGAGATCACCACCGCCGCCTCGGGCAGCGCCGCGTGCAGCTCGTCGACCGAGCCGACGTGGTCGCCGTGCGCGTGGGTGAGGAGGATCGTCGTGATCGGCTTCCCGGTCTTCTCCGCCGTGGCGAGGATCGTCTTCGCGCTGCGCGGGATCATCGTGTCGACCACGGTCAGCCCGTCCTCCTCCTCGACCAGGTAACTGTTGACGAAGCCGAAACGGGAGACGCGGGTGACGGGCATGGGAACCTCCAGGGACGCGGGACTAATCTAGTTAGTTGATCGACTATACTCTCTAGTCAGATGAAGCAAGCCAACCTCGCCCTGAAGTTCCTGGTCGAGCTCGCCGCCCTCGCCTCCTTCGCGATCTGGGGCGCGAGCAGCGAGTCCGGTGCCCTTGCCGTCGCCCATGCGATCCTCGCGCCGCTGATCGTCGCGCTCCTCTGGGGCCGCCTGGCAGCGCCGCGCTCCCGGCACCGGCTCCCGCGGGCGACCCGCATCCCCTTCGAGCTCACCGTCTTCGCCTTCGCCGTGGTGGCGCTCGCGGTCTCCGGCCACGGTGTCTGGGCGATCGTCCTTGGCGTCGTGATGGCGATCAACGCCGCCGCGATGACCGCGTTCGATCAGTGGGACGCCTGAGCGCCGCCGCTCAGTCCGCCAGGCTCCGCAGCAGCTCCAGGTTGGCGGGGCCCGGTTCCAGCTCGCCGCGCTCGATGCGTCGGGCGACGGCGACGATCGCCCGGTTCACCGGCGCCTCGGCGTCGAGCGTCGCCACGACTTCGCCGTTGATGTCGTCGACCTCGCCGCGGCGACCCTTCCTCCAGTCGTGGAGGACGGTCGAGGTGGTCTCGGGAAGGACGAAGCGCTCGACCAGGGTGTCGAGGAGGAGCGCGGGGAGGTCCTCGGCGGCCTCCATCTGTCCTGCCTCGAGGCCGAAGATCGGCACCTGGGGATAGCCGCGGGCGGCGCCGGCGGCGAGCGCCTCGCGCCCGGCGGCCAGCATCAGCCGGCGCATCGGCTCGAGCTTCGCGCATGCCGCGATCGGCATGTCGAGGATCGCCGAGCCGACCAGGGTGGAGGAGTTGCTGACTAGCTTCATCCACTTCGCCGCCTCGATCTCGCCGACGCCAAGCGCCTCCACCGTGTCGGCGGAGCGGGCGAGGACGGTGGCGACCTCGGCCTCGCGCCCCGCGGCCTCGGGGTCGACGGCGCCGACCGCGAAGTAGGAGGCCGACGGCCCCGAGTGCCGGTGGACGGTGCCGGGCTCGGTCATTTCCGAGGAGATCTCGATCACGCAGCCGATCGCCCGGGCCGGGCCGACCACGTCGGCGATCGCCTGCTGGGTCATCCCGTTCTGGACCCCGGCGACAAGGCCGTCGGCGGCGACCCAGGGCTCGATCAGCTCGCACGCCCAGCGGGTGTCGTAGGCCTTCACCAGGACGAGGACGAGGTCGAAGGGCTCGCGCAGCTCCGCCACCTCGCACAGGTGGCGCGCGTCGACGGCGACCTCCAGGGTGCGCTCCGGCATCTCGATCCGCACGCCGCGCTCCCGCATCGCCTCGACGTGGGCCGGCCACTGGTCGATCAGCGTCACCTCGAGCCCGGCCTCGGTGAGGTCGGCGCCGATCGACGCCCCGTTCGCGCCGCTCCCGAGGATCGCGATCTTCATCGCGGCCAAGTGTATGCTCTCGTTGAACGGTGATGGCGGACGCCACAGGGACGCGACCGGAGGCCTGGGAGGACCCCAGGGTGGTCGAGGGAACTCGACGACAGCTTGCCGAGCGCGACCGCATGCTGGCCGAGGGTGCCCGCCGCCTCGGCTGGAAGCTCGGCCTCGGCGCCCCGCCCGCGCTCGAGCGCTGGGAGATCAAGGGGCCCGCAGCGGGCTTCATCACCGACGCCACCCTGCTCGACTCCGGCGACACCGTCTCACTGGGCGGCTGGGAGGCGCCGGTGCTCGAGGCCGAGGTCGCGGTACGGGTGGCGGTGGACGCCATCGGTGCCCGCGTCGGCTCCCTTGGTGTCGCGATCGAGCTCGCCGATCTTGGCTCTGGCACTGGCGATCTGGCCGAGGTCCTGGCCGGTGACATCTTCCACCGGCGTACCGTCCTCGGGGGGCTCGACGCCGATCCCTCGATCCCCGTCGGCACGATCACGGTCGAGCGCGACGGGGAGCCGGTCGACGCCGCCGAGGACCCGACCGCGCTGGTCGGCGGCACCGCCGCGGAGATGATCGCCTACCTCGATCGCTACCTCGCCGGCCTGGGGGAGGAGCTGCGCGACGGCGACGTGGTCATCACCGGCTCCACCGTGCCGCTCGTCGACTGCTCCGGCGGCGGTCATTTCGTCGTCAGCTCGCCCCACCTCGGCACGGTCGAGGTGACACTCGCGTGATCTGTGTTTAGTATTACCGCACACTAGGTGCTGGGTGCACCGTTGGGGTAAACACTAAGGAGGACGCGTGTCGGGGAAGCGGATCGCGGTGGTCGGGACCGGTGCCAACGGCGGGGCGATCGCCGCCGACATGACGAACGCCGGGTTCGACGTCACCTGCATCGAGCAGTGGCCGGCCCATGTCGAGGCGATCCGCGAGCGCGGGATCATCGTCCGCACGCCGCAGGGCGAGGAGACGGTGACCGAGCTGCGCATCCATCACCTCTGCGAGGTGGCCGAGCTCCGCCGGCCCTTCGACCTCGTCTACCTCGTCACCAAGGCCTACGACGCCCGCTGGCACAGTGAGCTGATCAAGTCGGTGCTCGCGCCCGACGGCCTCGCGGTCGGGCTCCAGAACGGGATGACGCTCGACGACATGGCCGACGTGCTCGGCCCCGAGCGCACCTTCGCCTCCGCGATCGAGATCGCCGGCAACTGCTTCGAGCCCGGCGTGGTCGAACGCCAGACCCCGCCCGCCGGGACCTGGTTCGCGCTCGGGCCTTACGACGAGCACAGCCCGGGCGAGCGGGTCGAGGAGCTGGCCGAGCCGCTGCGCAGCGCCGGCGCCGTCGAACCGACCGACGACCCGCGTTCCTCCAAGTGGATGAAGCTGGTCGCCAACGCGGCGGAGATGCTGCCCTCGGCGATCCTCGGCGTCCCCCTGGTCGAGGCGCTCCACGTCGAGGGCATGCGCGACGTGATGGACGCGGCGGGCACCGAGGCGCTCGACACCGCCCTGGCGCTCGGCAACAAGATCGTGCCGATGTTCGGGCAGGAGGGGATCGACGACCTGCCGCCGGAGCGCTACTCCGCCGCCCTGCTCGACGCGGTCCTCGCCGGCTGGTCGCTGGAGAGCACCAAGGTGGCGGTCCTGCAGGACTGGCTGAAGGGTCGCAAGGGGGAGGGCGAGGAGATGAGCGGCCTCGTCGTCCGTGAACAGGAACGGCTCGGCGGCGACGCGCCGGTCAACCGGATGCTGGTCGAGCTGTCGCGGCGGGTCGAGTCGGGCGAGCTGGAGCCGCGACTCGAGAACGCCCCGCTGATGTTGGAGATGTTCCAGACCGAAGGGAGAGTCAAATGAAAGCGCTGATGTTCCAGCGGCCGAACCAGGCCGAGGTGGTCGAGGCGGAGCGCCCCGAGATCGGCCCCGACGAGATCCTCGTCGCCTCCCGCGCCGTCGGCGTCTGCCACTCGGACTTCGACCTGCTGTCGGGGAGGTACATCATCCCGATCAGCTTCCCGACGATCCCCGGCCACGAGTGGTCGGGCGAAGTGGCCGCGGTCGGCCGCGAGGTCACCTCGTATGCGCCCGGAGACCGGGTGGTCGGCGAGTGCGTGATCGGCGACGACCACTTCGGCTTCTCGATCTCCGGCGCCGCCGCCGAGTACTTCAAGGTCCGCCCGGAGTGGCTGCACAAGCTGCCCGACGAGCTCTCCTTCGCCTACGGCGCCCTGGTCGAGCCCTTCACCGTCGCCTACTACGCGGTGCAGGAGGCGCGCAACGTGAACGCCTCCGACCTCGTCGCGGTGCTCGGCGCCGGGCCGATCGGCCTCTGCTGCCTCGCCGCGGCGAAGGGCCACGGTGCCGACGTAGTCGTCATCGACCCGGTCGCCGAGCGCCGCGCGATCGCCGGGTCGATGGGCGCGACCGCGACGCTCGAGCCGGGGGACGGCCTCGAGGAGCGCTTCGCCCAGGTCGCCGGCGAAGCGCCGCAGGTGATCATCGAGGCCTCCGGCAACCCGCTGGCGATGGCCTCCGCGATCGATCTGGCCGGCTTCAGATCGCGCCTCGTCTACGTCGGCATCGAGACCGGCGATTCCGCCCCCGCCTTCCTCGGCCAGATCCAGTCGAAGGAACTGAGCATCCGCGGCGTGATCGGCTCGCCGAACGTCTGGCCCGCGGCGCTCCGCTTCCTCGCCCGCGGCGGGATCGACCTCGACGCGGTGATCACCGCCAGCTTCCCGCTCGAGCGGGCGACCGAGGCGCTCGACGCCGCCCGCCGCACCGACGAGAACGTGAAGGTCCAGATGGTGAGCGAGGTGAGCGCCTGATGCGCGCCGCCCGCTATTACGGCGTCAAGGACATCCGGGTCGAGGAGGTCCCGGAGCCGAACGGTGATCTCGGCCCGACCCAGGTCCTGATCGCCCCGCGCCAGGTCGGCATCTGCGGCACCGACCTGCACGAGTACGTCGCCGGCCCGATCGTCCCCCCGGCCGAGCCGCACCCGCTGACCGGCGCGCAGCTGCCGCAGATCCTCGGCCACGAGCTCTCCGCCGACGTCGTCGCGGTCGGCACCGAGGTGACGAACGTCGTCCCCGGCGATCGCATCTCGGTGATGCCGCTCGTCTTCTGCGGCAAGTGCTACTTCTGCCGTCGCGGGCTCAACCACCTCTGCGTGGAAATGGGCTGCTTCGGGCTCTCCTGGGACTGGGGCGGGATGGCCGGCCTCGGCGTCGTCGAGAGCTACCAGGCCTGGCCGCTGCCCGACGAGGTCTCCTACGAACAGGGCGCCCTGGTCGAGCCGGGAGCGGTCGCCGAGTGGGGCACCAAGCAGGCGGGCGTGGGACCGGGGGACACCGTCCTCGTCGCCGGCGCCGGGCCGATCGGCGCGCTCACCGTGCTTGCCGCGCAGGCGGCGGGCGCCGGCGCCGTCTACCTCTCCGAGCCGAACGCGCGCCGGGCCGCCCGCGCCGCGAACCTCGGCGCCACCGCGATCTTCGACCCGACCGCGACCGACGTCGTCGGCGAGATCCGCGAGCGCACCGGGGGCCTCGGCGTCGACGTCGCGATCGAGTGCGCCGGCAACAACGCCGCCCTGCGGGCGTGCCTCGACGCGGTCCGCGCCCACGGCACCGTCGCCCAGGTGGGCCTCCACGTCAAAGACGCGGCCATCGACGCGATGGAGCTGAGCCACCGCGAACTGACGCTCGTCGGAACCTGGTGCTTCTCGGTCCACGACTGGCCGCGGATCATCGGTCTCGTCGCCTCCGGCGCCTACCCGGTGGAGCGCGCCGTTTCCGACCACGCGACCCTCGACCGCGTGGTCGAGGACGGCTTCGAGCAGTTGATCGACCCGGCAGGGGACCAGATCAAGATCCTCGTAGAGACGAAGTAGGGAAGGAAGACATGGGAAAGCTGGACGGACGCACCATCGTCATCACCGGTGCCGCGCGCGGCATCGGCCAGGGGGTTGCGCAGCGGCTCGGCGCGGAGGGGGCGAGCCTCGCCGTCGCCGACCTGAATGCGGAGGGAGCGGAGGCGACCGCGGCTTCGATCCGCGACGCCGGCGGCAAGGCGATCGGGGTCGGCTGCGACGTCGGCGATCGCGACAGTGTTGCCGCAGCGCTCGCGGCCGCGGTCACCGAGTTCGGCCGCCTCGACGTGCTCTTCAACAACGCCGGCATCTCCAAGACCCAGCACTTCATGGAAGTGACCGAGGAGGACTACGACCG
>FTDM01000019.1_pt1 | contig 10210 bp, 10 predicted proteins | sample 1639961 | NCBI WGS metagenome assembly FTDM01 (sample SAMEA3914869, study PRJEB12502) | metagenome | biome: forest; material: soil | place: USA | collected 2012-03-12 | depth 0.1 m | reverse complement strand
GCGCCGATGAGCGCCGACACCGGCCAGGACCGCGCCGACCGCGACCGCGCGCCGGTCGAGCACTTCGAGCGCCTCGCCCGCCCCCGCCGCGACCTCGAGACCTTTCTCCTGCAGCATCGCCTCGATCCGCTCCTGGCGCGGCTGGGCGGCGAGAGGTTGGCCCGATGACGGCGCCGCCGACCTCCCGCGACCGCGCCCCGGTCGAGCACTTCGAGCGGCTCGCCCGGGAGGCGGCCGACCCCTGGTCGTATGAGACCAGCGACTACGAGCAGCGCAAGTACCGCCACACGCTCGAATACCTGCCCGAGCGTCCCGGCCGCACCCTGGAGCTGGGCTGCTCGATCGGCGTCTTCACCGCGATGCTGGCGCCGCGGTGCGACTGCCTCTTCGCGGTGGACTTCAGCCCGACCGCGCTGGAACGCGCCGCCCGGCGGTTGCACGACGCCCACCACGTCCAGGTCCTGCAACGGCGCCTTCCCGAGGAGATGCCGGAGGGCCCGTTCGACACGATCGTCTGCGCCGAGATCCTCTACTACTGGAGCGCCGATCTCGTCCGGGTCGGGCTGCGGCAGATGGAAGCGGCGCTGGCGCCGGGCGGCACCCTCGTCACCATCCACTGGCGCCATCCCGACCGCCGTCGCGAGCTGACCGGCGACGACGTCCACGCGATCATCGACGCCGAGACGCGCCTCGAGACCAAGGCCCGCTGCACGACGCCCGACTATCTGCTCGACCGCCGCGTGGCGCGCTGGTGAGCGAGGAACGGGCACGATGGAGCTGAGCGCACCCACCCGCGAGGCTCTGCCGCCACCGCGCGACTCGGTGCGCGCGGTCGTCGTCGTCCCCGCCCACGACGAGGAGCTGCGGATCGGCCGTTGCCTGGGGGCGCTGGCCGCCCAGGTCGAGGTGCGCCCGGAGGAATTCGAGGTGATCGTCGTCCTCGACGCCTGCACGGACGCCACCGCGCAGCGTGCTTCCGACTTTAGAGGGTCCTATGACCCTGAAAGCTCGGACGGTCACGGTGGGGGAGGGCCGGCGATCCACACCGTGGAGGGGCCCGGCCAGGGCGCCGGCCCGGCGCGCGCCACGGGCATGGACATCGGCTGCGCGCGGCTCGAATCGCTCGGGCGGGGCGGCGGCCTGCTGGCGAGCACCGACGCCGACTCGGTCGTCGCGCCGGACTGGATCGCGCGCCAGCTGGAGGCCGTCGCCGCGGGGGCGGAGGCGATCGGCGGCGAGGTCGTCCTCGACCCGGTGGAAGCGGCGAGCCTCCCGCCGGGGGTCCTCGCCGACCGCGAGGCCCAGCTTGCCGCCCGCGCTCGCGAGGCCGCCGCGCGCGGTCCCGCCGAACACGCCCACTTCTCCGGCGCCAGCCTCGGCGTCACCCCGGACGCCTACCGTCGTGCCGGCGGCATGGCCTGGATGGCGGCGCTGGAGGACCAGGAGCTCGAGGACCGCCTGGTCGCCGCCAACGTCACCATCCACCGGCTGCGGCCGGTCAGCGTCGTCACCGCCGCGCGGACCGAGGGGCGCGCCGAGCGTGGCCTCGCCCGCGATCTCGAGTTGGCCCGCTGGCTGGCCGAGCGCCGTTACGCCGGCGCCGACTTCTCGGCCGCGCGCCTGCTGGAGGCGAAGACGACGACGATCGCGGCGATCCTGCCGACGCGCGAATGCGCGGACACGGTCGGGCCGATCCTGGACACCCTCGTGCCGCTGCGCGAGCTGGGCCTGCTCGACGATCTGGTCGTCGTCGACGCCGACTCGCCCGACGGCACCGCCGCCGTCGCCCGCGCGCACGGCGCCCGGGTGCTCTCCGAGTCGGCGCTGCGGCCGGAGCTCGGCCCCGGCCACGGCAAGGGCGATGCGATGTGGCGGGCGGCCGGCGCGACGACCGCGGAGCTGCTCGTCTTCCTCGACGCCGACACCGCCGACTTCCGGCCCGGCTTCCTCGCCGGCCTGCTCGGCCCGATCCTGCTCGACCCGACCGTCGGCTTCGTCAAGGGCACCTTCCGCCGGCCCCTGGCGCTCGGTGGCGAGGTCCGCGAAGGCGAAGGCGGGAGGGTGACCGAGCTGGTCGCCCGGCCGCTGCTGAACCTCCACTTCCCGTCGCTCTCGGGGTTCGCCCAGCCGTTGGCGGGGGAGATCGCGATCCGCCGTGAGCTTTTCGAGCGTCTCTCGATCCCGGTCGGCTACGGCGTCGAGATCGCGATGTTGATCGACGCGTTGGGCCTCGTCGGGCTCAACGGCCTCGCCGAGGTCGACCTCGGCGCCCGCCAGAACCGCCACCAGAGCCTGCGTGCGCTCTCGGCGATGGCGGGCGAGGTGATGGTCGCGCTCGAGCGGCGCACCGGTGCCCCGCCGCGCCCCGCCTACCCGGCCTTTCGCCCGCGCCCCGAACGCGATGTCTCGCCCGGGGTGTGGCGCCTGCGTTGCGAGGAGCGCCCGCCGCTCGTCGCGTGACTTAAGGGGAGCGGCAGCGGCCGTGGCGCGCGGTCGAGGATCGCGCGCGTAGGGTCGAGCCGTGACCGCTGCCGCCGAGAGCCCGCTCGCGAGCGCCCTGGCGGCGGCCGGGCTGCCGACCGCGCTCGCGGCGCGGCTGGAGGTCGACGGTGAGCCGGGGACCTCGACGCCGCGCCTGTCGGTCGAGGAGGTGGGCATCGCCTGCATCGGCGCCGCGCTTCTCGCGGCGGCGCGGTTGGAAGAGGTGAGGACGGGGGAGTGGTCGACGCCGGCCCTGGACCGCGGCGAGGTCCGCGCGGCCCTGGTCAGCGAGCGTCTCTTCCGCATCGACGGCGAGCCGGCCGGCGCCGGCTTCGCTCCCGCGTCCCGCTTCTGGCGGGCGGCCGACGGCTGGGTCCGCACCCACGCGAACTACCCGTGGCACCGGGAGGCGCTGCTGCGGGCGGTCGGGGCGGTGGACGACGACGCCCTCGCCGGCGCCATCGCCGAGCGCGGCGCCGAGGAGATCGAGGCTGCCGCCTTCGCCGCGGGCGGAGTCGCTGCCGCGGTCCGGACCGCGACCGACTGGCGCGAGCACCCCCAAGGCGCCGCCGTCGCCGGGGAGCCCCTCGTCGCCCACACCGATATCGGACAGGGCGAGCCGCGCAAGCCGATGCGGGGCGGCCTGGCGCCGGCGGCCGGAGTCCGGGTCCTTGACCTCACCCGCGTGATCGCGGGGCCGGTCTGCAGCCGTTACCTCGGCGCGCTCGGTGCCGACGTGTTGCGCCTCGATCCGCCGCACCTGCCCGACCTCGAGGCCGGGCAACCCGGCGACACCCTGCTCGGCAAGCGGAGCGCCTTCCTCGACCTCTCCACCGAGGCGGGTGCCCGGCGCCTCGAGGGCCTGCTCGCCGATGCCCACGTCGTCCTGCTCGGTTACCGACCCGGCGCGCTCTCCCGGTTCGGGCGCGTGCCGGAGGAGCTTGCCGCGCGCCATCCCGGCCTCGTCGTGATGGAGCTGGCGGCGTGGGGACACACCGGCCCCTGGCGCGAGCGCCGCGGATTCGACAGCATCGTCCAGGCTGCGTGCGGGATCGCCGCCGTCGAAGCCGGGCCCGACGGTGACCCCGGCGCGCTCCCCTGTCAGCTTCTCGACCACGGCACCGGCTACCTCGCCGCCGCGGCGGTGCTCGGGGCGCTCGCCGAGCAGCGCGAGAGCGGCGGCAGCCGTTCGGTCCGCCTCTCCCTGGCCCGCACGGCCCGGTGGCTGCTCGACCTGGGGGAGCGGGGAGACGGTGCCCGCCCGCGCTGGGAGGAGGACGGCGCCGCGTTCGTCGCCGCCGTCGACGGCGATCCGTCGCTGGCTGCCGTCCCGTCGCCCGGCTCGCTCGGTGGCACTCCGCTCCGCTGGCGCGGCCCGGCGACCCGGTACGGCGCCGCCGACCCGGAGTGGTCGGGACCGCGCTAGTCCTCGCCGAAGCCCTCGGTGACCGCGCGGACGTAGCGCGCGGCGGAGCGGCGCACGGCGTCGTGGCCGCCGGAGTCGATGACGCGGCCGAACCAGGCACCGTAGACGCGGTCGAACCCCCACGGCTCGAGCGCCGCGGTCATCGCCTCGACCTTGGCCGCGGGGAGGGGGATGAGGTTCGGGTAGGAGCGCATGAAGCTGACCCAGCGGCGATCGGCGACCACCTGGAGGATGTCGCCGGAGAGGAGGGCGCCGCGGCCTCCGGCGCCGGCGGGCCAGTGCAGGACGGCACCGCCGGCGTAGTGGCCGCCGAGACGCAGCAGGGTGAGGTTGCCGGGGAGGTCGAGGCGCTCGCCGTCGAAGAACTCGATCGCCGCGTCGGGCCGCGTCACCCACTCGCGGTCGGCGGCGGGGAGGTGGATCGGCGCGTCGAAGGCGCGGCTCCAGTCGACCATCGTCGTGTAGTAGTGGGGATGGGAGATCGCGATCGCGGCGATGCCACCACGGGCCCGCACCGCCTCGGCCACCTCGTCGTCGAAGGGCGCGAGGCAGTCCCAGAGCACGTTGCCCGCCTCGGTCTCCACCAGCAGCGCCCGCTGGCCGATCGCGAACCCGGGCGTCGAGCCGATCCCGGTCAGCCCCGGCTCTTCGGTGCGGATGTCGGCCCGGTGGTCGGCCCGCAACTGCGCGAGCGTCGTCCACTGCTGTCCGTCCCAGCCGACGTACTGGCGCTCGTCGAGGCAGATCGCGCACTCCGCGGGCGGCTCGGCGGCCGGCGGATACTGGGCGCCGCAAGTGGCGCAGATGAAGGCGCTCGGCATTGCTCCATCCTGCCAAGACGCTTCGTCACCCGCCGGCCCCGCGGGGTCCGGCCGGCGTAGGCTTGCCCGGATGCGGGTGACGATGCTGGACGGCGGGCACTTCACCTCGCCCGCCGGGCTCTGGCGGCGCGGGGAGGACATGGAGCGCCAGGTGCGCTTCCCGGTCCCGGCCTACCTGATCGAGGTGGGGGAGGAGCGGATCCTCGTCGACACCGGCCTGCATCCGGACGCGGCCGCCGATGCGGCGGCCCACTACGAGGGCGCCGAGGCGATCGCTCTCTTCAAGCTTGAGCAGGACGCGGCGATCGGCGCTCAGGTCGACCTCGCCTCGCTCACCAAGGTGGTGCTGACCCACCTGCACTTCGACCACGCCGGCGGATCGGCGCTGCTGCCGAGCACGCTGCCGGTCTTCGTCCAGCGCCGCGAGTGGGAGGCGGGCGGTGACCTCGAGGCCGTCGCCCGCAACTTCTTCCTGCCGCGCGACTACGAGGGGCTCGCCGACCAGGTGGTCCTCGTCGACGGCGATCACGATCTGCTCGGCGACGGCTCGGTCGAGCTGCTGCTGACCCCGGGTCACACGCCCGGCCACCAGTCCGTCCGGATCGGCGACGACCTCGTGATCGGCGGCGACGTGACCCACTTCGCCGCCGGGCTGGACGACGGCCGGCTGCCGATCTTCGGTGACGATCTCGATGCTCAGCTCGTCTCCGCCGAACGGCTACGCGCGCTCCGCGATGCCGGCGCCGAGGTGCGCCCCGGCCACGACCCGGAGGTGCTGGTGCCGGGCCCGGTCCTCGTCAGCTAGGGGTCAGTCCCCTTCGTGGGTGCGCTCGCGCACGGTGCGCGTGACCTCCCGACGGAGGCCGATCGCCGGGCCGCCGATCAGCTCCCAGGAGCGGGCGATGCCGCCGAGCGAGCAGACGATGACGAGGATCGCCAGCGCGCGCACGTCGCCGACGTTTTCCTCATCGCCGGTCAGCTTGATCCCGTAGAGCAGCTGCACGGCGAAGACGACCGCGAAGCCGAGGAGGAAGAGCGATTCGCGGAAGGCGCGCGGCTGCTCCCGTCGCACGCGGTAGAGCGAGACCAGCGAGGCACCGACGAAGACCTCGCCGAGGGTCGCGGTGATCAGCGCCGGCCAGCCCAGGTGGATGCCGGGGATCAGGGCGAAGAGCGACACGGTCAGCGCGTTGGTGAAGACGGTCAGCGCCGCCGAGGCCCGGATCCGGTGCGGCTGCGCCCCGCCGCTCTCGGCGAGCCGATCCCCCGACACCGAGATCGCGACGAACAGCAGCCCGATCAGCGCCCCGACCACGGCGGCCGAGGCGGCGAAGAAGTCGTGGAACATCTCGTCGGCCATCCCTGCACCCTATGGTCGGAGCCCATGAGGGCGGACGCGGGATGAGGCTCGGGGTCGCGGCAGCATTGGTCGACGGGCGGCTGGTCGACGGCGACGTCGAAGTGCGCGACGGGCGCGTCGCGGCGGTCGGGGTCGGGGCGCCGGGCGGATCGCGGATCGCGGCGCCGGGGTTCGTCGACCTGCAGGTGAACGGCTTCGCGGGCGTCGACTTCTCGGCGCCGGGGGAGGACGGGTACGCGGTCGCGGGCACGGCGCTCCTCGCCGGTGGCGTCACCGCCTTCCAGCCGACGATCGTCACCGCCGGCCTCGATTCGACGCGCGCCTCGCTCGCCGCGGCCCGCGAGGAGCTTTGCCGGGTCGGTGACGCCGCTCGCCGCGATCGCGACACCGTCGACGCGCCGGGGGACCTCGATCGCCGCGGCGCCGCTCCGGGACCGCGGCTGATCGGCGCGCACCTGGAGGGCCCGTTCATCTCCCCGGCGCGCCCCGGCGCCCACGACCCGAGCGCGATCCTGGCCCCGGACCTCGCGTCCCTGAACGCGCTGCTCGAGGGCGGCGGCGTGACCCAGGTGACGCTCGCGCCGGAGCTTCCCGGGGCCCTGGAGCTCATCGACTTGCTGGTCGCGCGCGGCATCACCGTCGCCTGCGGTCACAGCGAAGCCGACGCCGCCGCGGCCCACCTCGCCTTCGACCGCGGCGCCGGCGCCGTCACCCACCTCTTCAACGCGATGCGCCGCGCGACGCCGCGCGATCCCGGCATCGCCTTCGCCGCCCTCGCCCGCGACGACGTCTTCGTCACCCTGATCGTCGACGGCCACCACCTCGCCGACGACACGGTCCGCACCGCCTGGGCGGCGGCCGACGATCGCCTCGTCCTGATCAGCGACGCCGTCGCCGCGGCGGGCGCTCCCGACGGCGACCACACCCTCGGCGGCACCGTCCCGATCCGCTCCGCCGACGGCGTCGTCCGCACCGCCGACGGCGTCCTCGCCGGCTCGACCCTCACGATGCTCGACGCCGTCCGCAACGCCCACGCTCTCGGCATCCCGCTCGCCACTGCGCTGCGCGCCGCCACCGAAGCCCCGGCCCGCATGGCCCGCCGACCCGACCTCGGCCACCTCGTCCCCGGCGCCCGCGCCGACCTCGTCGTCCTCGACGACTCCCTCGCGCTCCAGACCGTGCTCCTTGCGGGCAATCCAGTGGGGTGATCCGGTCTAGGGGGGAGAGATCGCGACCTCCAGCCCTTGGTGACCTACCATGGAAATTGGAATCCGTATGTCCGACGCACTGGAAATCGAGTTGATCTTCGAGCCGCAGGAGGAAGGTGGCTACAGCGTGTACGCGCCGGAGCTGCCCGGTCTGCACACCCAGGGCGAGGACATGGACGACGCGCTCGCGAACGCCCATGAGGCGGTCGCGCTGTACGTCGACGGGCTCCGCGAAGACGGCGAGCCGCTCGATCGGGGCATCGTCCGTCGCAGGATCAAACTGCCGGCGTGAACCCGCACCAGCCGGTGGTCTCCGGGCGGCGCCTGATCAGGGCGCTTGAAGTCGAAGGCTGGGAAGTCGTTCGTCAGCGCGGCAGCCACGTGAGACTGCGAAACGAGCAGGCGCGATCGGCGCTCGTCATCCCCGTCCATAAGGAGTTGAAGAAGGGGACGCTGGCCCGAATTTTGCGAGAGGCGGGCCTCCGTGCGGAGGATCTACGGCAGTTGCTCGACCGTTGACTGGCTGCTTGGCCGGCCGGCTGGCATCATGTTGACGTGACCTACTTTCCGCCCGGACGGTCGATGGCGAGGCGCGTGCATGGGGAGCGCTCGGTGGGGCTGCTCTACGGGCAGCGGGCACTCCTGATCGGGGCGCTCGAACCGCTCACCTATACCGGGACGATGCTGAGCACGAAGGCCGGGGATCGGCCCTTCGAGCGGCTCGTGCGGACGGCGAAGGCGCAGGAGACGATCTTCCTCGGCACCAGGGAGGAAGCGGACCGGATCCTCGCGCGCGTGCACAACCAGCACCTGCGGATCAACGGGGCGTTGCCGGAGGCCGCCGGACCGCATGAGGCGGGCGCGGCGTACTCGGCGTTCGACCCGGAGCTGATGCTTTGGACGCTGGCGGTGATCGCCGACTCGGGTCGGGCGATGTACGAGGCGATGGTGCGGCCGCTCTCGGCCGACGAGCGGGAGGCGCTGTGGCAGGACTACCGGCGCTTCGGCGAACTCTTCGGGATGCCCGACGACGCGACGCCCGCCACCTACCCCGAGTTCGCCACGTGGTTCGCGGAGAGGCTCGCCTCGCCCGACCTGCACGCGACCCCGCACGCGCTGGCCTTCGCGCCGATCGTCGCCTTCGAGCACCCGGTCCCGCGCGGTGCGCGCCTCAACCTCGCCGCCCAGAACCTGATCATCAAAGGCACGCTGCCCGCGCGCGTGCGCGAGATCTTCGGCATCCCCTGGGGCGCCCGCGAGGAGCGGGGGTTCCGGGCGCTCGCCGCGACCCACCGGCAGGCCCACCACCTGATGCCCCACGCGGTGCGCCGCGGCCGCAACGACCGCTTCTTCGACGTCGTCGCGACCGGAGAGCGTCTCCGCGGTGGCACGCCGACGCCCGAGGTGGGCGCCGGGGCAGCCTGACGCGCGCTGCGTGGATTTGGGCCCTCATAGGGGACCAAATCCACGCAGCGCGTGCGCCCGGTCTACTTGCCGAAGAGGTCGCAGACCGCTTCGGTCTGCACCCGACGCAGCTGCGCGAGCAACCCCCCGGTCGGCGCTGGGATGTTCAGCGTCGTCGTCAGGGCGGCGGAGCCGTCGGCGGTCGCGGCGGCGAACTGGGTGTAGCCGGGGAAGTTGCCGGTGTGGCCGTAGACCGTGCCGCACCTCGTCTGGTAGCGGAAGAGCGCCAGGCCGGCCGAGTTCTTGCCCGGCCCGGGCGGGCTCGATTCGCCACCCGGCCACCAGCGCATCTGCTGTTCCTGCTCGGCCTTGTCGAAGTACTTGAGGCCGAGGTCGTCACGGATGAAGGCGTTCAGATCCCGCGGCGTCGAGACGATGCCGCCCGAGGCCCAGGCGCCCGAGGGGCTGAGGACTTCGGAGGCGTCGAGCGCTTCTTTTTCCGGTGCGACCTGGTAGCCGTGGATGAACGGCTTCGGGATCGCGACCTTGGTCGCCAGCGAGGTCTGGGTCAGCTTGCTCGGCCCGAAGACGATCTTCTGCAGCGCGCTCGTGTAGCTCTGTTTGGTCACCGCTTCGACCATCAGCCCGACCACGATGTTGTCGGTGTTCGAGTACTCGTACTTGGTGCCGGGCTTGAACTCGAGCGGGTCCTTTTCCACCCAGCTGATGATCGTCTTCGGCGCCACGTAGCCGAGCGGGTTCGTTTCCGCCTGCTCTATGAAGGCTTCCGACTGCGTGTAATCGGGGACGCCGCTGGTGTGGTTCAGCAGCTCGCGAAGGGTCACCTTGCCCCAGGCCTTGGGCAGCGTCGGCAGTACCTTTTCGATCGTGTCGTCGAGGCTCAGCTGCCCGGACCGCACCAGGTTGAGGGCGACGGCGCCGCTGAAGGCCTTGGCGACGCTGGCGATCCGCATGTTTTCGGTCGCCCGCGGCTTTGCCGCCTTGGTGACGTCTGCCCGGCCGGCGCTGAGCGTGGTGAGCTTGCCGTCGCGGTAGAGCGTCGCGATCGCCCCGGGCGGTCCACCCGGGGAGGTGACCAGCCCTTCGAGGCCCTTGAGGACCTGGGCGTCGGTGGTCTTTGCCGCCGCCGGGCCCGCGTCGAGTGCGAGGGCGAGGCAGGCGACGGAGGCAAGGGCGACGAGTGAGCGGAGGCGGCGCATCGGCGCATCCTATGGGGGTGGCGGCTGGGGCCTCGGGGCGCCGGCTGGGGCCGCGGGCTGCCGGCTGGCGCCTCGGGGGCGTTGCGGGCCGGGAGCTGGCGCCTCTCGCCCTCGCGCAGGGAAAGCTGGCGCCTCGCGGCTGATGGGCGACCCTGGCAGGCTGTGGTCGCCCATCAGCCGCCGGGTCGCAGGGAGGAAGTCACCGAGAGGCCCGGGTCCCGGGACGGAGAAGGCACGGAGTCGTGACGAAGCACGCGTGATCGGTGACGCTTCCGTGCGCATCCCCGGGC
>FTDM01000078.1_pt1 | contig 10334 bp, 11 predicted proteins | sample 1639961 | NCBI WGS metagenome assembly FTDM01 (sample SAMEA3914869, study PRJEB12502) | metagenome | biome: forest; material: soil | place: USA | collected 2012-03-12 | depth 0.1 m | reverse complement strand
CTCTGGGAGCCGACCGCCGCCGCGGTCGAGGCCTCCAACCTGACCGCCTACACCGACTGGCTGCGCGCCGAGCGCGGCGTCGACGTCACCACCTACCCCGACCTCTGGCGCTGGTCGGTGGAGGACCTCGAGGCCTTCTGGAGCTCGATCCTCGACTACTTCGAGGTCTCCTACGACGGCGAGCGTGGGCCGGCGCTCGCCTCGCGGGAGATGCCCGGCGCGGAGTGGTTCCCCGGGATCCGCCTGAACTGGGCCGAGCGAGCCTTCGCCGGGAAGGCCGACGACCAGGTGGCGATCCTGCACGCCTCCGAGCTGCGCGAGCTCTCCGAGATCACCTGGGGGGAGCTGCGGGGGAAGGTCGCCGCCTGCGCCGCGGGCCTGCGCTCCCTCGGCGTCGGGAAGGGCGACCGGGTGGTCGCCTACCTGCCGAACATCGCCGAGGCGACGATCGCCTTCCTCGCCACCGCCTCGATCGGCGCGGTCTGGTCCTCGGCCTCCCCCGACTTCGGCGCCGGCTCGCTGATCGACCGCTTCGCCCAGATCGGCCCGAAGGTCCTGATCGCCGTCGACGGCTACCGCTACGGCGGCAGGGACTTCGACCGCACGCCGGTGGTCGGCCGGCTGCAGGAGGCGATGCCCTCCCTCGAGCACACCGTCCTCCTCCCCTACCTCGACCCCGGGGCCACCGCCGACCCCGGCACCGCGACCCTGGAGGACGTCACCCGCTGGGAGGACCTCCTCCTCGCCGGGGAGGGCGAGCCCCTCACCTTCGAGCGGGTCCCCTTCGGGCACCCGCTCTGGGTCCTCTACTCCTCGGGCACCACCGGCCTCCCCAAGGCGATCGTCCAGGGCCAGGGCGGCATCCTGCTGGAGCAGCTGAAGAAGATGCACCTCCACACGGACGCGAGGCCCGGCGACCGCCTCTTCTGGTTCACCACCACCGGCTGGATGATGTGGAACTTCATCGTCTCGGGCCTCCTGACCGAGGCGGCGATCGTCCTCCACGACGGCAACCCCGGCTTCCCCGACCTGGGCGCCCTCTGGGACCTGGCCGAGAAGGCCGGGGTCACCATGTTCGGCACCTCCGCCGCCTACATCTCGGCCTGCATGAAGGCGGGGGTCGAGCCCGGCAGGGGCAGGGACCTCTCCCGCCTGCGGGCGGTCGGCTCGACCGGCAGCCCGCTGGCCCCCGAGGGCTTCGACTGGGTCTACGGGCACCTCGGCCCCGACACCTGGCTCTTCTCCACCTCCGGCGGCACCGACCTCTGCACCGCCTTCGTCGGCGGCGTCCCGACCCTGCCGGTCCACCGGGGTGAGCTGCAGGCCCGGGCGCTCGGGGCGGCGGTCGAGGCCTGGGACCCCGAGGGCAACCCGCACATCGGCGAGGTCGGCGAGCTGGTGATCACCCGGCCGATGCCCTCGATGCCCCTCTATCTATGGGACGACCCCGACGGGGAGCGCTACCGCGAGTCCTACTTCGAGATGTTCCCCGGCACCTGGCGCCACGGCGACTGGATCGAGATCACCGACCGGGGCACGGCGATCATCCACGGCCGCTCGGACTCGACCATCAACCGCGGCGGGATCAGGATCGGCACGGCGGAGATCTACCGGGCGGTGCTCGGGTCCGAGGAGGTCGTCGACGCCCTCGTGGTCGATCTCCCCAAGGAGGGCACCGACGGCGTGATCGAGCTCTTCGTCGTCCTGCGCGAGGGGGCGGAGCTGACCGAGGACCTGAAGAGGACCCTGGCGAGCTCGATCCGCGGGCGCTGCAGCCCCCGCCACGTCCCCGACCGGGTGAGCGCGATCGCCGCGGTCCCCCGCACCCTCTCGGGCAAGGTGGTGGAGGTGCCGGTGAAACGGATCCTCATGGGGGCCGACCCGACGAGGGTGGTGAGCCGCGACTCGCTGGCGAACCCCGAGGCGCTCGACTTCTTCGTCGGGCTCGTCGCCGATCCGGATCCTCCAAACCCGGCCTGAGCGATCTCCACGCCCTGCTCGAGGGGAGCGCTACCGGTAGGTGACCAGCGCGCGGTCGACCAGCTCCAGGTGGGAGTGGTCGTTGAAGGAGATGAGGTTGGTGCCGGTGGAGCCGATCGCCAGCTTCGTCACCGAGGCGTTCACGAGGACGCGATTGAGGGTGGGGAAGAGATCGGCGGGGGCGCCCAGGATGGTGCCGACGACGATGCCGATCGTGCCGGCGGAGGTGACCACCACAGCGGTCTCGCCGGAGGCCAGGTCGGCTGCCAGGTCGCGCAGTGCCCCGACGCCGGCGGCGCTGAACTGGGGCCAGGTCTGGGCGGTGGGGCTGCGCTCGCCGTGGGCGATCCACTCGGCCAGGGCCGGGTCGAGGGCGTCCTGGAAGGCGCGGGTCGTGAGGGCTTCTCCGTCGGCGTCGCCCTCCAGGTGGACGGTCGAGTCGCCGTGGTGCCTGAGGACCTCGTCGGCCTCGAACTCGTCCCAGCGCGGCTCGACCTCGAGCTCGACGCCGAGGGTGGCGAAGGCGTCCGCCGTCTCGCGCTGCCGGCGCAGGGTGCCGCTGAGGAGGCGGGCGGGACGGTAGCCGCGCTCCGCCAGCGAGGCGGCGGCGATCTCCGCCTGCCGGCGCCCGAGGTCGGAGAGGACGTCGTAGTCCGCGGACCCGAACGACGCCTGGCCGTGGCGGACGAGGAGCACGGTCGGCATGGCGGGATTATCGAGGACGCGGCGCGCCGCCACCGCTTAAGGTCTGCGCATGCCCGGCGACAGCTCCAGCGGCGGCAACGTGCGCGCGGTCTGCGTCGACCACATGACCCTCCCGGTCGGCGATCTGGAGCGGTCGGTCGCCTTCTACCGCGCGGCGCTGGTCGAGGGGATGGGCTGGGTCGAGATCGACGAGGAAGGCGCCCCGGCCTTCGGCCCGCCCGGCTCCGAGGACGTGATCTTGGTCGAGGGCGGCCCGCTGATGCCGCCGATCCACCTCGCCTTCGCCGCCGCGAGCTACGCGCAGGTGGAGGGATTCCATCGCGCCGGCCTCGCGGCGGGCGGCATCGACAACGGTCCGCCCGGACCGCGGCTCAAGTACTCGCCCGGCTACCACGGCGCCTTCCTGATCGACCCCGACGGCCACAACGTCGAGGCGGTCTGGCACCAACCGCAGTAGAGCGCCGAGGGACCTAGAGGATCGTGGGGTCCGCGTCCTCCAGCCGCTCCGGTAGGCCGAAGGAGGCGAACAGGTTCGGCATGAAGGCGGCGAGGAAGTTGTGGACGCCGGTGACGGTGGGGGCATCGCCGGACGCGCCCGCGCCGTCGGCCGACCCCGCTTCCAGCAGGGTCACCGACCAGGGCAGCCAGGCGCCCGACTCGACGTCGGGCTTGTAGGAGGCGAACGCGGGGAGGCCGTTGGCGGAGGTGGCGATCAGCTTCGAGCCGCGGCAGGCGGCGCCCTGGCCGAGCATGAAGGTTCCGACCTCCGCCGGGCCACGGACCCAGAGCGGCAGCGGCGGCATGTCGAAGACGACGTCGTAGCGGAGGAGCGCGACGATGCGGTCGATGTCGTACTCGGCGAAGGCCTCCAGGTACTGCTCGAGCAGGCGCGCCTCGGCCTCGGTCGACGGGCGGGGCGGGGTGTCGGAGTCCGCGAGGTCGAGCTCGTCGAGGGTGGCGCGGGCGCGCTGCAGGGCGGAGTTGACCGAGGCGACCGAGGTGTCGAGGACGTCGGCGACCTCCTTCGCGCTCCAGCGGAGGACCTCGCGCAGGACGAGGACGACGCGCTGGCGGGCGGGTAGGTGCTGGAGGGCGGCGACGAAGGCGAGGCGCAGGGTCTCGCGCTCGGTGGCCTGGTCCTGGGGATCGGCGTCCGGGTCGGCGACCTGGCCGCTCGCGATCGGCAGGACCCAGGTCGTCTCCGGCAGGGGCGCGCCGACCGGGGTCTCGGCGGTGCCGGCGTCGGCGAGGTCGATCGGGCGGGCGCGGCGCTTGCCGGCGTCGATCTGGTCGAGGCAGACGTTGGTGGCGATGGTGAAGAGCCAGGACTTGAGCGCCGCGGGCTCGACCAGGGTGTCGGAGCGGCGCCAGGCGCGCAGCAGGGTCTCCTGGGTGGCGTCCTCGGCCTCGAAGCCGCTGCCGAGCATGCGGTAGCAGTAGCCCGTCAGGCTCGGACGCAGGCGCTCCATCTCGCCCTCGAGGACGAGATTTCCTCCCTGTCGATTAATTTCCGACGCCGACACCGTCTCTCCTTATAACTGACCCGCTCACCAAGGAGATCCCACCGTGTCCCGTCTGCTCTTCCTCAACCTCCCGGTCGCCGACCTCACCGCCAGCCGCGCCTTCTTCGCCGAGCTTGGCTTCGAGTTCAACGAGAAGTTCTGCGACGAGGGCGCCGCCTGCATGATCGTCTCCGACCAGGCCTACGTGATGCTGTTGCAGCGCGACCGCTTCGCCGACTTCGTCACCAAGCCGGTCGCCGACGCCACCGAGGCGACCGCCCTGACCGCCTGCATCAGCGCCGCGAGCCGCGAGGAAGTCGACTCGCTGTTCGCCGCCGCGACGGCCGCCGGGGCCGGTGCCGTGAAAGATCCGCAGGACTACGGCTTCATGTACCAGCGCAGCTTCCACGACCTCGACGGCCACCACTGGGAGATCGCCTGGATGGACCCGGTCGCGGTCGAGAAGGGGCCGGCCGAGTTCGCCGCCGAAACCGCCTGAGCCACAGTGTCGATGGGCCGAAACCGAGGCATCCGGGTACCTCGATCGGGTGAGCCCTTCTGCACCTCGCCTGCTCGTCGCGCTGATCGGATGCCTCGGACTCGGTGCGCTCGCCGGCGTGCCGGGCGTCGTCGCCGCGCCGCCCATCGCGACGCCGCGAGTCTCGCTCTCCGTCCCCACCGAGGTGACGAGCGGCGCCGCTGCCCTCGCCACCGGCAAGGTCACTTCCCTCGAAGGACGCGGCCGGGTCCAGCTGCAGTCGCGCGAGGCCGGACGCTGGAGGCCGCTGGCAAGCGGCGGCGTGCTGCACGGGCGCTTCCGGATCGCCTTCGCGCTGGCCGGCCCTGAGGCGGCGAGCGTCCGCGCCGTCCTGGTCGTCGGGGGCCGCGCCGTCGCCGCCTCGCCGGTGAGGCGGATCGGGATTCGGGAAGGAGCGGCGCCTGCACCGTCCTCGCCGTCCGCTCCCACCACGGCGGAATCCCAGGCGACCCCATCGCAGCCCACCACGTCACCGCCGTCGTCTCCTACGACGGAACCCCCGACCACGCCGCCGGCGGAACCTCCCATCGAACCCCCGACGGAACCGCCGGTTGAACCACCGCCCGCGACCGACGCCTACTGGGGAGCCTGGATCGGCCCGCAGCTGACCGGCACCCGCGCGCCGGAAGACATGAACGCGGTGACGGAATTCGAAAAGCTCTCGAAGAAGCCGCTCTCACTGCTCGAGGCCTTCTCCCAATGGGCGACCTGCTCCGGCGCCTCCCCCACCTGCGAACCGAGCGTGCCCTTCCCTCGCACCCAGTTCGAAAAGATGCGCGGCTACGGCGCGATCCCGATGTACAGCTGGGCCACGGAGGGCAACGGGGAAGCCAACGCCCAGCCGACCTTCCAGCTGGCCGACATCATCGCGGGCAAATTCGACTCCTACATCCGCCGCTGGGCGACCGAAGCGAAGGCCTGGGGGCATCCGTTCTTCCTGCGCTTCGACTGGGAGATGAACGGTAACTGGTTCCCGTGGTCGGAGAGCCTCGACGGCAACAACGCGGGCGAATACGCCGCCGCCTGGCGCCACGTCCACGACATCTTCAGCGAAGTCGGCGCCACCAACGCCACCTGGGTCTGGTGTCCCTACGTCAATCCCAACGGGAACCTGGCGAGCGCGGCGGCGCTCTACCCCGGCGACGAATACGTCGACTGGACCTGCCTCGACGGCTACAACCGCGGGACCGCCTCGTCGCCGAGCGCCCAGTACCGGAGCTTCGACTACCTCTTCGGCCCCACCTACCGCGAAATCACCGGCACGATCGCCCCCGCCAAGCCGATGCTCCTGGCGGAGGTCGCCTCCTCCGAGCAGGGCGGCTCGAAGGCGCAGTGGATCGAAGAGATGTTCGCCGCGCTGCCCGCTGCCTATCCGCTGGTCCGCGGGCTGATGTGGTTCGACTACGAAGAAGCGAACTACGAATGGCCGCTCGAGAGCTCGACCTCGGCGACCGAAGCATTCGCCGCGGGCATCGGCGATCCCCGCTACCTGACGAACGCCTTCGCGGCGACCGCCGGCGGTCCGGTCCCGATCCCCTGAGCCGCGCTCGCGGCAGCCGGCCTAGGCCGGGCCCTTCACCTCGAGCAGGTCGAACGACCAGATCTCCGAGTCGGTGCCGACCGGGCCGCGCTCGCGGTGCTGCGAGTGTCCCGCGGCGAAGTCGGCGCTCTTCAGCCAGGCCTGGAAGTCCTCCTCCGAGCGCCAGCGGGTGAGGACCAGGCACTGGTCCCGGTCGTCGTTGGGCCGCAGCAGCTCGAAGGACTCGAAGCCCTCGGCCTCCTCCACTTTCCCGGCGCGGGAGGCGAAGCGCTCGGCGAACTCGTCGAAGCGCTCGCGGGGGACGGTGATCGCGTTGATCTTGACGATGCTCATGCCTTGATCCTAGGGTCGCGTGAGCGAGTAGGGGAATCTGAGCGAGGGAGGCAGTCGATGGCGACGATCACCGGGCGCGAGTCCGAGCAGGTCGAGGCGGCGAACGCGAGCGGCAGGACGCCGGCCGTGTTCATCCACGGGTTGTGGCTCCTGGCGTCGAGCTGGGAGCCCTGGGCAGGCGCCTTCGAGGCGGCGGGCTACGCGCCGGTCTGCCCGGGCTGGCCCGACGATCCCGAGACGGTCGCGGCGGCCCGGGAGGATCCGCAGGTCCTAGCCGGCAAGGGGGTCGGCCAGGTCGCCGACCACTTCGCCGCGGTGATCGGGCGCCTCGAGCGCAAGCCGGTCGTCGTCGGCCACTCCTTCGGCGGCCTGCTCGCCCAGATCCTCGCCGGGCGGGGACTCTCGGCGGCGACGGTGGCGATCGACCCGGCGCCGTTCCGCGGCGTCCTGCCACTGCCGATCGCGGCGATCCGCTCGACCCTCCCGGTGCTCGCCAACCCGGCCAACCGCGGCCGCGCCGTCACCCTCACTTTCGACCAGTTCCGTTACAGCTGGGCCAACGGGACGAGCGAGGAGGAGGCACGCCGCGTCTACGAGCGCTTCCACGTCGCCGCCCCAGGCAAGCCGATCTTCCAGGCGGCGGTCGCCAACTTCAACCCGGCCTCCGAGACCCGCGTCGACACCAAGACGCCCGACCGCGGCCCGCTGCTCCTCTTCACCGGCGGCGTCGACCACGCGGTGCCACCCGCGATGAGCCGCGCCGCCTTCAAGAAGCAGCGCCGCAACGCCGGCGTAACCGAGCACATCGAGCTGCCCGACCGCGGCCACTCGTTGGTGATCGACGACGGCTGGCGGGAGGTCTGCGACGCGAGCCTCGAGTTCGTCGGTCGCTTCGCCTAGGCTCGAATCGTCCTGTCGGGATTTCACGACATGGGCGCTGGATCTCCAAGGTGTCGGTAAATCACGACAAACAGCATTAATTTGCTACTGTCGGGATATGTCGACAGACCCAAAGGAGAGCACCTGGCGCATCCGGACCCCCGACGATCTCGGTCGCGCCATCGCCGGCGCCCGCCGCGAGCGCGGTCTGAGCCAAGGCGCCCTGGCCGACGAGCTCGGCTTCAAGCGTTCCTATCTCTCCGAACTGGAGACGGGGGGAGAGGCGACGATCGCGCTCGACCGGAGCCTTCGTGCGCTGCGACGCCTCGGCGCCGAGGTGACCGTCACCTTGCCGGACGGCCATGGCAACCGCCAGTAGCCTCGGCGTCTGGCTCGGCGAGACGCGGGTCGCCGATCTCGAACAGCCAAGCAGGCCCCGCATCCGCCTTCGCTACACCGAGGAGGCACTGACTGCCTGGCCGCAGAACAGTCCGGTGATCTCCTGCTCGCTGCCGCTTGGGCGGCCGCCGGGCGACGCCTTTGCGTTCTGTCTCGGCCTGCTGCCCGAGGGGCAGGCACTGGCGACGATGGCCGCCCAGGCTGGTCTCGCCGCCAACGACGTCTTCGGACTCCTCGGTCGGTACGGGCGCGATGTCGCCGGGGCGCTGGTCATCGGCACCGAGAAGCCCGCGCCGCGCGGCGGCGGGGTGGAGTCCTACGAGGGGGACGGCCTGGCCAAGGCGGTCGAAGATCTGGAAGAGCATCCGCTCGGCTCCCACGAGGACTCCGAGCTCTCGCTCGCCGGGCTGCAGGACAAGCTCCTCCTCATCCGCCTCCCCGATGGCGGCTGGGGACGGCCGCTCGGCGGACGGCCCTCGACCCACATCCTGAAGCGCGAGGACGCCCGGTTTCCCGGGCTGATCGAGGCCGAGGCGGAGTGCCTCGCCATCGCCCGCGCGGTCTCGCTGACCACGATCGAGGCCGAGGCGGTCGAGCTCGGCGGCTATAGCTGCCTCATCGTCTCGCGCTTCGATCGTGTCGCCGACGCCGACGGCGAGGTGCGCCGGGTCCATCAAGAGGATCTTTGTCAGGCGCTCGGGATCGATCCGAGCGGCGCCCGGGGCCGGGCGAAGTACGAACAGGGGACGGTTGGCCCTTCGCTCAGACAAGCGGCGCGGCTCCTCGATGCCTACGCCGCCGATCCGCGTGCCGAGCTCGACCGGCTGGTCGCAGTGGTCACCTACACGGTGGCGATCGGCAACGCCGACGCCCACGGCAAGAACCTGGCCCTGCTTCACCCTGACGCCGAGACGATTTCCCTGGCGCCGCTCTACGACACGGTGCCGACGGCACTCTGGCCGCGGCTGCGGAGCGATGCGGCGATGGCGATCGGCGGCCAGGTCGCGCTGGCCGACGTCGGAGTCGAGGACATCGTCCGCGAGGCGGTCCGCTGGTCGCACCCAGCCGACCGCGCCCGTCGCGTCGCGACCGAGACGCTCGAAGGGATCGCGGCGGCCGTGGAGGAAGGGGTCGTCCCCGTCGACGGCAGGGTCGGCCGGTTGGTCGCGGCGCGCAGCCGGGCTCTCCTCGGCGCTTGAGACCGACGACAGCGCGCCGCCTGAACCATCCGTTCAGCCCTCCGGCTCAAGCGCGCCGGGCTCGACGATCCCGACGATGATCGTTTCGCGGAACCGGTTCAGCATCGCCTCGAACTCCGCGTCGGTGAGGTCCATGTTGGCGGGGCCGAGGTGGGAGGCGATGACGCCGTCCCAGGCCGCCCAGAGGAAGCGGGCGGTGGCGAGCGGGTCGGTCTTGCGGACGACGCCTTCGGCCATCGCTTCCTCGAGCAGCCCGGCCATGCGCGCGGTTTCCTCGCCGATCCGCGCGGCGACCTTGGCCTCGGGCCCGTCCTTTCCGCCCGTCGCCGGTCGATCGTGGGGCGGGAAGCGGAAGAGGCGGAAGTAGGCGGGGTAGGAGCGGGCAAACTCCAGGTAGCCCTCGCCGAGCCCGACCAGGCGTTCCAGCGGCGAGTGGCCTTTCTCGAAGCCCTCCTCGCTGTAGCGGTGGTCGAGCTCGAGGGCCCGGTCGATCAGCGCCGCGTAGACGCCGTCCTTGTCGCCGAAGTGCGAGTAGATCGAGCCGATCGCCACGTCGGCCGCGCCCGAGAGGTCCCCGATCGTCGTCGCCGCGAAGCCGCGCTCGAGGAAGAGGCCCTCGGCGGCATCGAGGATCGAGCCCGCGGTCCGTGCCTTGCGGCGTTCGCTGCGGGATGCGGAGGGCGTCGCTGCGTCGGGCTCAAGCACCTCCGGAACCTAGCAAAATGTAATAAGGTTCAAAACTAGAATACCGTTCTAGTAAAGGAGCTGAGCCGTGCCTCTTCTCTCGCTGCTGGGGATCTTCGAGCTGACCGTCGGGGTCCTCTCCGGCATGCTGATGGTGATGACGCTCGAGGCCCCCGACCTCCTGCGACGTCTGGGCGTGCGCCAGATGGGACGCATCCGCCAAGCCCACCTCGACCTGCTGATGCAGGGCACGATCCTCGTCGCCATCGGCCTCGCCGTGGACCCGCTCCCCACCTGGATCGGCGTGCTCCTGATCGCCGGCGCCTTCCTCGCGCCGCCACTGCTCGGCGTGCTGGCGCTCTACCCGGCGTGGCAGAAAGAGTCGATCGCCTACAAAGCGATCAACACCGTCGTCCTCGGCGGCTTCATGGTCGGCTGGGTGGCGCTGGCGGTCACGGCGGCGGGGCGGTGAGGGTTGGGGGTGGCGGGACGGGCGTGGTTCGTGGCCGTCGCGGCCGTCCGAGGCACGTCCCGGGCGTCTCATGGCGGCCCTGGCAGGCTGTGGCCGCCATGAG
>FTDM01000045.1_pt1 | contig 10409 bp, 12 predicted proteins | sample 1639961 | NCBI WGS metagenome assembly FTDM01 (sample SAMEA3914869, study PRJEB12502) | metagenome | biome: forest; material: soil | place: USA | collected 2012-03-12 | depth 0.1 m | reverse complement strand
GGCGCCGGGGACGGCGGGGCAGGATCGTTCGATGAACGTGTTGCCGGTGAGGCAGGCGGCGAACCTGAGGCCGCGGCCCGAGGCGCCGGTCGTGAGCTGGGTGATCGCGCTGTTTTCGCTGCCGACCGCATACAGTGAGCCCGCCGTGCCGCCGCCCGCGAGCGCCACCACGCCTCGCAGCCCGGCCTCGTCCGCACGGCCGCCGGAGCCCGGCTCCGTGGAGCATCCCTGCGCCCGGGCGACCCGGTTGTTGCCGCTGACGCAGCCCAGAAGGGCGAGCGTGGACTTCGCCGGCGCGGCGGCGGGGGCGGCCGCCAACCCGAGCAGGAGAAGCGACACCAGCGCGGCGGTCCGGTACGCCTTGGCGACGAGCACCTGTCCACTTAACCAGATCGAGGCTGGACCAGTGGCAGGAACATCTCGTCGACGATCGATCGGCTGCGTGCGCGCGGCAGCGGCTTCCGGTTCATCACCATGTCGTGCCGCATCAGGCCGAAGGGCATCGCGAGCACGGCGGGCGGCGTGCGGTCGAGGTCGATTTCACCGCGATCCGCGGCGCGGCGGTAGACGAAGGAGGTCAACCGGCAGTCGGCGCCGCCTGAGACGGGCGCGGCTCTACGCCACCGCGAACAACCGCCACTCGCCCGGCGCGCCCTTCAAGGTGTGCACGCCGCGCTCGGCGAACTCCAGGCCGGAGCCGACCACCAGCTCCTTGACGGTGCTTGAGACGCGGACCTCGCCAGGGCTCGCGAGGGCGCCGATGCGGGCGCCGATGTTGACGGCCATGCCCGAGATGTCGTTGCCGATCAGCTCGACCTCGCCGGTGTGGATGCCGGCGCGGACGGGGAGGTCGAGGGGGGAGAGGGTGTCGCGGATGGAGGTGGCGCAGCGGATCGCACGGGCGGGGCCGTCGAAGGTGGCGAGGAAGCCGTCGCCCATGGTCTTGATCTCACGGCCACGGTGGACGGTGAGCTGGCGGCGGACGACGGTGTCATGGCGTTGGATGAGGTCGCGCCATGCCTGGTCGCCGAGGCGTGCGGCGGTGGCGGTGGAGTCGACGATGTCGGTGAAAAGGACCGTGGCGAGGGCGCGTTCGGGCTCGTGGGCGCGGCGGCTGCCGACGAGGAACTCCTCGATCTCGTCCAGGAGGAGGTCTTGGTCGCCGATCCAGGCGAGGTGGTCGGGACCGTCAAGCTCGACGAAGCGGGCGCCCGGGATGGACTCGGCGAGGTAGCGGCCCTGGGCCTTCGTGACGACGAGGTCCTCGCCGCGGTGGAGGACGAGAGTGGGGACGTCGATGGTGGGGAGGACCGCCCGCACGTCGATTTCGCGGTACAGGTCGATCAGCTCCAGCGCGCCCGTGGGGCTGGTGCCTTGGCGCAGCAAGCGTGCCCACCAGCGCCGGAACCCCGGCTCCTCGGCGGCGCTCGGCGCCCACAGTCCCGCCGCTACCGGACCGCCCCACCCGGCGCGGAAGATGTCGCGCAGCGCGTCGAGCCGGCGCGCCTCGATCCCCTGCGGATAGTCGGGTGCCCGCAGCATCCGCGCCCAGGTGCCGTAGAGGACCAGGGACGACACCCGCTCGGGATAGGTCGCGGCGAAGAGCGCCGACATCGGCCCGCCCTCGGAGATGCCGAAGACCGCCGCCTGCTCGCAGCCGGCTGCGTCCATCACCGCGCGCAGGTCGTCCATCGAGTCCTCCAACGTGGGCGGCCGCCCGGGCCGGTCGGACAACCCCTGGCCGCGCTTGTCGAAGACGATCAGCCGCGTGAAGGAGGTGAGGCGGCGCAGGAAGCGGGCGATCTCCGGCTCTTCCCAGATCAGCTCGACGTGGGAGACGAAGCCGGGCACCAGGACCAGGTCCAGCGGACCGTGGCCGTGGACCTGATAGGCGATGCTCGTCCCGTCGCTGTCGGCGTAGCGGGTCGCCGCCTCCTCCATCGGCGAGGACCCGCGCCGGCGGCCTACGGCCGCGCCTCGAGAATGAGGTTGAACGGCGTCTCCGTCGCCCGCCGCACCTCCTTGAAGCCGCCCTCCTTGATCACCTCGGTCAGTCGTTCCTGCCCAGCCTGCGCGCCGAGCGCCAGCCCGACCTCCTGGTCCAGCGACGCCGGGGTGCAGATCATCGTCGAGGCGCCGTAGAAGACGCGACCGACGGGGTTGAAGTTGTCCTCGACATGGTCGCCGGCGAAGGGCTCGACGATGAGCCAGGTGCCGTCGGGGGCGAGGGTGTCGTGGATGTGGCTGGAGGCACCGACCGGGTCGCCCATGTCGTGGAGGCAGTCGAAGACGGCGACGAGGTCGTAATTGGTGCCGGGATAGTCCTTGGCGGTGGCGACCTCGAAGTCGATGTTGTCGATGCCGGCGTCGGCGGCGGCTTCACGGGCGTGTTCGATCGAGGCGGGGTGATAGTCGAAGCCGTGGAACTCGGAATCGGGGAAGGCTTCGGCCATGAGGATGGTGGAGGCGCCGTGGCCGCAGCCGATGTCGGCGACCTTCACGCCCTCGGCGAGCTTCGCCTCGACCCCGTCGAGGGCGGGGATCCACTCGGCGACGAGGTGCCCTTTGTAGCCGGGGCGGAAGAAGCGCTCGGTGCCCTCGAAGAGGCGATGATCGTGCTCGTGCCACCCCATGCCCCCGCCGGATTTGAAGGCGGCGGCGATCTTGTCTTCGTCGGCGAAGAGGGAGGTGATGAGCTGGTAGGCACCGAGGAGGTAGAAGGGGCTCTCCTCGTCGGCGAGCGCCACCGCCTGCTCGGGCGGCAGTTCGTAGGTGTCGGCGTCGGGGTCGTAGGCGACATAGCCACCTGCGGCCTGGTTGCGCAACCACTCGCGCACCGAGCGCTCGGCGACCCCGGCGCGCTCCGCCACTTCCGTCGAGGTCAGCGGGCCGGCATCGGCCATCGCCTTATAGAGACCCATTCGCTCACCGATGACGAAGAGGGGTGCGCTGATCACGGCGCCCAAGTCGGTCACCGCCTGACCCATGAATGCCTCGAGCTTCTGTGGATCGATCTCGGTCGCGGCCATATGTATCGCCTCCAGGCGTGAATGCTGTTTGGAACGAGATCCCTGGCCAACCGAGTAGAGCCGACCGGGGCCATCACTGTCAAGGCGGCCTACGACTCTCTAACCGGATTTGTTCGAAACCGTCCCGGCACATCTTGCGAGGCCGGTTTGGACTCCTTGTCCAAGGCCCGGGCCGGCCGGCTGCCGCTCAGTGAAACGCGTAGGGCCCGGTGATCTCGCCGGGCTCGGCGCCGAGCAGGGCGGCGAGCTTGGCGCGCTCGGCCTCCGGCTCGCCGGGCCGGGCCTCGATCATCGTCCAGGCCGCCGGGCGCAGCTCGCCGTTGCCGTTCGCGCTGCGGGCCATCGGGACGGCGCGGGCGCCGGCCTCGAGCAGGGCCTCGCATTGCTCGGCGGCGAGGTCGCCGCGGATCCAGAACTGGAGAGGTGCCATCGGTGAAGGCTAGGAAGGCGGCGCGCGATCGACGTCGCCCCGCGAGGGCTGAACGGAAACGTTCACCTCCTCGAGATCAGGGCTCGAGGCGCTCCGGCAGGCCGAAGCGGGGGAACGCCTCCGGCATGACGAAGACGGTGATCTCGCGCAGGCGGGCCTCGGGGCTCAGGGCGAGGACCTGGATCGCGTGGGGGAGGAAGGCCCCTCTGTCCTCCCGCCAGGTGTAGTGGGCGGCCGCCGGCTGGCCGTTGGCGCGGGTGGGGATGAGGCGGCGGGAGTCGTGCTCCAGGCCGCGGCTGCCGTAGTAGGTGGCGACGTTGGCGGCGCCGGAGTACCACTCGCGCAGCGGCGGCATCGAGAGGACGGCGTCTTCGGCGAGGCGTTCGGCGACGGCGGGGACGTCGGCGGCTTCGAAGGCGCGGACGTAGCCGTCGACGACGTCGCGAAGCTCGGCGTCGGTGAGCGCGCGCAGGGTCTTCTGCTGACTTTGGTCGGGGAGCCGCTCCTCGACCGTCTTGTGGGCGCGCTGGAGGGCGCTGTCGATCGAGACCGAGGTGGTGTCGAGGGCCTCGGCGGTCTCCCGGGCGGAGAAGTCGAGGACGTCGCACATGATCAGCGCGGCGCGCTGGCGCGGCGGCAGGTGCTGGAGGGCGGCGACGAAGGCGAGCTCGACCGACTCGCGTTGCTCGTAGCGCGCCGCCGGGTTCGCGCCGGCGTCATCGTCGACGAGGAGCTCGTCGGGCATCGGCTCGATCCAGACCGACTCGGCGAGGGGCTCGTCGTGGTCGGCGGTCGGGTCGGCTTCGGGGCCGTGGTCCATCGGCAGGGTCCGGCTCGGTCGGCTGCGGATCGCCTTCAGCGCGGCGTTGGCGGCGATCGTGTGGAGCCAGGAGCGCAGCGAGCTGCGGCCCTCGAAGCGCGGCAGTCCCCGCCAGGCGCCGATCAGCGCCTCCTGCAGGGCTTCTTCGGCGTCGGCTCCCGAGCCGAGCATCCGGTAGGCATGCGCCCGCAGCTCCCGCCGGTAGGGGTCGACGAGGAGCCCGAAGGCACCCTCGTCGCCACCCTTGGCCGCGGCGAGCAGGGCTTGCTCGCCGCCTCCCGATCGGCGCGCGTCAGGCATTGGCCGCCTCCGCGTCGGCGACGGCGGGCTCGCCGCCGCGCCGCAGCAGGACGAACGCGGCGAGCGCCCCGATCGCGCCGAAGGCGATCGCCACCGCGAACGCCGACTGGAAACCCGCGGTCAGCGCGCTCGCGCCGGTGCCGCCGGCCGCGCCGGAGATCGCCACCGAGGAGAGGATCGCGGTGCCGATCGCGCCGCCGATCTGGAAGGAGGCGTTGTTCATCCCCGAGGCCAGCCCGGCGTCACCCTCCGCCACGCCGCTGAGCGAGGCGATCGAGCCGGAGACGTAGGCGAAGCCGACCCCGAGGCCGAAGCCGACGAAGGGGACGAACAGCTCGCCGAGATAGTCACCGGCGACCGAGACTTGGGTCAGTCCCAGGCAGGCGAGGCCGGTGAGGACCATGCCGCCGCATGCCACCGCCCGGGTCGCGCCCTTGGTCGCCAGCGATTGGCCGATCGCCGAGCCGACCGCGACCAGGATCGGCATCACGACGAAGGCGAAGCCGAACTGGACCGGCGTCCAGCCGAGCACTTCCTGGGCGTATCGGGTGAGGATGAACGGCATCCCGAGGGCCATCATGCCGAGGCAGAGGAGGATCAGGTTGCCTGCCGCCAGGCCGCGTGAGCGCAGGACGCCGAGCGGCAGGAGCGGCGCCGGCGAGCGTGCCTCGATCGCGACGAAGGCGCCGACCAGTGCGGCGGCGAGCGCCAGCAGGCCGATCGTGCGACCGGTCGCCCAGCCGACCTGGGGAGCTTCGACCACGGCGAAGACGAGGGTGGCGAGGGCGACCGTGATCGTCGTCGCGCCCGCCAGGTCGAAGCGCCGCCGGGTCCGCTCGACCCGCGCCTCGGGCAGGACCAGCGGCGTGAGCAGGGCGATCGCCGCCCCGATCGGGAAGTTGAGGAAGAAGATCCATTCCCAGCCGAGGCCGTCGGTGATCGGTCCCCCGATCAGCCACCCGGCGGTGCCGCCGATCGCGCCGCTCGCGGTCCAGAAGCCGAGAGCCTTGTTGCGCTCCGGGCCCTCGGCGAAGGTGGTCATCAGAAGGGACTGCGCGGCCGGGGTCATGACCGCCGCGGCGATTCCCTGCAGGGCGCGGGCGGCGATCAGCATCGCCGGACTGACCGAGAGGCCGGCGCCGAGCGAGGCGACGCCGAAGAGCGCGACGCCGATCGTGAACATCCGCCGCTGTCCCAGCAGGTCCGCGGCGCGGCCGCCGAGCAGCAGCAGGCCGCCGAAGCTCAGCATGTAGGCGCTCATCACCCACTGCAGGTCGGCGGCGGGAAAGGCGAGGTCGCCGTCGATCGACGGCAGCGCCACCAGCACGATCGAGGAGTCCAGCATGGCCATGAAGAAGGCCGTGCAGAGCAGTGCCAGCGGCTTCCAGTTGGTTCCTTCAGATCCCATCTCGGGCCTCCTTGGGCGGGTTCGACTTGCGTTCGCCCATAGAGAGCCGGTTGTGGCCCGAAATCCATCGCCGGATTCGCGAGGGATCTGAAAGCTCGCGACGGATCTGAAACTGCGTGCTGCGGTGCTGCGGTGCCGGCCGGGTCGCCCGAGGCGACGACCCGGCCGGGCCGCCTACTCGACCGCCTTCTTCAGCTCGGCGCCCGCGCTGAACCTCGGCACCGTCTTCGCGGCGATCTGCATCGTCTCGCCGGTCTGCGGGTTACGGCCGGTGCGCGCCTCGCGGTGCGAGACGGAGAATTTGCCGAATCCGGTCAACCGAACTTCGTTGCCGGAGCTCAGCTGCGCCTCGATCGCCTTCAGGGTCGCGTCGACCGCGCCTTTCGCCTCAGCGACGCCGAGCCCGCTTCGCTCGGCGACGTCACGGACCAACTCATCCTTTCCTACGAGTGCCATGAATCATCCTCCGGGGTTATCGGTGCTCCGCTCCACGCGGACTGTCAACGAGGGACCGTAGCTGTGCCGTAGGTCGTTTCCCGCGCCAGAGCGCTTTTGGCGCTCAGCAGGCGTCCGGGCCGAGGGGGCGCAGGAGCTCGGTTCCCTGGCGCCGGAAGCCGGCGGGGAGGGGGCCGGACAGGCTGTAGTGGAGCTTCGAGTAGATGGTCTTTTCGCCGAATCGGACCTGTTTTTCGAGGCGCAGAGCGGCCGCCGGGCGGTAGACCTTGCCCCGGGCGCAATCCGGCGTGCAGCCGCGCAGATAGGCACGCCCGGTCGCGGTGGCGGTCGGGCCGCCGTAGCTCGTGTACTTGATGGCGGTCAGCGCGAAGGTCCCGTCGGCGGACAGGCCGATCGCGTGGGGGCGGTAGACGAGTTCCTGGTTGACGATGTCCCCCTCGACGTAGACCTTCGTCGGCGCCGCGGCGAGCGCCGTCGCAGCGCCGGTCACCGCGATCGCCAGCAGGGCGAGCGCGACGGTGAGGATGCCGTGGCGGTGGGACACGGCGCGAGCCTACGGGGCCGCGCCCGCCCGGTCAATCGGGCGCGGGCGTCGTCAATCGACGCGCCGACCCCGGCCCCGCAGCCGCGCCCAGCGCTCGCGCAGTTTCAGCCCCAGGATGCCGCCGCTCGCCAGCAGCACCGGGCCGAAGCTGAGCGCCGTCTCCTCGACCGGGACCCCGGCGATGTGGCCGAGCGGCAGCATCAGGCGCGCTCGGCGCCGCTCGCGGCGAGCGTCCGCTCGAGGTTGTCGAAGCAGCGGTTCCAGCCGCCTTCGTGGTCGCGGGCTGAGGCCTCATCGCGCAGGTTCGAGTGGGTGAAGGTGACGGTGGTGGAGCCGCCGGACTCGGCGAAGACGATCTCGATCAGGGTCTCACGGTCCTCCTCGTCTTCGTCCCAGGTCCAGGTGAAGGCGAGGCGCCGCGGGCGGTCGACCACGGTGTAGTGGCCGCTGCCGCCGTAGGTTTCGCCGTCCGTGTCGCGCATGGCGACGCGGATCGCGCCGCCGACGCGGAGGTCGACGCTCGCCTCCGAGGTGGTCCACTCGGCCCGCGCGTGCCACCAGCGGCGCATCACGTCCTCGTGGGTGAAGGCGTCGAAGACGGCGGTCGCCGGGGCGTCGTAGGCGCGCTCGATGACGAGGGTCTCGGCGGCGGGGGCGTCAGGCACTGTCCGCTCCCCGCTGCGAGGCCGTCGCGTCGGAGACGGCGTGGGAGAAGTCGGACGGTTCGTCGTAGTTGTCGTGGTAGTTCCACCACACGTACGCCTGGGTCTGCGGGTAGTCCTCCGGCGAGTCCTCCCACTGCTCCTGGCGCCCGAGCGGGGTGATGTCGAGGTAGCTCCAGGTGGAGCCGAGCCCTTCGTCGCCGCGCTTGTCGATGAAGTAGGTGCGGAAGATCTCGTCGCCCTCGCGGAGGAAGACGTTGTGGCCGTGCCATTCGTCGACCCCGAAGTCGCGCTCCCAGTCGTCGGTGATCGTGTACCAGGGGACTTCCCAGCCCATTTCCTTGCGCAGGCGAGCGATCTCCTTCTGCGGCGCGCGGGAGGCGTAGGCGAGGGTGGTGTCGCGGGCGTTCAGGTGGGCGAGGTGGGCGACCTGGTCGGCGCCGAATGAGCACCCGGGGCAGCCGCGCTCCGGCCAGCCGTGGACGCCCGGGTCGAAGAAGAAGCGGTAGAGGATCAGCTGGCGGCGGCCCTCGAACAGGTCGAGGAGCGAGACCTCGCCATCGGGTCCCTCGAAGCGGTAATCCTTCGTCACCGCCTGGCGCGGCATCCGCCGGCGTTCGGCGGCAAGCGCGTCACGCGCGCGGGTCAATTCCTTCTCCTTGACCAGGAGCTCATCGCGGGCGGCAGCCCACTCCTCGGCTGAGACGACCGGTGGCAGGTTCATCGCTGCTCCTCCTTCAGGTGTTCCTCGACGACATCGAACAGGCGGGTCCAGATCTCGCGCTGGCGGACCATCCAGTCGGTCGCCTCCTCCAGCGTCTCGGTCCGCAGCGACAGCACGTGGTTGCGGCCGTCGATCACGCGGCTCACGACCCCGGACTCCTCGAGCACCTTCAGGTGCTTGGAGATGGCGGGCTTGGAGACCCCGAAGTCGCTCGTCACTTCGCCCACCGTGGCGGGCCCGGCGGCGAGCCGTTCGACGATCTGGCGACGGATCGGATGGGACAGCGCCTTGAATGGACTGTTAACCATTTGGTGAACGGTAGCAGCCGTCTGTGGTCGGCTGCGCCGGCTGCGCGCCGGAGGCCGACATCGGGGTGCTCGTTGGCGGATGCTCGGATGGGGTTCGGGCGGGGGCGGCCGTCCGAGTCACGTCCCGGGCGTCTCATGGCGGCCCTGGCAGGCTGTGGCCGCCATGAGACGCCCGGGACGTGAGGAGGTCGTGGGGAAGAGGACACGGGTCGGGCACGAGGTCGGACTTCCGTGAAGGTTCAGCCCGAGAGTGAGGCCCGGGAGGGCCGACCGTGACGAAGATGCCGGGAACGTCACACCTCCCGGCCCTCCGGGAGGCCGAACCGGATGGTCAGGGATCTCCGTGTTTAGTTTCGGTTGCTGAGCACCTATAACTAAACACGGAGATCCCTGATCGGTGGGAAGAGGGGAGGAAGGCCGGAGAAAGTGTGGACTTCCCGGCTTCTTCGTGACGGGGCTGACCCTGGTCACGGATCCGTGGCACTCCCGTCTGGGTCCCGTGGCACTCCGCCCGGTCCCGTGGCACTGCGCCCGATCCTGTGGCACCCGCGTGAACCTTCCCGCCACTCCCCGCACTCCCGGCCGTCTCGGCCACGGCCACAGCCTGCCAGGGCCGTGGCCGAGACGGCCATCTCGCCGAGACGCCTCGCGTCCCTTACCCCGGGCGCCAGCTTCCCCACGCCTCGTCCCTCCCCGCCGTCAACCCCCCGCATCAACCATCTAGGCTCCACCGATGGCTGAGAAACCCGTACCAGTGGTGCTCTCGATCGCCGGCTCGGACTCCGGTGGGGGCGCTGGGATCCAGGCCGACCTGAAGGCCTTTGCGCGCTGCGGTGTGCATGGGATGACCGCGATCACGGCGCTTACCGCGCAGAGCACGGTGGGGGTGGAGGCGGTGGAGCAGGTGGCGCCGGAGATGATCCTTGCCCAGGTGCGGGCGGTCGCGGAGGACATCGGCGTCGATGCGGTGAAGATCGGGATGCTCGGCAATGTGGCGACGGTTGCCGCCGTGGTCGAGGCGCTCGGCTATGTCGGTGACGCGCCGGTGGTGCTCGACCCGGTGATGGTCGCGGAGTCGGGGGCGCGGTTGCTCGACGAGGACGCTTGCGATGCGCTGGTGAACGATCTGCTGCCGCTGGTCACGATCGCGACCCCGAACATCCCCGAGGCGCGGGTGCTCGCCGGGCTCGGCGAGGATGCGTCCCAGGAAGACCTCGCCAAGTACGTGCAGGGTCTCGGGCCGGCTGCGGTGGTGATCACCGGCGGCCACTCCGGGGCCTTGATCGACCTCTTCTACGACGGCGAGGAGCCGGTCGAGATTCCCGGCGAGCGCCATCCCGGCGAGGCCACCCACGGCTCGGGCTGCACCCATTCCTCCGCGATCGCCGCCTTTCTCGCCCGCGGGGCCGAGCCGCTGCAGGCCGCCGCCGCGGCGCGCCAAGTCGCCTCGATGGCGGTCGGCGCCGGGCTCGACGGGTTGGGGAAGGGCCACGGTCCCGTCGACGTCTTCGACCTGGCGGCGCGCGCCCGCGCCGACGCCGAGCGTGCGGCGGAGGCGCGGAAGTAGTGCGGGGCGCATCCCGTCAGTAGGTTTTGTCCATGAGCACCGACGCCAGCAGCACCGCGACCGGCCTTCCCCGCCCCCGCTCGGCCACCGTCTTCGACGGCCCCGACCGCGCCCACGCGCGCGCCTACATGAAGGGGATCGGCTTCGACGACGACGCGCTC
>FTDM01000024.1_pt1 | contig 10506 bp, 13 predicted proteins | sample 1639961 | NCBI WGS metagenome assembly FTDM01 (sample SAMEA3914869, study PRJEB12502) | metagenome | biome: forest; material: soil | place: USA | collected 2012-03-12 | depth 0.1 m | reverse complement strand
GGCCGCGAGGACGTGCTGCGCTTCTGCGACCTCGCCCGCGAGCGCGGCTTCCAGGTCCGCTTCATCGAGTTCATGCCGCTCGACGGCGACCGCGCCTGGCGCGCCGAGGAGGTGCTGACCGGGGCGGCGGTGCGGGCGATGGTCGAGGAGGCCGGATTGGCGCTGGTGGAGCGCCCACGTGAGCCGCACTCGACGGCACGCGTCTATCGATTCGCCGACGGGCGCGGGGAGATCGGCTTCGTCAACCCGGTGAGCGAACCGTTCTGCGCCGACTGCAACCGGCTGCGCCTGACCGCCGACGGGAAACTGCGGACCTGCCTCTTCTCACTCCACGAGACCGACCTCCGCGGCCCGCTGCGCGCGGGTGCCGACGACGCGGAGCTGGCGTCGATCGTCCGCGACGCGGTCTGGCGCAAGGAGCTGAAGCACCGGATCGACGAGCCGGGCTTCCGGCCGCCGGTGCGGACGATGAGCGCGATCGGCGGCTGAGCGTGGCGGAGATGACCCGCGAGGAGTGGGTACGGGCGTTCTGCGCCGAGCTCGGGGTGGACGCGCCGAGCGCGGAGGAGGAAGCGCAGCTGCTGGAGCTGGCGTCGATCGCCGCCCACTCCTCGGAGCGTCCCGCCGCGCCGCTCGCCTGCTGGGCAGCGGGAAGGAGCGGCCGGTCCCCCGGCGAGCTCCGCCAGATCGCCCGCCGCATCAACCCGGCCTAGGCGCGGATGCGCTCGGGGCCGGTGTAGACGTTCGTGCGGCCGTGGCGGGTGAAGCCGGCGAGGGTGATGCCGCGGTCGGCGGCGAGCTCGATCGCGAGGCTCGAGGGGGCGCCGACGCCGACCAGGATCGGGGCGCCGGCGACGGCGGCCTTCTGGACCAGCTCGAAGGAGAGGCGGCCGCTGACGCAGAGGACCTTTTCGGCGAGCGGCACCAGGCCGTCGAGCAGCGCCCGTCCCACCACCTTGTCCATCGCGTTGTGGCGGCCGACGTCCTCGCGGGCGATCAGCAGCTGACCCGTCGCGTCGAAGAGGCCGGTCGCGTGGACGCCGCCGGTCAGCTCGAAGGTCGGCTGCTCGAGGCGTTCGGGCAGCGCCGCGAGCAGCGCGCGATCGACCACCGGGCCGGGGCCGAGCGGCGCGCTCGCCACCGCGACCTCCTCCAGCGCCCCCTTCCCGCACGCGCCACACGAGGAGGTGGTGTAGAAGCGGCGCTCGCCGGGATCGCGGAGGAGCGGTCCGGCGACCTCGATCGTGTTGGCGGCGAAGTCCTCGGTGAGGCCGGCCCGGCGGGGACCGTCGATCAGCGCCTCGCCGTAGAGGAAGCCGAGCGCCAGCTCCTCGTCGTGACCGGGCGTGCGCATGGTGACGCTGAGCGGCCGCCCGTCGACCCGGATCTCGAGCGGCTCCTCGACCGCGACCGCGTCGCGCTCGCCGTCGCGCTCCACCTCCACGTAGGCGCGACGCGCGTCGGCTCGAGAGGGGACCCGCATGGCCCGAGGGTACCTCCGGGCGCTAGGAGCTCGGCGACTCGAACGACAGCATGCCCCAGGTGACCGGGGCGGTCTGGGCAGGCTCACCGCTGCGGCCGAGGCGCTCCTCGGCTGTCTCGCGGACGCGTTCGACGTCGCCCATCATCCGCTTGCAGAGCTTGCCTAGCTCGTCCCACCCCTGCTGGTCGAGCGCCATCTGGACCCAGACGAGCCAGCGATCCTCGCGCGCGTCGAAAGTGTCTTCCAGCACCGCGCTTTCGGCGCGTGCCATCAGTGCCTGCAGGGCGATGCCGGTGATTTCCCGACGCCGCTCCGGATCGATCGTCTTCCATTCCTCGGTGTCGAAGTGGGCGCGGGCGATGCCGCGGTAGACGTTTTCGACCGCGCCGCGGCGGACGTGGTGTTCGACCACCTCGACACAGCCGGCCCGCAGCAGCTTGCGGAAGTGGTAGGCGACCTGGGAGACCGCGATGCCCTCTTCGAGGTGGTCGAGCAACGCGCTGGCGTAGCCGCCGCGGACGAAGCTGACCGCGCTGACGTCGAATTCATTCGCGATCTCCAGCATTCGCACACGGAGCGGGTGGCTGAGGATTTCCGCCCTCGTCTTCTGGAATTCCCGCCGTGGGCGACGCCCGTCGATCTCGAGATCGGCCATCAACCGTCCTGAACGTTTGATTTATCCATTTCAGTCGATGTGTACCACGTAAACACCCGGACCTTGGGGCGAAATCCAGCTTCCCGCCGAAATTGCGCTGGAACCGGCTCGTATTTCTGTCTGTCTTCCCGCCGGAAATCGCAAGAACCGAGGCGGGGAGGGGGTGAACGACCTAATGAAGATCTCGATCATCGAGGAGCTGGTCCCAGGGGCCAGCACCACCAAGTCCAACTAGCAGGGGAACGCTTCTGGTCCCGGCCGGGAATTGATCAACCCGGCCAGGGCCGCCCCCGTGCTCGGTCAGAGATCGAGCGTCAGGAAGACGTTGTGCGGGCCGCCACGGTAGGCGCCGAAGGGGGCGCAGGGAATGAAGCCGACGCCTTCGTAGAGGGCGCGGGCAGGGGCGAAGGCCGCCATCGTGCCGGTCTCCAGGCTGACTCGGCGATAGCCGCGTCGGCGGGCCTCGGCGAGCAGGTGGTCGAGCATCGCCCGCCCGATCCCCCGGCCGCGCGCCGCGGCGGCGGTGTGCATGGTCTTCAGCTCACCATGGTCGTCCTCGATCTCCTTCAGGGCGCCGATGGCGAGGACCTCCGCTCCTTCGCGGGCGGCGAAGAGGACGATCGACGGGTCGAGCAGCTCGTCGACCTCGAGCGCGTGCGCGTCCTCGAGCGGCGTGAAGGAGCGGCCGAAGGTCAGGTGCCGTTCGACCAGCTCCCGCACCTGCGGGTCGCGGGGGTCCGCCCTGGCGATCTGAAAGCCGCTCACGGCCGGTAGTCCAGCAGGCCCGGGCCGAGGTGGCACCAGCGGTCGCGGCTGAGCTACGGTTGCCCCGATGGCCGAGCCGACGCTACGGATGCCGGGGGAGGGCGAGAACTTCGAGATGGGCGGTTCGAGCCTCTCGCTGAAGGCGACCGCGGAGAACACCGCCAGTGGATTCTTTCTCTCCGAGACCGTGGTCGAGCCCGGCTTCGCCGGCCCGCCGCTGCACATCCACCACGCGCTCACCGACATGTTCTACGTGCTGGAGGGCGTGCTCACCTTCCGGATCGGCGACAAGACGGTCGAGGGCCCACCCGGGACCTTCGTCTGCGCCCCGCCCGGCGTCCCGCACACCTTCTCGAACCCATCCTCGGAGCCCGCCCGCTTCCTCAACTTCAACGTCCCCGGTGGTTTCGAGGTCTACATGCGGGAGCTCGCCGCGGCCTGGCGGGAGAACGACGGCCCGCCGGACCCCGCGACGATCGGCGAGCTCGCCGCGCGGCACGACTTCGAAGTCGTCTGAGCTTCGGGGGTGGTCGGGTCCACCGTGCTTCTGGCGGGGGTGGCCTGGCCGAGGCACGTCCCGGGCGTCTCATGGCGGCCCTGGCAGGCTGTGGCCGCCATGAGACGCCCGGGACGTGAGGGGGTCGAGGGAAAGCCGGCGCAGGGACGTGACGAAGTCGGACTTCCGTGACGATCCTCGACGGCCCGGTCGTCGCCATACACCGTGGAAGAAGACGGGAGGAAGGGTGACGTTCCCGACATCTCCGTCACGAGGTCCCTCTCCCGTGACGGATCCGTGGCACTCCCGTGACGGATCCGTGGCACCCGCCCGATCCCGTGGCACCCGCGTGAACCTTCCCGCCGCTCCTCACATCCCCGGCCGTCTCGGCCACGGCCACAGCCTGCCAGGGCCGTGGCCGAGACGGCCAGCGTCCCTTAGCCCCGGGCGCCAGCTTCAGACGGCCGCGTCCCTTACCCGGCGCCAGCTTCCGGCGGCCGCGTCCCTTACCCGGGCGCCGGCTTCCCCCAGCCCCGTCCCTCTTCGCGGGCCAGCTCGACCAGCGGCCGCGTCCCTTTCCGTCCCGGAGACGCGAAATCAACCACCCGCCTAACACCGCCGGCGGGCAGAGAGCACCGAGTCGTCGATCTCGATCCGCTCGTCGTCTCGGGTCACCGGGTGCGGGTGTTGCTCGACCACCAGGGTCTCGAAGTCCGGCGGCAGGCCGGGGAGGAGGTCGGTGGCGAGGAGCATCGCGCGGTGGCGCTCGTTGGCCTCGTGCGAGCCGGGGTGGAACGGTTCCGAGGGGGAGGAGCGTGGCCGACCACCAGCAGGTGGTCGCCCGGCGCCACCGCGGCGGCGAGGCGGCGGACGACGTCGACCATGCCGCCCTCGGGCGGGTGAAGGTACTGGGTGGTGACGAGGTCGCCGCAGCCGAGGTCGAGGGCCGTGCCCGGGGTCAGCTCCGCCGCCTTGGCGACGAGCTAGACGTTGGGTCGCCGCTCCAGATCTGACCGGCCCCGGAGTAGCACTCGTCCCAGGCCGGGGCCTCGAAGATGCTCTCGCTCTCGCTCTCGCTGTCGTCGCTCATACGCCCGGTGTGCGGGAAGCGGCCGCCGAGCGACAAGTCCCTTTGTCGATCTGGCAAGCGAGTGCCATCTGTCAGCATCGCGCCCTGACGTGACCGGCCCGTTCGATCCACCGACCTTCCGCCTCGAGGAGTACCTCGGGGTCTGGGAGTTCTCGGCCCGGCACCACCTGACCGCTTCGGACGCCGAGACGCTGACGGTCACGGAGCTGCTGGGCTACGCGGACCCCGACGAACGGGAGCGCTTCGAGCGTCTGCCGCTCTCCTACGCGCCGACCTGGGGCGGGGAGGAGCTGCGCGCCGCGGTCGCCGACCTCTACGAGGGCCTCGGGCCCGAGCACGTCCTCACCTTCGCGGGTGCCGAGGAGGCGCTCTTCTGGGCGCTGCAGGAGCTGGCCGGGCCCGGCGACCACGCGCTCGTGACGGTGCCGAACTACCAGTCCTTCGAGACGATCCCGCTCACCGTCGGGGCCGAGGTCGAGGGCATCGTGCTCGACCCCGCCGATGGCTGGGAGCTCGACGTCGAGGAGATCGCGCGCGCCTTGCGGCCGAACACGAAGCTGGTCGCGGTCAACTTCCCCAACAACCCGACCGGGGCGATCTGCGCGCAGGAGACCTGGCGCGCCTTGGTCGACCTCTGCGACGAGCACGGCGCGACGCTCCTCTCCGACGAGGTCTACCGCGGCCTCGAGACCGACGGGTCGCGCCGCCTCCCGCAGGCCGCCGAGCTCTCCGATTCGGCCGTTTCCCTGAACGTGATGTCGAAGTCCTACGGGCTGCCGGGTCTGCGAATCGGCTGGCTGGCGACCCGCCGGCGCGACCTGCTCGAGCGCCTCGAGAAGCGCAAGCACTACACCTCGATCTGCAACGCCTCGCCGAGCGAGGCGCTGGCGACGATCGCGCTGCGGAGCGGCGCCGCGATCCAGGCCCGCAACCGCGATCTGATCGCCGCCAACGTCCCGCTCTTCGAGGCGGCGTTCGCCGCCCACCCGGAGGCGCTGGAGTGGGAAGCCCCGGCGGGCGGCTGCGTCTGCTTCCCGCGCTACCGCGGCGACGACGGGGTCGAGGCGTTCTGCCGCCGGCTGGTCGAGACCGCGGGCGTCGTCCTCCTCCCGGCCTCGATCTACGCGTCCGAGCTGGGACCGGTCCCCGCCGACCGCTTCCGCATCGGCGTCGGCCGCCGCGATCCCGAGCCGGCCCTCTCCGCGCTCGGCCGCTTCCTCGACATCTAGGGACGCCCAGGACGGCGGCCCCGGACTGCGCCTAGGAGGCCACCCGGCGGGCGCCGATCAGGTGTTCGCCCCAGTAGCCGGTGGTCAGCGGATGTTCCATGACGCCGTGGGTGGTCGCCGAGATCGCCGTTTCCGGGCCGAGGGCGATGCCGACGTGCGAGGCGCCGGGCCCGTCGGTGTCGAAGAAGACGAGGTCGCCCGCCTGGATTTCGGTGAGGCCGACTTCGGTGCCGGTTTCGAACTGGGCGAAGCTCGTCCGCGGCAGCGTGATCCCGGCCTGGCCGAAGGCGTAGACCATCAGGCCCGAGCAGTCGAACGAGGACGGGCCGGTGGCACCGGAGGCATAGGGCGCGCCGATCGCCGACTGCGCCGCCGCGATCGCGGGCTGGACCGACGCCGGGGCCGGGGCGGCGGCCGTCGTCGCCGCGGCGGTCGTGGTGGTGGGCACCGTGACCGGGATCCGCAGGAGGGCGAGGACGCGGGGGTGCGGGCGCCCGTCGGCGGTCAGGTGGTGCCGGGCCTGGAAGCGGCGCAGGGCGGCGCGGGTGCGCGGGCCGAGGACCCCGTCCGCGGGCACCCGGAGCTTGACCTGGAGCCGCTTGATCTGGGCTCGGGTGAGCTTCGCGACCGGTTCGCCACCCCCGGCGGAGGGAGCTTCGGCGGTCGGTGCTTCGACAGCGGGGGGTGCTTCGGCGACCGGCGCTTCGGCGCTCGTGGGCGGCGTCGTTTCGGTGGTGCCGGTGGGCGCGGCACCGCCGGTGGCGGGCGCCGCGGCGGCGGGGCCCGCGCTCGCCAGCGCCAACAGCAGCAACGCGGCGGCAACCAGGGCCGCCAGGGCTCGGCGATCGCCCCGGCGGCGTGGCCGGGCGCTCGGAATCGGGTTCATCTGGCCTCGTTCCATCTCGTTGACGTGCCTGCGAGGTGAGCTGACGGGCTCGCGCTCAACGTGCGCTACGTCGTGAAAGACGATTCGCCCCAGGCCGATCGGACCGGCCGGTGGTTCCCCCGCTCCCCGGCTTCCGTGAGCCGCGGACTAGGCAGGGGCGGAACCTAAGCACATCGAGTCGACGCCGTCCACCTCATCCGTCCACCTGAGGGGGAGACGACCTCAGGGGGAGACGACCGGGATCACCGAGCCGATGCCGGTCATCTCGAGCACGCGGTTGACGCCCTCGTGCAGGCTCGGCAGCAGCCGCAGCGTTTCCTTGTCGTGACGGGCGGCGGCGAACCCGTAGAGCAGGCCGACGCCTTTGACGCTGATGAACTCGAGCTCGGTCAGGTCGAGGACGACCATCGCCTGCGGCTCGTCCAGCGCCGGTTCGATCAACCGCCAGGCGTCGGAGGTGGTCGCGAGATCGAGCTCGCCCGCCAGGGAGAAGACGATCACGTCGTCGCCGTAACGGGTCTGTTCGATGCTCAGGCGCCCGTCGAGGTGCTCTTCGGTCTGTGAACGCATGGGGGATTTCCGTCCTTGAAGGGGACCGGATTCGACCATACCCCGACCGGGGCACCCGTGCTCACATTTCCCGGATCCGCCGAGCGCTCAGAATCCCCTGCTACCGTGGATCAGGTCGGGTCGGCGCCTTCGCCGCCCGAGAGGTTCGGTTTCCTCCACGTGCCAACGGGTGCCTTGGGGCCGCAGGATCTCCCAAGACGTTCCACAGCCAGGAGAGAACGAGATCGCTTCTTTAGCCGATCGGCCCCCCGCGGGCATCGCTGCAACGGCTGTCCGGTGGGGCTGCGCACGCTGCGGCGTCTCGGTCGGACAGCTGGACCGTCGCCCGATCGACCTGCCCACTTCCTGGGCCCGATCCGGTGACTCGACCTTCTGCCTGGGATGCAGCCGGGCGCTTGCCGGCGAGGCGGCCACGGACTCCGCTCCGGAGGCCAGCTCCCGCCAGGAGCTGGCCCGCGTGCGCCGCGACGCCCTGATCGAGTTCGAGATCGACCGGGTGCCGCTGGCCCCCAACCGGGCGATCGCCCAGGCCTGTCGCACCTCCCCGATCGCCGTCGCCGCCGTCCGCGGCGCGCTCGAGACGGCCGCGCACGCCGACACCGAAGGCCCTCGGGGCGCCTAGACCGCGATGGAGATCGGGATCGGACTCGCGGTGGCGGTGGCGTTGATGACCAACCTCGCCTCCCTGCTCAAGCATCGCGGCTGTCAGGAGTCACGCTCCGTGTGCGGCGGGACGCCGATGTCGGGCCTCCGCGATCTCGCCGGGTCGCGCTGGTTCGTGGCCGGCTGGCTGCTCGCCGGACTGGCCTGGCTGGCCCACGTCGCGGCGCTCTCGATGGCGCCGATCTCGCTCGTCCAGGGAGTCCTGGCGGGCGGTGCCGTCACGCTCGCGGTGCTCTCGCAGCGCCTCTTCGGCGACAAGGTCGGTCGCCGGCAATGGGTGGCGCTGGCGATCGGCGCCGCCGGCCTGATCCTTCTCGTCGTCACCCTGCCGCGCTTCCACGGCGCCGACTCCAACTACTCGGTCGTCGCGATCGGCGGCTTCGAGGGCGGCCTCGTCCTGCTCGCCGCCGGGATCGCGCTCGGCCACCGCGCCGAGCGCTTCGCCGCCCGGCGCGGCGTCATGCGGGCGGTGCTCGCCGGGATCCTCTTCGCCCTCGCCGGGATCGCGATCAAGGCGGTGCTCGGCGGCAGCGGCGGCCTCGCGATGGTCATCCCCCTGATCGCCCTGACGATCGCCTGCGGCGTCCTCGCCCAGTACACGGCGGTCGCCGCGCTGCAGGGCGGCGGCGCGGTGGAGACGATCGGGCTGATGGGCCTGGTCGCCAACGCGGCGCAGATCGTCGGCGGCATCCTCGTCTTCGGCGATCCACTCTCGCCCAGCCCGCTCGGGATCGCCCTCCAGGTCGGCGCCTTCGCGATGGTCTGTCTCTCGGCGCTGCTCCTGCCTTCGCCGGTCGCCGCCCGGCCCGCGCTCGCGGTTCCGGCCCAGGTCTGACGCGCACGATCGGGCGGGCGTCTCGACGAAGCCCACCCGGCCGTTGCCCCACCTTTGCCGAGGGTTCGCCGGCTGCCGAAATCGAGTGCCTGGGATTGGTGGCGCGCGGCGGGTACTCCTGTCACGTGACCGGCACCATCTGCCTCACCTACGACGACGGGCCGAATCCGGTCTGGACCTCGCGCGTGCTCGCGGCGCTACGACATCGCGGCGCGCGGGCCACCTTCTTTGTCCAGGCCCGGCGGGCGCAGGAGCACCGGCGTTTGATCGAGGCGATGCTCGAGGCCGGGCACGAGGTCGGTTTCCACTGCCTCGACCACATCCGCCACTCCCAGCGCACGGCGACCGGAGTCGAGGCGGATCTGACGAGCGGGCTCGAGATGCTGGCGCGCCTCGGTGTCGAGCCGGCCGCCTGGCGGACGCCTTGGGGAGTGGAGACCGACGCCACCCGTCTGCTCGCCGGGAAGCGCGGCCTGCGTCTCTGGGGTTGGAACGTCGACACCCACGACTGGCGCGGCGACGACGTGCGCCGGATGTTCGGCGCGCTGGAGGCACAAGGCGGATTGCGGGACGGCGACGTGATCCTGATGCACGACGCCCTCGGACCCGGCGCCCGGCGTGACGGCTGTCCGGAGACGGTGGCGTTGACCGAGCTGCTGCTGGCTACCGCGGATCGCGCGGGTCTGTCCACCGCGACGGTGTCGGCCGGCGCCGGGGTCATGGCGTGAGCGCTCCAGATCAAGTCGCGCCGATCGCGGCGGACGATCGTGACCGGGTCGCGCAACTGGACCGGGTGCTCGTCGGGATCGCCGCCGGGGCGACCGCACTCGACCGGGAGCCGCGCTTCCCCCGCGCCGCCTTCACCGAGCTTGCCGCGGCCGGCGCTCTGTCGGCGACGCTCGGCGCGGTCCGCGACGGGGCATCGGTGGCACCCGGCTGGGCGTTGCTGCGGCGCGTCGCCGCCGCCGACGCCGCGGTCGGGCGCGTCCTCGACGGCCACCTCAACGCGGTCGAGCGGCTCGAAGTAGCCGCCGAGCCGGCGGTGCGCGACCGGGAGCTTGCGGCGGTCGCGACGGGTGAGCGGTTGCTCGGCGTCTGGGGCGCGGACCCCGGTGACGGGGAGGGCGAGCCGGCCCGCCTCCACGAGAGCGCCGCCGGCCTCGTCCTGCGTGGCGTCAAGACCTTCTGCTCCGGCGCGGGCGGGATCCAGGCCGCGCTCGTCATGGTGGGCAGCGACAACGGGGCGGCGCCCGCGCTCGTCCTGCTCGACTGCGGCGACGCGGTCGAGGTCGATCGCGATTGGTACCGCGCTGCCGGCCTGCGGGCGTCGGAGAGCCACCGCGTCGTCTTCCATGACGCCCCGGTCACGGCGGTCCTCGGCGGTCCTGGCGAGCTGGCCCGCGACCCTTGGTTCTCGCGCGACGCGATGCGCACCGCGGCGTCCTGGGCCGGCATGGTCGACGCCGCCGCCGAGGCGGCCCTCGACGCCCTGGTCGCCGCCGGCCGCGACGAGGACCCGCTCGCCCGGCTCGCAGCCGGTCGGATCATGGCCGCCCGCGCCACCGTGGACGCCTGGCTCGCGCGCGCCGCCGTCGTCGCCGACGCGGCGCTCAGCCCGTCCGCGGCCGCCCCGACGCTCGGCGCGCTGGTCGACGGCGACCACTCGCTCGGCTCGTGCCTGGCCGGCGATCCACGGGCGACCGGCATCGCGATGCGGGTCGAGATCGACCGCGCCGCGAGGCTGATCCTCGAGACCGCCGCCGCGGCTTGCGGCTCGCACCCGTTCGTCACCGGCGGGCGCCCCCACCCCCCCCCCCCCCGCCCCGCGGACTGT
>FTDM01000015.1_pt1 | contig 11039 bp, 13 predicted proteins | sample 1639961 | NCBI WGS metagenome assembly FTDM01 (sample SAMEA3914869, study PRJEB12502) | metagenome | biome: forest; material: soil | place: USA | collected 2012-03-12 | depth 0.1 m | reverse complement strand
TCGCCGAGGATTTCGGCGTAGAGGACGTAGGTGCCGCCGCCGAAGTTGACGACGTTCAGCAGCTCGATGTCCTCGCGCAGCTCCTCCTCGGTCAGTTCGTGGCGGGCGCGGAGGTCGGCGACCTCGAGGCGTTCGCCGGCTTTCGCCGCTTCGATCAGCATCCCGGCGAGGGTGACGAGGCGGGCGAAGCGCTCCGGGCGGATCGCTGCGTCGCCGCGGCCGTTGGAGCGCGAGCGGCGGGGCGCGTCGCGCAGCGGGCGGTCGACGATCTCGGCGGGCTCGAAGCCGTTCTTGTGGCGGTCGCGGAGGAGGCCCAGGCGCGCGTCGGTCTCCTCGCGCAGGTCGTCGGGCGCCAGCACCCGCGCGTTGGCGCGCCAGCGCAGCACCCAGGCGATCAGCTCGCGGTGGGAGGCATAGTCGGTTTCGAAGACCTTGCCTTTGCCCGGCGCCTTGTCGGACGCTTTGGCGTCGCGGATCGAGCCGTAGGTGCCGAAGTCGCGCTCGATCAGCCAGGCGATCCGCTCGCGGATCCAGATCTTGGCGCGGCCCTGGGTCTCCCCCAGCTGCCAGTCGGCGCGGCTGCCGTAGTCGCGGCGGTCGAAGTCCTCGGGCGGCGAGAAGTCGTGCTCGGCCTTGGTCGCGTAGCCGACCTTGCCCTGGATCCGGGAGAGGCGGAAGACGCGCACCGCCTCGCGCTCGTGCGCGTGGCCGATCAGGTAGAACTGCCCGCCGCGGAAGACCAGGTGGTAAGGGTCGACCTTGCGCTTCGAGACGTCGCCGCGCTCCATCGTGAAGTAGGTGAACTCGATCGTCTTGCGGCGCGAGATCGCGGTCTCGATCTTCGACAGCCGCTGGGAGAGGTCGCGCCCTCCGGCCGACGCCGTCATCGCCATCTCGACCGGCGCCCGCTCGCCCTCGGCGAGCGGGTTGGGATGACCCCAGGCGACCTGCTGCAGCGCCAGGCGCAACGGCTCCGCGTAGGCGAAGCCGCCGTCGGTCAGGAGCAGCAGCGCGGTCGACAGCGCCGCCAGCTCGGCGTCGTCGAACTTGATCGCGTCGAGGTAGAAGTTCTCCGGCGGCAGCGAGTAGAGCTCGGCCTCGAAGAACCCCTCCCCCGGCTTCTCCACACCCAGCTGGATGCCGAGGCTCTCCAGCTCGGCGCGGTCCGCGTAGAAGCGGCGCGCGAAGGCGTCATCGTTCATATCGCTATAGCCCTCGACCTCGCGCTTGATCTCCAAGGCCGAAACCGGCCTCCCCTGAGCCATCAGGAATGAGATCAGCGAGAGCTGTCGAATCAGCTTCTCGGTGTCCTTTGCCACGTATCGCAGGATAGTCCGCGCGCGCTGAATGGCACTCCTGCTCGCGCCGCTCCGGTGGCTGACTTCCTCGATTATCCGGCTCGCGATCCTCGCCGCGATCCTCCTCGCGGTCTATTTGCTCCTGCTAAAGCCGGCAATCGAGGGTGGCGAGAAGAAGGTCGGCCACACCCTCCACTCGCTCGAGAAGAAGGCGAGCCCGGAGCGCCTCGAGCACTGCATCAAGCACGCCGACGGCGACCTGGACAAGATGAAGCGCTGCTCGCAGCTCTTCTGAGGGAGACCGAAGCGACACTAGGCCGGGCGCCGATCGCCAGTTAGGCTCGTGCGGACAATGGAATTCCTGACGAACCTCTTCGGCAATCTGACCTCCGGGATCATCCGGCTGGCGGTCACCGTCGGCATCCTCGCCGCGGTCTATTTCTTCATCGTGAAGCCGGTGCTCCACACGACCGAACACAGCGTCGACAGCGCCAACAAGGCCTTCGAAAAGTCCTTCCAGGGCGCGCCGTTCACCGAATCGCCCGTCAACACCAAAGCCATCGAAGCAAAGGTCGACAAGACGATCGAAGACGTGAACCGGCAGGTGCAGGTCCAGGTCGAACGCTCGTTCCACGTCACCAAGGTACACGGCGGCCCTAGATCCCAGAAGAAGCTCCTGCACTGCGTCCAGCGGGCGAACGGGAACGTCCAGCGGATCGAACGCTGCGCGAAGCGCTTCTAGGCAGCCGAGAGCGCGGCGCTAGGCGGCGCGCTGGGAGAACCAGGCGGAGCCGGAGAGGGCGCGGTCGAAGCCCGACCAGGACTCGCCCTCGGGAAGCTGGCGCTCGAGGCGGTCGAAGGAGCCGAGGCGGCCGCCGAGGTTGTCCATCATGTGGACGAGGACGGCCTCGCGGGTGGCAGGGACGACCGGTGAGCCGTGCTCGAGTGAGCCGTGGTGGCTGAGGATGATGTGGAGGACGCACTGGGCGAGGTGCGGGTCGAAGCCCGGGATGTCCTCGATCGCGCGGCGCACCTTGTAGTAGCCGAGCGGGATCTCGCCCTGGAGGCGGCCGGCGTCGGTGAGGTCGATCGCCAGCGGGTCGTCGTTGTAGGCGAGCAGCTTGCCGATGTCGTGGAAGAGGGCGCCGGTCACCGCGATTTCGCGGTCGACGCCGGGGAAGAAGTTGGCCGCGGCGGAGACCGCCTGGGCGACCGAGAGCGTGTGCTCAAGCAGGCCGTGGCGGTAGGCCTGGTGGTACGTCTTCGCGGCGGGAGCATCACGGAAGCGCGCCCATTCCTCGGAGTCGGGGGCGAAGAAAAGGTCGAGGAGCTCGCGTAGCTCAACGTTGTGCACCGTCTCCAGCAGGTCGCGCAGATCGGCCTCGAGGCGCTCGACCGAGACCTCGGAGGGAACCGCCAGGTCGTTCAGCTCGAACTCGCCCTCCTCGGCGGCGCGCAGCTCGCTGATCTTGATCTTCGACCCCCACCGTTCGGAGATCTCGAAGATCCCGCTGACGTGGACCGGCGTGCCGGTGCCGCAGAGCGCGTAACGAATCTCGGCGTCGTCCCAGCAGACCGCCTCGGTGGCCCCGGTCGCGTCGCCGACCGTCATCTTCAGCCACGGCTCGCCGTTCTTCTTCCGCCGCAGCTCCCGACCGCGGACCGCGTAGACGCCGCGCACCCGCTGCCCGTCCTCGAGATCGCGGATCGCGACCCGCATCTCGACCGTGACGACCTCGTCACCGCTTGCCGCGGGCTCCATCTCCAGCTCCACGATCGGCGGCGCTTCGCGCTCCGGGGCGGGTGCCGCCGGGGGCTCGGCGAGGCGCTCGGCAGCGCGTTCCGGCTCCACCGGAGCGAAGGCGGGATCGTTGCCCAAAAGACTTTCCATCTGCGTCTGCTCGCTCATCTCGACTCAAGGTAGGGGCCGAGTCGGACGGTTTTTGCAACACGGTGATCGTCGAGTCTGGGACCAAAAAGACCAGCAAAGAGCGGTTTTTCTCGCCGCAAGTTGCGACTCCTCCTCACTCCGACTTGATCGCTTTGGGAATTGGCTCGGCGTACACCACATCGCCCTCGCAGGCGAGTTCGCGAGCCAGTTCGAGCCACCGCGCGGCGCGCTCGGGAGAGTCGACGACCTCCACCAACATTGGTACGTCGCGGCGCAGCGCCGGCACCCGATCCCCGTGCGGCTCTCCGTCCCCGCGGAATCCCCAGACCCCACGCAGCGCCGTCGCCCCCGCGGCCCCCTCGCGGCGAAGCTGGTGGATGAGCTCGAGGTAGACGGGGCGCGGGCCGCGCCCCGCGACCTCCGAGGTCACGAGCGTGACGCGGGTCGCCTCGCCACCATGGCGCTTTAGTCGGTCTATGACCGAGTTAGGCGCCACGGCGGTGAGGGTCACAAGGCTCGCGGCGCCGTCCACCTCGGCCAACGCGGCGTCGATCGCGGCGCGCGTCCCGACGCCGACCGTGATCGCGGGCACACCGCGATTGCCCGCGACGAACCGAGCTCGCCGTCGCTCGCCGTCGAGGACACCGTCAACGCCGAGCAGCACGGTCGCCGCATCGGCGCCACACCTCTTGAGCGCCGCGACGGCTTCGAGGTGAGGTGCGGACGGGCCGGTGCGGGGACCCCAGACGGTCACCTTCACGAGATCCGACCCGTCCCCGTCCCCCTGGGTAGGAACCACCGCCTCGAGCACGATCAGTCCCTGCCCGGCCATCGCGCGCACCTCCGCGGAGAGCCCTTCGATGACCTCGACCTCCCCGACCCCGACCGCGACCAACGACGCGTCTTCCGACAGCGACAACAGCCGATCGGTCCGCAGCCGATGCTGCCCCCCGAAGCCCTCCGCCCCGCGCATCAACGCCGCCGCCCGCACCCCATGCCGCGCGCACGCGTCCATCACCGCGACGTCGAGCGGGCCGTCGGCGCCACGATCGCGCTCGCCGAAGTGGAAGCGCATCTGGGTCAACCCACCGCTCACAGCAGCCCCCCGACCCAGTGGCCGAGCGCGACCGCGGCGAGGCCCGCGACCAGCGACACGGCGATGTTCGCCCACAGCACCCGCGCGTCGCCGCCCTCGCCGGCCCGGTGGGACTCCAGCATCCAGGTGGAGAACGTGGTGTAGGTGCCGATGCCTCCGCCGGCGACGATCGTGTAGGCGGTGCCCGACAGCGCGGCGCCGGCGAGGACGCCGAGGACGACGGCGCCGCTGAGGTTGACCGCCAGCGTCCCGATCGGGAAGTCGCCGCCGAGCGGTCCGCCGCCGAGGCGCGTGGCGACGGTGCTGTCGACGAGGAAGCGGGCGATCGCCATCGCCCCGCCGAGCGCCGCGACCGCGGCCCAGGCGAGGGGCGTCATCGGAGGACCCTCGCTCGCCGCGTCGCGACCGTCCCCAGGTGCACGCAGGCGAAGCCGCCGACGATCGTCGCCACGGCGTAGGCCGCTGCCAGTCCCACGTAGCCGCCTTCGAGCATCTTGAAGAGCTCCAGCTGCAAGGTCGAGAACGTCGTCAGCGCGCCGCAGATCCCCGTCGCGAGGAACGGGCGCCGGTAGGTCGAGGGCGGCAGGCGCTCCCCGAGGCGAGTCACGAACCAGCCGAGGAGGACCGCGCCGACCATGTTCACGGTGAACGTCGCCCAGGGCCAGGCGTCGACCCCGTGCGGCAGCGCTTCCGACAGGCCGACCCGGGCCAACGCGCCGATCACGCCACCGGCGTAGATCGCTCCCAACTCCCGGCGATCGAATCGTCTCTGTCTCAATTCCGCAGCCTCCTACGCGCCAGTTCGACGTCGGTAGGAGCCATCAGCGGTCGCGCCGCGGTTATGGAGCGAGCCCCATCGCTCGGGTCAGGAGGCGAACCATAGCCAAGGTCGAAGGGTTACCGAGCAAAACCACCTCGAGGAGGCAGAGATGTTGCGCGCAGTTCTACGGCGACTCACCTACGCGAACGTGATCGCGACCCTGGCGCTGTTCCTCGCCCTGGGCGGCGGCGCCGTCTGGGCGGCGAACAAGGCGGCCACCAAGATCGGCACCGGCAAGCTGAAGCCGAACGCGGTGACGGCCGGGAAGATCAAGGCGAACGCGGTCACCACGTCGAAAATCCGCGAAAACGCGGTCACGGCGGTGAAGATCCGCGAAGGCGCCGTGAGCTTCGGCAAGCTCGCCGCGGGCACGAACGTCGTCGCCACCGCGACCAGCTCCCCGGCCTCGGTCAACGGGGCGAGCGCGGTCACGATCAGCTTCCCCTCGGCGGTCACCTTCACCCCGGCGGCGGGCACCGTCAACCTGCTGAGCTTCGAAGCGCGTGGCTCGAACATCGCCCGCTCCGGCACCGAAACGTGCCGCATCCAGGTCGTCCCGCTGGTCAACGGGGCCGAATGGGCCGGCGGCGCGCCGCTCGTCCTCAGCGCCTTCGAACCGACCGGGGAAAACCCCTCCGGGACGATCACGGCGGGCGGCCAGACCAGCCCGATCGGCCTCGCCGCCGGCGGCGCCACGCAGACGATCGGCGCCAAGCTGATCGGCAGCCCGCGCTGCGCGTCCAACGGCTCGGTCACCGTCGCGGTCGCGGTCACGCAGGAGAAATAGCCAAAAGGGGAATTCCAGCGGCCGGTCAGGAAGCCGACGATCCGCGTTCACTAACCTTCCGTAAGTGGACCGGATCGTCGCCTGGCACTTCTCCGACCCAGCCTGCCCCTGGGCCTACTCCTCGCGCCCCGCGATCGCGCGGGTGCGCTGGCGCTTCGGCGACCAGCTCGACTGGCGCCTGGTGATGATCGGCCTCTCCGAGAACGCCGACCGCTACGAGCAGGCCGGTTATACCCCGGCCCGCATGGCGTCCGGCCACCGCAAGTTCGAGCGGCGCTTCGGGATGCCGTTCGGCAGCGGCGTGAAGTCGCGCCTGGCGCCCAGCTCGCGCGCCTGCCGGGCGGTCATCGCCGCCCGCGAGGAGTCGATGGAGCTCGGCTACGCGGCGCTGCGGGCGATCCAGCTGATGCAGTTCACGACGCCCGGGCTACTTGATGACGATGACGACCTGCGCGCCGCCCTGGAGCAGGTCGACGGCCTCGACGCGGCGGCGGTCGTCGCCCGCATCGACGACCCGGCGATCATCGAGGTCTACGAGGAGGACAAAGCGCGGACCCGCTCCGCCGAGGGTCGCCCGACCCACGTCCAGAACCGCCACTCCAGCTCCGACGGCCCGGTCCGCTACACCGCCCCCTCGGTGATCTTCGACATGCCCGACGGCCGCTGGCTCGAGGTCGGTGGCTTCCAGCCCTTCGAGTCCTACGACAACGCGCTTGCCAACCTCGAGCCGACGCTGGAGCGCCGGCCGACCCCGGAGCGCGCCGCCGACGCGGTGCTCGCCTACCCGGTCGGCCTGACCACCGCCGAGGTCGCCTCGATCATGCGGCCCTCGGACCTCGAAGACGCCGACCAGCATGCCACCGAGCGCGAACTGATCGCCGCCGTCGACGCCGGTGAGCTGGTCATGCAGCCGATGGGCACCGACGCCCTCTGGCTTCCGTCCTCCGCGGTCGGGTCGGGCAGCGAGCCCGGCGCCTTCAGCGCCGCGGCCTAGGTAAGGCCGAACTCCCCGCGGCGGTCCTCTGGGACCAGGTCCAGGAACTCCTCGTGGCCGGCGATGTAGTGCCTGACGAAGGAGCAGAACGGGATCACCTGCAGCTCCTCAGCCCGCGCCTCGCGGAGCGCCCGGTCGATCATCCGCCCCGCCAGGCCCTGGCCCTCGTGGCCGGCGAAGGTTTTGGTGTGGGTGAAGGAAACGGTCCCCGGCTGCTTGACGTAGTCGGCGATCGCCACGGTCTCGCCGCCGAGGTGGACCTCGTAGCGCGACTGCTCCTTGTCGTCGACGACCTCGGGCTCGGGCTCGGCGCTCACTCGTCCGCCCCCAGCCACCCGGAGACGCGTTTGCCGCCGCGCAGGCCGGAGAGGTCGCCGTCGGCGCCCAGCATGCGCGTCGCCACGTCCCCCATCGCCTCGACCGTCGCCCAGGTGAGCGAGCCGCCGACGCTGATCCGCCGCGCCCCCGCCGCGGCGATCTCCGCCACCGACATGGTCGGCCGCGCCAGCACGTTGACCGGCCGGTCGACCGCGGCGGTGACCGCGGCGATCTGCTCGGCGTCGGCGAGCCCCGGCGCGTAGAGCACGTCGGCCCCGGCCTCCGCGTAGGCGCGCAGCCGCGCGATCGTGTCGTCCAGATCGGGGTTGCCGCGGATGTGGTTCTCGGCCCGCGCGGTGAGCATGAAGGGGAAGGGCAGCTCGCGCGCCGCCCCCGCCGCGGCGGCGATCCGCTCGGCCGCGTGACCGATCTCGTAGAGGCCCGCCTCCGCCTCCCAGTCCTCGATCGAGCCGCCCACCGCACCGACCGCCGCCACCGCTTCGATCGCCCGCGCCGCCGCCTCGGGCGCCGCGCCGTAGCCGTTCTCGAGGTCGACCGACACCGGCAACCCGCACGCCTCGACCAGGACCTTGACGTGCTCGACCACCTCGTCGAGCGTCACCTGCCCGTCGCCGCGGCCGAGGGTGAAGGCGAAGCCGCTGGAGGTCGTCGCCAGCGCCACCGCGCCGAGCGCCTCGAGCACCCGCGCGGTGCCGCCGTCCCAGGGGTTCGGGATCAGGAAGCAGGGACCCTCGTGGAGCTCCGCGAACCTGCGGCCGCGCTCCTCCTGGCTCGGTGGCGTCGCCATAGGGGAAACCGTACCCGTCAGGGCCGGAGAAGCATCCGCCCGCCGAGCAGTTCGGTCACGGTGACGAGGCGCAGGCCGCGGCGCTCGAGCCCTTCGACGATCCCGGCGAGCGCCTGCACCGTCTGCGGATGCTTGCCGCCGTCGTGGAGGAGGACGACCTGACCGGGCTTCGCGCGCCGCACCACCCGGGCGCGGATCGGCCCGACGCCGGGATGCGTGTCGTCTTCGGAGTCGAGCGTCCAGAAGACCAGCTCGAGGCCGTTGGCGGTCGCCGCCTCCTTCTCCTTGCGGTCGAGTTCGCCGTACGGCGGGCGGAAGAGGCAGGGCGTGAAGCCGGTGGCGGCGCGGATCGCCGCCTGGGTCGAGGCGAGCTCACCCTCGCCGGGGTCGACCGGGTGGTGGAAGGAGTGGTTGCCGATCTCGTCGCCGAGGGCGAGGATCTGGCGCATCAGCGCTTCACGGCCGACCACGTGGCGGCCCTCCTCGAAGAAGGTGGCGTGGGCGCCGAGGCGAGCGAGCGTTTCCAGGATCGCCGGGGTCTGGGTGCGACTCGGGCCGTCGTCGAAGGTGAGCGCGACCTCGCCGCCCGCCTTCGCCGCCGCCGTCCCTTCCCGCGCGATCGTGCCCGGGGACGAGGTGCAGCCGACGGGTTCCTCGCCCGCCCCGACCACGGTGCCGCCGTCGAAGCCGCCGCGGGCCGCCGTCGCGCCGAACCCGAGCGCGACGCAGAGAAACGCAACGCACCCCGCCACCCGCACTGTCACTGCTCGCTGAAGCATTTTGGTCGTATGACGACCACCAGGCTTCAGCGAGGGCATCAGGTGAGCTGGGCCATCTGCTCGCGCAGGGAGGTGAGGAGCTGGGGGGCCGACTGGGCGCGCGGGATCAGGCTGTGGTCGACCAGGAACGCGTCGGCGACCAGGCGCACGTCGACGCCGTGGTCGGGACGCCCGGCGAGGTCGACCTCGATCGCGTCGCCCGCCCCGAGCTCACCCTCCTCGACGATCTTCAGGTAGGCGCCCGGCCGCGAGGCCTGGGCGAAGCGCCGCACGAAGGTCGGGTCCCCCATCTTCAGCGCCAGCTTGAAGCAGGGCAGGCGCGGCTGGACCACCTCCAGCAGGGTCGTGCCGATCCGCCAGCGCTCGCCGAGGACGGCGCCGGAGACGTCGACCCCCTCGGTGGTCAGGTTCTCGCCCCAGGCGCCGGCGCCGAGCGGCCGCCCGAGCTCCTCCTCCCAGCGCCGCGTCTCCTCGATCGCGTAGGCGTAGACCGCCTTGTTCGGGCCGCCGTGCACGGTGAGGTCGGCCTGGCGGTCGCCGTCGAGGTTGACGCCGCGCACCTTCACCCGCCCCTCGACCGGGTCCTTCCAGATCGCCGTCTCGACGATCCGCCTGCCGGTGTCGACCCGTTTCGGCGTGCCGACGTTGACGCTGATCAGACGACCGCGGAGGGGGCGGTCGTCGCGCCGATGGACGTGGTGGCCGGTGTCCATGGGACGACATCTTCGCAAGCGCGGCGCGCCCGCTTGGCGCGGTAGAGGTCGGCGTCGGCGCGGGCCATCGCCCGGTCGAGCGACTCGCCCCGGTCCCACTCCACCAGCCCGACGCTCCACTCGGCGCTCGAGGCCGCGCGCAGCCGGCGAAGCGCCTCCTCGGCGCCGCCGGACGCGGCGCCCGCCATCACCAGCGCGAACTCGTCGCCGCCGAAGCGGGCAAGCACCTCCGAGCCGCGCAGCTCCGCGCCCCAGGCCCGGCCCAGGGCGACCAGCAGCTCGTCGCCGGCCGCGTGCCCCTGCAGGTCGTTCACGCGCTTGAAGTGGTCGAGGTCGATCAGCGCGATCGAGACCCGCTTGACGTCGCGCTCGGCCATCGCCCGCACCCGCTCGGCGGCGAGGACGAAGCCGGCGCGGTTCAACAGGCCGGTGAGCGAGTCGGTGGTCAGCTGGGCGCGCAGGCGCGTGTTGACGCGGGCGAGCGCCTCGCTGGCGAGGACCGAGGAGCCGGCGACCAGCACCCAGGCGGTCCCCATCGCCGGCAATCCGCTGATCTTCAGCGCCACACCGGAGGCGACCGCGATCACCACGCACTGGACCCGCGCCGCGCGCTGCTCGAAGAACTGGCCCGCGTAGATGCCGATCCAGAGGTAGGCGAAGCTGTTCAGCGCGGCGCCGTAGTTGGTGGCGCAGGCGGAGACGAGGACCGAGTTGGTGAGCGTCCCGGCGATCGCGGCGACCTGGAAGGCGACCGGCGGCAGCCGCCGACCGAAGCAGACGATGAGCACCGCGCCGAGGAGGCACGCGACGCCGACCACCCGCGCCAGGACGACCGGCGTTTCGGGGCTGATCGGGAAGGCGGACGCGAACAGGCACATCGCACCGCCGACGCCGTAGATCATCGCCATCGCCCAGACCTGCGGCGGCAGCGCCCGCAGCCTTGGATGGAGATTCCTGATCATGCCCAGGAGATCGGCCGCGACCCCCCTCTACTTGAGCAGCTGCAGCGCGAATTCCATGACCGCCGCCTGTTTTTTCGGCGGCAGCCGGTCGGGATAGAGGAGCGCGTGCAGGCTGATCCCGTCGATCACCGCACCGAGCAGCTCGATGACCTCCTCGCGATCGTGCTTTTTCGCGACCGCCTTCTCCTTCTTCGCCTCGTCCACCAGTTCGCGCAGGAGCTTGCGCAGCGTCTCCGACTCCTCCCGCTGGATCTCGTGCAGTTCCTCGTTGCGCAGGGCCCGCGCCCAGAAGCTCATCTCGATCCGCGTCTCCAGGTCGCGCTGCTCGTCCATCGGCAGGTTGTCGATCAGGATCGCCCGCAGCGCGTCGACGGCGACCGGCGTGTCGACCTCTGTGTCGTAGCGTTTGCGGATCCGCGTGTGGGACAGCCGCAGCGCGTGGGCCAGCAGGTCGTCCTTGTTCTCGAAGTAGTGGGCGAGGACGCCGGAGGAGTAACCCGACTCGCGGGCGATGTCGCGGATCGTCACCTCGTCGATGCCGTTCGCCGCGATCACCCGCCAGGCGGCGAGGAC
>FTDM01000041.1_pt1 | contig 11215 bp, 13 predicted proteins | sample 1639961 | NCBI WGS metagenome assembly FTDM01 (sample SAMEA3914869, study PRJEB12502) | metagenome | biome: forest; material: soil | place: USA | collected 2012-03-12 | depth 0.1 m | reverse complement strand
GTCTTCTGCAACTCCTACCGCAACCCGCAGCTGCTGGCGAACATCCACTCGACGATCGACCACCTCAGCGGCGGCCGTGTGATCCTCGGGATCGGCGCCGGCTGGTTCGAGCGCGACTACGACGAGTACGGCTACGAGTTCGGGACCGCGCCGGAGCGCCTGCGCGCCCTGCGCCGCGACCTGCCGCTGATCGAAGAGCGGTTGACGAAGCTGAACCCGCCGCCGGTCGGCGACATCCCGATCATGATCGGCGGCGCCGGGGAGAAAGTGACGCTGAAACTCGTCGCCAAGCACGCACAGCTCTGGCACACCTTCGCCGACCCGGAGACCTACCTGCACAAGGCGCAGGTGCTGGCCGAGCACTGCGATCGGGTCGGGCGCGACCCGGCGACGATCGAGCGCGTGATCGGCTCGCGTGAGCCGATCCTCCAGCACGCCGACGCGCTCGCCGACGCGGGCGTCGGCGAGCTGACCGTCGGGATCGGCGGCGGGCCCGACGGGTACGACCTGGGTGAGCTGCGCGAGCTGCTCCAGTGGCGCGACGAGCGCAACGCGCGCGGCTGAGCGCCGCCGCCCGGGTGACTCAGCCGGCGGCGCCCCAGACGAGCAGGGACTGCGGATCGTCGGGGTCGACCTTGACCGCGACCGTCGCCCCCTGCGCGACCCCCTTCAGGGTCTGCTCGTGCATCGACTGGCTCGTGGCGACCTGGTAATCGGCGCCGCCCGCCGGGTGGACGGTGAGCTGGAAGTCGATCTGATGGCCGCCGCCGATCTGGGACCCCACCTCCTCCATCGAGTCGACCGTCGCGGTGGCGTCGACGCCGGAGGCGTTGATCTTCGTGATCTTGTCGCGTTCCTTCAGCTGCCCGCCGGGATTGACCGCCTGCTTCGCGGTCCCCTTGAGCTTGTCCATGAATCCCATCGTTCTCTCCTTGTCCTCGGTGCGACCGGTCCGGCCGCCCCGCGGGGCGGCCGGGAGGGCGACTCGGGCTAGGGGGTGGCTTCTTCGATCTGCTTGTTGACTTCTTCGGTGATTTCCTTCGACATTTCCTTGCCCTTTTCGATGCCTTCCTTGGCATCGGCGTTGGCTTCTTCGATCGCTTCTTCGGACTTCTTGGTCGCTTCCTTCGCGGCCTTGTCGCCGGCGCCCGCTTCGGCGTTCGCCTTCTTCAGTTCCGCCTGAGCCTGGTTGGTCGCCTGGTTGACGATCTTTTCGGCCTCTTCGTTGCCCTTTTCGATCTGCTTTTCGACCGTGCTCGCGACATCGCTGCTGTCGCTTCCGCAACCAGCGAGAACCCCGCCCGCGAGCGATGCCGCCACGATGAGCGCGAGCGCCATCGCCTTCGAGTGGTACTGCGTAAGCCAACGATTCATCTGTTCTTTCTTCTCCCCTGCTGGGTAGACGTGGACCGACCGCAGTCGGCGTCGCGCGCGAACGTAGAACAGGAAAGGCCTCTCCGGAGGCAAAACGCGACCAAGGTGAGACTGTCTCGTGGACGGTTGGTCGAAGGGTCGCTCCGGCTAGGTTGAACCGGTGACGTCCCACGGTCTCCGCTCTCTCACCGGCCTCGACGTCCCCGAGGCTCCGGCGCGGCGTTGGGTGCGCCTGCTCGCCGGGCTCGTCTTCGCGGTCGCCGGCACGCCGAAGTTCTTCGCCCACGGCTGGGAGGCCGGCCACTTCCGCACCTACGGCCTGCCCCTGCCCGATGCCTTCGTCTACCTGATCGGCGCGATCGAGATCCTCGGCGGGCTGGCACTGATCGCCGACCTCGCGGTCCGGCCCGTCGCCTGCCTGCTGGGGGCGGTGATGATCGGGGCGATCGTCACCTCCGGCATCGGCCAGGGCGAGTGGATCCCGAGCCTGACCCTGGCGCCCGCCCTGCTGATCGCCTGCGTCTACCTGATCTGGGTGACCCCGGGATGGGCGGTACAGGGCTCGAACCTGTGACCCCTTCGGTGTAAACGAAGTGCTCTCCCAACTGAGCTAACCGCCCGCGGGCGCCGTGCGCCTCCGGTCATCGTAGCCGCGTCTGCGAGAGTTCCGGGTTCGCGTGCCGCCTGAAGAGAAGCCGATCATCTCCCTGCCCCGCAACCAGTTCATCGCACTGGTGATCGGCGTATGCGTGCTGGCCGCGGCGATCGGCTCGGGGCTGGCGCTGCTGGCGCAGACCGGGCCGAAGGGGCCGGCGGGCAGGCAGGGGCCGCGCGGGCACGTCGGCAAGCAGGGCCCGGCCGGTCCGGCGGGCGAATCGGCCGGGGAAGAACTCGGGTCGCTCGAAGGCGAGGTCGAAGAACTGCGCGGCGAAGTCGAAGGCGTCCGTGAAGAAGTCGGCGAAGCGGGTGAATCGAGCGAAGTCGGCGAACTCGAAGAACGGGTCGAAGCGCTCGAAGAAGAACTCGAAAACGTCAGCGGCATCACCGCGGAACTCTGCGGCGAAGGCAGCTTCATCTGCTGAGCGGGCCGCGCGGCGGCGGTCGATAGCCTCCCTCGCGATGGACACCTCACTCCTCTGGCGCTCGGCACTCGTCCAGCTGATCGCGGTCGGCGTCCTCTTCGCCGTCCTCGCGATCCTCCTCCCCCACAGCTTCTTCGACAGCTGGGGTTGGATCACCGGCCCGGTCGCCTGGATGCTCTGCGCCGCGCTCACCGCGCGGGTGCTCCGCCTGCCGCTGCCGAACACGCTGCTCGGCGCCCTGCTGGCCGGAATCCCGGACGCGATCTGCGTCGTGGTCGGCCTCCACACGATCGGCGATGTGATCGCGATCGTCCTCTTTGCCCTCTGGTGCGCGCGCATGCCGCGCCGCGACGCGCTCGCCGCATGAGCGCCTCACCGGAGAGTCCGCTGCGCGGCGGCTGCGGTTGCGGCGCCGTGCGCTTCGAGGTGCGAGCTCCCTTCTACTCCGCGCGCTACTGCCACTGCCATCGCTGCCAGCACCGGACCGGGGCCGCCGCCTCCGCGAGCGCCCGGATCGGACGCGCCGACTTCGAGATCTCGAGCGGGGCCGAGCTGATCCGCTACTGGAAACCCGCGGACGGGATGCCGAAGGCCTACTGCGCCGAGTGCGGCAGCCACCTCTTCTCCGGCTCCCTCGACCACGACTTCGTCTCCGTCCGCCTCGGCGCGGTCGAAGGCGATCCCGGCATCCGCCCCGAATCCCGCCAGTGGATCAGCTCCGCCGCCGCCTGGGAGCCGATCCCCGACGACGGCCTGCCGCGCTACGACGGCGCCGCGCCCTGACGCGGGGCTCGCCCGCCCGGCGCGAACCTCAGACCGCGGACTTCGTGCGACGCGGGCGGCGGGAGGCGCGGTAGACGGTGAACTCCGGCTCGGCCTCGGCCTCGCGCTTCGACGCGCCGGTCTTCTCCGGCTCGGCGGGCTCGCGGCGGGAGGCGACAAAGTCTTCGAGGCCGGCGCGGACGACGAAGGCGGCGGCGCCAAGGATGAGGACGAAGAGGCCGGTGCCCGCGGAGCCGAGGATCGCGGTGAGGAAGCCGACCGCGATCAGGCACCAGAAGAGGCGCTCGAGGGCGCCCGCGAAGGTGGTGAGGCGGTCCAGGTCGGAGAGGTCGATCCGCATCCCTCCGTGTTCGGCGGGACGGCTAGCGGTCCTCCTCTTCGTCGCGCAGCTCGTCGAAGACCTCGATCATCTTCTGGTGGTACTTGACGCCGCCGCGGAGGGTGCGTTCCGGGCCGCTCCAGCCGGGCGCCAGCTTGACCGCGGCGAGGAAGCTTTCGAGTTCGGCCGCCTTTGTCCGGTACCACTCGACGCGCGCGGTGACGAGCGGCTCCGGGTCGGCGCCGGCGAAGATTTTGAGGAGAAGCTCGTCGCGTAGCTGCGGCGGCGCGGCGACCGGCTCGTCGGCCCAGGCGCGCAGCGCCTCGCGCCCGGCGTCGGTGAGGGCGTAGCGGCGCCGACGGCGTCCGCCTTTCTCCTGGCGCGCCGAGAGGTAGCCGCCCGAGGCCAGCCGTGCCGGCTCCTGGTAGGCGGTCGTGTGGGGGACGGGCCAGAAGTTCTCGATCGAGTTCTCGAGCGCGTCTTTGATCTCGTAGGAGGTCAGTTCGCCGAAGCGGTCGAGGAGCGCCAGCAAAGCGTAGGAGGTCGGGGTGAGTTTGATCGGTTTGCTTTTCATGGTTCCGGGCGTATAGTTCCAGACGAACTATCCAGCTACCTCTGAGCGGGAGGCGACAATGGCGGGATCCGAGCGGGACGGCAAGGCTCTCACGGGCGGTACGCATTCATATGACGCGGTGATCGTAGGCGGCAGCCTGGCGGGCTGCGCGACGGCGATGTTCCTGGGACGGGCGGGCCTGCGGGTCGCGGTGGTGGAGAAGAGCCCCGACCCGGCCAACTACAAGCGGATCTGCTCGCACTTCATCCAGGCCTCGGCGGTGCCGTCGCTGGAACGCCTCGACCTGCTCGGGCCGATGGAAGCGGCGGGCGCGGTGCGTCCCCGCTTCCGCGCGCGGGTGCCGTGGGGATGGATCGCGGCGCCCCCGGAGAAGGCGGCGCGCGGGGTCAACCTGCGGCGCTCGGAGCTCGACCCGATGATGCGCGAGCACGCCGCGGCGACCCCCGGCGTCGACGTGCTGCTCGGCCAGACGGTGCGGAAGGTGACCCGTGACGGCGGCAAGGTCAGCGGCGTGGTGGCGCGCGATCGCGAGGGCGTCGAGACGGTCCTCCAAGCCCCGCTCACGGTCGGCGCCGACGGCCGCGACTCCTCGGTGGTCGGGCTCGCCGGGGTGAAGGAAAAGACGCACCCGCACGGGCGCTTCGCCTACGGCGGCTACTTCGAAGGGGTGGAGCTGGAGCACTCGCCCGACGCCTCGGTGTGGATGATGGACCCCGACTGGGCGGCGGCCTTCCCCACCGACCACGGCCTCACCTTCTGCGCCGTGATGCCGACCATGGACCGCCTGCCCGAGTTCAAGGCCGATCCGGTGGCGGCGATGATCGACTACTTCGATCGGGCGCCGGAAGCGCCCTCGCTGCGCACGGCGACGCTGACCGACGAAGGCATCACCGGCAAGATCGACATGACGAACCGGGTGCGGACCCCGAGCGCGCCTGGGCTGGCGCTGGTCGGCGACGCGGCGCTGGCGACCGACCCACTCTTCGGGATCGGCTGCGGCTGGGCCTTCCAGACCGCCGAATGGCTGGCCGACGCGGTGGCACCGGCGCTGCGCGGCGAAGCGGAGCTGGAAGCCGGTCTGCGTCGCTATCGCCGCAAGCACGGGCGCAAGCTGAACGGCCACGCCTGGATGATCCACGACTACGCGACCGGTCGAAAGCTGCAGCCGCCGGAACGGCTGTTCTTCTCCGGGGCGGCGCGCGACCCGCGGGTGGCGGCAATCTTCGACTCCTTCGGCACGCGGCAGATCGGCGTCACGAAGATGATGGCCGTCGGGACCCCGCTGGCGGCCGCCGCCAACGTGCGCTACGCGCTGGGACGTCGTCGGCGCGCCGGGCAGGAGCCGATCGACGCGGCGACGATGAGCGCCTCCGGACCGGCCGGCGGCCCGGAGCCGGCCGCCGAGCGCGAGCGGGTCGGTGCCGGGAAGGCCGCCTGATGGCGACCGACGCGGCGACGAGCGTGCGGCGGCGGCGGCTCGAGGCGGATGGGACCTCCACCCGCCTGGTCGAAGCCGGCCCGGCGGAGGCGACGACGGCAGTCGTCTTCGTCCACGGCAACCCCGGCTCCTGCGACGACTGGGAGCCGCTGGCGGGAGCGGTCGGCGGGATCGGCCTACGGGCGGTCGCCTTCGACCTGCCCGACTTCGGCGAGACGATCGCGCCCGCCGGCTTCGAGCACTCCGCCCCCGGCTACGCGGCCTTCCTCGACGCGGCGCTGACGGCCCTCGGGATCGAGCGCACCCACCTCGTCCTGCACGACTTCGGCGGCCCGATCGGCCTCACCTGGGCGGCGACCAACGGCGAGCGGATCGCCTCGATCACCCTGATCGACATCGGCATCCTCCCCGGCTACAGGTGGCACCGGCTGGCACGGCTCTGGCGCACCCCGGTGCTCGGTGAGCTCTTCATGGCGACGGCGAACCGGCGCGCCTTCCTGATGCTGGTCGACCGCGACGAGCCGCGCGGCCTGCCGCGGCCCTTCACCGAACGGATGTATGACCACTACGACCGGCGCACCAAGAAGGCGGTGCTGAAGCTCTACCGGGCGACCGACGATCCGGGCGCGCCGGACCCGCAGCTGGTCGCCGCACTCGCCGCCGCCGACCCGCCGGCGCTGGTGATCTGGGGCGGCGGCGACGCCTACCTGCCGTCGAGCTACGCCGAGCGCCAGCGCGAGTTCCTCTCCCGGGCCGAGGTCAACGTCCTCCCCCACAGCGGCCACTGGCCGTTCGCCGACGACCCCGCCGAGGTCGAGCGCCTCCTCCTCGACTTCCTCCCCCGCGCCGCGGCCTGACCCCCGCCGCAGCGTGGCGTTGATGGGCCGAAAACCTGACTATCTGACGGGTTTTCGGCCCGTCAACCGCGGCGCGGTCAGTGCCACCAGGCGGCGAGGACTCGGCGCCAGTTGTGCCAGGCGATCGCTTCCAGCTCTGACTCGGTGAAGCCGACGGCGCGGAGGGCGTCGAGGAGCTTCGGCAGGCCGGCGACGTCGCCAAGAGGGGCGGGGATCGTGGCGCCGTCGAAGTCCGAGCCGAGGGCGACGTGCTCCACGCCGATCCGATCGGCGACGTAGCGGGCGTGGTCGGCGATCACCGACAGCGGCGTGTCGGGGTCGTCGGCGAAGTCGGGGCGGATGAAGGCGGTCGCGTAGACGATTCCGACCAGTCCGCCCGTCTCCCCGATCGCATCGAGCTGGGCGTCGGTCAGGTTGCGTGAGGCTTCGGCGACCCCGTGGGCGCCGGAGTGGCTGGCGACCAGCGGCCCGGCCTCGAGCTTCGCCACGTCCCAGAACCCCTTCTCGTTCAGGTGGCTCACGTCGACGAGGATCCCCAGCTCGGCGCACGCCTTGACCAGGGCGACGCCGGCGTCGGTGAGGCCCGGGCCGATGTCGGGCGAGGAGGGCATCGCGAACTGGACGCCGGTGGCGAAGGCGTTGGCGCGGCTCCAGACCGGACCGAGCGAGCGCAGTCCTATCGCGTACCAGGCGGGCAACGCTTCGAGGCCGGGATCGATCGCCTCGGCGCCCTCGACGTGGAGGACCGCGACCGGCGGCGCGCCCTCGGCGAGCGCCGCGTCGACATCCTCGATCCGCCGGGCGACGGTCAGCTCGCCCGCGCGCTCGAGGGCGAAGAGGCGTCCGGCCGCAGCGAGCTGGTCGGCCGCCGCGACCTCGTGCGCGACCGGCTCGGCCAGCGGCTCGACGAACGGGTTGCCGCCGAAGACCTGCCCTTCGTGCTCCTCTTCCCCCGGCGAGGAGGTGAAGAGGGCGAAGATGCCGCCGCGCATCCCGCCCTCGCGCATCCGCGGGAGGTCGAGGTCGCCGCCGTCGCGCCCGCTCGCGAGTCGCGCGTAGTCGGCCCGGGTGAGGGCGTCGTTGTGGCCGTCGAAGATCGGAATCATGGCGAGCGAGGTTAGCCGCCCGCCAGAATGAGGCAGTGCCGATCGCCGACAAAGACGCCCGCGCCCGCTCTTTCGGCCAGGTCGCCGACGTCTACGACCGCGGGCGGCCGGGCTGGCCGGCGGCGGCGATCGACTGGCTGCTCGGGTCGGAGCCGCTCGACGTGCTCGACCTCGGCGCGGGAACCGGCAAGCTGACCGCGGCGCTGCTCGCCGCCGGGCATCGGGTGACCGCGCTCGAGCCCTCGGCGGAGATGCGCGCCGTGCTCGAAGGGCGACTCGATGGCGCGGCGCGGCCTGGCGAGGGGGAGGCGGACGGAAGAGAGGCGCGTGGCGGGGCGACGGCGACCGTGGTCGACGGACGCGCCGAAGCGATCCCGCTGCCCGACGACAGCGTCGACGCGGTCGTCGCCGGGTCCGCCTTCCACTGGTTCGACCGCGAGCCGACCCTCGATGAGATCGGCCGCGTCCTGCGGCCGCCCGGCGTCTTTGGCCTGCTCGGCAACCGCTACGACACCTCGGTCGACTGGCAGCGCCGGCTGCGCAAGATCTCGAGCGCCGGGATGATCTACCGCGCCGGGCACTGGCCGTCCCAGGACGAGCTGCGCGAGCGCTTCGCCGAGGTCGAGGATCGCTCCATCGCCCATCGCATGGAGGTCGACCCGGGGATGCTGCGCGACTATCTCGCCTCACTCAGCTGGGTGGCGACGATGGAACCTGCCGAGCGCGACGCGCACCTCGCCGCGATCGACGAGTTCTGGGCGAACGATCCGGACCTGCGCGGCCGCGACGGCGCAACGCTCGTCTGGCGCAGCGACGTCCGGCGCGCCCGCGGCCTCCTCCCGCGCTGACCGCGAGCCTCCGTCTGCAGTTGTTCCCGCTATCCGGGAACAACTGCAACCGCTAGGTCGCGGCCGGGGCGACGCCTGCGGTGCGGGCTTCTTTCAGGACCCGCGGGGCGAAGTCGTCCAGCACCGCGTGGGCCGCTTCGCTCAGCGGCGGCTCCAGGGCGAGCAGGCCTTCGAGGTGGCGCTCGGCCCAGGCGATCGCCAGGCCCGGCGGCACGTCGCCGTCGCCCGCGCCGTCGAGGACGACCATCGGCCCGAGCTCCCGGTTCAGGCGGCTGGTCGGGCCCGCGGTGCGCTCGGGGGCACCGGGCTCCGGCGCGGGCGCCTCCTGCCCCGCCGCGATCGCCCGGCCGAAGCCCTCGAACCACTGGCAGCGCGCCCGCCACGCCGCGTCGAAGGGACCGCACGCGGCGGCGACCCAGGGCTCGTGGCGATCGAGCGGCGCCAGCGGCGCGATGCCGGAGGCGTCGTGCATCAGCCGCGCCGCCCGCCGCAGCCGCGTCGCCCCGCCGACCAGCCGCGCCAGGGCGTCGAGGTCGCGACGGGCCGAGCCGTTCTCGGCGAGGTACTCGCGCACCGTCTCGTCCAGGCGGAGCGCCGCTTCGGTCGCCTCGACCGCGACCGGTTCGATCGGCGTCGCCCGCGCCGCCCCGACCATCGTTGCGATCGTCGTGTCCAGGTAGCGCGCCGCCGTCTCGTACGCCGCGCCGATCGACTCGCGCAGGACGTCGGCGGCGCCGCGCGGCCAGAAGAGGAAGCCGGTGACGAGGGAGATCGCGCAGCCGATCGCGACGTCCTCGATCCGCACCACGCCGACCGACCAGCCGACCGGGTTCAGCAGGTTGAAGAGGATGACGATCACGATCGTGAAGGCGGCCTGGCCGGCGGTGAAGGAGATCGCCCGCGGCGAGTAGGCACCGAGCAGGACGGCGAACGGCAGCGCGGCCCAGAGCACCCAGCTGTGGTCGCCGATCGCGGCGACGATCAGGCCGCCGATGACGATCCCGATCAGCGTCCCGGTGAGCGCCTCGACCACCGTCGTGCCGGTCGCCAGGGCGCTGGAGCGCAGCACCGAGATCGTCCCCAGCACCACCCAGAAGCCGTTCTGCGCGTCGGTGACGCGGGCGACGAGGACGGCGAGCGCCAGCCCGACCGCGCCGCGCACGCTGTTGCGGAGCCAGACCGAGCGCATCGAGTAGTGCGAGCCCGCGATCCGCCGCCCCTGGCGGAGGCCGACGCGGCTCGGCGTCAGGGTCGGCTCCGGTGGCCCTTTGCCGCCCGCCGCCTGGATCGCGTGCCGGCCGATCTGCAACGCCGCGAAGGCGAGCCCACGCAGGCGGTAGGTCTCGTTCAGCTCTTCGGTGACGCGCCGGGCGTCGTCCTCGGGACGGTGCTGGCCGAGCTGCGCGAGGAAGGCGCGGCCGATCGCCCGGTGCGCGTTCGAGAGGTCCTCCAGCTCCGGCCCGTCGTCGCGGGCGTCGTTGGCGCGCAGGCGCTCGGCGGCGCGGCGGAGCGCCGCCGGGACCCGCGTTTCGACCCCCGCCCGCTCGTTGGCCCAGCCCTCGCTGACCCAGCCGGGGGCGGGCTGCTCGCGGGCGAGCGCGTCGAACCAGTCGAGGTCGTCGATCAGCCGGCCGAACGCCGCGGTGCGCCCGCCGACGCCGCTCGGCCGGTGGGGCAGGGAGACGAACGCGTTGCGGGCGGCGACCACCGCTTCGTAGGCCTCGGCGGAGCGCTGCGCGAGCCGTTCCTCTTCCTCCTTCGTCGCCAGCTCGTGGCTGAGCGTCGCGCCCATGCCGTCCAGCAGCGCCGCCAGCTTGTCGAGCGCCGCCGCGCCGCCGCGCCGCAACTGGTCCGGCGGCCGGTTCGGCCAGAGGCCGAAGATCGCGACCAACGAGAGGACCCCGGCCACGCCCCATCCCGCCAGGCGATCGGGGATTTCACCGGCGTCGGCCCCGACCATCGCGGCGATCACGAAGGTGAGGATCAGGACCAGCGAGGCGGCGGCGACGTAGCCGTCGATCACGCCGGCGAAGAGGACCGCGAAGCCGACCAGCAGCATCACCACCACCGCCAGCCAGGTGGTGTGCGAGCAGAGGGTGCCGAGCGAGATCGTCAGCGTGCCGACCAGCAGCGTCCCCAGGTAGGCGAGGAAGCGCTCGCGGCGGGTGCCGCCGAAATCGACGAAGACGAGCATGCCGATCGAGCCGAAGGCGCCGAAGAGCGCCATCTGCGGCAGGTCGAACACCTTCAGCCCGATCGCGAAGGCGGCGGGGACGACGATCGCCGCTCGCACCGCGTTCTTCAGCGCGTAGCGCCCGGGGTCGGAGACCGTCAGTTTCACCCGGCGAACATACTTCCGACGATGGCTGCTGAACAGACGACCGGGCGCACCGCCTGGGCACGCAACCTGGCGACGCCGGTGCGCGACTTCCTCGGCACCGAGACCGGCTCGGCCCTCGCCCTCGTCGGCGCGGTCGTCGTCGCCCTGCTCTGGGCGAACGTCGACATCGGCAGCTACTCGGAACTATGGGACACCCACCTCTCGATCCAGGTCGGCTCGCACGGGATCGCCAACACGCTGCGCGAGTGGGTGAACGAGGGGCTGATGGCGCTCTTCTTCCTCGTCGTCGGGCTGGAGGCGAAGCGGGAGATCGACCTCGGCGAGCTCCGCGAGCACAATCGCCTCTGGTACCCGGCGCTGGCCGCGCTCGGCGGGATCGGCGGCGCCGTCGGCATCTACCTGCTCTTCAACGCGGGCGGTGCGGGCGGCGGCGGCTGGGGCGTCGCGATGTCGACCGACACGGCGCTGGCGCTCGGCGTCCTCGCCCTCGTCG
>FTDM01000002.1_pt1 | contig 11243 bp, 11 predicted proteins | sample 1639961 | NCBI WGS metagenome assembly FTDM01 (sample SAMEA3914869, study PRJEB12502) | metagenome | biome: forest; material: soil | place: USA | collected 2012-03-12 | depth 0.1 m | reverse complement strand
GCGTAGAAGGCCGCGGCGGCTTCTTCGCCTTCCATCCCGAGCCCCTCGAAGAGGACCGCCATCGTGCCGAGCGCGTCACGGGTGAAGTCGTCGCCTTCCGGGCTCGCCGCCAGGTAGGGACAGAGGCGGAAGTGGGCGAGCCAGGCGCGCCGGCTCGCCAGGCCGGTGGCGACGAGGACCTCGCGCGGGTCGGCCTCGAGGGGGCGGGGGACTAGCCCGAGCAGGTTTGTCATCGCCTCGCCCCAGACCCGCTCGACCGCCCGCTGGACGATCGCCGCCCGCGAGGGGAAGTGGTGGTAGATCGCCGAGGGTCCGGCGCCGAGGCCGGCGGCGAGGCTGCGGATCGTCGGCTCGCCCGTCCCCTGGTCGAACTGGCGCAGGGCCTCGTCGACGATCGCCGCCGGGGTCAGGTTCGTCTGCCGACCTTTTGGTAGGCGCGCCATCGGCGCAGGCTAACCGGCCAGGGGGCCATCGTCAGCGGATCTACTAGACCGGTTCGAGAATCTCGACCTGGGTCGAGAGCCTCCCGTCGCGCAGCGCGTGGAGGACGAAGCCACGGAAAAGGTCGCGGAGCTTCACCTTTTCGGTCTCGAAGTTCGGACGGGCCTGGACGAAGGTGCTCGGCGCCACGATGACGGGGCGGCCGGCGAGGCCGGCGGTGGCGATGCGGTGGAGGTGGCCGCCGACGATCGCGCGGACCTGGGGATGGCGCTCGATCACCGCCGCGAGGGCGCCACGGTCCGCCGCCGACATGATGACCGCGTCCCAGTCGGCCATGCCGGTGACGAGCGGGGGCTGGTGCATGGCGACGATCGTCGGCTGCTCGGGCGCGCTCGCCAGTGTCGCCTCCAACCACTCCAGCTGGGCCGGCTCGAAGCCGCCGCGGTCCTCGCCCGGGATCGTCGAGTCGACTACCACCAGGCGCAACGGCCCGAGGTCGACGGCGTAGTCGAGCGGCGCACCGCCATCGCCGGGCAGGCCGAAGACCTCCCGCATCGTCGCGCGGTCGTCCTTGTTGCCGGGCAGCACGTGGACCGGGACCCCGGCCGCGCCGATGAGGTCCGCCGCGAGCTCGTACTCCTCCCGGGCGGCGTGCTCGGCGAGGTCGCCGGTGACCAGGATCGCGTCGACCGGATACGGCAGCGCGACGATCGCGGCGACGACTTCGCGCAGAGCCTTCTTCGGCTTCACGCCGGCGATCGGCGGCTCGCCGAGGTGGGGGTCCGAGATCTGGGCGAGGAGGAAGGGGCGGCTCAAGGCGCGGACCCTATCGGCGGGTGCGCCGTGGCAGGATGCGTGGCGTGATCACGCCCTTCGTCGACATCGAGTGGGCCGAGGCGCACCGCGACGGGGTCGTCTTCGCCGACTGCCGCTGGTACCTCGACGGACGCTCGGGCCGCGATGCCTACGCGGCCGGCCACGTCCCCGGCGCGGTCTTCGTCGACCTCGATACGGCGCTCACCCGCCACGCCGACCCGACCGCGGCAGGGCGCCACCCGCTGGCCGAGCCGGAGGCTTTCGCCGCCGCGATGAGCGCGCTCGGGATCGGCGACGAGGACACCGTGGTCGCCTACGACGACGCGGGCGGAGTGATCGCCGCGCGCCTGGTCTAGATGCTGCGCGTCACCGGGCACGAGGCGGCGCTGCTGGACGGCGGCCTCGGCGCCTGGCGCGGGGAGCTCGCGACCGGCCCCGGCGCCCGGCCGAGCGAGGTCGGCGACACCGACCGCGAGCCCGCCACCTTCACCGCGCGCGAGTGGCCCGCGGCACGGCTGACGACGATCGAGGAGGTCGCCCGCATCTCCGCCGGCGCCGGCGACGACCCCCGCCATGCCGATGCCCCCGCCACGCGCGACGACGACCCCGCCCCCGCCGATGCGCTCACCGCCGCGCCGGTCCTCATCGACGCCCGCCAGCGCGAGCGCTTCGAAGGCGAACCCGACGGAGTCGATCCCCAGGCCGGCCACATCCCCGGCGCGCGCAGCGTCCCTTGCCGCGAGAACCTCGACGCCGAGGGCCGCCTCCTCCCGCCCGACCAACTGCGCGCGCGCTTCGACTTCGGCGGCGCGACGGAGGTCATCTCCTACTGCGGCTCCGGCGTCACCGCCTGCCACAACCTGCTCGCGCTGGAGCAGGCCGGGCTCGGCCTCGGTCGGCTCTTCCCCGGCTCTTGGTCGCAGTGGAGTCGCGACCCCGAGCGGCCTGTCCAAACTGGCAGCGGGCCCACCGAGCCGACCGGATAAGTTCTTCTCAGGCCCCTTTCGGGGTAGCTGCCCGCCGGGAATGGGCAGTCATCGACCGCCCGGTCAGCACCAACCACAACTTCAGCAGCGAGGAATCCAGATGAGCGATTACGCCGTAGTCAATCCCGCCACCGGAGAGACGATCAAGGAGTACCCGACGATCACCGACGACGAGCTGCGCGGGGCGATCGAGCGCGCCGATGCCGCCTACAAGGGCTGGAGCCCGGCGACCTCCGTCGCCGAACGCGCCGCGCTGATCCGCAAGGTGGGGGAGCTGCACGTCGAGCGTCGCGAGGAGCTCGCCAAGATCATCGTCGGCGAGATGGGCAAGCCGGTCGAGCAGGCCCTGATGGAGGTCGACTTCTGCGGCGAAATCTACGGCTTCTACGCCGACAACGCCGAGGAAATCATGGCCGACGAAGAGGTCAAGCACTTCGGCGGCGACGGCACCGCGATCGTCCGGCGGAGCGCCTTCGGGCCGCTGCTCGGGATCATGCCGTGGAACTTCCCCTACTACCAGGTGGCCCGTTTCGCCGGTCCGAACCTGGTGATCGGCAACCCGATCCTGCTGAAGCACGCGCCGCAGTGCCCGGAATCTGCCGCCGCGATCCAGCAGATCTACGACGACGCCGGCTTCCCCGTGGGCACCTACCAGAACATCTACGCGACGAACGACCAGATCGAGTGGGTCATCGGCGACCCGCGCGTGCACGGCGTCTCCGTCACCGGCTCCGAGCGGGCGGGTGCCGCGGTCGCCGAGATCGCCGGCCGCAACCTGAAGAAGGTCGTGCTGGAGCTCGGCGGGTCGGACCCGTTCATCGTCCTCGGCGCCGACGACATCGGCGCGGTCGCCGAGAAAGCCGCCGAAGCGCGCCTCGACAACACCGGCCAGTCCTGCAACGCGGCGAAGCGCTTCATCGTCACCGAGGATCTCTACGACGACTTCCTCGCCAAGTTCAAGGAGCAGGTCGAGGGGGCGAAGACGGGCGACCCGAGCGACGAGAGCACCGCGGTCGGCCCGCTCTCCTCGAAGACCGCGGCGGATCGCCTCGAGGACCAGGTCAAGCGGGCGATCGACAATGGCGCCGCAGCCCTCGTCGGCGGCAAGCGCGACGGCAACTTCTTCGAACCGACGATCCTCACCGGCATCAAGCCCGGCGACGAGGCGTCCCAGGAAGAGTTCTTCGGCCCGGTCGCCCAGGTCTACAAGGTGGCCTCGGAGGAGGAGGCGGTGGCGCTCGCCAACGACACCCAGTTCGGCCTCGGCTCCTACCTGATGACCACCGACCCCGACCAGGCCGAGCGCGTCGCCAACCAGATCGAAGCGGGCATGGTCTATGTCAACCTGGTCGGCGCCGACGGTGCCGAGCTGCCCTTCGGCGGCTTCAAGCGCTCCGGCTTCGGCCGTGAGCTCGGCAACTACGGCGCCGACGAGTTCGTCAACAAGAAGCTGATCCGCGCCGCCCCGTAGCGGTCACCGAAGGTGCGCGGCGGGTTCGAGCCCTCAGGGGGCGCGAATCTGCCGCGCACCTTCCGTCACGTGGCCTCGCTGGGGACGATCGTCTCCACCAGCCCGCTGACGACGTCGTACACGTGGCCGGAGGCGCGGACGCGGTCGGGGACCTGCGGCGCGCCGCGCAGCAGTCCGACGTCGTGGCGGACCGTGGCGGCCGGGTCGATGACGGCGCGCTCGCGCAGGTCCGCGTCATCGCCGCCGATCCGCTCCGCGTAACGGCGGCGGAAGTCGTCGTCGACGAGGGCGCCGGTCCCGCACTGGGTGTGGTGGACGACGGCGACCTCGAAGAGCGGCCCGTCGGCGATCGCCCCTTCGGCGAGCTGGGCGATGAAGGCGATGTCGTCGATCACCTCCGGCGTCACCCGGCCACCGGCGTTGCGGAGGACCAGCGCCTCGCTGAGGTCGAGGCCGAGGAAGTGCGCCGGGTCGGTGCGCGGGTCGATGCAGGTGACGACGAAGAGCCGCAGCTGCGGAAAGACCACCTGGCCCTCATGCCCGCCGCGCGCCGCGAAGTCCCGATTGCGCGAGAGGGCCGTCTCGATTCCGTCACTCATGCCGTTATTTGACCACGTCGCGCTATGCGTGGGTGCCCAGCGGGTCGCGGTCCGCGTCGGTGGCGTCGTCGCGGTCGGTGGAGACGGTGAGGTCGTGCCAGCGCTCGTCGGACTCGGCCTGGGCGCGGGCCGCGGCGGTCGCGTAGGCGTAGGCCTCGCTGCCGAGGATGAGGCGGAGGGGCGGGTCGTCCATCGCCGCGATCTGGAGGACGACCGCGGCGACCTTGGCCGGGTCGCCGAGCGCGAGGGTGTCGGTGTTGTGCATCGCGGCGGACCTTCCGACGGTCGGCTGGTAGGGATCGGAGATCGGCGGGACCCGCATCGAGGAGCCGGCCCAGTCGGTCTGCATGCCGCCCGGCTCGAGCACCGTCACCTTGAGGCCGAGCGGGGCGACCTCGGCGGCGAGCACGGAGGAGAAGCCGCCGACCGCCCACTTCGCCGACTGGTAGGCGGCGAGGCCGGGAGTGGCCATGCGACCGCCGACCGAGGAGACCTGGATCACGTGGCCGCCGCCCTGCTCGCGCAGCACCGGCAGCGCCGCCTTGGTGACGTTGACGACGCCGAACAGGTTGGTGTCGACCTGGGCGCGGAAGTCGGTCGGGTCGACGTCCTCGATCGCGGCGAGGTCGGCGTACCCCGCGTTGTTGACGACGACGTCGAGGCGGCCGAAGCGCTCGCGCCCGGCGGCGATGGCGGCCTCCGCGGCGTCGGCGTCGGTGACGTCGAGCGCCAGCGGCAGCACCCGGTCGGGATGGGCGGCGAGGAGGTCGTCGAGCGACTCGGGATTGCGGGCGGTGGCGACCAGCTGGTGGCCGGCGTCGAGGACGGCGGTCGCGATCGCGCGGCCGAGGCCGCGGCTGGAGCCGGTGAGGAAGAAGACGGTGGGCGAATCGGTGGGCACGGCTGACTCTTATCTAAGAGAACGACGTTTCGTTATTAAGTTACCACCGTTGCGTTAGCTAATCTAGGGGCATGAAGACCGAAGCCGGAGAGGCGAAGGGGGCACAGCCGAGCGAGGACTTCCAGCGCGCCCGGCGTCCCGAGCAGAAGGAGCGGCGCCGCGAGGCGATCCTCGCCGCGGCCGCCGCCCTTGCCCGCCGCGACGGCGTCCGCGCGGTGACGCTGTCGGATATCGCCCGTGCCGTCGGCATCCACAAGTCGGCGCTCCTGCGCTATTTCGAGACCCGCGAGCAGATCTTCCTCGAGCTGACGGGGCGCGAATGGGACGCCTGGCGGGAGGCGACGACCGCGGCGCTGAGCGAGGTCGCGCCCGGCGACGCCGACGCGCTCGCCGCCGCCCTCGCGGCGAGCTTCGCCGGGCGCCCGCTCCTCTGCGACCTGATCCCGCACACCGCCCTGAACCTCGAGCGCAACGCCTCGGTCGAGGCCGTCCACGCCTACAAGCTCACCTCGCTGGGGGCCGTGGACGCCGTCGCCGCGGCGCTCGCCGGCCCGCTCCCCGATCTGGACGACGACGCCCGCCGCGAGATCGTCTCCTACGTCGCCCTCCTGGCCGGCTCGATGTACCAGATCGCCACCCCGCCGAAGCCCCTCGCCGACCTCTACCGGCGCGAGCCGAAGCTCGGCCACTCCCTCCTCGACCTCGACGCCCGCCTCACCCGCGCGACGCGCGTCGCGATCGCCGGAATCGAGGCGCTGCGCTAGGCGCGCTTGCGGGCGCGCCAGACTTCCTCGGGCGGGAAGCGGCGGGCCCAGTCGAGGGAGATGTGGGGGAAGCGGGTCGTCGCGTCGGCGGGTGGGCGGACTTCGATCAGCTCCTCGACCGCGAGGCCGCAGTCGCGCAGCAGCGCGATCATCTTGCCCTGGGGTAGGTGGAATTCGACCGAGTCCTCGTCGGGCCATTCGATCCGGTGCATGCCGAAGAGCGGCCGCAGCAGCTCCTCACCCGCGGGGATGTTGCCGTCGTCGGGACCGCAGAGGATCGAGAGCAAGGAGTTGACGAGGAAGACCAGCTCGCCGCCGGGACGCAGGAGCCGGGCCGCCTCCGGGATCCAGCGGTAGGGGTCGCACCAGATGCTGGCGCCGTACTCGGAGATCGCGAGGTCGAACGACTCGTCGGGGAGGGGGACCGCCTCGGCGTTGCCGTGGATGAGCGGGAAGTCGAGGCCGAACTCCGCCTGGAAGGCGCGCGCCGTGGCCAGCTGCGCTTCGGAGTTGTCGATGCCGGTCGGGCGGGCACCGCGCCTCGCCAGCCAGGCCGAGACGTAGCCGGTGCCGCAGCCGAGCTCGATCGCGTCGCGCCCCTCGAGCGCCGCCGGCAGCAGGCCGACCTCGGCCTCGGGCACCGCGAAGATCCCCCAGGTGGGCTCGGTCGCTTCCCAGTTGCGCCGGCCTTCGGCGACGTAGTCCTGCGCCTGTGCGTTCCAGTAGACGCGGTTGCGGGCTACGTGTTCGGGGAGGTCCGCCACGCCGTCAGCCTAGGCCGGCGGCGCCACTGGTACAGCAGCCCGAGCAGCGGCAGGGCGAGCGGGAAGCAGCCGTAGCCGCTGCCGAAGCCCGACCAGACCGTCGCCGCGGGAAAGCGGACGGGGTCGAGGAGGCTCCAGGTGCCGATCGCGAGGACGCCGAGGAGCTCCGCCGAGCAGGCGGCGGTGCCGATCGTCCACCAGCGCCGGCCCTCGCGGCGGAGGGCGACGGCGGCGAGGAGGTAGATCGCGGCGCTCAGCGCGGAGAGGGAGAATGCAAGTGGTGCGGCGTCGAGTTCGGTGGCGATCTGGACGCCCGAGCGCGCCCCCGCGGCAAGCGCCATGAAGGCGTAGGCGGCGGTCAGGGCGCGAGGCCAGCCGGCCGCGCGGCCGGCTGCGGTCGGACCGCGGTGCGCGGCCCCGGTCGGACCGCGGCGCGCGGGCGTGCCGCCCCGGGCCGCGCCGGGCGGCGCGGACCTGGACGCGGAAGCGGCCCCCTCGGCGCCGGGCGACTCGCGCGGGCGGCCGACGTCGGACGGCAAGCTCACGCGGTCGCCTTGGTGCGGAGGACGACGATCGCGAGGGCGAGGAGGGCGACGGCGAGCGGGGCGGGGGCCAGGCGGCCGTCGCGATCGCGGGCAAGCAGCAGGCCGAAGGGCAGGAGGACGACGGAGGCGGCGAGGTAGCCGCCGTGGACGGCCCCGTCCTGGTCGCCGGTGCCGAGCTCGGTCGCGCCGACGACGGCGCCACCGATCAGCGCCGCCTCGAGCAGCGCGCCGCCGAGCAGCAGGTAGGAGTTCGGTTCCCGCCGTCCCACGGCATCGCCGAGCGCCCAGAGGGCGAGGAAGCCGGCGTAGAGCGCCGCTGCCGTTGCCGTGCGGCCGGTCACCGCGGACCCCACACCGTGCCGCCTGCCCCCGGCGCCGAGATCGACGCGGAGCCGGTCCGCCGGGCATCAAGCCGGAACGTCGCCGGTTGCCTCCCGCCCCGGCACCCGCCGGCAAGCCGACCGGGCTCGGACCGCTCGGGCCGCCGCCTCCGGGGCCGCGGTCCCTGTCCCGCGGCTTCCTCCGCCGTCCCATCCGTCGGCGCATCACCCAGGTCACGGTCCCGGTGATCGCGAGCAGCAGCGGCGTCAGGCCGAAGGCGATCCAGCCGAGCCGCGGGATCCAGCCGACCAGCGTCCCCCGGTGGATCGCGCCCGCCCAGTTCTGCATGAAGTTGTTGGTGACGGTGTCGTTGCCCGGGTTGGGGAAGTACCGGTGCGCCTGGCCGCTGTAGCGGTCGACGTAGACGCCGTAGTTGCCCGGGTAGTCGCTGTAGGCATAGGTGTCGATGCCGTGCGAGAACCAGAGTTCGTAGTAGGAGCCCTCCTCGGTGCGTTCCGGGTTGGTGACCGAGTCGAGGCGCGAGCCGGCGGGGACGGCGGTGCGGGTGGCGGCGATCGCCTCGCTCATCGTCACGCCGGGGCCGCTGCCGGGCGTCGATTCGAATTCGTAGATCGATTCGGGCGGCGCCGAGCCGGGCGTGACCGCGTAGTAGGCGCCTTCGGTCTGCTTCGGCAGCTCGAAGTTGATCCCGGTCAGCGCCCAGATCGCCAGCGCCGGCAGGGCGACGAAGCCGACCACCTTGTGCAGGTCGTAGTGGAGCTTGTAGCGACCCTTGCCGCGGCGCACCGTGAGGCTGCGCTTGAACCCGCCCCGCCGCGGCCACCAGATGACGAGGCCGGTGACGACGAGAAGCAGCAGGAGCACCCCGCTGACGGCGAGGATGAAGTCGCCCCAGGTCCCTTCGTTGCCGAGGGTCAGATCGACGCCCCAGAGCTGCGCGGGCTTGGCGAGGAAGGGGACGTATCCCGACATTTCTTCGCAGGTCAACCCGCACTCGTGCAGGTTGGCGATGAAGCCCATCAGCCCGTGTTCGCGGTCGATCGTGCCGAGGAGCTTGCCGTCGGTGTCGTCGACGCGGGCGACGTCGCCGCTCGGCGAGTGCACCTCCCAGGCGCCGCGGTTGTCGTAGATCGACGCGCCGGTCGTGTCGAATTCCGGCAGCTCCTCATGGACGACCGCGAGCGCCTGCCCGGGCGCCACCCGGGTCGGCCCGGAGGCGGTGTCGTAGAGCGATGGGTGGGTGACCTGCTCGATCTCGGGGTCGAGCACCAACACCACGCCGGAGATGACGACGACCAGCAGCAGCAGGCCGAGCGCGAAGGTTCCCCAGCGGTGGGCTTTGGTGAAGAAGTTGCGGGTATGTCGCACGGGTCCGGTCCATTTCCGAGACGAAATTAGGGTGCCCTAAGAACGCGGCGCGGACCATACCCAATTCCGGTGGACCCGTCGGGAATCGCCGCCCGGCGACCCCCCCGGGAGGGTGCGGGCGGAGCCGCGCCGTCGGGCGCGGCCGGAGAGGGAGAAACGGGACCGGCCGCTCAACTGCCGGCCGGTCCCAGCAACCGGGCCGCCCATCGGGGGCGACCCGTCGTGCGTTCTCTTCAAACCCTCTTGTCGGCTGCCGGTTGCGGATACTTGAGCGCCACTGCGGGTGCCCTTCGACGCAGTCGAACCGCGCCGGCGCCGTCTACGTACCTATCCTTGCCCGCGCGCGCCGCCGTTCGGTGGCGAGCTTCGACAGGAAAGGATGGCGGGATGGCGCTGTTCGGCAGCAGGGCCGACAGAAGCGCGGAGGCGGATGCGCTGGCGGCCGAGATCGATCGGCTCGACCAGTTGCTGCTGCCGGCGCTGGCGGCCGAGGTGATGGGCAAGGCCTTCGGGCCGGGGGCCGAGTGGGAGGACCCCGAGGAAGAGGTGACGGTCGGCGGGCCGAGCGACGGCGCCGGGGCGACCGTGACGGCGATCGCGACGACGATGGCGCCGGACGGCTCGACCAGGGCCGTCGACGACCGCACACGCCTGCGGTTGCAGCGGCTGGTCGCCGAGGGGCTGCAGGCGCTCGAGCACGCCTCGCTCGTGCGCGCCCAGGCGCACACCGCCGTCGGCGCCCTCGACTACACGCCGACCCGGCTCGGCCGCAAGGTCCTGGCCGCCGGCGCGGTGGCGCAGGTGGTCGGCGGCGGCGAGTCCACCTAGCCGACGATCGCCCCTCCCTAGTCTCTCCGAGGTCGCATCCCCAGCCTTCTTAAGGAGGGTCTTTGAAGCTCGCGATCCACAATCCCAATTTCAGCTATTCCGGCGGTCCCGAGAACATCGCGCCGACCCTCGCGGCCACCGCCCGCGCCGCCGAGGAGGGCGGCGCCGATCAGTTCACGCTGATGGACCACTGGTTCCAGATCCCGCCGATCGCCCCGCACACCGAGCCGATGCTGGAGGGCTACAGCGCCCTCGCCTTCATCGCCGCCCAGACCGAGCGCATGCGCCTCGGCCTCCTCGTCACCGGCGTCACCTACCGCCACCCGGGCCTGCTCGCCAAGACGGTGACGACGCTCGACATCCTCTCGGGCGGCCGTGCCCAGCTCGGCATCGGCGCCGCCTGGTTCGAGGAGGAGCACGACGCCCTCGGCGTCCCCTACCCGCCGATCGCCGAGCGCTTCGAGCGGCTCGAGGAGGCGATCCAGATCTGCTTCCAGATGTGGAGTGACGACAACGGTCCCTACGCGGGCAAGCACTACAAGCTCGGCGAGACGCTGAACTCGCCGCCCGCGATCTCGAGTCCGCGTCCGTCCCTGATGATCGGCGGCTCGGGGGAGAAGAAGACGCTGCGCCTGGTCGCCAAGTACGCCGACGCCTGCAACCTCTTCGGCGGCGAACGCGACGTGGTCGCCCACAAACTCGAGGTGCTGAAGGGCCACTGCGAGAACGAGGGTCGCGACTACGCCGAGATCGAGAAGACGATCATCTGGAGCGACAACCCGCTCGATGACGTCGACGCCTTCCTCGCCGAGATGGGGGAGATGGCGAAGCTCGGGATCGACAAGGTCTGGGTCTCGAACAAAGTCGCGGACCCTCCGGCCTGGGCCGACGAGGTCTGCGCGCAGACGGTCTCGCGCCTGGCCGAGCTGGGCTAGGTTCGGCGGAGAGCGGGCGCGGCGGGCCCGGCCGGCGCCGCGACGCCCGCTCGTGGAGACTGGCGGGCCTGATGAACCTCCTCCAGGCACTCGCCGTGCTCGCCGCCGGCTTCACCGCGGGCGGGGTCAACGCGATCGTCGGCTCCGGCTCGCTGATCACCTTCCCGGTGCTGCTCGCGGTCGGCTTCGCACCGGTCACCGCCAACGTCTCCAACTCGGTCGGCCTTGTCTTCGGCAACTTCAGCGCGGTCTGGGGATACCGCCGCGAGCTCGAGGGCCAGCGCGAGCGGATGCTCTTCGGCGCCACCGGGACCGCGCTCGGCGCGGTCACCGGCGGCGTCCTCCTGCTGACCCTGCCGGAAGGCGTCTTCGAAGCGGTGGTGCCGGTGCTGATCCTGCTCGCCTGCGCGCTGATGATCGTGCGGCCGAAACCGAAACTCGGCCACGGCGCGCTCAGCCATCACCGCAAAATCAGCCTAATCG
>FTDM01000046.1_pt1 | contig 11622 bp, 9 predicted proteins | sample 1639961 | NCBI WGS metagenome assembly FTDM01 (sample SAMEA3914869, study PRJEB12502) | metagenome | biome: forest; material: soil | place: USA | collected 2012-03-12 | depth 0.1 m | reverse complement strand
TTTCGACGATCCGCAGGAAGCCGTAGCCGGCGATCGCGAAGCTGGCGAGCACCGCCAGCAGGTGCAGCGGCGAGTCGCCGTAGGCGGAGCGGAAGCGGGCCATCAGGCGGCCTGGAACTTCATCGTCGCGACCCACTTGGTCTGGTGCACGCCGGGGGCGCCGGGGACGATCACCCGGGCCGGGAAGCCGTGGTCGAGCGAGAGGTCCTCGTCGTTCACCTTCAGCGCCAGGAGGCTGTTCTCGGCTCCGACCTGGCCGGAGCTGAGCGTCACCTGGCGCAGCGCCCCCGCCTGCTGCAGCGATTCCACCAGCACCTCGGCGTCGCCGGGGACTCCGGCCAACGCCGCCAGGTCGCGCAGCCGCACACCGGTCCAGCGCTGGGTCGTCGACCAGCCTTCGACGCAGGCGATCGGCAGCTCGTAGCTGTGTTGGGACATCGCCAGCAGCTGTTGGCGGGAGAGCTCGCGCTTGGCCGTGCCTTCGACCCGGAGGCGCCAGGCCGCACCGGTCTGCTGCGGGCCGATGCCGACCGCCGCCGCCGTCTTGTTGATCTGGAAGCCGTTCGGGCCATCGTTCAGCTGCGTGCTGCGCGGGGTCAGCAGGCCGAGGCTGCGGATCGGGCCGCCGACCGACTGCGCGACCGCCATGAAGGCGGCGCCGGCCGAGGCCGCGCCGACCGTCGCCAGCAGGGCCCGGCGGGAGATCGTCGGCCGTGCCGGTTCGAGCGGCGCGACGTGGCCCTCCTCGTAGGGCTCGGCGACGGTGTCGGCGAGGCCCGGACGCAGCGGCCGCAGCACGCCGCGCTCGCGGAAGGTCCGCAGCGCCACCGGGACTTTAAGGAAGACGTGGAGACCGAAGGCGGCGAGGAAGACGAAGGCGCCGTAGTAGTGGGCGGTGAGGAAGCGGAACGGCCAGGGATAGAAGACCTGGATGTTCAGCAGGCCGGTGCCGAAGACGAAGACGCTGCCGCCGACCAGCAGGGCCAGCGACAGCCGTTCCAGCGCGTGCGCGACGGCGCGCACCGGCGGCCACTCGAAGAGCTTCGGCATCACCGACCAGAGCTTCGCCAGCAGGATCGGCATCGCCGCCAGCCCGCTGGCCACGTGCAGGCCCTGGGTAAAGGCGTAGAGCCAACTCGGGCTGGTCGGCCAGTGGAAGAAGTAGATGCTGACCCCGAGCCCGCCGCCGGGCAGCAGCGAGTTATTGCCGAGGTCGGGGTTGTAGGCGGCCTGCGAGAGGAAGCCGGTAACGGCGCAGATCAGGATCAGCGGCAGCAGGGCGGAGCCGAGGATCGAGGTCAGCCAGGGGCCGCGCAGGGGGCTGCGCCAGAAGGCCGGCCGGGTCGGCCCGGGCGGCGGCTCCGCGGGGAATTTCGGGACCGGCGGCTTGGGCAGTTTCGGCAGGCGCGGCTTCGAGGGACGGGGGAGCTTCATCGGCCGCTCCTTCCCGACGGCACGATCCGCTCGAGCAGGCCGGCTTCGCGTCCGGCGACGAAGACCGCGCCGGTGCGTTCGTCGACGGTGACCGAGTTGGGCTGGCGCAGGGTCGGGTAGGTCGCGATCCGGCGCGGCAGTTCGCCCAGGGTCGAGTACTCGGTGAGCCGGTTCGTCGCCGTGTCGGTGACCCAGAGTCGCGAGCGCATCGGGTCGACCGCGAGCCCGTAGGGAGTCCCCGGCGCGGCCGCCTCACCGACCAGGGGCGAGTGGCGGCCGATGTAGTAGACGAGGATCTGGTCGCCCTGGGTGTCGGCGACGTAGGTGTAGAGAGGGCCGGCGACGATGTGGCTGGGCCCGACCCCGCCCGGGAGCCGGGCGATCGCCTTCAGCGAGTGGACGCCGTAGACCTCCAGCACCCGGGCGGAGACGGCGACGAGGGCGACCCAGTTGTCGGCGACGCCGGCGATCCCGCCGGGCTGGTGAGGCGTCGGCAGCGTCTTCATCACGTGGCCTTTGCGCAGCACCGAGACCTGGTCGGAGTGCTCGTCGGCGACGAAGACGTTGCCGCCGACCGAGGTCGCGTCATGCGGGTGGGTGCCGACCTTCGTCGCGGCGACGACGCCGCTCGGGCGAACGGCCAGCAGCTCGTCCGCCGACTCGGCGGGGACCAGGACCGTGCCCGCGACGGGGTCGTAGGTGAGGTGGCGCGGCGGCGCCGGCAACGCCACGCGGCGGACGACCTCGAGACTTTCGGGATCGACGAAGACGACCTGGGCGGGCTGACGGACCCCGACCGCGATCAGCCCTGCGGCCGCGTCCCAGGCGACGCCCTCGGGTTCGCTGCCGACCGCGGCGGTGCGCCCGGCGGGCGCCGCCTGGAGCGGGGGCGATTCGGCGGGCTCGGCGGCGCGGCGGGGGGCGGCGGAGGGCCCCGAGCCGCCGCCGCAGCCCGCCAGGCCGGCGACGAGCAGTGCGACGCAGGCCGCCACGACGGGGAGACCGGCCGGTCCGACCATCGGCCGGGCGCGGCGGCCCCATAGGCTCCGCCCGATGGGCGAGCGCGTACTGGTAACCGGCGGGGCGGGCTTCATCGGCTCACATCTGGTCGATCTGCTGGTCGCCGAAGGACACGAGGTCCGCGTCCTCGACTGCTTTCATCCCGCCGCCCACACGCGGCGGCCGGACTACCTGAATCCCGCCGCCGAGCTGATCGAGGGGGACCTGACCGATCCAGCCGTGGCCACCGCCGCGGTCGCGGGGATCGACGCGGTGAGCCACCAGGCGGCGATGGTCGGGCTCGGGCTCGACTTCACCGAGGTCGGCGACTACGTCGCCGCCAACGACCTCGGGACGGCGCGGCTGCTGGCCTCCCTGGCGCGCTCCGACTTCCGCGGCCCGCTCGTCCTCGCGAGCAGCATGGTCGTCTACGGGGAGGGGCGCTACCTGTGCCCTGAGCACGGCGACGTGCGGCCTGCGCCACGCGAGCCGGCCGACCTCGGGGCGGGCCGCTTCGAGCCGTCCTGTCCGCGCTGCGGCTTGCCGCTCGAGCCGGCCTCGATCGGCGAGGACGCCCCGACCGAGCCGCGCAGCGTCTACGCCGCGACGAAGCTCCATCAGGAGCACCTCTGCGCCCTCTTCGCGCGGGAGAACCCGGAGGTCAGCGTGACGATGCTCCGCTACCACAACGTCTACGGCCCGCGGATGCCGCGCGACACGCCCTACGCGGGCGTCGCCAGCATCTTCCGCAGCAGCCTCGCCGGGGGCCGCAATCCGCGGGTCTTCGAGGACGGCGGACAGCTGCGCGACTTCATCCACGTCGCCGACATCGCCCGCGCCAACGTCGCGGCGCTCGGCCGGCGCGGTCCCGCCGCTGCCTACAACGTCGCGACCGGCACCCCGCGGCCGATCCTCGCCGTCGCCGAGGCGCTCTGCGACGCCGCCGGCCCGGACGCGCCGCGGCCCGAGGTGACCGGCGAGTTCCGCCTCGGCGATGTGCGTCACGTCTTCGCCGACCCGGCGAGGGCGCGGGAGGAGCTCGGCTTCGCGGCGGAGGTCGACCTGGCCCGCGGGATGGCTGAGTTCGCGACCGCGGATCTGCGCTAGGGGGTCGGTTCTTGGCGCTCCGCGCGGGCCGGGAGGGGATGGGCCCGGCGCGGTCGACCTAAGGCCCGGTAGACGGGCCAAAGGACGACCGCGCTCGGGGCTGGCGCCCGCGCAAGGGACGCGGCCGTCTCGGCCACGGCCCTGGCAGGCTGTGGTCGTGGCCGAGACGGCCGGGGATGTGAGGAGCGGCGGGAGGTTCACACGAGCGCCATGGGATCGGGGCGGGAGTGCCACGGAACCGTCCCCGAGATGAGACCTCGTCACGGAGATGTCGGGAACGTCACACTTCCTCCCGACTTCTTCAGACGTTGCAATTACGCATGGGCGCTTTGGGGGCGCTATAGCAGAACCGTCACGGAAGTCCGACTTCGTGTCGGCCTTTTGCCACATCCTCGACCCCCTCATGTCCCGGGCGTCTCGTGGCGGCCACAGCCTGCCCGGGCCGCCACGAGACGCCCGGGACGCACCTCGGACGGCCACGACCGCCATGAAGCATGACCGTCCCGCCCCGAACAACCTCGAATCTGCCGTGGGATCAACCACCTGCGCTCACCACTTGGTGAAGAGGAAGGTCTCGATCAGGACGGCCTGGGCGGTGACCGCGACCAGCATGAGGGGCAGACGCCGCGTCGGGAGCGAGCGGGCCGCGGCGAGGCAGGCGAAGGGGACGAGGAAGAGCCAGATGCGCTCGGTCTCGGCCTTGGTGTAGCCGGCCAGGACGCTGATCGCGATCACCGCGGCGAGGGCGATCGCGGTCGCCTCCTTGGCCGCCAGCGAGCGGGCGGCGAACCAGGCGACCGGTCCCAGCATCAGGACGAAGGCGGCGGGGGAGCCGAAGAACCAGAAGGCGTAGGGGCGCAGTCGCGCGATCCCTTCGCGGTAGCGATCGTCGGTGGTGCGGATCGCGGCGATCAGGTCGAAGCCGGTGGTGAGATCGAGGACGAGGAAGATGGCGACGAGGACGGCGGCGCAGAGCGCGGCGAGCCGCAGCGCGGCGCCGATGCCCTCGCGACGCCAGCGGACCACCACCGACCAGGCGCCGACCGCGAGCAGCGCGTAGGAGAAGAAGACGGCGAGGGCGAGCGCCGCGGCGCCGAGGGCGCGGCGTGCCGGGCGTCGGGCGAGGAGGCCGACCGCGGCGAGGACGCCGAGGGTGGCGAAGAGCGCGTCGCCGGAGGTTGCACCGTAGAGGAGCGAGGTGGGGACGAAGACGAAGAGGAGGGCCGCGGCGCGCGCCTCGGACTCGGTGGTGAGCGAGCGGGCGAGCAGGTAGAGGAGCGGCGTGGCGAGGGCGCCGACCACGATCGTCAGCGCGGCGAGGCCCGCGGCGGTGTCGATGCCGAGGTAGTGCATGGTGAGCAGGAGTCCGGGCGGGTGGCCCTGGGCCTGGATCGGCAGCTTGGGGCTGATCGCGGTGAAGTGGGAGAGGAAGTGGCCGACGCCGTGGTCGAGGAAGCCCAGGGCGGGCAGGAACTCGGTGCGCCCCTCGCCTTTCGGCGTGACGACGAAGACCTGGTCGAGGGCGTCCGGGCCGCCGCGGAAGACGTTCAGCGCCAGGCGCGTCGCCAGGGTCAGCCCGAAGGTCGCGGCGGCGAAGCGCCACGGTCCGACTCCCGCGCGAGCCAGGCGCACGGCGAGGTAGAGCGAGGCGGCCAGGACGATGGCGGCGGGCAGCGCCCAGGTCGAGAGGGCGGGGCGGAGGAAGACCACCAGCGGCTGGGCGGGCGCGCCCCAATCGGCCCCGGCGGCCTTCGCCGCCAGGCCGATCGCGAGCGTGAGAAGCGCTCCGCCGCAGACCAGCGCCGGGATCAGGATGGCGCCGCGCGACCGGCCGGGGCGGGGCGACAAGGCACGCGCTTCGCCCCGCGGCGCGACCGGTGGTGCGGCGGTCGCCCCGGCCGTCACGCGGATCCCTCCGATGCTCCGCCGTCCCGGCCGTCACGCCGATTACCACGGACGCCTGTCCCGGCCTTCACACCGATTCCTCCGGACGCCCGCCCCGGCCTTCGCGCCGATCCCTCCCGCTCACGGCTGGCCTCCGGCGCATCATGCCGTCGTCTCCCGTCGCAATTGCGCGAACCAGCGGTCGCCGGCCTGCCAGCGCTCGTGGACGGCGAGGCGGGCGGAGGCGGCGAGGCCGTCGATCTCCTCGATCGCGACGAAGTGCCAGGGCATCCAGTGGCTGACGACGCGATCGCCCTCCAGGCGCACCCGCCGGGCGCGCGGCGCGCCCGCCGGCGGCTCGAGCTCGACCAGGATCCGGCCCGCCGGCGCCAGCAGCGTGGCGGTCCGGCGCAGCAGCCGCCCGGCGTCGCCGCCGATGCCGATGTTGCCGTCGAGCAGCAGGGCCGTCTGCCAGTCGGAGGTTGTCGGCCGCTCGAAGATCGACCCGACGATCACCTCGGCGCCGCGCTCGCGGGCGATCGCGGCGGCGATCGGCGAGACCTCGACGCCGGTGGCGCGCAGCCCGCGGCGGCGCAGGGCGACCACGTGGCGGCCGACCCCGCAGCCGACGTCGAGGACCGGCCCGACCGCCCGCGCCAGCACCGCCTCCTCGGCGGCGTCGGGCGTCCCCAGCCAGCGGGCGAGCGGCAGCTGCCGGCGCGAGCCGTCCTCGCCGACCGCGTGCAGGCCGCCCGCGCCTTCGGGGGCGCCGAGGCGGAGCGCGTCCTCGTAGACGGCGAGCGCGTCGACCGGGCTCAGCTCACGCACAGCTCGGACTCCACCGCGTCGAGGGCGCGGGCGAACCCGCCGGCGGGGGCGATCGCGGCGACCGCCCGCGCGTCGCCGATCAGGTCGACGTCACGCAGGGTCGGCAGCAGGCCGACCCGCAACCCGAGTCCGCGCAACGCCTCCTCCTGGCGGGCGCCGGTCTCGGCGACGCTCATCGGCACGCCGGCGAAGGCGCGCGGGTCCGGCCGGCGCAGGCCGATCGCCCAGTAGCCGCCGTCCTCGGCGTGTCCCAGCACGGCGTCGGTTCCGGGCGCCTCGAGCGAGGCGATCGCTTCTTCCAGCAGCCAGGGACCGACCTGCGGCGTGTCCATGCCGATCAGCAGCGTCGGATCGACAGAGCGGGAGAAGACGTGGGCGAGGCGGCGCTCGAGCGGGCCCTCGCCCTGCCCGATGACCCGGAAGCAGTCGGGCAGCCAGTCGCCCGGCGGCCCCGCCAGTGCCAGCACCCGCTCGCGGCAAGGGGTCGCGGCGACCGCCGCCAGCGTGTCCCGGAGCGCGGCCTCGGCCAGCCGCGCCGCCTGCGCGGGCTCGCAGGGCGGCGTCAGCCGGGTCTTCGAGCGACCCGGCTGAGGTGACTTGGCGATGACGACGACGCGCACGGACAAGGCGGCGATCCTCTCGGCGAAAAGTGACGATTCCCTTACGGGTACGGGGCGGCGGCTGAACCGGACGACTCCGTCTCCCGTAATTCCTCCGTTACCTCTGCCTGCGACCATTCGCGCGATGAGCCCTGACCGGCCCGTCCTCCGTGCGCGTGCCCTGGCCAAGCAGGTCGGCAGCGGCCGGGCGCGGCAGCAGATCCTGAACCGGGTGGACCTCGACGTCGTCGCCGGGGAAATGGTCGCCGTCCTGGGCCGGTCCGGCTCGGGCAAGTCGACCCTGCTGAACCTGCTCGGCGGGCTCGACCGTCCCGACGGCGGCCGCATCGGGGTCGCCGGGGAGGAGCTGACCGGGGCCGGTGAACGGACCCTGGACCGCATCCGCCTGCGCCGGATCGGCTTCATCTTCCAGTCCTTCCAGCTGATCGAGGAGCTGACCGGCGAGGAGAACGTGCTGCTCGCCGCGCGCCTCCCGGGCGCCCCGTCCGGGGGAAGGCGGCGCGCCGCCTCGCTGATCAAGCGGCTCGGGGTCGCCCGGGTCGCCTCGCACCGCCCGCACGAACTGTCGGGGGGCGAGCAGCAGCGCTTCGCGATCGCCCGCGCCCTCGTCAACGAGCCGGTGCTGGTGCTGGCCGACGAGGCGACCGGGAACCTCGACGAGAGCTCCGCCGAGGCGGTCATCACCACCCTGAGGGAGCTCGCCGACGAGGGGCGCGCCGTCGTCCTCGTCACCCACGAGGCGCAGTCGGCGGCGGCCGCCGACCGGGTGCTCCACCTGGTCGAGGGTGAGCTGCGGGTCGACCCGCGGAGGGCCGCGGCGCGCGGCCCCGACCCACTGCGGGCCGACCCGCGTCGATGACCGGAGCGCTGCGCGAGGCCTGGGCAAACGTCCGCGCCCGGCGCGGGCGCGCGCTCCTCAGCGGCGTCGGGATCGCCCTGGTGGCGACGATGCTCGCGGTGGCGGCGACCGTCTCCTACGGCCTCTTGACCGGGTTCGAAAGGTCCGCCGCCCAGGCCGACCTTCCCGACGTGCTGGTCAGCTTCGACCCGCAGGCCGCGAGCTCGGTCCGCGAACGGCTCGCCGCCCTGCCCGACCTGGAAGCCTTCTCGCTGCGCGAACAGCTCACCTCGGTCCCGTTCCGCGCCGGTCGGGAATCGGCCGACAACGGCGTGGTCGAAGTGGTCGGGCCGGGGCGACGGGGCTACGCGATCGTCGCCGGCCATGACGTCTCGCGGCGCGGGGGAGTGGTGATCGAACAGGGGCTCGCCACCGACTGGGGGCTCGGGGTCGGCGACCGGATCCGGGTCTCCGGCTCGCCACCGCTGCCGATCGTCGGCCTGGCCCGCGCCCCCGACAACGTCGCCTACCCACTCGCCGCGCCGCACCTCTACGTCTCGCTCGCCGCCTACCGCGCGGCCACCCGCCAGCACTCGGTGCGGCAGGTGAACCTGGCGCAGATCTGGCTCAAGGATCCCTCCCAGCTCGACGCGGTGCTGGTCCAGGCGCGGATGAGCAGCTACGGGCTCACCGGGCTCTCGCTGATCACCCGCAGCGGCGTGCGCGTCCTGGTCGACCAGGCGGCGGGGATCGTGATCGCCCTGCTCGGCGCGCTGTCACTGATCGCGCTGCTGACCGCGGCGACGATGCTGACCGCCTCGGCCCGCGCCGAGATCCAGCGGCGCCTGCACGCGATCGGCATCTGGCGGGCGATCGGCGCCTCCCGCGGCCACGTCGCCCTGGTCGCCGCGCTGGAGGCGTTCATCGTCGCGGTGCCGGCCGCGGCGCTCGGGGTCGGCCTGGGCGCGCTCCTCTCCGGCGGGCCGAGCGATCGCCTGCTGGCGCTGCTGAACCAGCCCGGCCCCGGCAGCGGCCTGGTCCTGCCGCTCCTCGGCTGCTTCGCGCTCACCACCGCGATCCCGACCCTCGCCGGCGCCTGGCCCGCCTGGCGGGCCGCGAGCGGGCCGCCGCTCACCCTGCTGCGCGGCGCCGAGCTGCGCGGTGGGCGCCCCGGCGGTCGGTCCGGCGCGAGCGGGCGCGGCGGCCTCCTGCGCCTCGGTGTCCGCCTCGCCACGGCCCGCCGGGTGCGGCTCGTGGCGACGCTCGTCTCGCTGGCCATCTGCACCTCCTTCGTCCTCCTGATGCTGGCCCTGGCGGCGGAGCTGAACACGCTCGCCAACGACCCGACCGCGCTCGGCCGCCGCTACCAGCTGAGCGCCTCGCTACCTGCCTCGGCCGCGCCCCGGGTCCGCGCGCTTCCCGGCGTGAGCGGCGCGGCGCCGCGCTGGGAGGTGAGCGCGGTCGACGCCTACTCGCTCGGCGAGATCACCTACGTCATCGCCTTCCGCGGTGACCACACGCCCTTCGAGGATCCGCCGCTGACCGAAGGCTCCCACCTGCAAGGCCCCGGCCAGGCCGAGGTCGGCCGCGGCCTCGCCCAGCTCCTCGGCCTGCGGGTCGGCTCGACCCTGGCGCTGGCCGTCGCCTCCGGTCGCGAACTGCGGCTGCGGGTGGCGGGCATCGTCTCCTCGCTCGAACACGACGGCCGCATCGCCTACGTGCCGGAACGCGCCCTGCTGCGCGCCGAACCGGACGCGCCCGAGAAGCTCGCCGTGATCGTCTCCCCGGGTGCGAGCACGAAGGCGGTGACCGCCGAGCTGGAAGGGCTGGGAGGGAAGGTGACGACCTCGACCGGAGTGGCCGGCGGCGGCAAGGTGCTGGTCGACGCGCTGCGCGGCCTGCTGCTGACGATCGCCGTGGTCGACGGCCTCGTCTGCCTCTACATGCTGACCCAGGCGCTGGCGCTGACCGCCGACGAGCGCCGCTCGGCGATCGCGGTGCTGCGTGCCTGCGGGGCCGGTGCCCGCTCGATCCGCCGCCTGCTGGTCGGCGCCGCGCTCGCCGTGCTGGTGCCGGCCGCGGTGATCGCCGTCCTGCTGGAGCGATTCGTCCTCGGCCCGGCGGTCTCCCGGCTGGCGGAGGGCTACGCCACGCTCTCGCTCGCTGCCGACGCGGTGGAGATCGCCGCGCTTCTCATCGGTCTCGCCGCGATCGGCGCGATCGCCGTCTGGTGGGTGGTGCGTCGGGTCACCGCGCGGCCGATCGCCGGGGGGCTCGGATGATCGAGCGACGGCTCAGTCGACGCGAGGTCCTGGCGAGCGGCGCAGCCGGAGCGCTGGCCCTGGCGCTGGCGGGCTGCGGCGGCGGCCTCGACGCGGTGAAGAGTGGCTCCACCCGCTGCAGCACCTGGAACGGGGCGAGCGGGGAGCTTGAGGTCGAGCCGGGCGCGCCGCTCCTCGCCCGCACCGAGCTCGCCCCGGCGGCGCCCGTCGGCAAGCGGCTGGCGACGCTCGGGCACGTCACCGACGCCCACGTGATGGACGCCGAGTCGCCCGCGCGGGTCCCCTTCCTCTCCCAGCTCGGACAGCCCTTCAACTCCACCTTCAGGCCCCAGGAGGCGCTCACCGCCCAGGTGCTGGACGGCGCCCTCCGCGCCGTCGACGCCCTGCATCCTGACGCGGTTATCCAGGGCGGCGACCTGATCGACAACGCCCAGGAAAACGAGCTCATCCGCGGCCTGGCGCTGCTCGGCGGCGGCCGGGTCGATCCCGGCAGCGGCGCCCGCCGCTACCGCGGCGTCCAGGAGGCGGGCGACGCCGACCCCTTCTACTACCGCCCCGACATCGACGCCCCCCAGCACCCGGGTTTGCTCGCCGCGGCGACCCGCCGGTTCCACGCGCGCGGGCTGAAGGCGCCGTGGTACCCGGTGCTCGGCGATCACGACATCCTCGTCCAGGGAATCCTCGCGCCGACCGCGCTGACCGACGCCATCGCCCGCGGCGACCGCGCCGTCTGGCGTCTGCCGAGCGGGCTGGAAGCGCCGGCGGGCGCAAGCGGCCTGGACTCCGCGGCGCCCGACGGCCTCCCCGATCCGGGCCTCTTCGAACCGCTGATCCGTGAGCTCATGACCGCCCCCGGGGTCAAGGTCCCGGCCGACCCGCACCGCCGCGAGCTGAGCCCCGCGACCGTCGTCACCCAGCTACGCCGCACCGCCTCGTTGCCGCGCGGCGGCGAACTGCTCGACTACACCTTCGACGTCGGCCGACGGCTGCGCGTGATCGTCCTCGACCTGGCCCGCCGGGAAGGCGGCTCCGACGGCCTCGTCCACACCGGCCAGTCGGCCTGGCTCGCGGGGCAGCTCTCCCGCGCCGGCGACCGCTGGGTGCTGGTCGTCACCCACCAGCCGCTGACCAACTCGGTAGGCGGCTCAGGAATCCTCGCGCTCCTCGACCGTCACCCCCGCGTCGTCGCCACCCTCTGTGGCCACACCCACAAGAACCAGATCGAGCCGCGCCGCGCGCCCGGCGGCGGCTACTGGCTGATCGAGACCGCCTCGCTGATCGACTACCCCCAACAATCCCGCGCCCTGCGTCTCTACGAGACCGCGGGCGGGGGAGTGGCCCTGCAGACCTGGATGCTCGACCACGTCCCCGCCGAGCTCGGCGACATCTCCCGCGAACTCGCCTACCTGGACGCCCAGGGCGGGCGGCCGCAGGGGTTCGCGGGTGGTCCGGGCGATCGCAATGTGACGCTGTTCAAGAGGGGGGTCGGGTGATGGGTCGGGTTGCGGGGACGACGTGCTTCGGGGCGGGCGCGGCCGTCCGAGGCACGTCCCGGGCGTCTCATGGCGGCCCGGGCAGGCTGTGGCCGCCATGAGACGCCCGGGACGTGAGGGAGTCGAGGGGAAGTCCA
>FTDM01000057.1_pt1 | contig 13414 bp, 13 predicted proteins | sample 1639961 | NCBI WGS metagenome assembly FTDM01 (sample SAMEA3914869, study PRJEB12502) | metagenome | biome: forest; material: soil | place: USA | collected 2012-03-12 | depth 0.1 m | reverse complement strand
TCCTTCTTCTTGGTTTTAGGCAAGGGGGACTTCCTTCGGTCGTTGGCAAGGGGAACAGCGGTGGCAAAACGCCGATCCAAAAACGCTAACCACTCTAAAACAAGAAGTCCAGAAACGATCTTAAATTCTCGTTTATTTGTGCCGTTTTACCGGTTTCAACTTGATTGCTGTAATCACGTGAAGTAAAAGTAGGAGTCCGCCAAAAAGGGACGCGGACCCAGGGAAACGCAGCACCGACACGGAGGTGGCGACAGTGCGGATGGGCACTTCGCAGGGGCGGATGGCACCTGCGGCAATCACGAAGGGCTCCTGAATCTGAGGAGTTGATGGCCCCGGTGGCCAGTAGGGGCAGAAGGGCGGGACGGCGATCGCCGTGACAGGCTTGGTCGGTGGCACCATGGAAGCTGCCGCTGATCGTCCTGGTGATCGTCGTCCCGATCGTCGTCGGCGTCCTGCTCGCCGGGCCCCAGGCGGGCCTGGCCGTGGCCGCCCTGGTGTCGGTGGGGTTGGTCTACGTCGCCGTGCAGATGCGCCCGCGCGGCGGGATCGGCGACGCGCCCGACCCGATGCTGCGCCGTCGTCTGCTGGTGGTGGTGAGCCGGCCGGTCGAGGATCCCGCGATCACCGCGGCGATCGCGGGCGAGGCGGGCGTCGACGGCAGCCGTGACCTGGCCGAGGTGATGATCCTGGCGCCGGCCCGGATCGGCTTCCTCGATCGCTGGGCCTCCGACCTCGAGCCGGCCCGCCGCGAGGCCCAGAGGATCCTGGTGATCTCGGTCGCCTCACTGGCCAAGGTGGGGGTCGTCGCCGAGGCACGGGTCGGCGACGAGGACATCGTCCAGGCGGTCGAAGACCAGGTCGGCAGCTTCCGGGCGACCGAGGTGGTGCTGGTGACCGCGACCGACGAGGAGGATCCGGCCGCCGCGGGCGCCGCCGGCGAACTGGCCGACCGGCTCCGCACCGGCTTCCGCCGCCTGGTGGTCGAGGGCGCCGGCGGCTAGCTCACGGGCCGAGGAGCTCTCCGCGGCGGCTAGCTCAGGGGCCCGAGGAGTTCGCCGAGACGGACGGCGGCCCGGGTGGGGGTGACGAAGCCGTCGGCGATGGGATGGAGGAGGCCGGCGCGAGCCAGCTCGCCGATCGCGCGCTCGATGCTGTCGCGGGCGGCGAAGTCATCGTCGGTGCCGGTCAGATCACGGACCAGCTCCTCGACCGTGATGCGGGTGGGATGAAGATCCAGGACGCGCCCGAGCAGGACCGATTCGAGGCGGGTGTCATCGCCGTCGGTGGTCGGTTTCTCCTCCCGGTCAGCCATCGTCGTGACCCTAAGGGGTCGGCTCCTCGTCTTTTCCCCCCGCTGTCGGCTCGCCGTCCTCGTTAATTCCGAGAACAGTGAGGGCCCAGGGCTCGTCGATCGAGGGGGAATAGAAGTGCTGCATCGATCCGCGCACCGGCGTCGTGTCGACCAGGGTGACCGCGCCGCAGTCGGCGAGGACGCGGACGTGGTAGCTGATGTTGGAGAGCGGCTCGTGCAGCTCGTCGGAGATCTGGCGCGGGCTGATCGGGTCCTGTTCCACCATCGCGCGGAGGATCTGCCGGCGCAGCGGATGCCGCAGCGCGATCAACAGTTCGTTCTCGTCGGTGTTCCCGTCGGCCCCCATCGTCGGGGCGGCAGCATAGAGCAATTGAATTGTTTTGTCTGCAAACGAGAGCGTATCCGCTGGGTCTCTATCCAGGCTTAAAGTTTTTGTCACAGTTCGGTGATGAATGGCCATATTTGCAGGGGTTTCGTCTCTGATCGAGCACACGAAAAGGGTCACTAATCACTGATCCGTGACGATTCGCCGGCCCGGCTTCAGCCAGTATTGCGCAGACAAACGGTTGCGATTATTTTCCCGGCCTGCTAGGGGTCGAGGGGTTGGGATCGGCGGGCGCGGGTAAGTTGGCCGGACCCGCGAGGCGGGCGACGTGATGGGGAGAGAAACCGCAGAGCCGGAGCATCGTTTTGGTGTCTCGCCGCCGTTGACGATCGGCGTCGAGGAAGAGCTGCTGCTGGTCGACGACGAGCGGCTGCTCGTCCCCGAGGCGGAGCGGGTGATCGATGCGCTCGACCCCGCCGCCCGCGAGGTCGTCAGCACCGAGATCTTCGCCGCCCAGATCGAGCTGAAGACGGGGATCTGCGGCGACCCCCGGGCCGCGGCGACCGAGCTCAGCGATCTGCGCGGGGCGGTGCGGGCGACCGGGGCCGGCTTGCTCGGCGCCGGGATCCATCCCGACGACGGCGGCCAGGCCGAGCTGGTGCGCAAGCCGCGCTACGACGTCGTCAAGCAGGACCTGGCGAGCCTGCTCTCGACGCCGCCGTCGGGGCTCCACGTCCACGTCGGTATGCCCGATCCCGAGACCGCGGTCCGCGTCGCCAACGCGATGCGCCTGCGCCTGCCGATCCTGGCCGCGCTGGCCGCCAACTCGCCCTTCCGCGACGGCGCCGACAGCGGCATGGCGAGCGCCCGCGCGGTCGAGGTCCGCGCCTACCCGCGCTTCGAAATGCCGCGCGAGTTCCGCGACTATGCGGAGTTCCTGGCGGTCGCCGACCAGCTCGTCGAGGCGGCCGGGGTCGACGACTACACCTACATCTGGTGGGACGTGCGGCCGCATCCCAACCTCGGCACGGTCGAGGTGCGGGGGATGGACGTGCAGCCGAGCACGGCGGCCAACGCCAGCTTCGCGGCGCTGATCCAGGCGCTGGCGGCACGGGAGATCGAGCGGCCCTCGACCTCCGACCTCCAACGCGAGGCGCTCGAGGAGTCCTATTACCAGGCGATCCGTCACGGGCTCGAGGCGCGGCTGATGGTCGACGGCGGTGAGGCGGCCCCGGCGCCGGAGGTGGCGGCGCGGGCGCTGGAGGAAGCGCGGCCCTACGCGGCCGACCTCGGCGGCGACGGGGCGCTGGAGGAGATCGAGCGGATCCTCGCCGAGGGCAACGGCGCCGACCGCCAGCGCCGCGCCTTCGCCTCCGGTGGCATCCCCGCGGTGCTCGACCACCTGGCGCGCGCCACCGCCGCCGACTGAGCGCGCGCCCGGGCCTGAGTGCCTGGCCGCCCGGACGCGGCTAGCCTCGGGCGATGCGCTTGAGGGAGGCGGACGAGGGGGACGCGGCGGCGGTCGCGGCGCTCTGGACCGAGGCTTACGCCGACGCCGGGCCGGAAGGCCGACAGGAGCCCTACGCGCTGCAGGAGTACTTCGCGGTCGCCGCCTGCGCCCAGGTCACAGTCGCCGTCGACGGCACGGGCGCGCTGCTCGCGGTCGTCGCCCTGTTCCCGCCGGGTGGACGAGGGCGCTCGGTCGCCGGCCCGGGGGAGGCGGAGCTCGCGCGGCTCGCGGTCGCCGCGGGGGCGCGGCGGCAGGGGATCGGCCGGGCGCTCGTCCTTGCCGCGACGGAAGGGGCGCGGACGCTCGGGGCCGAGCGGATCGCGCTCTGGAGCCGGCCCTACCAGACCGCCGCCCACGCGCTCTATGAGTCGCTCGGTTGGCGCCGCGTCGGGGAGCGCGACGCGGACGATCGCGACGGGCACCGCTGGGTCTTCGTCCTCGACCTCTGACCCCGCTTTTTCCTCCGACCGGGCGGCTAGGCTGCCCGCCGTGATCATCTCGACGATGAACGACCTCCCCGGGTACGAGATCGAAGAGGTCCTCGGCGAGGTCTTCGGCCTCACCGTCCGCTCGCGCAACGTCGGCTCCCAGATCGGCGCTTCGCTCAAGTCCCTCGCCGGTGGCGAGCTGAAGGGCATGACGAAGATGCTGAAAGAAGGCCGCGAGCACGCGACCGAACGGCTTGTCGAGGAGGTCGAAGCGAAAGGCGGCAACGCGATCATCGCCTTCCGTTACGACACCTCCGAGCTCGGTACCACCTGGACCGAGGTCTGCGCCTACGGCACCGCCGTCCGCGCCCGCCAGCTCTAGTCAAAAGCCGACTTCCCCAGGCTCTTACAATCGGGCTATGCCCGACCCCGCTGCCGAGCCCACCTACACGCTCTACCGGCGCGGCATCGAGCTGCTCGAGGAGGGCGACTTCGAGGACGCCACCGAGCCGCTGGCCGAGGCCGCTCGCCGCGAACCGGAGAAGACCTCGGTGCGCGAGGCGCTCGGTCGCGCCTACTACCGAGCCGGTCGCTTCCGCCTCGCCGCGGTCGAGTTCGGCGCCGTGGTCGAGACCCATCCCGTCGACGACTACGCCCATTTCTGCCTCGGCCGCGCGCTCACCATGACCGGTGACACCCGCCGCGCCCGCCATCACCTGGCGCTCGCCTCGAACCTGCGGCCCGACCGGCGCGATTACCGCTTCTACCGCCGCCTGTTGGATTCCTGACCTGAGACGGCGTGGGGGCGCCTCGCGGTGTCCTCGGTCGTTCGGCTCGGGTCACGCACCGGAGTGCGCTCCCCTCGCCTCACTTCCCTGCGTCCTTGCGAGGCCGGCCCACGCCGCCTCAGGTCCGCGTTGCTCGCCGTCCAGCGGCGGCGGCCGGCTGATCGACCAGACGCCGGCCCTGCCGGTCCGCGGCCCGGCGTTGACGCAGTGACCGGCGGTAAGGACGAGCCGCCGGGTCGGCGAGTCGATCGCGGCAGGTTAGTGAGCCCGCTCAGGAGAGGAGCGGGGTGACGCAGCGGAAGTGGAAGTTGGTCAGCGCCGATCCGACGAACAAGCTCCCTGACGGTAGTACTGCAACGCCTAGGTATTCACTGCCGGTCGTGGTGACCTGGTTAGTCCACTCACCTTCGGTCGATATCTGTGCGCCAGGTTGGCGTGCGAACGCCAAGAGCGACAGGACCGCCGGTAATTCTCCGCCCTGAGAGGCGCATACGGAAGCCGCTTCCACCGCGGCCCCCTTCCCGGCGCTCGGCGTCAAATCCCAGCACGCCCCCGCGAACTCGCTCCGCCCGGTGGCGCAACCGACGGCGTGGCCGTTGATCGTGGTGGCGTTGGTCGCTTGATCGGCGGCGGTCGCGGTCTGGGCGTGGCGGGCCGAGTCGGCGGAGTCCGCGTGGGCGGCGCTCGGCACCTCACCCAGCGTTTCGACCTTGATCTGGGCCCCCTTCAGGGAGTGGGGCGCGACGCGATTGCCCGGGAGCGAGCCGACCTCGACGCGATTGCCGGGCAGGGATTCGACCTTGATCGTCTTGCCGTCGATCTTCGTCGCCGCCAGCACCGTGCCGCCGAGGGCGACGAACAGGGCGAGGCAGGCGATCACCAGGGCCGGCGAAGGACGCCGCCATCCCGAGCGCTTCATCTCACACCTCCATCGGACGAGGACTTCCCAGTGCTCAGGCAAAGCCAGAGCGATTTGAGACTAATAGACTCGGCGCACAAATACGGTCGGTGGTCAAGGGAAGCTCGGTGCAAATCCGGCGTGGTCCCGCCACTGTGACCGGGTCGAGGAGGTCGCGGGCGCCGCTTGCCGGGCGCCGGCCACTGGGGGCGCTCACGCCCCCGGGAAGGCGCGGCCGACCCAAACCCCGGAAGCCAGGAGACCTGTCCCCGGCCAGCCAATACGACCCTCGAGGAAAGGGTGGCTCATATGCCAAGAACGATGAAGCTCCGGACCGCCGGAGTGTGCGCGCTGGTCCTCTGTCTGGCGCTTGCGGTGACCGCGAGCGCCTCCGCCACCACGGCCACGCTCCGCGTGGTCGGCAAGGGCAACGTGGTGCTGTCCGAAGGGCTGGTGAAGTCCTCCAACATCTCCGTCAAGACCAGCAAGCAGGCGACCTGCTTCGGCGCCGGCAGCGGCGGCAGCGGTAAATCGGTGACCGTGCCGGGCAACACCGCGCTCGGCCTCCTCGCCAACGGGGCGAAGACGGTCGGTCAGCTCGCGCCGCTCTCGATCTCCGACCATTTCAGCTTCGGCCTCGCCCTCTGTGGCGTCGGCAAGAGCGTCGCCACGGGCAAGGGCTCCTGGTACCTGAAGGTCAACCACAAAGGCGCAACGAAGAGCGGCAACAAAGTCACGATCAAGGGGGGCGACGAAGTCCTCTGGGACCTGGCGCCGTCCTACCCGTATCCGGAAGAGCTGGTGCTGAGCGCGCCGCAACAGGCGACCGCCGGGGTGCCGTTCGCGGTCCACGTCTACGCCTACGACGAAAAGGGCGGGCACAAGCCGATGAAGGGCGCGACGGTGACCGGGGCGACCGGCCCCACCGACGCCAGCGGCATGGTGATGGTGACGCTGACCGAACCGACGCTGATCAGCGCCGCGATCGGCAACGCGATCCCCTCCGCGCAGGAGCCGGTGTGCTTCGCCTCGAAGTGCCCCGCCGATAGCTGATGCCTCGCCGCGGCACGGCGGTCGCGATCACGCTGCTCCTCGGGGCAGCGGTCGTGGCCGCCGGTTGCGGTCTCGGGCCCGGCTCCAAGGTCGGGACGGTCGACCTCACCGTGACGCGTGAATTCGGCGCGGTGAAGGTCACCGAAACGTCGGGCGAAGCGAACGAATCCGACACGGTTATGCGCTTCCTCGAAGGCGAAGTCGACGAACTCCAGACGCGCTACGGCGGCGGCTACGTGAAGTCGATCGACGGGATCGAGGAAACGCAGCGCGACGGCCATCCCTACGACTGGTTCTTCTACCTGGACGGGGTCGAGTCGCCGGTCGGCGCCGCCGAGGTCTCGCTGCACGGCGGCGAGCGGATCTGGTGGGACATGCATGACTGGTCGGCGACCGCCCACGTGCCGGTGGTGGTCGGCTCCTGGCCGGCGCCGTTCACGACCGGCTGGGAAGGCCATCAGCCGGTGGTCGCGGTCGAATGCGAGGGCGGCGGGGAAGCGTGCGGGACGGTGCGCGGGGCGCTCGAAGCCGAAGGGGTGAAGGTCGCCGCGGGCTCGCCGAAGGGTGCGATCCGGGTCCTGGTCGGCCCCTGGGCGAAGCTGCGCAGCGACCCGGCCGCGGGGTTGATCGAGGACGGTCCTGCCGAAAGCGGCGTCTACGCGGAGTTCGAGGCGGCGGCCGGCGGCAGCGCCACGGCGGCCGGCGGCGGCACCGGCGCCGCGGCAGGGGCAGGCACCTCCGCCGGCGGTTGGGAATTGGTCGGGCTTGACGAAAACGGCAAGAAGGCACGCGCCTTCGGCGCGGAAGCCGGGCTGGTCGCGGCGACCCGGCACTTCGAAGGGCCGCCGGTCTGGGTGGTCACCGGCGCCACGGCCGGCGCCGTGCGCGCCGCGGCCGCGGCGCTTGACACCGCCGACCTGCGCGACCATTACGCGGTGGAGAGCGAGGCGGGGGCGGTGACGCCGCTGCCGCTGCGCTCGGGATCCGGATGAGATCGCCGTTCGCCTACATCCCTCGTCGCGAGCCGTTGCAGTCGGCGCGGCCCGGCGCGGCGGTGGCCTACCTCGGGGCGCTGGTCGTCGTCGCCTTCCTCTACTCGAGCCCGGTCGTGCTGCTTGCCGCGGGGCTCGCCGCCTGCCTCGCCGGGCGGCTGGCCGGGGCGCGCGCGGCGGTGCGCGCGGCGCTGCGGATGGGACTCGCGCTGGCGCTCCTGATCGTCGTCGTCAACGCGCTGGTCGTCCACCGGGGCGAGACGGTGCTGGCGCGCCTCGGCCACCTGCCGATCCTCGGCCAGGTCGACATCACCCTGGAGGCGATCGTGGCGGGCGTCTCGATCGGGCTGCGGGCGGCGGTGACGATGGTCGCCTTCTGCGTCTACTCGGCCTGCGTCGATCCCGACCGGGTGCTGCGGGCGCTGCGGCCGGTGGCGGCGCGTTCGGCGCTGACCGCGACGCTCGTCTCGCGGCTGGTGCCGGTGGCGGCGGCGGATGCGGGGCGGCTGCGCGACGCGGGGCAGCTGCGCGGCCCGGGAGCGGCAGCGGTGGGGAAGGGCGCGCTGGCGCGGCGTCTGCTGGCCGGGTCGCTCGACCGCGCCGTCGACGTGGCGGCGACGCTCGAGCTGCGCGGGTACAGCCTCGGCGGCCCGCGCGGGGGGCGGCGGCGCGAGCCGAGCCGTTACGACCTCCGCTTCTACGCGGTCGCCTTGGCGGTGTTGGTGGCGGCGATCGTCGGCAAGGTGGCGGGCGCCGACGACTTCCACACCTACCCGACGATCCAGGTCGGGCTCGGGCCGGCGACGCTGGCGGTCTGCGCGGTGGTCCTGGTGAGCGGGTTGGCGCCGTGGCGGGGCGGGCAGCGCCGGACGGTTCAGGCGGGCACCGCGGCCTCGGTGCCCGGGGTAAATCTGCCGCCGCGGGAGGCCCACCGTGTCTGAGCTCGCGATCCGCCGCGGCGCCGCGCCCGCGCTCGCCATCGAGCGGCTCTCCTATTCCTATCCGCGTGCGGCGACCCCGGCGCTGCTCGACGTCTCGTCGGAGGTCGCGCCGGGGGAGTTCGTGCTGCTCGCCGGGCGTTCGGCGTCGGGCAAGTCGACGCTCCTGCGCGCCGCCTGCGGGTTGGTCCCGCACTTCCACGGCGGGGAAGTCGAGGGTCGGGTCGAGGTGGCCGGGCTCGACGCGATCGCCGCCGGGCCGGGTGAGCTCGCCGCCGCGGTCGGCTACGTCGCCCAGGATCCCGAGACGCAGGTCGTCTCGACCACGGTCGCGGCGGAGATCGAGCTGCCGCTGGAGATGCGCGGCGACGGTCCCGGCGACCGGGCGCGGGCGGTGGAGGAGGTGGCGCTGGCGCTGGCGATCCCGCACCTGCTCGGCCGCGCGGTCGACACGCTGTCGGGCGGCGAGTTGCAGCGGGTGGCGCTGGCGGCGGCGCTGGTGACGCGGCCGCGGCTGGTGCTGCTCGACGAGCCGACCTCGCAGCTCGACCCGGTGTCCGGGGACGAGCTGATCTGGCTGCTGCGGCGGCTGAACGAGGAGTGGGGGGTGGCGGTGGTGCTGGCCGAACACCGGCTCGAGCGCTGCCTGGCGGCGGCCGATCGGGTGGTCGCGGTCGAGGCGGGGCGGATCGGCTTCGACGGGCCGCCGCGCGAGTTCCTGGATTGGACGCGGGAGATGGATCCGACGCTGATGACGCCGGCCGCGCGGCTCTTCTCGCTGGCCGGCGTGGAGCCGCTGCCGATCGGCGTGCGCGACGCGCGGCGGACCCTGGGCGAGGGCGGCGTCGGCGCCTCGGGGGCAGCCACCGCCGTCCCCCACCCGGGGAAGGGTTCGAGCGGCGAAGTTTCCCCCCCGTCCCGCTTCTCCCCGCACCGAAGAAGCCGCAACGAGGGCGCCGCGCTCGCCGCCGCCGGCCTCTGGGTCGAGCTCGACAGCGGCGCGGGCCCCCGCGACGTCCTCCGCGGCATCGACCTCGCCGTCGCTCCCGGCGAGCGCGTCGCCTTGATGGGCCGCAACGGCGCCGGCAAGAGCACCCTGCTGCGCGCCGCCGCCGGGCTGACCCCGTCCGTCGCCGGCCGGATATCCGCGGAGGGGATGGCGCTCCTCACCCAGAACCCGAGCGACTTCCTCGTCCGCGAGCGGGTCGGCGACGAGCTGCCCGGCGATCCCGGCCTCGCCGCCCTGCGCGCGGTCGGCATGGAGCACGCGGTCGACGCCGATCCGCGTGACCTCTCCGGCGGCGAGCGCCAGCGCCTCGCCCTCGCGATCACCCTCGCCGGCCGCCTCGACGGCGACGGCGTCCCCGGCCTCGTCGCCCTCGACGAGCCGACCCGCGGCATGGACCGCGGCCGCAAGGAGGACCTCGTCGCCCTCGTCGAGCGGCTCGCCAAGCAGGGCGCCGCGGTCGTCATCGCCACCCACGACGTCGAGTTCGCTGCCGAGTTCTCCCAGCGCGTCGTCCTGCTCGGCGATGGCGTCGTGATCGCCGACGGCCCGAGCGCCGAGATCCTCTCCGGCGGCTGGTACTTCGCCACCGAGGTCGCCCGCGTCCTCGACGTCTCCGGCGTCGTCACTCCCGAGCACGGCGCCGCCCTCCTCACCGGCCAAGCTTCCGAGCTTAGACGCCATATATGGCCTAAAAGCTCGGAAGCACCCGGGGCCGGACCGCGGGCTGGGGCGCAGGGGGACGGATGAGCTGGCAACTGGTCAGCTTCCTGATCCTCGCCGCCGTCCTGCTCGCCGGCTTCGGCTGGTACGAGCGCTCGCGGCCGCCCGCCCAGGTCGTCGCCCTCGTCGCCGCGCTGGCCGCGCTGGCGATCGCCGGACGGGTCGCCTTCGCCGCCTTCCCCAACGTCAAGCCGACCACCGACATCGTCATCTTCGCGGGCTACGCGCTCGGCCCGGCGGCGGGCTTCGCGGTCGGCGCGTTCGCGGCGCTGATCTCCAACTTCTGGTTCGGGCAGGGGCCGTGGACTCCCTGGCAGATGGCGGCCTGGGGGCTCTGCGGCATCCTCGGCGCGGCGCTGGCGCTCGGCGCCCGCAACGTGGGACGGCTGACGCTCGCCGCGGTCTGCGGCCTCGCCGCGGTCGGGTACGGCGCGATCCTCAACTTCTCCCTGATGGCGACCTACGGCGGCAGCCTCTCCTGGGCGCGCTTCTGGATCCTCGAGGGACAGGCGATCCCCTTTGAAGTTGCCCATGCAACTGGCAACGTGGCCTTTGCACTTGCGGCCGGTCCGGCGATGATCAAGATGTTGATTCGATTCCGTGAACGTTTCGAATGGCGACGGGGGGAGGGCGGAGCGATGGCATCGCCCGGCACGACGCCGCCTGGGGCCGGTCCGCCCGACCTCGCGCCGCCGCGCGGCACGATTGCGACCACCGGCCGCATCGCCGCGATCCTGATCGCCGTCCTCCTGCTCGGTGCCTTCGCCTCGACCCGTGCCGTGGCCGCGGCCAAGGGCGGCCCCGAAGCCGCCGCCACCTGGCTCGAAGGCGCCCAGAACGAAGACGGCGGCTGGGGCGAAAAGCCGGGCGCCGTCTCCGGCCAGGAGATGACCGGCTGGGCGATGCTCGGCCTCGAGGCGGCCGGGGTCAACCCGCTGGACGTCACCACCGGCGGCAACTCGCCGATCGCCTTCCTCCAGGGCGCGCTCGGCGAAGTGCAGAGCCCCGGCGACCTTGCCCGCACGATCCTCGCCCTCGAGGGCGCCGGCGTCGAACCGCGTGAATTCGGCGGTCGCAACCTGATCGCCGCGCTGCTCGCGAAGCGGCGCTCCGACGGCTCCTATGAGGGCTGGCCGAACTCGACCGCCTACGCGGTGCTGGCGCTGCGCTCGGCCGGGATCGCCAACGTCGCCGACTCGGTCGAATGGCTGCGCGGGGTCCAGAACGAAGACGGCGGCTGGGGGGACGTCGAAGGGGCGCCGAGCAATGCCGACGGGACCGGCGCGGTGCTCCAGGTGTTGTCCCCGTCCTCGCAGGCGGCCAAGCGCGCGGTCGGCTATCTGCGCCAGGTGCAGCAGAAGGGCGGCGGCTACCGCCTCGGCGGCAACGGTGCGCTGAACACGCAGTCGACGGCTTGGGCGGTCGAGGGCCTCCTCGCCGCGGGCGCCAACCCGGCCGAATTCAAGCGCGGCGGGGTGTCGGCGCTCGGATACATCGAAGGCAACCAGGCGGGCGACGGCCACTATCGCTACTCCTCGAAGAGCGATCAGACGCCGGTCTGGGTGACCGGCCAGGTGTTGGTCGCCGCGGCGAGCAAGTACCTGCCGCTGGAAGCGCCGCCGCGGGCGCCGAAGCCGAAGGTGCCAAGCCCGACCCGGACGCCGACCCCTACCCCGACTCCGCTTCCCGAAATCGAACCGCTGCCGCTGCCCGAAGCGGGCGGCGTGACCCCGGTGCCGACCCCGACCCCCGAATTCCCCGCCGCCGGATCGTCGGGCTCCAAGGCCAATCACGGCAGTGCCGGCAAGAAGGGTGAGAACGGGAAGAACGGCCGACCGGGCGGAGTCGGGGCGACGCCGGGCGCCGCGTCCCCGATCGAACCGCTCGGCGAAGGCGAAGGCGCCCTCCCCGAAGAAACCTCGCCGATCGAACCCGCCGAAGGCGAAGGGTTCGCCACCGGCGCCCCGCCGGCCGGATCAAGTTCGGACTCCGGTTCCGGCGGGTCGGTGCTCGGCTCGATCCTCGCGGGCCTGATCGTCGGTGGGCTCCTCTTCGCGATCGGCTTCGGCCCGTATCGGCGCTGGAAGGCGACCCACCCGAAGGGTCCGAAGCCGCCGCCCGGAGGCCCGGGGCCCGGCGGGCCCGCGATCGCCCAACCGCCCGGCGGTCCGGCCACGGGCGAACTGCCGAGCGGCCCCGGCTTCGGCCCGGCGTCCGCCCCTTCCGGATACGGCCCGCCGCCCGGCGAGGCCCCCGGAGCGATCAACGCGGCACCGATCGACGCCCCACCGCCCTCCGCGCCGTCGCCGTACGCCGCGGCCGGCGCCCCGCCGCCGCCCGCCACCTGAGTACCCTCGTCCCATGGACCTTGGCGGGGACACCCAGGTCGATGCGGCGCGCGCGGGGGCGGGGCGGTGCTGACCCGCGCCGCGGCGATCGAGGCGATCGCCGGCGCCCACTTTGACGTGGTCGTGATCGGGGGCGGCATCACCGGCGCCGGCGTGGCGCTCGACGCCGCCTCGCGCGGGTACTCGGTCGCCCTCCTGGAGCGCGACGACTATGCGGTCGGCACCTCCAGCCGCTCCTCGAAGATGGTCCACGGCGGCCTCCGCTACCTGCAGAACTTCGACCTCGGCCTGGTCCGCGAGGCGCTGCTGGAGCGCCAGCTGCTGGTCCAGCTCGCTCCGCACCTGGTCTATCCGACCCCGTTCCTCGTCGCCGCGCTGGGCGAGGAGAAGCGCGACCGCAAGGTCGGCATCGGCCTCAACATGTACGACGTGATGGCGACCACGCGGGTCGGTCGCACCCGCCGCGAGATGCGCTCGTCCCACGCCCACGGCGAGGACTTCTACTGGTCCCCGGACCGCCACCGGACGATCGACCACGACGAGGTGCTGGGGCTGGTCCCGGCGCTCGCCTCGCGCGACCCGCACGACGCCTACCTCTTCTACGACTGCCAGACCGACGACGTGCGGCTGGTGCTGACGGTGCTCGGCGAGGCGGAGCGCTACGGCGCGGTCGCGCTGAACGGCGCCGAGGTGGTCGAGGTCACAGGCGGGCAGGGGCGCGCCGCCGGGGTCGCCTTCCTCGAGGCCGAGTCGGGCGAGCGGATCGAGGTGGGCGCCGACCACGTCGTCAACGCGACCGGCGTCTGGGCCGACACTATCCGCCCCGAGGTGGTCGAGGAGGAGGACGTGCCGCGGATCGCGCCGAGCCGCGGCACCCACCTGGTCCTCGACGCCACCGACCTGCCGATGGGCAACGCCGCCTGCATCGTCCCGGCGGGCGAAGGGCGGATGATCTTCGCGCTGCCCTGGTACGGGCGGACGCTGATCGGCACCACCGACAACGACTTCGACGGCGACACCCGCCACCCGCGCCCGGCCGAGGCCGAAGTCGAGTACCTGCTCGACGCGGCGAACTCGTTCTTCGGCACCAGCC
>FTDM01000095.1_pt1 | contig 13987 bp, 12 predicted proteins | sample 1639961 | NCBI WGS metagenome assembly FTDM01 (sample SAMEA3914869, study PRJEB12502) | metagenome | biome: forest; material: soil | place: USA | collected 2012-03-12 | depth 0.1 m | reverse complement strand
GGGCGACGATGTTCATGTTCCCGGTCGCCCAGCTGATCGTGAAGGTCAGCCCCGAGATCCGCCAGCCGTCCGCGGTGCGCCGCAGCTGGTAGTCGTGGCGGCCGCCGACCGTCCACATGTCGTCGCCGGAGGGGTTGTGGAACACGTGGACGCCCTGCATGTTCGCCGCGCACTCCGCCTTGTCACCTGCGAGCGTCACGACGTGGTTGGCGACCAGGTGGTTGACGGCGTCGAGGTTGTCGAGCGACTGGCGCCATCCCGCGACGAAGTCGTCGGCCCCGAGGGTCACCGGCTCACCGCCGAAGAGGGAGGTGCGGTCGCTGTAGACCTGGTCGGTGAAGAGGCCCCGGACGGCGCCCCAGTCGCGCGCGTCGAGGTTGATGGAGAGCTTCGAGATCAGTTCGATGATGTCGAGGCGGTCGGCGATGGCAGCGGGGTCTGAAGGGGACATGCTGGCTCCTTTGCGTTGATGCTGGTCTGGGCCCTGCGGGTATTTGCGGAGCGATGAGATCGTCCGAGCTATCGCTGATCGAGTGAGTTCCATCGGCCGCCTTTCCGCCGCCGAGCGTCGCGAACGATCCGGTGACCGGGCATCACCGGATGCGGGTGATCGGTCGTGAAAGTCGGCCCGATCGCCTGGATCCGGTGATTGCGGCTCGCCCGACCGCGTGTGAAGATCCCCGCATGCCCGCTGCCCTGGTGATCGGCGCCCGCAATCTCGGCTTCTCGGTGATCGAGCGACTGCTCGCCGACGGCTGGGAGGTGACGGGTGGCGCCGTCTCGGCCGAGACGCTGGCGCGGGTCGAGGGCGCCGGGGCGCAGCCGCTGAAGGTGGACGTGACCGACCAGGCATCCGTCCTCGGCGCGCTCACCGAGGCGGGTGGCCGCTCCGATCGGCTCGACCTCGTCGTCAACGCCGCCTCGCCCTACGCAGGGCCGTTCCAGCCGCCGTTCGGCGGCGGGCCGCTGGCGGAGAGCGATCCCGACGCCTTCGAGCGGTGGGCGGGCCTGCCGGCCCGTGGCGCCTACGCCTTCCTCAGCGCCTCGGCCCGCTACCTGAAGGCGCAGGGCGGGCCTGCCACGGTGGTCCAGATCACCGGCGGCTCATCCAGGCGCGCGATGCCGGGACGCGGCCTGTGGGCGGCCGGGGCCTTCGGCGTCCGGGCGCTGACCCAGGCGGCGGCGCTCGAGCTGCGGGCGGAGGAGATCCACGTCGCGCTGCTGGTCGTCGACGCCGGCATCGACCGCACCGGCGAGGGGGACGCCCACACCGCCGACCAGCCGAGCCTCGCCGCCGCGGTCGCCTACCTGGCGAGCCAGAGCCCGCGGGCGATGACCCACGAGCTGCAGGTGACCCCGGCGCTCGACAACTGGACGCCCTGACCCGCGCCCGCCCCGGTCAGGGGGTGACCCGCGACGCGGCGTTCGCTTCGACTTCCACGAGCAGGTTGCGGACGACCTCGCGGACCTGGTCCTCGAGGTTCCGGTCGTTCAGTCGCCCGTCGTCGTCGAAGCGCTCCATCGCGTGGCCCAACGCGACCTCTCCTTCGACCACCCGGGCGCCCGCCGCGGCCAGGACCTTGCGGAGCTCGGCCTGCGCCCAGGTCGCGCCGAAGGCGCCGGTGCTGGCGCCGACGACCGCGACCGGCTTGCTCCTCAGCGCGCTCTCGGCGATCGAGGGCCGCGAGAGCCAGTCGACCGCGTTCTTCAGCCCGCCCGGGATCGAGGAGTTGTACTCGGGCGTGGCGAAGAACGCGGCGTCCACTTCCCTCACCGCCGCCCGGATGCGGACGACCGACACGTGGGGGCTCGCGACGTCCAGCTCCTCGTTGTAGATCGGCACCTCGGGCCACTCCTCGTAGATGGCGAACTCCGCGCCCTCGGCCCGGAACAGCTCCCCGGCGTGCCGCAGCAGAGCGGTGTTGTGCGAGGCACGCCGGAGGCTGCCACTGATGCCGAGGACGCGCAACGAGCTATCCCTGTCTGGCGAGCTGCAGCTCGGCGGTGATCGTCACCTCGTTCGAGAGGGCCGGCTCCCCGCTCGGCAGCGGGTTGTTCCAGCTGATGCCGAACTTGTCGCGGTCGACCACGGCCTCGAGCCTGAGGCCGAAGCGCTCCCCGCCGTAGGGGTCGGAGATCGGGTCCGAGATCCGGCCTTTGATCTCGACATCCTCGGTGTGGCCCTTCATCGTGATCGTCCCCTCGATCCTCAGCAGGCCGTCGTCGTCACGGGCGATCGACCGGGAGGCGAAGCTCAGCTCGGGATGACGATCGGCGTCGAAGAATTCCGGACCCTGCAGATGGGCCGCGAGGTTCTCGTCCTTGACCTGGATCGAGGCCACCTTCGCGGAGCCTTTCAGCGTGCCGTCGGCGACGGTCGCGTCGAAGTCACTGAACGTGCCGCTGAAGGTGCCGGCCAGGTAGTCCACGGCGAAGCCGACGTTGGAGTGGGTCTTGTCGACCCCCCACGTGCCGGCCGGGACGGCTTCAGTGTCGGTTCTCATTGGCGATGCCTCCTGTTTGGATTTGCCCGATCGTCGTCGCGGCCTGGGTGAAGGGTCATCGCCGAGATCCGGTGATGCGGACTCACCGTCCATGTTGCGAGCCTCGCTCGCATGAGCGAGCCAAAGAAGACGTTTCCCGAGCTACTGGAAAAAGCGAACGTGCCGCCGGAGTCCCTCGGTGACATGACCGCGTTGCGGCCCGTCTACGAGGAATTCATGCTGCAGACGCCCGCGCCCGCCGACGTGTCGATCACCGAAGTGGAGCTCGGTGGGATCCTGGCGTTGGAGGTCGCCGCCCCGGAGGCCGCCGCCGACGCCGCTCTCCTCTTCTTCCACGGCGGTGTGTTCGCCATGGGTTCCCCACGCTCCAGCGCGAACCTGGCCGGCCGGCTCTCGAGGCAGGCGCGGGCGAAGGTCTTCTCGGTCGAATACCGCCTCGCGCCGGAGAATCCCTATCCGGCCGCCCCGGATGACGCGCTCCGGTCCTACCGTGGCCTGCTCGAAAAGGGGATCGGCCAGGAGCGCATCGCGCTGTTCGGCGAGTCGGCCGGCGGCGCGTTGGCGCTGACGACGTTGATCGCCGCCCGGGAGGAGGGACTACCGCAGCCCGCGGCGGGAGTGTTGTACTCACCCTGGGTCGACCTGACCCTCTCGGGCGCGAGCATGGACACGAAGGCATCGGTCGACTACCTGCTGGCTCCCGATGCGCTGCAGGGCGCCGCCTACGGCTATGCCGGCAGCGGCGACCCTTCGGGCGCCTCACTCAGCCCGCTCTTCGCCGACCTGCGGGGGATCGCACCGCTCCACATCCAGTGCGGCTCCTACGAGGTGCTGCTGGACGACGCGACGCGACTCGCCGCCGCCGCGGCTGCGGCGGATGTCGCCGTCCAGCTCGACGTCTCGCCGGAGATGCCGCACGTCTTCCAGGCATCCGCGCCGGAGCTGCCTGAGGCCAATGCCGCTCTCGAGCGCACCGGAGCGTTCCTGCGCTCGCGTCTTTCCTGAGCCCCGGTCGGCGGCGACGGGGGGTTCGTGCCGCCGCCGACCGCGGCTCAGGCGGCGGGCCGGACGCCGCCGCCCAGGAGGGTGCTCACCCCGAACGCCCGGCGGGCGAGGTGCTCGGCGATCATCAGGACCGTCGGGTTGGTCGCCACGGTGGGCTCCTCGGGCATGATCGAGGCGTCGATCACGTGCAGCCCTTCGACCTCCCTCACGGCGCCGAGGGAATCGACCACGGCCGACTGCTCGTCGGGTCCGCCCATCGGCGCGGTGCCGGTCGGGTGCCCGTAGCTGGCGAGGTTCGACTCGATCGCCCGCAGCAGGGCATCGTCGTCCTGGACCGCCTCCCCCGGGAACATCTCCAGCTCCACCAAGGGGGCCATCTGGGCGCTGCGGCCGAGCTCCCGTCCGATCTTCACCGCCTCGAGCAGCCGCCGGCGGTCGCGCTCCTCGTAGAGGAAGTTGCCGTCGATGATCGGCTGCACGCGGGGGTCGCGGCTCCGCAGGCGCAGCGTCCCGCGCGAGTCCGGCGCCACCACCGCGACCCCGAAGGTGATCGCCCCGCCGGTCGGGCTGAGCTGGGGCGGGAAGAGGTGGGTGGCGGTGACGTGCAGGTCGAGCTCGTCCCCGCGCGCCTCGCTCGACGCCGTCCACAGAAGCCCGCCGGTCGCCGGCCGTTCGTCCTGGTAGGCGGCCTTCAGCGCGTACCCGTTGTAGTAGAAGGGCTGGTCGGTCAGTCGTTGGCCGACCGGAAGGTCGGCGACCAGGTCGATGCCGAGCTGCTCGAGGTCGCCGGCGGGGCCGATCCCCGAGCGCAGGAGGATCGCCGGGCTGCAATAGGAGCCACCGCAGAGGATCACCTGGGAGGCGCTGTAGGTCGTCCCGTCGGCGTCCACCACGCCGGTCGCCCGCCTGCCATCGAGCATCACCCGGTCGACGAGCACCCCGCCTTCGATGATGAGGTTGGAGCGAGCGCGGACCGCGGCGGTGAGGTAGACGATCGCGGCGCTCTGGCGCTTGCCGTCGACGACGTTCACCGAGTTGCCGCCGATCCCGTGCCGGTCTTCGCTGTTGAAGTCGGCGATCCGCCGGTAGCCGGCGGCGACACCCGCGTCGACGAACGCCCTGAGCGAGGAGGTGAGGTCCTCGTAGGCCTGGTGGCGGACCGGGAACGGGCCGCTCTGGCCGTGGATCTCCGGGTCGCCGTAGGCGGTGTTCTCGAGCGCCTTGTAGGTGGCGAGGACCTGCTCCGCCGACCAGCCCTCGAGATCGTGCTCGTTCCACTTGCGCAGGTCGTCGGGAGTCATCCGCGAGGCCACGGTCGCGTTCACCGATGAGCTGCCTCCCAGGGCCTTGCCGCGCGGCGCGATGATCTCCGGGCTGCGGAAGCCACCTCGCATCGTGAAGCCCCAGTCGTGCTCGGGCTCGCCCGGCACGTGAGCGGGATCGAGCAGGTCGGCGGGGATCGCGTCGAGCGGGAAGACGCCGCCGGCCTCGAGCAACCGCACGGTGCGATTCCGGTCTTCGCTCAGCCTCGCGGCGAGCACCGATCCGGCCGACCCCCCTCCGACGATGAGCACATCAGTTCGCTCCGCGCTGCTGCCACCGGCCGCCATCACTTCTCCTCTCGGACTTCTCGTCACCTGACGGAGAAGGATCTGCGGCGCCTGGGTGAATGACCATCACCGGAATGCGGTGAATCGGGCGCAGGCTCTCGTCACACGGCGACGCTCAGCACCTCACCGAGCCGTCGTAGATCGAATCGAAGAGGGCCTTCTCGGGATTGGCGAGGTAGCCCTCCACTTCGGTCCCTTCGAAGCCGCCGAAGAGCTCGGGGGCGAGATGGTGGATCTCGAAATCGCCGAGAGAGGGCAGACCAAAAAGAGACATAGGCCGGATACGGGGCGGTCAGGCACGGGGCGATCGCAAACGGTGCGACGTCGGGATCAAGCGCCCAGAGCCCTCTTCGCGGGACGGCCCAGACGTCGCAGGTCGCGATAGTCGCCCGCCGCGCTCACCTCGCCTCCTCGAGCCGAGTTAGCGACATATCTCGTCCCTAGTTTGTATTCCCAATTTCATCCGGGTCCTGGCGGATCGTCACTCCAGCCGGTCGGCGAGCTGGGTCCGGGACTTCACGCCCAGCTTGCGGAATGCCTTGCGCAGGTGATACTCGACGGTGCTCGTGCTGATGAACAAGCGGGTGGCGATCTCCCGGTTGGTGATGCCTTCGGCGGCGAGGCGGGCGACCTGGGTCTCCTGCGGGGTCAGCTCGTCGACCGTGTCGACGGTGCGCCTGCGGGCGCTCTCGCCGGTCGCCTCGAGCTCGAGGCGCGCGCGCTCGGCGAACCCGGCCATCTCGAATTCCTTGAAGAACTCATGGGCGGTGCGCAGCTGCTCGCGGGCGTCGCGGCGCCGCCGTCGGCGCCGCAGCCACTCGCCGTACAGGAGGTGGGTACGCGCGAGCTGCACCCTGATGCTCGTGCGACGAAGTCGCTCGATCGCCTCCTCGAAGTGCTCCTCGGCATCGTCGTCGCCGCTGATCAGCGCCCGCATGCGGGCCTCGATCCCGAGCGCCCAGTCGGTGCCGGCCGCGCTGGTGGTCTCCTCCACCAGCGGGAACGCACGTCGCGCCTCCTCCGGCCGGCCGCTGCGGACGGACGCCTCGATCAGCTCGGTCAGCGTCCATATCGACTGGCCCTCGGCGTGGAACTGCGCCGCGGAGCTGGTCGCATCGAAGGCGGCCTCGTAGCGGCCGAGGCCGTTGTCGAAGGCACCGGTGAGGAATTCGACGATCGTCAGGGCGACACCCTCGCCGCGTGCCTCCGCATTGCGTGACGTGGATGCGGCCAGATCCGCGAACTCGGGCTCCCGACCACGCAGGGCCTCGAGCGTCAGGCGGCCGAGTGGGGCGGGGACTATCCCGGTGGCCTCCGCGGTCGCGATCAGTTCTTCTTCCAGCCGCGCCGCCGTCCTCATGTCACCGAGGAACGCGAAGACTGCGCTCCGATTGGCGAGGAGGAACGGCAGCGCCGACAGGTCGCCGGTCCCTCGGGCGAGCTCGAGCTGACGGGTGGAGAGCGCCATCCAGCTCTCGTCGTCCCAGAGGAAGAGCGCGATCCAGCAGACGTACCAGAGCCATTGGGCTTCCTCCGGGGGCAGGTCGGGCTCGTCCCGGAACGCCCTCACCGCCTCCTTCAGGAGGGGCGCCCCCGCCGCGTACCCCTCGGTGAACCGGATCGCCAGCCCCTCGAGCAGCAGATCGGACGGTCGCGGCGCGGGCGGCATCGGCGGACCCGCGAGGGCGACCTTGCTCACCTCGACGAAGCTGCCACCACGCGCCAGTCGTCCGGCGACCGTCGTCGCGGTGAGGGCCTCCAGGTAGGTGGCCCGGGCCAGGGCAGGGTCGAGCCCCTCCAGCTCGCGGGCGGCTCTCAGCAGCAGCTGCACCGGATCGCCTCCCTGCATCGAGGCGAACGCGATCTGGGCCCGAAGCAGATGGCTCTTGGCGCGGACGAGATCGTCGGCGGGGGCGATCGTCTCGGCGCTCTCGAGGAGGTCGAGGGCCTGGTCGAGCGCACCGGCCTGGAACTTGGTCTGCGCGGCGGCCAACGCGCGCTGCGCGCGCCGTGACGGATCGGGCGTGAGCTCGGCCGATCGCTCGAGGAAGGCGGCCGCCGCGGCGAGGCCGCCCCGCTCCTGGGCGCGGCTCGCGGAACGCTCGAGCTCGGCGGCGACATCCTCGTCCCGGGCGACCGTCGCCTGGGCGCGGTGCCAGGCGTGGCGGTCGGGATCGAGGTCGGGATCGGTCGCCTGGGCCAGCGCCCGGTGGGCCTCGCGGCGCTCGTCGGGCGTGGCCGCCCGGTAGACCGCCGAGCGGACCAGCGGGTGGCGGAACGCCACCCGTGGCGTGAAGGTGAGGACGTTCTCCGATTCGAGGGCGATCGCGGCTGCCTCCTCGCCGCCGAGGCTCACCGCCGCCCGTCCCACCAGCGCCGGGTCACCGACCGGATCTGCCGCCGCGAGGAGGGCGAGGCGCCGTGCGCCGCCGGGGAGTCGCGCGAGACGACGCGTGAAGCTCTCCTCGACGCCGGTCGAGACCGGGAGCGCCGGCGGCAGTCCGAAGCCGCCCGCGAGCTCGGCCGCCGTCAGGCCTCGCGGCAGCTCGAGCAGGGCCAGCGGGTTGCCTCGCGTCTCGACGACGATCCGCTCCAGCACCCGTTCGTCAAGCGGGGCCGGCAGGACGGCCTCGAGAAGCGCCCGGGAGTCACCCTGATCCAGGGGCTCGACCGCCAGCTCCGTCAGCCCGGCGAGGGGGCCGCCGGGCTCCCGCGTCGCGAAGACCATGGCGATCTTCTCGGCGAGGAGGCGGCGGGCGACGAAGGCGAGCGTCCGTGCGGACGCGGTGTCGAGCCATTGGGCGTCGTCGACCACGAGCATGAGCGGCTGCTCTTCCGCGACCTCCGCGAAGAGGCCGAGCAGCGCCAGTCCGATCAGGAAGGGATCGGGCGCCGGCCCCGACCGGAGTCCGAGGGCGATCCCGAGTGCCTCGTCCTGCGGGGCGGGAAGGCCGGCCATGCGGTCTGGGAACGGGGAGCAGAGCTGCTGGACGGCCGCGAAGGGGAGCTCCATCTCGGCCTCGACCCCGACGGCGCGGATCGTGCGGAGACCGGCGGCGACCGCGACCGCGTGATCGAGCAGCGCGGTCTTGCCGACGCCGCCTTCGCCGTGCACGACCAGGGCTCCTCCGTGCCCGTCGCCGATTTCGCGCAGGAGCTGCTCCAGCGCCAGCATCTCGCGCCCCCGACCGAGCAACTCCCCTCCCGGCGGAAGGGCCGCCCAGGACATTCCGCTCATCTCGACCCAAGCATGACCGACCACGGCGCTCGGGTCACGACTAAGGAACCAAGGATTCGAAGATTTCTGTGTGGTGGCAGCATCGTCGCCATGAGCGCAGCCGTCCCGGCGCAGGCCGACGAGGCGAACCGGCGTGGGCTGCTGCGGCGGACCGACCTCCTGGCGACGCTCGAGCGCGCGACGCGCAAGCGGGTGACGATCGTCTCCGCCCCCGCCGGCAGCGGCAAGACCACCTTGCTGCGGGAGTGGGCCCGGAGCGCCGGGCACCGGGTGGCGTTTCTCTCGAATCGACCCGGCGAGCTCGACGATTCGATCGTCGAGGAGGTGCTGGCTCTGCCGACGTCGGCGCCGGACCCGGTCACGCTGATCGTCGACGATCTCCACGAGCTGAAGTCCGCCGAGGCGTTGGCTCGACTGGAGGGCCTGATCGAGGCCCTTCCGGCGGACTCGCGCGTGATCCTCTCCTCGCGGCGCGATCCTCAGATCCACCTGCACCGGATGCGCCTCGCCGACGAGGTCGCCGAAATCCGGGCGAGCGATCTTCAGTTGAGCGAAGCCGAGACCGGGGCCCTGCTGCGCGGATCCGGGCTGACCCTGTCCGACCAGGCCGTCGCCTCGCTGCACGGCCGGACCGAAGGGTGGGCGGCAGGACTCCGGCTCGCGGCGATCTCGATGGCCGATCATCCGGACCCCGAGCGCTTCGTGGACGAGTTCTCGGGCGGGCACCGGGCGGTCGCCGAGTACCTGATCGCCGAGATGCTCGACTCCCAGCCCCCCGACGTCCGCCGCATGCTCCTCCGGGCCTCGCTCCTCGACCGGGTCAACGGGGAGCTCGGGGATCTCCTCGGCGACGGCTCGGGCTCGGAGCGCGTGCTCCTCGAGCTCGAGGACGCCAACGCCTTCGTGGTCTCGCTCGACCCGGGGCGCACCTGGTTCCGCTTCCACCAGCTGCTCGCCGACTTCCTCCGCCTCGAGCTGCGGCGGACGACCGCCGACGACGTTCCGGTCCTCCACCGCCGGGCCGCCGGCTGGTTCCTCGACCACGGTGACGTCGCCGGCGCCGTCCGGCACACCTTGGCGGCCGGTGACCGGGCCGACGCCGCCGAGATCATCTCCGACCACGTCTTCGGACTGGCCCTGGACGGCCACACCGAGACCATCGACTCGTTGCTCTCCTCCTTCCCCCGCGGGGCGGTGGCCGATCATCCGGAGCTGGCACTGGCCCGTGCCATCACCCAGCTCGAGCGGGGGCGGCTCGAGGACGCGGCCGTGCAGCTCGCCTACGCGGAGTCGCACCTCGAAACGCTTCCCGAAGCCAGGCGCGCGAGCCTCGCGCCGGCCATCGCGTCCTCACGCCAGGCCCTGGCTCGACGCAAGGGTCAGTTCGCCACCGTGATCGACCAGGCCGACGTCCTCGACCCCGCCGCCGGCGGTGCCGGGAGGACCCCCTTCCTGACCACCGACTTCCGGGCCGCCGCGATGATGCACCTCGGCACCGTCGAGATGTGGTCGGGGCGGGTCGCCGAGGCCGAGGGGCACCTCCTCGAAGGAGCGGCACTTGCGCAGGAGTCCGGTCGCCGCTACCTGGAGCTCGCCTGTCGCGCGAACCTCGGATTCGTCTCCGGCGTGGCCTCCTTCGAGGCGGCCCGTGAGCGCAGCGCGGCCGCGATCGAGTTCGCCGAGCGTTACGGCTGGCAGGACCGGCCGGTGACGGCCCCGGCACTGGTGACGCTCGGCGGCGCGATGGTCTGCACGGGTGAGTTCGACGAGGCCGGGCTCCTGCTCGACCGCGCCTCGGGGATCATCGACGGTGCGCCTGATCCGGCGGTCGAGGTCCATCTGCACGCGGCGAAAGGGATGCTTCACGCGGCGCGCGGCGACCATGAACGCGCGCTCGAGGAGCTGGAGCTGGCGGACTCGAATCAGACCTTCCTGGAGTGCGAACACGTCCTCGCGGGCCATGTCTCGGGCTGGCTCGCGGCGACCCAGGCCCGCCTCGGCGGGCAGGAGAAAGCGCGCGCGTCGCTTGAAGCGCTGCCTGACGGCCGCTCGGCGACGGGCGAGATCCGGGCCGCATGGGCCGTGATCCATCTGGCCGCGGCCGATCCGGAGGCAGCGCTGGACTCCCTGCACGGCGTCATCGCCGGCGAGGCGCCCCTCGGCCATGCGATGACCCTCGTCGAAGCCCACCTGCTCACCGGCCAGGCGTTCCGGCAGTTGGGCTACCGCACCGACGTCATCCGGGCTACCGAGGACGCCCTCGCGGCCGCCGAGGAGGAGCGGTTCATCCTCCCGTTCGTCGTCTGCGAGGGCATCCCGCTGCTGGAGGCGCTGCCGTCCCACGCGACCGCTCACGGGGCGCTGGTGATCGAGATCCGCGAAGCGATGGAAGGCTCGGCCGCGACGAGGCCGACGGTGACCGGCGACGCGGACCTGGCGGCGCTCAGTCCGAGCGAGCTACGCGTCCTCGGGTATCTGCCCACCAACCTCACGCGGCCCGAGATCGCCGGCGAGCTCTACGTCTCGCTGAACACGGTCAACACCCATATCCGCAACATCTACGCGAAGCTCGGCGTGAACGGTCGCTCCGCCGCCGTGCAGGGTGCACGCCGGTTGAAACTGCTCGCCGCCGGTCGCTCCCGCTGACCACCGGGTCGTCGATCACCGGAATCCGGCGATGGGCGCTCACCACCTCGGCGGCGAAGGTGTCCCACCATTCCGAAAAGGAGGCTGAGGACACCATGACCAGTACGCCGATCCGCGACCAGGTCGGAGATCAACTCATCACGCCGGAGAACTCCGTCCTCGCGGTGATCGACTACCAGCCGAGCCAGATCGAAGCCGTGCGCTCGATCGATCACGACCTGCTGCTGCGGAACATCATCTCGACCGTCCAGGTGGCGAAGCTCTTCGGCGTCCCGATCGTCCACTCGACGATAAACGTCGCCAACGGCCAGGGGCCGACCCTGCCCGGGCTGGCGGAGGAGCTCGCCGAGTACCCGCCGATCGACCGCACCGCGATCAATTCCTGGGAGGACGTCGAGTTCCTCGAGGCGATCCGGGCAACCGGCAGGCGCAAGCTGATCCTCTGCGCGCTCTGGACCGAGGTCTGCATGACCTTCCCGGCGCTCGATGCGCTCCGCGAGGGCTGGGAGGTCTACCCGGTCGTCGACGCGATCGGCGGGACCTCCCCCGAGGCACACGCCGCCGGGGTCGAGCGGACCGTCCAGGCCGGTGGCCGGCCGATCGGCTGGGTCTCCCTCGCCTGTGAGCTGCAGCGCGACTGGGGACGGGTCGAGACGGTCCCGCAGATCGTCGAGATCGTCATCAACGAGCGCCTGGCCAAAGGCCAGTAGCGATGACCGACGAGGAGTTCATCCGCAAGGCGTACGACATCGCCGAGGAAAAGGACATCGAGGGGTGGATCGACTGCTTCACCCCCGATGGCGTGTTCGTCGACCATTCCGTGGAGGCGACCTACGTGGGTCCGACCGAGGTCGCCAAGCCGGTCGAATGGTACGGCGCCGCCTTCTCGAACATGCACCGTGAGCTCTACGACGTGTACGTGAGCGGCGAGGTCGTGGTCGTCGAGCTCGCGCTGCAGGGCACCCACGACGGCGCGCTCCACCTTCCCTTCGGCCTGCTGCCGGCCACCGGGAAGGACATGGACGCTCCCTGTTGCGATGTCTTCAAGCTCGAGGGCGGCAAGATCAAGCGATTCCACTGTTACCCCGAGGCCAGCGTCATCCTGACCCAGCTGGGCGTGATCGAGAACTTCGGAGCGGTGCTGGAGCCCCTCCCGGCGTAGGCGCAAGGGGGCGCGAACGTGTCGATTTCGCACCTGTACAGGATCCGGTTGGAAGGCCATCTCGGAGCGACCGCCCTTTCGGCCTTCCCGACGATGGCCGCGCAGGAGGACGGTCCCGACACGGTGCTGACCGGGCCACTGGAAGACCGCTCCGCCCTCTTTGCCACGCTCGCCCAGATCGAGGCTCTCGGGCTCGAGATCGAGGAACTGAGGCGGATCGGCGGCTCACCCGACCTCTGAGTCGGGAATGCAGAAGATCAATTGGCTTTCGGGGCGGGCCAGCTGTCGACGCAGGGAGGCGAGCGCGGGCAGCCCGAGCGCCGCCGGCACGACGAGGTAGAGGGCCCGGTAGGCGAGCACGGCCACGGTCGCGTCGGCGGCGCTCGAGCCGTAGAGGACCAGCGCCCCGATCAGGCCGAGGTCGAGCCCGCCCGCGCCGCCGGGCAGCGGCACGAGGCCTCCGAGCTGGCCAATTATGTAGGCGAGCATCAGGGCGACGAGCGGGGGCAGCGGCAGGCCGAAGGCGGGGAAGCAGATCGCCAGCACCGCGATGTCGAAGAGCATGTAGCCGGCCGACCCGATCAGTGACAGCGGCGAGCGCAGCTCTTCCACCGCTCCCGCGACTCCCTCCTCGATCGCGGTCACCGTCGCCCTGACGCGACCGTGGGTCGTGCTGGAGCCGATCCGCCCGGCGAAGGAACCGATCGCCAGGGTGAGCAGGATTGCCACGATGCCGACCAGCGCCGGCACGCCGCCGAGCACGAGCGAGTCATCAGGCCCGGATGCCAATCCGGCCACCAGGGCGATTCCGCCCAGCACCAGGAACCCGATGTTGGCGGCGCTGGTGATCAGGAAGAAGGCGATGGTGCGGCGACCGATCTGCTCTCCCGGCATTCCCTGACCCCGCAGCACCCAGGCTCCCAGGGCGAGTCCGCCGGCCCCACCGACCGAGAGCAGCGAGTTCGCGGCCTCCTCGCCCAAGCCGAGCTCGGCCCCGGTGCGCCAGCTCATGCGGCGACAGAAGACCGTGCGGAACACCAGCACGTAGGACAGGCAGGAACAGATCTCCGCGATCGCGGCAAGCGCGATCGGACCTGGTCGCGCCCCGGCGAAGCTGGTGCGGATCGCCGCCAGGCCCGGCAGCAGGACGATCAGCGCCGCCACCGCTGCGGCCGCGAGCAGGGCGATGACCCCGCTCCGCCGGAAGCGGCGGACCGAGAGCTCCTTCGGCAGCGGCTCGACGGCTGCGGCGGCCACGGCACGGAGGGTCGCGCCGACAGGGTCCAGGCGCAAGACCCGGATCAGGTGATCACCGGGATCAAGTGATGCCGTCTCACCCCGAGGGCGGCAAAGGTGACCCGATGGAGGGAACCAGTGGCCCACGCTGAGATCAACCCGGCCGAGCAGGCGGACCGCCTGGCGATCCGCGCGCTGATCGACGCATACGCGCACTGCGCCGACCGGCGGGATGCCGACGGGCAGAAGGCCCTCTTCACCTTCGACACCGACTTCACCGTCCACATGGAGGGTCAAGGGTCCGAGGCGACCCAGGTTCTCGCGGGCCGCGAGGCGCTGACGCCGGTCTTCGATGACCTGAATCGCTACGAGGCGACGATGCACTTCAACGGCCAGAGCACGGTCACTCTCGATCATGAGTGGGGGAGCGGGGAGAGCTACTGCATCGCCCACCACCTCTTCACGGAGGAGGGACAGCGCAAGGTGATGGTCGCCTATCTCAGGTATGACGACAGGTTCATCAAGGTCGACGGTGAGTGGAAGTTCGCCGCCCGCGCCATCTATGTGGACTGGGCCGAAACCCGGC
>FTDM01000077.1_pt1 | contig 14631 bp, 17 predicted proteins | sample 1639961 | NCBI WGS metagenome assembly FTDM01 (sample SAMEA3914869, study PRJEB12502) | metagenome | biome: forest; material: soil | place: USA | collected 2012-03-12 | depth 0.1 m | reverse complement strand
GCTCCGCGACGACGTGGCCTCCCACCTCGTCTCCGTGCCCGACGGCAAGCGTCCCGCCGAGCCGTCGAAAGACGCCCCGCCCGAGCCTGAGCCCGACGCCGCCGGAGCCGAACTGGGCTGAGCCCCCGCCCGGCCGACTCAGAGGCCGAGCACCAACTCGAGCGCTTCGTCGACCGCGCGCAACTCGGCCGCGTCGAGGCGGCCGGCGGGGCGCCCCAGCCGCTGCGGGTCGACGACCGTCGTCTGCTCGACGAGGACCCGGGTCTCGGTCCCGGAGATCTCGATCGTCGGTCGGAACGTCGCGGGCCTGGCCGCGGACGAGGTCGGTGCGACCAGCGTGGTGCTCAACGCCATCAGCTCGTCGGCCTGCAGGACCACCGCGTAGCGAGCGCCGCGCTGCTCGGGACCCCGCGCACCTTTTGGCGCAGCGAGACGAAACACCTCTCCGCGGACCATCAATCCACCGGGTCGGGCGCCAACTGGGCCAGCTGCTTGCGGACGATCCGCATCTCATCGAGGTCGCCCTCGTCGGCGGCGAGACGTTCGACCTCGGCGAACAGCGACGAGCGAACTGTGCCAATTCTTTCCTGCTGCACAAGGCGGCTGTAGGATCGCGCCGCGGAGCAGTCGATCGAGGAGCAAGGGGAGGTCGAGCGGGTGGGATCACGGTGTCTGGGATGCGTTCTGGGGCTGATTGCGGTGCTGGTGCTGGCGGCCGGCGCGACGGGCGCGAGCGCGGCTTCGCCGGTGCTCGAATTCTCGAGTCCGTTGGGCTTTCCCGTGGGCTTCACCGCCGAAGGCGGGCCGGTGAGCGCGGCGCTCAGCAACTTCGATACCGAAGTGCATTGCACCGGGTCCCGTGGCGAAGGGACGATCACTGGACCGCACACCGCGCGCTCCAGTTACGTCTTCACCGGCTGTGAGGCGGTGGGTGCCGAAGTCAACGGCGCCCACTGCAGTTCCGAAGGCGCGAACGAGGACGAAATCAGGACCCCGCCGATCGAAGCCGAGCTGGTCTTCATCCAGCAGGAAAAACTCGAAGTCGGGATGCTTCTGGCCCCGGACGGCGACCTCTACATGAGCTTCGAGTGCGGCGGCCAGTCGGTCGAAGCCCTCGGACCCTTCCTCTCCCCCGTCGGTCCGATCAACCACGAAGATACGTCGTTCACGGCGAGCCTCGGCCGCCTCGGGGCGGTGCAGTTTCCGGTCGAATATGAAGCGGCGCCCGACGCGCGGGGCCTGGCTGTCCCCACGGCCATCAGGGAAGGTCACGAACCGGGCACCACCGGCGTCGAACTGAGCTTCGCGATCCACACCGGCATGCCGCTCACGGTCAGGGCGATCAGCGCGGCCGAAGTCGAGGCCCGGCAGCGCGACGAAGAAGCCGCGGCGCAGAGGCGCCACGACGATGAAGAAGCCGCGAAGGCTGCCGCCGCGGCAAGGAAACACGGCGAAGAAGAAGCCACCAAGCGGCGGCTGGAAGAAGAAGCGGCAAAACGACGCGAAGAAAAGCGGGCGAAGGCGAACGCGCGGGCTCGACAGCTGTCCAAGGCGCTGAAGCAGTGCCGGAAGTCCGGCTCCTCGCGCCGGCGCGTGCGCTGCGAACACCGGGCGAAGAAGCGCTTCGGGGCCCATCGGCCGAGCAAGAGCTGAGGGCGCTCGGAGCTCGGGACCTTCAGAGGTTGCGGACCACGAGGCGCAGCCCGACGTCCAGCTCCGCCGGCTCGAGCAGCTCGGCGTTCCGGGCCTCCCACGTCCCATCGTCGAGATCCGCTCGGAGCCGCTCCAGCGCTGCACCGATCTCCGCGGCCGGCAGGACGTGGAAGACGGAGATGCTGTTGCGGACGGCCTCGTCCAGGTAGGCCTCGGGGCGCCGCCAGTAGGCCTGGAAGAAACCGTCGCGACAGTCGTGAGGCACCGGCACGGGGCGGATCTCCAGGTCACCGAGGAGCGCCGCCAGCTCCTCGCCCCAAACGCCCGGCTCGCGGTACGGCGCGGGCACGAGGTCCATGAAGGAGGGCAGGTAGTCGCGGATCAGCCAGAAGCGCTCGGTCCAGGCGGGGTCGACGTTCATCACCACGACCCGCTCGCGGGCGACCCGCAGCATCTCCCGCATCCCCGCCCGCCGATCGCTCCAGTGGTGGTCGGTGACGATCGCCATCGCGGCGTCGACGCTGTCGTCCGCGAGCGGCAGCGCCTCGGCCGAGGCCTGGATCGCCGCGGCGCTCCCGGCCGGCCGCTGGGCGATCATCACCGCCGAGGGCTCGACCGCGATCACCTCGCGATCGGCCGGCTCGTAGGACCCGGTCCCGGCACCGACGTTCACGACGCTGCGGGCATCGCCGAGCGCCTCCTCGATCGCCGCCGCGATCCGCGGGTCGGTCGCCCTGCGCGCCGCGTAGCCACGCCCCAGTCGGTCATACCTCGCCTCGGTCACAAGTCGATTATCGAGGCTCCCGCAGAAGGCGAAAATGGCGTGCGGTACGGTGCCGACGCCCGCAATCGCAATCACCTTGGAGGAGCCGATGCCGGACACCACCTGCCACATGTCGATCTCGTTGGACGGCTTCGTCGCCGGGCCGGATCAGGGCATGGAGAACCCGCTGGGGAAGCGCGGCAAAGAGGTCCACCTCTGGCATCTGGGCGACGAGCGCGCCAACGACGCGAACGCGACGGCGGCAGGCTGGCTGATGCGGCCGCGGGGCGCCTACGTCATGGGCCGCAACATGTTCGGCCCGATCCGCGGCGAGTGGGAGGAGGACTGGGACGGCTGGTGGGGCCCTGAGCCGCCCTACCACGCACCGGTCTTCGTGCTCACCCACCACGCCCGCGAGCCGATCGAGATGGAGGGCGGCACGAGCTTTCACTTCGTCACCGATGGCTTCGACGCCGCCTACGCGCAGGCGAGTGAGGTGGCCGGCGAGGACGGCATCGACATCGCCGGCGGCGCCTCGACCGTCCGCCAGGCGCTCGCCGCCGGCGTGATCGACGAACTCACGCTCGACCTGGCCCCCATCCTGCTCGGATCCGGCGAGCGGATCTTCGACGGGGTCGAGTCCTTCGACTTCGAGCCGGTCGAGGTGCTCCACTCGCCGCTCGCCACGCACATCCGTTATCGACGGGCACAGTGAGCACCGTAAGACCGCTCAGCTAATCGGGGCGCCCGGATTCGAACCGGGGACCTCCGCCACCCAAAGGCGGCGCGCTACCAGGCTGCGCCACGCCCCGAGGGGCTCAGTGTAGGCGCAGCTACCGATTTGCGGGCGGCGATGCGGCGGTTGTCAACTACCGATCAGGCGATCATCTAGCTTCTGGGGCGATGGCCGACGTCCAGCCACTGAAGGCACTGCACTACGACCTCGCCAAGGTCGGCGGGTTGGCGGCGGTCGCCTCGCCTCCTTACGACGTGATCGACGCCGCCGAGCGGGCGCGGCTGCTCGACCGCTCGCCCTACAACGCGGTGGCGATCGACCTGCCGGTGCCCTTCGACCCGAACGACCCCGCCAGCCGGCCGGTCGGCGATCCCTACGAGGACGCGGCGCGGCGGATCGACGCGTGGCGGGCCGAGGGCGTCCTGGCGGCCGACACCGAGGACGCGGTCTGGGCCCTGTCCCAGGACTACACGGCGCCCGACGGGGCCCGGCACACCCGCCACGGCGTGCTGGTCCGGGTGCGGGTGGAGGACTACGAGACCGGCACCGTCCGCCCCCACGAGCGCACCCACCCCGGCCCGCTCTTGGACCGTCTCGAGCTGACGCGCGCCACGCGACTGAACCTCTCGCCGATCTTCTCGCTCTCGACCGAGGACCCCTGGCCGCTGGTCGAGCCCGCCCTCTCCGCCGAGCCCTGGGGCGAGGTGACCGACGACGACGGCACCGTGAACCGGGTCTGGCGGGTCGCCGACCCCGCCGTCGTCGCCGCCGTGGTCGAGCGCCTGGCCGACGCCCAGCTCCTGATCGCCGACGGCCACCACCGCTACGAGACCGCCCGCGCCTACCGCGACGAGGTCGGCGGCGAGGGCCCGCAGAACTACACGCTGATGGCACTCACCGGGCTCGATGACCCCGGCCTCACCGTCTTCCCCACCCACCGGCTGCTCAGCGGCTTCTCCCACGACCCGGCGCGCCGCGAGCGCCTGCTCGCCGGCCTCTCCGAGCTCTTCGAGGTCACCGAGGTGCCACGCGAGGAGATCGACCCGGGCGCGGTCGAGGGCGTCGGCGTCTTCGGCCTCTTCGACGCCGCCGACGGCACCGCCCGGCGCCTGCGCCTCCGCGACACCGCCGAGCTCGACCGCCGCCTCGCCGGCAAACCCGAGGCCTACCGCCGGCTCGACTCGGCGATCCTCGAGACGCTCGTCCTGGAGGGGCTCGCCGGCCTCAGCGAGGAGGACATCACCGAGCGCCGCGGCCTCGAATACGCGAAGAGCGTCCCGGAGGCGGTCGAGATGGTCGAGAACGGGATCTACGACCTCGCCTTCATCCTGCGCCCGGTGCCGATCGAGCAGGTCCGCGCGGTCGCCGCGACCGACGCGAACATGCCGCCGAAGTCGACCTACTTCTTCCCCAAGGTGATGACCGGGTTCGTCTTCAGCCCGGTCGGCTGAGGCCGCCTCCCCCGGACGATCGCCCCGCCCCCGTAGGATCGTCCGATGGTCAAGATCTACACCAAGAAGGGCGACGACGGGACGACCTCGCTCTGGTACGGCGGCCGCGTCCCCAAGGACAGCGCTCGCACCGAGGCCTACGGGTCGCTCGACGAGGCCTGCTCGGAGCTCGGCGTAGCGCGGGCGCTCTGCGCGGGCGGCGAAGGCTCCGCGGAGCTCGCCGCCGACATCCTCCGCCTCCAGGACGACCTCTTCGTCGCCGGCGCCGAGCTGGCGACCGCACCGGAGGCGGCGGAGCGGCTCGAAGACGGGATCAGCCGCGTCACCGAGGAGATGGTCGAGGAGGCCGAGCGGCTGATCGACCGTTACATGTCGGAGGTCGAATTGCCGCCGAAGTTCGTCATCCCCGGTGGCAACCTCCTCTCCGCCCACCTCGACGTGGCGCGCACCGCGATCCGCCGCGCCGAGCGCCGCATCTCCACCCTCGCCGAGGCGGGCGAGCTGGCGAGCGGCACCGTCATCCACTTCGTCAACCGCGCCTCCGACCTCGCCTACGCGATGGCCCGCTGGGCCGACGTCGACGACCCGGCGCTTTTCGAGGGACGGGGCCGCTGATGCACGCCCACGTCGTCGCCCGCCGGATCGAGGGCCTCGCACACGAGATCGACCTCGGGGACGACCGCGCGATCGTCGTCGACGAGCCGGTCGCCGACGGCGGCACCGACACCGGGCCGCGCCCGAGCCAGCTCCTGGCGTCGAGCCTCGCGGGCTGCACCGCGATCACGATCGAGCTCTACGCCGAGCGCAAGGGCTGGGACCTGACCGGGCTCGAGGTCGCCGTCGACATGAGCTCCGAGAGCGAGGACGTGCCCCCGCACGCCGTCCCCACCCACTTCGCGGTCGAGGTCGCCCTCCCCGCCGGGCTGGACGACGAGCAGCGCCGCAAGCTGATGGTGATCGCCGGGAAGTGCCCGGTGCACAAGCTGCTGGAGAAGGGCGCCGAGATCACCGTCGCCGAACGCGCGCCCGCGGGCTGATGGACCTCGGCCTGGCCGGGCGGGTCTGCGTCGTCACCGGCGGCAGCCGCGGGATCGGCCTGGAGACGGCGCGGATGCTGCGCACCGAGGGCGCCAAGGTGCTGCTCGTGGCGCGCGATCCGGGGCGGCTGGCCGACGCGGCCGAGGGGCTCGACGGCGGTGACGAGGAGGTCGCCACGCTGCCGCTCGACATCACCGAGCCCGACGCCGGCGAGCAGATGCTGGGCGCCGCATTGGAGGCGTTCGACGGCATCGACGTCCTCGTCAACAACGCCGGGATGGCGCGCTACCGCGACGTCTTCGAAGTTCCCGACAAGGACTGGCTGACCCAGTACGAGCTGAGCGTGATGGGACCGCTGCGGGCGATGAAAGCGATCGCGCCGGTGCTCGCCGAGCGCGGCTGGGGGCGGATCGTCAACGTCTGCTCGACCGCGGCGAAGCGACCCTCGCAGACGATGCCCGAGTACTCGGTGGCGAAGGCGGCCGAGCTGTCGCTCTCGCGCCTCTTCGCCGACCGCTACGTGAAGGACGGCGTGATGGTGAACGCGATCTGCCCCGGCGCGGTCCCCTCGGAGATGTGGCTCGAGGAGGGCGGCCTGCTGGACCAGCGCATCGAGCGGACGGGGTCCGAAGACCGCGACCAGGCCCTCGAGGAAATCAACGCGGCCAGGCCGAACGGCCGCCTCGCCACCGCCGCGGAGATCGCCGGCGCGATCGTCTTCCTCTGCTCCGAGCCCGCCTCCTACGTGTCGGGCGCCGCCTGGTCGGTGGACGCCGGCGCGGTACGGGTGATCATTTGAGCGGCGCGCTCGCGCTGCTCCGTCGCCGACCTCAGTTCCGCGCTCTCTGGGCGGCCATCGGTCTCTCCTACGCGGGCTCCGGGGCGGCGACCACGGCGCTCACCCTCTACGTCCAGCAGACCCGCGGCACCGGCACCGCCGTCGCCGCCTTCCTGATCGCCTCGCAGGCGCCGCGCCTGCTCGGTCCGCTGGCCGGCGGGATCGCCGACCGCGTCGACCTGCGGGCGGTGATGGTCGGCTGCGACGTCGGCCAGGCGGTGGTCTTCGCCGCGATCGCGACGCTGCCGCCCTTCGGCGTCCTGATCGCGCTCACCGCGCTCGCCACGGTGCTGCAGACCTCCTACGCCCCGGCGCGCACGGCGCTGGTCCCGAACCTGGTCGAGCCCGAGGAGCTGATCGCCGCCAACGCCCTGCTCGGCACGGCGACCAACCTCTACGTCGCGATCGGACCGCTGGTCGGCGGCCTCCTCTTCGCCGCGATCGGACCCGGCGCGGCGCTCGCGGTCAACGCGGTGACCTTCCTCGGCTCGGCGGCGCTCACCACCAGGGTCCCTGCCACGCCGCCGCCCGCCGACGTCGAGCACGAGCCGCTCCTCACCGCCACCGCCACCGCCGCCCGCTTCGTCTGGGGCGACCCGATGTTGCGCACCGTCGCGATCTCGATCTGCCTGCTGCTCACCTTCCTCTCGGTCGACAACGTCGCGCTCGTCTTCCTCGTCCGCGAAACCCTCGGCGGCTCGGCCTTCGCTTACGGGCTGATCGAGGCGGTCTTCGGCGTCGGCATGCTCACCGGCTCCCTCTGGATCCTGCGCGGCCGCGGCGGCGGTTGGGCGGCGCCGCGTCTCTACCTGCTCAGCTGCTCGCTCAGCTCGGCCGCCTCGGCGGGCAGCGGCGTGGCGCCGAACCTCGGCGTCCTCGCCCCGATCCAGCTGGTCGCGGGCTCCGGCAACGGGATCGAGATCGTTGCCAGCGAAACGATCATCCAGCAGCACGTCCCCCGCGGCCTGATCGGCCGCGTCTACGGCTTCACCTCCTCCGCCACCTCGCTCGGACTCGGCATCGCGATGGCCGGCGGCGGCTTCCTGGTCGACGCCACCTCCCCCCGCACCGCCTTCCTGATCGCCGCCGCCGGGGGCCTCCTCGTCACCCTCGCCATCGCCCCCACGATGCTCCGCGCCCCGGCCTCGGCAGGGGCCGGGGCGGCGGAGGGATGATGTCGGCTTGAGCCTGAACGGGGACATCGGGGCGCTGTTGCTCAGCGCCGAAGAAGCGCTGGCGATGGAGGCGAAGGGCGGGACCGAGTCGGCGGTGCTGCTGCCGCTCTACGGCTGGCCCGACGAGCCGGGCCTGATCTTCACCGAGCGGCGCGCCGACCTGCGCCGGCACGCGGGCGAGGTCTCCTTCCCGGGCGGGCGCCAGGACCCGGGGGACGCCGACCTCGAGGCGACCGCGCTGCGCGAGGCACGCGAGGAGATCGCCCTCGACCCGGCCGGGGTCGAGGTGGTCGGGGCCCTGCCGCCGGTCTCCACCTTCGTCACCGGCTACCGGATCCAGCCCTTCGTCGGCTTGGTGGACGACCCCGGCGCGCTCGGCCTCGAGCCGAACCCGACCGAGGTCGAGACCGTCCTCACCCTCTCCCTCGACCGGCTCCGCGAGGGCTACGAGATGCGGCGCCTGGTCCGACGCGGGGTTGCGATCCACACGCCGACCTACGAGGTCGACGGGCAGATGATCTGGGGGGCGACGGCGAGGATCCTGGGGGACTTCCTCAAACGGGTCGATTCGGAGGGGTAGCAGGGGGCGGCCGAGGCGGCCCCTTCCCTCACAACAGCGGGAGGTTCGTCCAGGGGCCGCCTCGGCCGCCCACTCAGGCGCCTCCGGTTCTTCAGCGGCGGGTCAGGAGCTCGACTACGGCGCTCTCCAGCTCCGCCACCCAGGCAGGACCATGCTCTCGAGGCGTCTCAGTGATTGCGACCGGGATGCGCCAGGTGCTTTCGGCGTTGCGGCACAGGTCCGCGCCGGCGGCGAGCAGTTTGGCCTGCACCGTCCCGGCGCCCTCGTAGAGGAAGCCGCGGATCGGGGTTTCGACGAAGCGCTCCAGCAGGGATTCGAGGCGGGGGCCGTGGATCGCGGCGAGGTTCTCGGGGTCGCCGGACGCCGAGCCGAGCAGCCAGATCACGATCGCGACGTCGTCGACCAGCTCCAGGATCGTCGCCGGCTGCTCCGGGTCGGCGCGGACCGGCTCGACCCCCGCCGCCTCGATCGCGTCGAGGCCGGCGGCGTCGCGGCTGGTCCCACGCACCGTCCAGCCCTCCTCGAGCAGCTCGGAGCCGAGGGCGCGGCCGGAGCAGCCGCAGCCGACGATCAGTGCGCGAGCCACGCCGGGGCGCGTCGGCCGTTGGCGCGACGCTGTTCGGAGTTGGCGCCCGGGCCGGGACGGCTGTGGATGTCGTGGCTGTCGACCGGCTCGCCGCACACCGAGCAGGTCTGCACCGCGTGGAAGGCGTGGTCGCCGTGGACGATCTCCAGCGGCGGACCGTTCTCGGCCGTGTACTTGTCGCCCCAGGCGAGCAGCGCCAACAGCACCGGCTGCAGCTCGCGACCCTTCGCGGTGAGGACGTACTCGAAGCGCTCCGGGTGCTCGCTGTAGCGGCGGCGCTCGACGATGCCCTCCTCGGTCAGCGTCGCCAGCCGCGCGCTCAGGACGTTGGTGGCGACCCCGAGCGAGGCCTGGAACTCGTCGAAGCGGCGCCGCCCGAGGAACAGGTCGCGCAGGATCAGGACCGTCCAGCGCTCCCCCAGGAAGGAGAGTGGCTTCGCGATCGAGCAGTTCTTCTCGGCATAAGCATCGATGGCCATAGGTGGATCCTAGCAGTGACTTTCATTTCGAAAGTTACTTCTGCTACCGTGGCTTGCGAAATGCAAGCGACCTGCCGCGCCCCGATGCGGCGGACCGGAGCGACGACATGGCACACCGCTGGAAGGTGCTCGCAGTCACCTCGATCGGCCTCTTCATGGCCAGCCTCGACCTCTTCATCGTCAACATCGCCTTCCCCGACCTCTCGCGCTCCTTCGACGACGCCTCGCTCTCGAGCCTCTCCTGGGTGCTGAACGGCTACGCGATCGTCTTCGCCGCCCTCCTCGTCCCCGCCGGGCGCATCGCCGACCGGATCGGCCGCAAGCGCGTCTTCATCACCGGCCTCCTCCTCTTCGTCGCCGCCTCGGCGCTCTGCGCGGTCTCGCCCACGATCCCCTTCCTGGTCGGCGCCCGCGTCCTCCAGGCGGCCGGCGCGGCGATGATGATCCCGACCACGCTCGGGCTGCTCCTCCCCGCCTTCCCGGCCGAGCAGCGCCCGGTCGCGATCGGCATCTGGTCGGCGGTCTCCGGCGTCGCCGCCGCGCTCGGCCCGCCGATCGGTGGCCTCCTCGTCCAGCTCAGCTGGCACTGGATCTTCCTCGTCAACGTGCCGATCGGCCTGCTGACCGCGTTCGCCGCGATGCGCATCCTCGACGAGGTCCGTGAACCGAACGACGGCCGCCCCGACCTCCTCGGCGCCGCGATGCTGGCGCTCGGCATCGGCGTCCTCACCCTCGGCATCGTCCAGGGCCCGGAATGGGGCTGGACCGACGGCCGCGTGCTCGGCTCCTTCCTCGCCGCCGTGCTCCTCGTCGCCGCCTTCCTCTACCGCTCCGCCAACCACCACGCGCCGGTGATCGAGCTGCCGCTCCTGCGGGTCCGCTCCTTCGCCGTCGCCAACCTGGCGACGCTGGTGTTCTTCATGGGCTTCGGCGCGATGCTCCTCTCCGGCGTCCTGCTGCTGACCGAAGTCTGGGGCTGGTCGGAGCTGCGCGCCGGCTTCGCCCTCTCCCCCGGACCGCTGATGGCGGCGCTGTTCGCGGTCCCCTCGGGGCGCCTCGGGGCGAAGATCGGACAGCGACCGGTGGCGACCGCCGGCGGCCTCGTCTTCGCGGGCGGATTCGCCTTCATGCTCGCCACCGTCGGCTCGAAGCCGGAATACGTCTCGACCTTCCTGCCCGCCTTCATGCTCGGCGGCATCGGGGTCGGACTGACCCTGGGGACGCTCCCCGCGGCGGCGACCGCCTCCCTGCCCGCGGGACGCTTCGCCACCGGCAGCGCCGTCTTCGGCATGGCCCGGCAGCTCGGCTCGGCGATCGGCGTCGCCGTCCTGGTCGCCCTGATCGACTCGGCCGGCGGCGACCTCCTCCACGGCCTCCACAACGGCTGGTGGTTCGCGCTCGGCTCCGGCCTCGGCGCGGCGGCCCTCGCCTTCTCCCTCCCGGCGAAAGCGAGGGCGACGGCGAGCGAGCCCGCCCCGGCCGCCGCCTAGCTCCGCCGGCTGTTCCTTATGGCGTCCACAGCGCCATAAGGAACAGCTGACCGCAGCCTCCTCAGTTGCTGCCGCGCATGCGGGACTTCCAGCGCTCGTCGTCGATGACGCGCGCATGGACGTCGGCCTCGGTCAGCTCCGGGGCGCCGCGGCGCCGGCGCATCTCGTTCTGCGCCTCCAGCATCTGGCGCACGTCGTCGAGCTCGTTCTGGACCTCGACCGCGGGCGAGCGGGTCGGGAACCAGTCGAGCAGGTCGGCGTCCTTCCCCGGGTAGGCGTGACCGACGACGACGATCACGCCGACGATGAAGACCAGAACCGCGACCGTCCCCAGCAGAAGCAGCACCGTCCCAGCATACGCCGACCGAGCCGCTCTCAGGTAGCCTCGCCCGGATGCCGACCGGCTTCATCGAGACGGCCAGCGTCGACGGGCACATCGGGCCGACCGCCGAGGCGACGATCGGGCTGAAGGACGACGGCCTCTACCGCGGCGACGGCGCCTTCGAGGTGATCCGCCTCTACGGCGGCCGCCCCTACGCACTCGACGATCACCTCGCGCGGCTCGAACGCTCCGCCGCGGCGCTGCGCCTGGAGTTCGACCGGATGGCGCTGCGGGCGGAGATCGACGCGCTGCTCGAGGCCGCCGGGCCGGTCGAAGGCCAGCTGCGCCTGATCGTCACCCGCGGTGGCCGCCGCATCGCCGCCACCGAGCCGCTGCCGGACCACGCCGCGACGATCAGGCTCGGCTCGGTCACCTACCAGACGACGATCATCCTGAACGGTGTGAAGTCGCTCTCCTACGGGGCGAACATGCTGGCGGCGCGCCTGGCGAAGGAAGGCGGCGCCGAGGAGGCGCTCCTGGTCCGCCCCGACGGCATCGTGCTGGAGCCGCCGACCTCCTCGATCTTCTGGGTCGCCGAGGGCGCCCTGCGCACGACGGCGCTCGCCGAGGGCGTGCTCGCCTCGATCACCCGCGATCGCATCCTCAAGGCGATCCCGGGGATCGAGGAGGGGGCCTGGACGCTGGACGAGGTGAAGGGCGCCTCGGAGGCTTTCCTCGCCTCGACCGTGCGCGAGGTCCAGGCGGTCTCGGCGATCGACGACGTCGCGCTGCCCGCCGCCCCCGGCCCGCGCACCCGCGAGGCCCAGGAGCTCTTCGCCGCGGCCCGCGACGCGGAGCTCGAAGCGACCGTCAACTGATCCTCATAAGCGCAGGCCACAAGCAGGGAGGCAGGGAATGGACTTCAACCTCAGCGACGAACAGAAGCTGATCGCCGAAACCGCGCGCGAGTTCGCCGATCGGGAGATCCTGCCGCGGGTGCGGGAGAACGATCGCGCCGAACGCTTCGATCGTGAGCTGGCGCGCAAGCTCGGCGAGGTCGGCTTCCTCGGCCCGATCCTCGACGAAAAATACGGCGGCCGGAACCTCGACTACATCGGCTACGGGCTGATCGTCGAGGCGATCGGCCGCGCCGACTCCTCCGCCCGCACCGTCGTCTCCGTGCAGACCTCGCTGGTCGGCTCGGCGATCGAAAAGTGGGCCTCGGTGGAGCAGAAAGAACGCTGGCTGCCCGGCCTCTGCAGCGGCGAGGGACTCGGCTGCTTCGGCCTGACCGAGCCCGATACCGGATCAGACGCGGCCAACCTGCGCACCCGCGCGACGAAGACCGACTCCGGCTGGTCGATCAGCGGCCAGAAGATGTGGATCAGCCTCGGCAACGCCGCCGAGTTCGCCCTGATCTTCGCCCAGACCGACCCGGCGCTGAAGCACAAGGGCCTCGCCGCCTTCATCGTCCCGACCGCGACGGAGGGCTTCACCAGCGCCGAGATCCACGGCAAGCTCGGCCTGCGCTCCTCCGACACCGCGGAGCTCTCCCTCGACTCGGTCGAGGTCGGCGACGACGCCCTGCTCGGCCAGGTCGGCGACGGCTTCAAGGTCGCGATGAGCGCCCTCGAATCGGGGCGCTACAGCGTCGCCTCGGGCTGCGTCGGGATCATGGAGGGCTGCGTCGAGGCCTCGGTGACCTACGCCAAAGAGCGCCAGCAGTTCGGCGTCCCGCTGGCCCGCTTCCAGCTGGTCCAGGAGATGATCGCCGACATGATCCTGAAGCGCGACGCCAGCCGGATGCTGGTCCTGCGGGCGGGCCTCCTGAAGGACGAAGGCAAGCCGAACGCGACCGAGACCTCGGTCGCCAAGGTCTTCGCGACCGAGGCGGCGGTCGAGTGCGCCAACCTCGCGATCCAGGTCCACGGCGGCTCCGGCTACGTCGACGACTATCCGGTCGAGCGCTACCTCCGCGACGCCCGCGTGACCACCCTCTACGAGGGCACCTCGCAGATCCAGAAACTGATCATCGGCCGCGCCGCGACCGGGATCAACGCGATGACGCCGATGGTCGAGGCCTAGGGGCGTGGCGGCGCCGATCGCCGACCAGCTGCGCGAGAAGCGCCGCGAGCCCGCCGACGTCCTCCGCCACATCGCGGTCGGCGGCGACGTGATCGTCGGCGCTGCGAACGGCGAACCGAAGACCGTCGTCGACGCGATCGAGGCGGGCGCGGACTTCGCCGAAGAGGTGCGCCTGCACCAGATGATCCCCTACCGCGACCGCGACTACTTCGAAGGCAAGGTCAAAGGCCTCCGCCACGTCTCCTGGTTCCTCTCCCCTCACGACAAGGATGCCTTCCACCGCGGCGAGTGCGACCTGGTGCCGAACAACTTCTCCGAGGTGCCGGCGCTGATGCGGCGCACGACCACCGAGCCGCTGGTGATCGTCGCCGCCTCGCCGCCGGATGCGCACGGCTGGTTCAGCCTCGGCACCAACTCCGAGTACTCGGCGGCGATGATCGGCGAGATGCCGTTCTTCCTCGAGGTGAACGCGCAGATGCCGCGCACCTACGGTGAGAACCAGATCCACGTCAGCCAGACCCTCGGCTGGTGCGAGGCCGACTACCCGTTGGTTGAGATGCCGCCGCGCGAAGGCCGTCCGGAGGACAAGAAGATCGCCGAGCTGGTCGCCGAGCGGATCCCCGACGGGGCGACGATCCAGGCCGGCATCGGCGCCGTCCCCGACCTCGTGCTCGGCCTGCTCGGCGACCACCGTGAGCTCGGCATACACACCGAGCTCTTCGGCCCCGGCTTCGTCGACCTGATCGAAGCCGGCGTGGTGACCGGCTCGCGCAAGCGCACCCACCGCAACAAGGCGATCACCACCTCCGCCGGGGGCACCTCGCACCTCTACGAGTTCGTCCGCGAAAACCCCGGGGTCGAGTTCTGGCCGGTCGATCAGACCAACGACCCGAAACTGGTCTCCCAGGAGCCGAACTTCAACGCGATCAACGCGACGATCGAGGTCGACTTCCTCGGCCAGTGCGCCTCGGAGAGCCTCGGCTCCGACTACTGGTCCTCCTCCGGCGGCCAGCCCGACTTCGCCCGCGGCGCCGTCCTCTCCGAGGGCGGCCAGGCCTTCATCGTCCTCCACTCGACCACCGGCGACGGCTCCGCCTCCCGCATCGTGCCCCGTCTCCACCCCGGCGCCGCCGTCACCACCTTCAAGAACATCGTCGACAACGTGGTCACCGAGCACGGCGTCGCCGAGCTGCGCGGCTCCTCGATCGCCGAGCGCACCCGCCGCCTGATCGACATCGCCCACCCGGACTTCCGCGAGGAGCTCCATCGCGAAGGGCGGGAGTGCGGCTATCTGGTCTGAGGGCGGCCGGGCGGTTGGGGTTCGGGGGCGTTGCGGCCGTCCGAGATTGGTCCCGGGCGTCTCATGGCGGCCCTGGCAGGCTGTGGCCGCCATGAGACGCCCGGGACGTGAGGGAGTCGAGGGAGAGTCCACAGG
>FTDM01000051.1_pt1 | contig 15130 bp, 14 predicted proteins | sample 1639961 | NCBI WGS metagenome assembly FTDM01 (sample SAMEA3914869, study PRJEB12502) | metagenome | biome: forest; material: soil | place: USA | collected 2012-03-12 | depth 0.1 m | reverse complement strand
CCGACGGCGTCGACCCGGGCGAGCCGGTCGGGGCGGCGAGGACGATCGCGCCGACGATGCGGCACCCGTTCGCCTTGGTCAGCGCCGCGACCTGGATCTGGTGGCGGGCGCAGAAGTAGACCGGGTGGCGCCCGGCGGGCAGTCCGTCGGGCAGCTTCGTGGCCAGCTTCAGCGTCTTCGAATCGCCGACCTGGAGCGGCCGCTGCTGCGCGCGGCGGAGCAGCTTCGGCCCCGCGGGCAGGGCGACGGAGAGGCTGGCGGTCCAGGGCCCGGTCGACTTGTCGGCCGCGTTCACGACGGTGGCCGAGCCTTTCAGCCGCCCGGCGGTGACTTTGTAGGACCCGCCGGTGACGACGAGGCCGGCGTTCGCCGGCGCCGCGGCCGCCTCGCCGGCGGCGAGCGCGAGCACGAGGAGCGCCACGGCGACCAACGCCGCGACTGCTTTGCCCCCTCTGGATGTCGTCCCCGCCAACAAGCTGGCGGCATCATGTGCGTCCCGACCCCGCCGCGCAACAGGGTGGCACCGCAGAGTTTTCCGACCCCGCGGCCGCCAGATCGCTAATTTGCCGCCTATATATGAGTGACGCCGGACCGGGCCCAGGCGTGGAGCTGCTCGAGCGCGAGGGGGAGATCGCGGCGCTGGCCGCCGCCTTGAGCGCGGTCGAGGACGGTGCCGACGGGGGCGTCGTCCTGATCGAGGGACCTCCCGGGATCGGCAAGACGGCGTTGCTCGAGGAGCTGGTCGGGATCGCCGCCGAGCGCGGCACCACGGTGCTGCGGGCGCGCGGCACCGAGATGGAGCGCGAGTTCGGCTACGGCGTCGTCCGCCGCCTCTTCGACCCGGCGCTGCGACCGCTCGACGCCGCCGCGCGCGAGCGCCTCTTCGCCGGCCCGGCGGGCCTCGCGGCGGCGGTCTTCGGGCTCGACGAGCCGGGGACGATCGACGTCGTCGCCACCGAGGCCTCGCTCTACGGCCTCTTCTGGCTCCTCGCCGACCTGGCCGCGGCGGGGCCCCTGGTGCTGGCGATCGACGACGCCCACTGGTCCGACGTCGCCTCGCTGCGCTTCGTCCGCTACCTCTCCCGCCGGCTCGAAGGGCTGCCGGTGCTGGTCGTCCTCGCCGCCCGGCCCGCCGAGCCGGGGCCGCCCGCGGCGGCGCTCCGCGAGCTGACCGAGGAGCTCGAGGGCGCGGCCGTCCGCCCCACCCTGCTGAGCGAGGCGGCGACCGCGGCGATGCTCGGCACCGTCGTCGACACCGCCGCGGAGGACCTCGTCGTCGCCGCGCACGAGGCGACCGGCGGCAACCCGCTGCTGATCGTCTCGCTGCTCGACGAGCTCGCCGAGGAGGCGGGCGCAGGCACGACGATCGAGGCGGAGCGGGTCGCGACGATGGGCTCGACCCGGCTCGCCGCCGCGATCACCGCCCGCGCCGGACGACTCGACCCGCGCGCGGTCGAGGTCGCGGGCGCGGTCGCGGTGCTCGGCGAGGGCAGCGACCTGGGCAGCATCGCGACCCTGGTCGGGATCGAGCGCGAGCGGGCGGCGGAGCTGCTCGACGGCCTCGCGGCAGCCTCGATCCTCGGCCGCGAGGGCTCCGGCCACGGCTTCGTCCACCCACTCCTGCGGGCGGCCTTCTACGAGTCGATCCCGTCCGCGGCGCGGGCCGAGACCCACGCCAGGGCGGCGGCGCTCCTGCGGGAGGAATCCGCCGCGCCGGAGGAGATCGCCGCCCACCTGCTCCTCTGCGAACCGGCTCGCGATCCGGCGGCGGCCGCCGTGCTCGAGGAGGCGGCGCGGCTCGCCGGAGAACGCGGCGCCCACGACAGCGTCATCACCTACCTCACCCGGGCGCTCGAGGAGACCGCCGACCCGGCCCACCGCGCGGTCGTCCTGCACACCCTGGCGCGCTCGGAGATCGCCCTGCGCGAGCCCGCCGCGATCGCCCACCTGAACGAGGCGGCGGCGCTGACCACCGAACCCGAGCGGGCGCTCGACATCTACCTCGAACTCGTCGACGTGCTCGCCGTCGCCGGCTTCTGGTCGGAGGCGGTGGCGGCGGTCGAGACCTCGCTCGAGCGATTCGGCGACAGCAGCCTGCCGGCGGTCCTCGACCTCGAGGCCAATCGCGCCGCCTCGCTCGGATATCACCCCGACACGGCGGGCTCCCACCCCGCCGACGTGCCGCGCCTGCGGGCGCTGATCGAGGGCCGCAGCGAGGACGACTCGAGCCACCTGCGCTGGATCGTGGCGTGCCTCGGCGCGCTGTCCGACATGCCGCGCGAGCAAGTGCTGGAGCTGGTCGGGCCGGCCGGTCAGGAATGGGGGCTCGGTCGTCGCGGCCGGGAAAGCCCGATGGTCGGCCAGGCCGCCTGGGCGCTCCTGCTGGTCGACGACCTCGAGATGGCCGCGGTGATCGCCACCGATCTGGAGCGCGAGGCGCGGGAGCGCGGCTCGACCCTGGCGACGCTCTCCAGCCTCGGCTTCCGCGCCTCGCTCGAATCGCGCGCCGGCCGACTGGCCGACGCCGAGGCCTCGCTCGAGGCGGCGATCGAACTCGTCCGCCAGAGCGAGATGAACCTGATGGCGCTGGCGACCTTCCTCCAGTTCGGCATCGACGCCGTCGCCGAGCGCACGGCGCTGGGACCGATCGGCGACATGATCGAGACGCTGGAGCTGCCGGAACCGTTCGGGCGGACCGCCAGCGGGGCGATGTTCCTCGACGTGCGGGCGGCGGTGCGGGCGGCGCGGGGCGATCGGGCCGGGGCGCTGGCGGCGCTCCGCGAGGCCGCCACGATGCTGCGGCCGCTGCGCTTCGGGCCGCGCTTCGACTACTGGGGGGCGCGGCTCGCGCTCGCCCTGCCCGACTCCGAGCGCGACGAGGCGCTGGCGCTGGCCGAGGAGGAGCTGCGCGCCTCGGTGGCGCTCGACTCGCCGCGGGCGGAGGGCGCCGCGCTGCGGGCGCTCGGCGTGCTGCGCGGCGGCGAGGAGGGGATCGAGCTGCTCGGTGAATCGGTGGCGCGCCTCGAGGCCTGCCCGTCGCCGGTCGAGAAGGCGCGCTCGCTGGGTGCGCTGGGAGCGGCGCTGCGGCGGGCCAACCGGCGCAGCGAAGGGCGCGAGCGGCTGCGCGAGGCGACCGAGATCGCCCAGCGCTGCGGCGCCGAGCGGCTCGAGGCGCGGCTCGAGGAGGAGCTGCGGGTGGCGGGCGGCAAACCGCGCCGACGGGCCCTCTCCGGGCCCGAGTCGCTGACCCCGGCCGAGCAGCGGGTCGCGACCGCGGCGGCGACCGGGGCGACGAACCGCGAGATCGGCCAGCAGCTCTTCGTCTCCCTGCGGACGGTCGAGATGCACCTCACGAACGCCTACCGCAAGCTCGACATCTCCTCGCGCGCCGAACTCGCGTCGGCGATCGGCGCGACCGACTGAGCGGGCTGCTCAGACCGGCAGCGCGCGGGCGTGGGCGCGGCAGCGGCGCCGCGCTTTGCCGCCTTTCTTCTTCTTGCACTTCGCCAGCGCCGCGGCGCGTCGGCCGGTGTGCTTCGGCTTCGCCGCGGGTGCGGGCGTGGACGGGGCGGTGACCGTGGTGCCGCCGCCGGTCGCCGGGGGAGTCGTCGTGCCGGTCGCGGGCGGGGTCACCGGCGCCCTCGTGGGCGGCGCTTCGATGTCGAGGCTCAGCGACCAGCCGCCGATTCCGAAGCCGACGACGCCAGGCGAGTCGTCGAGCACGTAGAGCTGCCAGATCCCGCCCGGTTCGGAGCCGTCGAAATCGGCGAGTTCGTTGTGTGGTTCGGAGGGACCGACGCCCAGGACGTCCATCTCGTCGGGGTGTTCTTCCTCGAAGTAGTTGGTCGGCTTGAAGGAGGCGAGTTCGCCGGGCCGGCAGCCGATCCGCGAGAGGAAGGTCGAGGCGTCGTCGTCGAAGGTCCAGTCGTCGCCGCCGAGGTTGTGAGATTCGTTGCCGCAGGCGTCGGACATCAGCATCACCGCGGTCCCGTCGGGGGACTCCAGCGCCATGTCGATGTCTTCCGGCCGGCCGGAGCCGAGGTCGAGGATCGTCGCCGTGACCTTGATGATCGTTCCGGGGTAGGACGGCACTTCGATCGTGTCCGGATAGAGGGTGGCGACCCCGACGGTCGCGTTAGCGTCGCCGCTCGGCTGGATGTTGGCGGGGTTAACGAAGGTGTGGGTTTCGACTTCCGCCGCGGCGCCGGCGGGCAGTGCGGCGAGGGCGAGCAGCAGCGCGGCGCCGAGCGCCGTGATGAGTCGTCTTCCCGGTCGTCCGATCACGGGCGGCATCTTCGGGACCCCGCCCGGGCCCCGCAACGTGGTGGCACCACAGGATTACCGCCGCGCCCCGGCAGACCTAGCCAGCCGACCAAGCACTTGTTAGGTTAGGACGGTGCGCGTCGGACTCACCCTGGAGATCCGCAACTCCGAGCATCGCCCGCAGCCCTGGCGTGAGCTCTACGCCGACTGCCTCTGGCTCTTCGAACGGGCCGAGGAGCTCGGCTTCGACTCGCTGCTGGTGCAGGAGCACTTCTTCGATGCCGACGGCTACGCGCCGTCGATGCCGATCTTCCAGACGGCGCTGATCGAGCGGACGACGACCGCGCGGATCGGCTCCTACATCTACGTCGCGCCCCTCCACCAGCCGGCGCAGCTGGCCCAGGAGACGGCGGTGCTCGACCAGCTGAGCGGCGGGCGGCTCGACGTCGGGCTCGGGATCGGCCACCGGGTCGCCGAGTACCTCGCCTTCGGCCTCAACCCGAAGACGCGGCCGTCGCGGACCGAGGAGGCGATCGAGATCCTGAAGCTCGCCTGGCGCGGCGAGCCCTTCACCTACGAGGGCCGTTACTGGGACCTCCACGACCTGACCGTGCGCCCGGAGCCGCTGCAGTCCCCCCACCCGCCGGTCTGGATGGCTGCCACCGCGGCGGCGCCCGCCGAGCGGGCGGGGCGCCACGGCCTGAACCTGGCGGCGGCGAGCGGCGACCCGGCCGTCTTCGCCACCTACCGCGAGGCGCTCGCCGCCCACGGGCACGACCCCGCCGCGGCCCGCGTCTCCAACGCCTGGTCGATCACGGTCACCGACGAGGACCCGGAGGCGGTCTGGCGGCGCAACCAGCAGCACTACCACCACCGCTGGGACTACTACCGCAAGATCCGCGCCGAGATCGGCGACGCCGACCTCGACTACGGCCTCGACCCGGGCGCCGACGCCTACCGCGCCAACGAGCTGATCGGCGACGCCGACACCGTCCTCGCCACCCTCGAGCCCTTCGTCCGCGACTTCGGCCTCACCGACCTCGTCCTCTTCGGCCCCCACCCCGGCATCGACCTGCGCGGCGAGGGCCACGAGAGCCTGGTCCGCTTCGCCGAGCAGGTCCTGCCCACTTTGCGGTCCTGGTAGGGGGGAGAGTTACAGCCTCTGCAGCCCTTGGGAGGGCATGCGGTTATCGAGGCACGCGAAGAACAATTTGCGTCACGTTCGTGGAACTCGTGAAGAAGTCGAGTCCGTTGTGGAAAACCCCTTCGGAAAAAGTTTGGATCACCACGGGAACCCTGTATACGTACGCATCGTGGCGGGTCGCATCGTCCGCGTGATCGTCGCCGACGATGACCCGAACTACGTCATCACCGTCTATCCGGAAGGGCACTATGAAAGCCGACTATGACAGCGAGGCGGACGCAGTCTTGATCGAAATAGAGGAAGTCGAGCTTTGGGACAACGACGTCCGGGTCGACGAGGAGCACCTCTGTGGCGTCGCGCTCGTGGGCAAGCGGCCTGTCGCGGTAACGCTTCGTTACCCAGTCGAATACCTCGACCTGCTTGGCGAGGCGGCGAAGCGCTTCGATCTCGACGCCATGGCGCTGACCGCCACGGTGCAGGCGGCCTTGGCGGCACCGGACCACGAGGTCACCGTGGACGTGAACCCGCAGGCCCTCGCCGGCGGCAAGGCCGAGACCGCCTGACGCTCAGGCGGTGGCGCCGCCGTCGACGGTCAGGGTGGTGCCGTTGATGTGGGAGGCGGACGGGGGAGGCGAGGAAGCAGATGGCGGCGGCGACCTCGGCGGGTGTGGCGAGGGTCTCGTCGAGGCCGCGGCCGCGCTTGGCGATCGTCGGGTCGGCGTCGGGGATGTCGTCGAGGTCGTCGAGGAGGGGCGTGTCGATGCCGCCGGGGCAGACGACGTTGACGCGGACGCCGCGGGGCCCGAGCTCCAGGGCGAGCGAGCGCATCATCGTCACCAGGCCGCCCTTGGAGGCTGAGTAGACGGTGGAGTAGGGCCAGCCGGCCAGGCCCGCCAAGGAGGAGACGGCGACGACGGCACCGCCCGCGACGACCAGAGGGTCGATCGCCGCGCGGGTGAGGAGGAAGGGGGCGCGGAGGTTGACCTCGATCACGCGCTCCCAGTCCTCGAGCGAGGAATCTTCGACGCGGCGGCGCAGGCCGATGCCCGCGGCGTGGACGAGGACGTCGAGGCGTGGGCGCCAGGCGAGGGTGCGGGCGAGGGCGGCGTCGATCGAGTCCGGGTCGCGGAGCTCGCACTCGACGCCGAGGGCCTCACCGCCGGCGGCAGTGAGCTCGGCGGCCAGGGATTCGACCTCGGCGCCGCGGCGGTCGAGGCAGGCGACGGTGGCACCACGGGCGGCGAGCGATTCGGCGGTCGCGCGGCCGACGCCGGAGGCCGCGCCGGTGACGAGCGCGACCTTGCCGGCGAAGTCGTCGGCGACGTGACCGGTCACGTGCCGGCCCGGCCCGGCGGCGACGGCGCGACGGGGACCTCAGGCGGCATAGCCGCCGTCGACGTTGATGTTCTGCGCGGTGATGTAGCGGGCGCGGTCGGAGGCGAGGAAGCAGACCGCCTCGGCGATGTCGCGCGCGGTGCCGAAGGAGCGCAGGGGGATGTTGGCGCGGGCGGCGTCGAGAGCCGCCGCGTCGAGGTCGCCGCGCTCGATCAGGGTGGCCGCCATGCCGTCTTCGAGCATCCCCGGGCCGACGCAGTTGGCGCGCACGCCGAAGCGGCCCTCCTCGACGGCGAGGCCGCGGACGAGGAGCTCGACCGCCGCCTTCGGCACCGCCGAGAGGCCGTCACGGACGGCGAAGCGATCGGTCGCCGCGGTGGTGACGGCGACGATTGAGCCGCGCGCCGCGCGCAGGTCCTCGAGCAGGGCCGACACCGCGTTGAAGAAGGCGGCGGCCTCGGCCTCGAGATGGTCGCGGAGGAGCGCCGGCTCGACCCGGCTCAGGTGGAGCTGGCTGACCGGCGGCCCCGCGGCGTGGACGTAAGTGTGGATCCCGCCGAAGCGCTCGCGGGTCGCGTCGACGAGGGCGCGCGCCGAGGCCTCGTCGGCGAGGTCGGCCTGGAAGGCGGCGGCGGTCCCACCGTTGGCCTCGATCGCGGCGACGACCTCCGCCGCGGCCTCCGGCCGGGAGCGGTAAGAGAGCGCGACCGCCGCGCCGCGCGCGGCGAGCATCCGACAGACCTCTCCCCCGACCCCACCGCTGCCACCGGCGACGAGGGCGGCGCCGTCCCGCCCGCTGAAATCGTCGGACTGCGAGGTGCTCATCGAGGTCAGAGGCGCTCGAGGATGGTGACGTTCGCCTGGCCGCCGCCCTCGCACATCGTCTGCAGGCCATAACGGGCGTCGCGACGCTCCATCTCGTTCAGCAGCGTCGTCATCAGGCGGGCGCCGGTCGCTCCCAGAGGGTGACCGAGGGCGATCGCGCCGCCGTTCACGTTCACCTTCGACATGTCGGCATCGAGCTCGCGCTTCCAGGAGAGGACGATCGGGGCGAAGGCCTCGTTGATCTCGACCAGGTCGATGTCGTCGAGGCTCATGCCGGTCTTCTCCAGCGCCCAGCGGGTCGCCGGGATCGGCGCGGTGAGCATGAAGACGGGGTCGTCGCCGCGCACCGAGAGGTGGTGGATGCGCGCCCGCGGGGTCAGGTCGTGGTCCTTGACCGCGGCCTCGGAGGCGATCAGGAGGGCGGCCGAGGCGTCGGAGATCTGACTCGCGACCGCGGCGGTGACGCTGCCGCCCTCGGTGAGCGGGGGCAGCGAGCGCATCTTGTCGCGGTCGGCGGTGCGGCGCGGGCCCTCGTCGACCTCGACGCCCTCGAGGGGGGCGATCTCGCCGGCGAAGTAGCCAGCGTCGATCGCCGCGACCGCCCGCCGGTGGCTCTCCAGGGCGAACTCTTCCATCTCCTCGCGGCCGATTTCCCATTTGTCGGCGATCATCTGGGCGGAGCGGAACTGGGAGATCTCCTGGTCGCCGTAACGCTCGAGCCAGCCCTTCGAGCCGCTGAACGGGTCGCTGAAGCCGAACTCCTGGCCGGTCGTCATCGCCGCCGAGATCGGGATCGCGCTCATGTTCTGCACGCCGCCGGCGACGACCAGGTCCTGGGTGCCGCTCATCACTCCCTGGGCGGCGAAGTGGACCGCCTGCTGGGAGGAGCCGCACTGGCGGTCGACGGTGGTGCCGGGGACGCCCTCGGGCAGCCCGGCGGCGAGCCAGGCGGTGCGGGCGATGTCGCCGGCCTGCGAGCCGATCGCGTCGACGCAGCCGAAGACGACGTCATCGACCGCCTCCGGGTCGACCCCGGTGCGCTCGACCAGCGCTTTGATCGCGTGCGCGCCGAGGTCGGCGGAGTGGACCGCGGCGAGCCCGCCCCCGCGCCGCCCGACCGGCGTGCGCACCGCGTCGATGATGTAGGCCTCAGGCATGTTGCACCTCCGTGCTCGCCTCGCACGCCTGTAACCCGGAGGGATTCAAGCGCGCGGAGGGGGTTTTCAGATCGGGGCTCATGCGCCGTACACCGGCGCCGGCGTCGGCGCCTCCTCGATCAGCTCGGCCACCGCGGCGCCGACTTCCTCCGGCTCCCAGCGCCGCTCGCGGGTCGCGCGGGGGCCGAACTGCCAGCCGTCCATGACGCCGATCGTGCCGCCTTCGACCTCGAAGACGCGGCCGGTCACCGCGCCCGATCCCTCGCTCGCCAGCCAGACGACCAGCGGCGAGACGTTGGCCGGGTCCATCGCGTCGAAGCCCTCGTCCGGCACCGCCATCTGCTCGGCGAAGACACCTTCGGTCATCGGCGTGCGGGCGGCGGGCGCCAGCGCGTTGGCGGTGACGCCGTAGCGGCCCATCTCCGCCGCCGCGACGAGGGTCATCGCCGCGATCGCCGCCTTCGCCGCCCCGTAGTTGCCCTGGCCGACGCTGCCGAGGAGGCCCGCGCCGGAGCTGGTGTTGACGATCCGGCCGCTCACCTCCTCGCCCGCCTTGGAGCGCTCGCGCCAGTGGGCGGCGGCGTGGCGCAGCGGGCAGAAGTGGCCCTTCAGATTGACCCGGGCGATGTCGTCCCACTCCGCCTCGGTCATCGAGACGAGCATCCGGTCGCGGGTGATGCCGGCGTTGTTGACCAACGCGTCGAGGCCGCCGAAGCGCTCGACCGCGGTGTCGACGAGGCGCTTGGAGTCATCCCAGTCGGCGACGTCGGCGACGCAGGCCAGCGCCTCGCCCCCCGCCGCGCCGATCGCCTCGACCACCTCCTCGGCCGCGTCGGCGCCGACGTCGTTGACGACGACCCGCGCGCCGGCCGCGGCCAGCGATTCGGCATGGGCCCGTCCCAGGCCCTGTCCGGCCCCGGTGACGATCGCCACCCGACCCTCAACGATCCCGCTCATCCAACCTCCTCAGGGTCGCCGCCGCCTCGGCGACGATCCGGTCGATCAACTCCTCGCAGCTGGGGATGTCCTCGATCAGCCCGACCACCTGGCCGCTGGCGGCGACGCCGACGTCCTCGCGGCCCTCGTGCAGGCCGGCGCGGTAGAGCATCGGCGCGTTCGCCGCCATCACCACCTGGCTCCAGGACAGGTCGTGGGAGCGCTTCATCGCCAACCCCTCGCGCACCATGTCGCGCCAGGGCGTGCCGGAGAGGCGCCGGAAGGCGAGCGCGTTGCGGGTCGCCTGGACGTAGCGGGTGAGCGCGTTGGCGCGCTCCAGATCGCGCACTGGGCCGCCCATCAGGACCCGCTGCGGCACGCCGTCGATGACCGTGGTGACGACCGCATCGGTGACGCTCGCGCCAAGGTAGCGCTGCTTCACCGAGTCCAGCACCGGGCTCTCCTTGGTCAGCAGGAAGCGGGTGCCCATCGCGATCCCGACCGCGCCGTAGGCCAGCGCCGCGACCAGGCCGCGGCCGTCGAAGAAGCCGCCCGCCGCGATCACCGGGATGTCGACCGCGTCGACCACCGCGGGGAGCAGCAGGCTGGTCGGCACCTGGCCGGTGTGCCCGCCGCCCTCGGCGCCCTGGACGACGACCGCGTCGACGCCCCAGGCGGCGACTTTCTCGGCGTGACGGACGGCGCCGATCGAGGGGACGACGACGAGCCCCGCCTCCTTCAGCCGCGCGATCAGCTCCGGCTTCGGCGCCAGGGCGAAGGAGGCGACCTTGACCCGCTCGCGGATCAGGAGGTCGATCGCGGCGCCGACCTCCGGGTTGTCGGCGCGCAGGTTGACGCCGAAGGGCTCGCCCGTCAGCTCCTTCACCCGCGCGACCTGGGACTCCAGTTCGGCCATGTCCATCGGCGCGCCGGCGAGGATGCCGAGCCCGCCCGCCGCCGAGGTCGCCGCGGTCAGGGTCGCGTCGGAGACGTAGCCCATGCCGGTCTGGACGACCGGGTGGCGGATGCCGAGCAGGTCGGTGAGCGGGGTCGAGATGCGCGGCTGCACCTCGGTCACACCCGCACCTCGCGGTCGCGCACGCCGCGCGGGTCGATCTCCTCGCGGATCAGGCGCAGCTCCTCGTCGGTCGGCAGGCGGGTCTCGGGGACGTCGGAGTCGGGGAGCTCGAAGCCGGTCGCCGCGACGACCTCCTCGCGCTCCACGCCCGGGTGCAGGGAGAGGATCCGCATCGTCCCCTCCGGCCCGCCCCAGTCGAAGACGCCGAGGCTGGTGACCAGGCGGTGCAGGTCGTGGAAGCGGCTCGCGCCCGGCCCGGCCGCGGCGGCGGCGTCGTTGCCGACGCCCGCGACCATGTCCACGCGCGGGACCAGGGCGCGGGTCGAGTGGCGCGGCAACCAGTAGCTCGTCGGATGGTTCACGGTGTTCCCCGGGGCGCCGCGGACGCCCAACAGCTGCACGTCGGGCTTGCGGAAGTCGCCGCCGATGTAGGAGATGTTGGCGTTGCCGTGACGATCGATCTGGCTCGGCATCATCATCACATGCCGGCGGCCGGTCCAGACCAGGTCGAAGATCGCGCGGTAGGGCATCCAGCCCTCGTAGGCGCTCGGGGCCTCGCCGAGCGGCCAGACGCCCGCCGCCAGACGGGCCTCGCCGTCGGTCAGGAGCAGCGCCGGTTCGAAGGTGGCGCGGGCGAGGCGGGCGCCGACCTGGGGCACCATGCCGATCGGGCTGGCGAGGATCTCACCGGCGCCGCGCCAGACCTCGGCGCAGGCGACGGCGCAGACCTCGGCCCGGGTCGCGTCGCCCACCGCGGTGGGAGAGGCCTCGCTCACCGCACCGCCTCGGCGCCGGCGGCAAGCTCGGCCACCGCGGCCTGGTAGCCGGCCTCGTCGACCTCGAGGAAGCGGCGGGAGAACGCGGCCCAGCTCTCGGGGTCGGCGGCCGCCTCGACGTAGGCGCGCTGGAAGGCCTCGTCGCGGCCATAGTCGGGCTCGCAGGCGGTGAAGTGGGCGCCTTTGGGGGCGGGGACGACGCCGGTGACGTAGGCGCGGCTGATCCGCACCGTCGTCGGGTGGACAAGGCCGAGCTCACTCGTCGGCACGATCTCCTCGGCCGAGACGTAGGCGCGCTCGGCGGCCATGCAGTAGAGGTCGTCGAAGTAGAGGTCGGGGCCGAGGTACTCGGCGTTGCCCTGGGCGTCGGCGCGGTTCTGGTGGACGACCGCCGCGTCGAGGTGGAGCGCCGGCATCGCCACCAGCTCGTCGCCGCCGTAGGGCGAGGTGACCGTGCGCAGGTCCGGGTTGATCTTCAGCACGTCGGAGCCGAGGCCCGCCCGCAGGGGCAGGAAGTCGACCCGGCTGGCGGCCGCGTAGAGGCCCCAGAAGAGCATGCCCTCGTCGTACTCGGCCGCCTCGATCGCGCCGGCCTGGCGGGCGGCGCGGAAGTGCGGGTCGAGCGGCACCGAGTCCAGCGAGACGAAGCCGTAGACCAGCTTCCTCACCTTGCCCGCGGCGCAGAGGAGGCCGACGTCGGGGCCGCCGTAGGTGACCACGGTGAGGTCGGTGAGATTGGAGCGGAGGATCGCGCGGACCAGCGACATCGGCTTGCGGCGCGAGCCCCAGCCACCGATCCCGAGCGTCATCCCGGAGCGGAGCTCCGCGACGACCTCGTCCTCGCTCATCCTCTTGTCTGGAAGTCCGTCCGGCATAGTGGCTGCGCCAGCTAACAAGCAAGCGCTTGGTTTGGACCTTATTTTCCCCGGGCCGCCGAGTCAAGCAGGGCGACCAGCTCCGCGCCGGTGACGCCGATCCCGGCGGCCGCGTAGCGCGCCCCCATCGCCGCGTAGTCGGCGGCGCCGCGGGCGATGTAGGCGGCGTCGGGGTTGTCGCTGGCGACGATCCGGGCGGGGACGCCCTGGGCCCGATGCCCGGTCGGGACCTCGAGTCCGGCGGCCAGGACCGCACCAGCGGCGGCGACGGCGCCACTGCGCAGAGCCGAGCCGGGCAGCATCTGGGCGGCGACCGCGACCATGCAGGCGTCCTCGACCGTCGCCGTCTCGATGAAGGCGAGGTGGGCGATCACGCAGTCGCTGCCGACCAGGGTCGGGGCCCACGGCGCCGCGTGCAGCACCGCGTTGTCCTGGATGCTGGTCCGGGCGCCGACCCGGATCGCGCCGAAGTCCCCGCGCAGCACCGCCCCGGGCCAGATCGTCGAGCCGGCGCCGATCTCGACGTCGCCGATGATCGTCGCGGCCGGATGGACCCAGGCGGTCGGGTCGATGCGGGGGACAAGGTCCCCGAGCGCTTCGATCGCCACTAGGCCGCCTCGGCCAGGCCGTAGGCGCGGCGAGCGTTGTCGATGAAAAAGGCGCGGCGCTCGTCGTCGGCGAGGCCGGCGACGGCGGCGCTCACCGAGTCGATCAAGGTGCCGTAGTCGCCGTACATCGCCTCGACCGGGAAGTTGCCGCCGTAGATGCAGCGGCCGGGGCCGAAGGCCTCGAGGCAGCCCTCGATCCAGGGGCGCAGGACGTCGGCGTCGAGCGAGTGGGTGGCCATGCCGAGGCCGGAGACCTTGCAGTCGACGTTGGGGAGCGCGGCGAGGCGGTCGATGCCCTCGCGCCAGGCGGCCAGGCCGGCGGCGTCGACGGCGGTCGGCCAGCCGGAGTGCTCGAGGACGACGTGGAGGTCGGGCCAGGTTTCCAGCAGGGAGGCGAAGCCGGGGGCGTTGTGCGGGTGGGCGACGAGGTCGAAGACGAGGTCGCGCTCGTCGAGCGCGGCGCAGAGGTCGGTGGCGGCGCCGTCCTCGGGTTCGAGGCCGGTGAGCACGCGGATGCCGCGGAAGCGCGGGCTCTGCGCCTGGGCGTCGAGGTCGACCTCCATCGCGGCGCGCGACTGGTCGGCTTCCAGGGCGCCGATCGTCGCCGCCGGGAGGCCGATCGCGTCGAGCACGCCTTCGACCCAGGGCAGCTCGTCGAGGTGGACGCGCGGCGCGCTCACGGCGCTGACGTGGACGAGCCCGAGCAGCTCCACCGCACTCGTCTCCTCGCGCAGCTGGTCGGCGAGGAAGTCGCGGGCCATGCGGGTGACGTCGCCGAGCCCGGCGAAGGCTTTCGCCGCCTCGGGGTCCTGCATCGCCGGGTACCAGGGCCGCGCCGAAGGCTGCCACAGGTGGACGTGGGCGTCGACCAGACGCAGCCGTTCGTCATTGCTCATCGCTCGCTCCCTTCCCTCGATCACCCAAGCAATTGCTTGCCTTAGTCTAGCAAGCGCTTGATAGGGTGAGCGCCGGGAACGACGGGAAACGAGGAGGTGAGCCTTGCCGAACGCCAGTGACGCGATCCCGACCTGGCTGGGCACCGAGGAGGCGATGTTCCGGGCCGAAGTGCGTCGGTTCGCCCGCACCGAGCTGCGGGCGCTGGTGGCCGCGATCGACCGCGACGGCGAGTTCCCGCGGGCGGCGATCGAGACGATGGACTCGCTCGGCCTCTTCTCCCTCGCGGTCCCCGAGGAGCACGGCGGTGCCGACGCCTCGCTCGGCCTCCAGTGCGTCGTCGCCGAGGAGCTGGCCTACGCGACCCCGGTCGCCTCCCTCGTCGTCAGCCCGAGCCTGGTGACGGCGCTGATCCTGCGCGCGGCGGGCGGCGACGTCGCCGCCGAGTACCTGAAACGGGTGGCGACGCCGATGACGCTCGCCGCGGTCGCCCTCTCGGAGCCCGAGTCCGGCTCCGACGCCGCCTCGATCACCGCCCGCGCCGCGCGCGACGGCGACGATTACGTCCTCAACGGCCGCAAGTCGTGGATCACCAACGGCGGCATCGCCGACCTCTTCTGCGTCTTCGCCCGCACCGGGACGGCGGCGGAGCGCGCCCACGGCATCAGCGCCTTCATGCTCGACGCCGACACGCCGGGCTTCTCGGTCGCGAAGCTCGAGGACAAGATGGGCCTGCGCGGCTCGACCACCGCGGAGTGCGTGCTCGAGGACGTCCGCGTCCCGGCGACCCAGCTGGTCGGGGTCGAGGGCGGCGGCTTCCGTTACGTGATGGAGGCCTTCGACAAGACCCGGCCGCTGATCGCCTGCGTCGCCCTCGGGATCGCCCAGTCCGCCCTCGACGTCGCCCTGCTCTACGCCCAGGAGCGGCGGCAGTTCGGCAAGGCGATCGGCGAGTTCCAGGGCCTGCAGTTCCTGCTCGCCGACATGGCGATCGCGCTCGAGTCGGGCCGGGCGCTGGCCTACGAGGCGGCCCACCTCGTCGACCTCGGCTCGCCCCACGCGACCGTGTACGCGTCGATGTCGAAGTCCTGGGGGACCGACGTCGCGATGAAGGTGACCACCGATGCGGTGCAGGTGCTGGGCGGCTTCGGCTACGTCAAGGACTTCCCGGTCGAGCGGATGATGCGCGACGCGAAGATCTTCCAGATCTTCGAGGGCACCAACCAGATCCAGCGCGGG
>FTDM01000074.1_pt1 | contig 15188 bp, 14 predicted proteins | sample 1639961 | NCBI WGS metagenome assembly FTDM01 (sample SAMEA3914869, study PRJEB12502) | metagenome | biome: forest; material: soil | place: USA | collected 2012-03-12 | depth 0.1 m | reverse complement strand
GGCGGCGTCAGACGCCGTGCCCGCGCCGCGCACCGCGACGCCGGGAGCGCGCTCCATCAGGAGCAGCGGCGCGCCGTCGGGACAGAGGCGGTCCGCGGCGCCGAGCACCGCCGGGACCGGCACCGCGGTCGCCGCCAGGGCGGCCATGATCCGGCCCTCGCGCAGCACGTCGTGCGCGGTCGCCTGGCGGGGGCCGAGCGGCGGTCGCCGCAGCACCCACTCGCCGCCCGCCGCGTCGGCGAGCAGGAAGGTCAGGTTGGAGCGCCCGCCAGCGAGCCGGTCGAGGCGGAACGGCGGTCGCGCGGCGGGCAACCGCTCGCGCAGCCAGGGCTCCAGCGAAGCGAGGTCGATCGGCGCGCGCTCGGCCGAAACGTAGCCGTCCGGCGTTGCCCCCACGGCCGCGTCACACGCTCGACACCCTCCCTCCGGACTGGACCGTCCACGCGTCCCAACTTACCAAGCAAGCGATTGTTTGACACGCCGCCGAACCGATGCTTGAGTGCGCAGATGGCCGCACTAAGACCCTTCCGCCTCGGCGTCGGGCCTTCCGGGCTGCTCGGCGACCTCGCCGGCGACTGGCGCCGCACCGTCACCGAGATCGAGGCGCTCGGCTACTCCTCGCTCTGCCTCGGCGACCACCTCTCGATGATGGGGCCGCTCCCGGCGCTCGCCGCCGCGGCGGCCTGGAGCGAGCGGCTGGCGCTCGGGCTGATGGTCGCCGGGAACGACTACCGCGCGCCGCTGCTGCTGGCCCAGGAGGCGATGAGCGTCCAGGGGATCTCCGGCGGCCGCCTGGAGCTCGGGCTCGGCGCGGGCTGGGACGCCGCCGACTATCGCCAGCTCGGCCTGCCCTTCGATCGACCCGGCGCGCGGATCGATCGACTTGCGGAGGCGGTGCGAATTATCAAAACTTACTGTGTGGGTGAGCCGTTCGACTTCGAGGGGAAGCACTACCGCCTGGAGGGCGTGGTGCCGGCCGTGCGTGGCCCGGCGCCGCGACTGATGATCGGCGGGGGCGGGCCGCGGGTGCTGGCGCTCGCCGCGCGCGAGGCCGACATCGTCGGCATCAACGTGCCGCTCGGCGGCGCCGACCTGCGCTCCTCGCTGGCCGAGGGCGCCACCGCGACGGAGCGGGTCGAGGCGGCGATCGAGACCGTCCGCACCGCGGCCGGGCCTCGCCTCGCCGAGATCGAGCTGCACGTCAACGTGCTCGCCTGCGAGGTCACCGCGACCGCCGCCGCGGGCGTCGCCCGCACCGCCACGGTGGCCGGGCGCCTCGGCGTCGAGCCGGCGGAGCTCGAGGACTCGCCCTTCGTCCTGATCGGCGTCGCCGAGGCGATCGTCGCCAAGCTGCACCGCCTGCGCGAGCGCCTCGGCGTCTCCTACTTCACCGTCCCGCGCGCCGCCGCCCCCGGCCTGGCGCCGCTGCTGCCGGAGCTCCTCGGCACCGAGGCCGGCGCCTGATGTGCACCTTCATCGACCCGGTCAAGATCGGCACCAGCGGCACCGCGGTCGCGGTCAAGGACCTGATCGACCTCGCCGGGCTGCCCACCACGGCGGGCTGTCGGGCGATCGAGCGGGCCGCCGCCCCGGCCGCCGAGGACGCGCCCTGCCTGGCGGGACTGCGCGCCGCGGTCGACGCGGGCGAGGCGCGCATCGTCGGCAAGGCCAACATGGACGAGCTCGCGGTCGGCGCCTCCGGCGTCAACGTCTGGTTCGGCACGCCGAGCAATCCGCGCGACCCGTCCCGCATCCCTGGCGGCTCCTCCAGCGGCTCGGCGGTCGCGGTCGCCGCGGGCGACGCGGAGGTCGGGATCGGCAGCGACACCGGCGGCTCGGTGCGCATCCCGTCGGCCTGCTGCGGCACGGTCGGGCTGAAGACGACGATCGGCCGCGTCCCCACCGCCGGGGTCATCCCCCTGTCCCAGAGCCTCGACACGATCGGGCCGATCGCCCGCGACGTCGCCGCGGTCGTCCGCGGCATGGAGCTGCTCGAGCCCGGCTTCGCCCCCGGCATGCCCGTCCGCACGATCGGCCGCGTGCGGGTGCCCGGCGTCGACCCGGCGATCGACGCCGCCGTCGACCGCGCCCTGGCCGCGGCCGAGTTCGAGGTGGTCGAGGTGGAGCTGCCGAGCTGGGACGACGCGATCGAGGCGGCGCTGCGGATCGGCCTCAGCGAGGCGGTGCGCAACCACGGCGCGATGATCGACCGCGAGCCGGAGCTGGTCGGCGAGCTGACCGCGGAACCGATCCTCTACGGGCGCACACTCAGCGCCCACGAGGCGGAGGCGCGCTACTTCCAGCGCACCTGGGAAGCCGAGCTTGCCGCGGCGTTCGACCGGGCCGAGCTGCTCGCCTGGCCGACCCTGTCGCAGTTCGCCCCGACACTCGAAGACCACCGCTCGATCGACAAGATCTGCCGCACGATGGAGTTGAACCTGGCGGGCGTCCCGGCACTCGCCCAGCCGGTGGCGACGCCCGGCCCGCTGCCCGCGAGCCTGCAGCTGGTCGGCCCGCTTGGCGGCGAGGAGACGCTGGTCGCGACCGGCGCCGTGGTCGAGGCGGCCGCCGGCTTCGAAGCCTGAGGCGCGTCGCGCCGCGCCTCGGGCCGCCGGGCAGGGAAAGCTGACGCCGCGCGGAGGTCCGGTGCGTTCTCTCCCACACGTCCGTCGTCCCCTCCGGAGCGGCACCGGCCCTAGTCCCGAGCCCGAGCATCGGATCGCCCTCTCAGTCCCCGCGCGCCGCCCGTTGTCGGCGCAGCTCCTCGCGGGCGACGCTGCGGACGTGGACCTCGTCGGGGCCGTCGGCGATCCGCAGGATCCGCGCCGAGGCCCACATCCGCGCCAGCAGCACGTCGTTGGTGACGCCGAGGCCGCCGTGGATCTGGATCGCCGTGTCGAGGACCGATTCGGCGACCCGGGGCGCCACCACCTTGATCGCGGCGATCTCGGTGCGAGCGCCTTGGGCGCCGACCCGGTCGATCATCCAGGCCGTCTTCATCACCAGCAGGCGCGCTTGGTCGATCGCCATCCGCGCCTCGGCGATCTGCGCGCGGACGACGCCCTGGTCGGAGAGCGGCCCGCCGAAGGCGACGCGGGCGTCGGCGCGCTCGCAGGTCATCTCAAGGGCCCGCTCCGCCATCCCGATCGAGCGCATCGCGTGGTGGATGCGGCCCGGCCCGAGACGGGCCTGGGCGATCGCGAAGCCCTCCCCCTCGCCGCCGAGCAGTTCGACCGCGGGCACGCGCACGTCCTCGAAGAGGATCTCGCAGTGGCCGTGCTGGTCCTCGAAGCCGAAGACGGGGAGGCTGCGGACGATCGTCACCCCGGGGGCGTCGCGCGGCACCAGCACCATCGACTGCTGCCGGTGGGGCGCGGCGTCGGGGTCGGTCTTCCCCATCACGACGAGGAGCGCGCAGCGCGGGTCGGCGGCGCCGGTCGTCCACCACTTGCGGCCGTTGACGATGTAGTCGTCGCCGTCGCGGACGATCGCGGTGGCGATGTTGCGGGCGTCGGAGGAGGCGACCTCGGGCTCGGTCATCGAGAAGCCGGAGCGGATGCGGCCGTCGAGCAGCGGCTCCAGCCAGCGCTCCTTCTGCGCCGCGGTGCCGAACATGTGCAGCAGCTCCATGTTGCCGGTGTCCGGGGCGGCGCAGTTCAGCGCCTCGGGGGCGATGTAGGGGGAGCGGCCGGTCAGCTCGGCAAGGTGGGCGTAGTCGAGGTTGTCGAGGCCGGAGAGGTCGGGCAGGAAGAGGTTCCAGAGGCCCAGCTCGCGCGCCTCGGCCTTCAGATCCTCGACGATCGGGGGCAGCGTGTGGTCGCCCGGGCCGGCGGCGGCGCGCTGCTCCGCGTAGACCGGCTCGGCCGGATAGACGCGGCGATCGAGGAAGTCCACCAGGCGGGCGGCGAGGTCGAGGCAGCGCGGCGAGAGCGTCAGGTCCACTCCGGTTAAACTACCAAGCGCTTGCTCAAATGCGATACTGCGGGCGCCGGAGACGGAGCCGCGGCCCGGAGGTGGACCGCAGAGCCGGAGACGGAGCCGCGGGGCCCTAGGTGGAGCGGCCCGAGGGAACGGACAAGAGGCCGGTCCGCGCGACCGGGGGACGGAGGAGACCGATGGAGACGCTTGCCGACCGCGTGGTGGTGGTGACCGGGGCCGGGCGCGGCCTGGGTCGCGAGCACGCCCTCCTGGCGGCCGCCGAGGGCGCCGCCGTGGTGGTCGACGACAACGGCTGCGAGCCCGACGGCACCGGCACCGACCCGGCGCTCGCCGCCGCGGTGGTCGCCGAGATCGAGGCGGCGGGCGGCCGCGCCGTCGCCAGCACCGAGGACGTGGCGACGGGCGCCGGCGCCGCGGCCCTGCTGGCGACCGCGCTCGAGGCCTTCGGCCGGGTCGACGGCCTGGTCAACAACGCGGGCGTCCTGCGCGACCGGATGTTCGTCAACCTCGACGAGGAGGACTGGGACGCGGTGATCCGCGGCCAGCTGCGCGCCACCTACTGCCCCGCCGCCGCCTTCGCCCGCCACTGGCGCGCCCGCTCGAAGGAGGGCGAGGAGGTCGCCGCCTCGATGGTCAACGTCCCCTCCACCTCGGGCCTGATCGGCCAGGTCGGGCAGACGAACTACGGCGCCGCCAAGGCGGCGATCGCCTCGCTGACCGTGATCCTCGCCGAGGAGATCGGCCGTTATGGCGTCCGCGTCAACGGCGTCGTCCCGGTCGCCCGCACGCGGATGACCGCCGACGTCCCCGCCTTCGCCGACCTCGTCGCCGCACCCGCCGACCCGGCGGAGTTCGACCTCTACCACCCCGGCAACGTCTCGCCGCTGGTCGCCTGGCTCCTGCGCGCCGACTGCGATGTCAGCGGCCAGGTCTTCTACGCCAAAGGTGGCGAGATCCGCCGCTTCCTCGGCTGGCACTACGGCGCCACGGCGACCAAGGACGGGCGCTGGGAGGTCGGGGAGCTGGACGCGGCGATGGCGCCGCTGGTGAGCGAATGAGAGGCTTGGGCAACGCGCCGGCGAGCGGCTTGCCGGGCCCCTCGATCGGCGGCCCGATGTCGGATATGCTGACCAAGCAATTGCTTGGTATCGGGACGGAGGAGGAAAGTTGAGCGACCAGCAGACCCTGCCCGCGGTGCTCGCCGAGGCGGTGGCGCGCCATGGCGAGCGCACCGCGGTGATCGACGGCGAGACCCGCCTGACCTACGCCGAGCTCGGCGAGCACGTCGACCGCGCCGCCCGCGGACTGATCGCCGCCGGGGTCGAGGCCGGCGACCGCGTCTGCGTCTGGTCGCCGAACACCTACCACTGGGTCGTCGCGGCGCTGGCGCTGCACTCCGCGGGCGCGATCCTCGTCACCCTCAACACCCGCTTCACCGGCCAAGAAGCCTTCGACATCCTCGAGCGCACCAGCACCCGCGTCCTCTTCCTTCCCGACCGCTTCCTCGACAACGACTATCTGGCGACGCTGCGCGACGCCCCGAGCGCTGCCGGCGAAGGCTCCCCGGTGCCCGGCCTGCCCGCGCTGGAGCTGGTCGTCCGGGTGCCGATCGAGGGCGGCGACGAGCCCGCCGAGCCCGGGGTCTGTACCTGGGAGCAGCTGCTCGCGCGCGCCCCCGAGGTCGATGCGGCGACCCTCGACGCCCGCCGCGAGGCGGTCGGGCGCGAGGACGTCTCCGACATCCTCTTCACCTCCGGCACCACCGGCCGGCCGAAGGGAGCGATGTCGGCGCAGCGCCAGACCCTCGCCGTCGCCGAGGCCTGGGCCGACTGCGCCGAGGTCTCCGACGACGACGTCTACATGATCATCGCGCCCTTCTTCCACACCTTCGGCTACAAGGCGGGCTGGGTCGTCTGCCTGCTGCGCGGCGCGACGATGATGCCGGTGATCACCTTCGACCTCGACGCCGTGGTCGACACGATCGAGCGCGACCGGGTCACCATCGTCCCCGGCCCGCCGACCATCTTCCAGACCCTGCTCGCCTACCCGGGCCGCGACGAGCGCGACCTCTCCTCCCTGCGCCTCGCGGTGACCGGCTCGGCGGTGGTGCCGGTGACGCTGGTCGAGCGGATGCAGGCCGAGCTCAGCTTCGAGATGGTGATCACCGCCTACGGCCTCTCCGAGGCGGTGGTGGTGACGATGTGCCGCGAGGGCGACGACCCGGCGACGATCGCCCACACCTCGGGCGCCCCGACCGCCGACTTCGAGGTGCGGATCGTCGGCGACGACGGCGCCGTCCTCCCCGCCGGCGAGTCCGGCGAGATCCAGCTGCGCGGCCCCAACCTGATGCTCGGCTACCTCGACGACCCGGAGGCGACCCGCAAGGCGATCGAGCCCGACGGCTGGTTCCACACCGGCGACATCGGCCACCTCGACGAGCGCGGCTACCTCACGATCACCGACCGCCTCAAGGACATGCTCACCGTCGGCGGCTTCAACGTCTATCCGGCGGAGGTCGAGAACGCGATCCTCGGCCTCGACGGCGTGGTCGAGGTCGCCGTCGTCGGCGCCCCCGACGAGCGCCTCGGCGAAGTCGGTCGCGCCTACATCGTCGGCAAGCCCGGCCACTCCCTGGAGCCGGAAGCGGTGCTCGCCGCCTGCCGCGAGCGCCTCGCCAACTTCAAGGTCCCCCGCCGCGTCGAGATCGTCGACGACCTCCCCCACAACGCCGCCGGCAAGGTCCTGAAGACGGAGCTGCGCGAGCGCGCCGCGGCGAGCTGACGCCACGTGCGCCGCGCCGCGGCAGGCTGACGCCGCTCGCGCCGCGCCGGGAAGCCGACGCGGCCTGAGGGGGCGTGGGCCAGCCTCGCAAGGACGCAGGTCGCGAGCCGAGGGGAGCGCACACCAGTGCGTGACCCGAAGTGAGCGACCGAGGACACCGCGAGGCGCCCCCACGCCCCCTCAGGCCAGGCGTTCGACGATCATCGCCATACCCTGGCCCCCGCCGACGCACATCGTCTCCAGGCCGATCGTCGCGTCGCGGTGGCGGAGGCCGTTCAGGAGGGTGGTGAGGATGCGGGCGCCGGTCATGCCGAAGGGGTGGCCGAGGGCGATCGCGCCGCCGTTCACGTTCAGCTTGTCGAGCGGGATGTCGAGGCGGCGGGCGCTGGGGATGACCTGGGCGGCGAAGGCCTCGTTGATCTCGACCAGGTCGACGTCGTCGATCGTCATGCCGGCGCGGGCGAGGGCGGCTTCCGAGGCACCCACCGGGCCGAGCCCCATGATCTCGGGGTCGAGGGCGGAGACGCCGGTGGCGACGATGCGGGCGAGCGGCTCGATGCCGCGCTCGGCGGCGAAGCTGGCGCTGGTGACGACGACCGCGGCTCCACCGTCGTTCAGCGGGCAGGCGTTGCCCGCGGTGACCCGGCCGTCCTCGCGGAAGACCGGCTTCAGGCCGGCGAGCTTCTCCGCCGTCGTCCCCGGGCGCGGCCCGTCGTCGCGGTCGACCACGGTGCCGTCGGGGAGGGTGACCGGGGTGATCTCGGCGTCGAAGAAGCCTTCCTCCTGGCGCGCCACCGCGAGCTGCTGGGAACGGGCGGCAAACGCGTCCATCTCCTCGCGCGTGATCCCCTCCAGGTCGGCGACGTTCTCCGCCGTCCAGCCCATCGCGATGTAGACGTCGGGCAGACCCTCGGCGGGCGTCCACGGCGCGGCGCCGGGCTCGGCCCGCTCCGCGGTGCGCGCCATCGCCGCGGCAAAGCGCGGGTTCTTGGTGTCGGGGACACGGTCGGCGTTGCCCTTGTCGAAGTGGCTGCAGGACTCGGCGCCGGCGGCGATGAAGCAGTCGCCCTCCCCCGCGCGGATCGCGTGGGTCGCCATCCGCACCGTCTGCAGCGAGGAGGAGCAATAACGGTTGACGGTGACCCCGGGGACCTCGACCAGGCCCGCCATCACGGCGACCACGCGACCCATGTTGAAGCCCTGCTCGGCGGCCGGCTGGCCGCAGCCCATCATCAGGTCCTCGACGTCATCGGGACGCACGTCGGGCACCTGGGCGAGCGCCGCCTCGACCGCGATCGCGGCGAGGTCGTCCCCGCGCATCGGCACCAACGACCCCTTGCCGGCCCGCCCGATCGGCGTGCGGGCGACAGCGACGACTACGGCTTCCTCGGACAAGACTCTCTCCTTCGGTCGTTGGTCGGTGGCGTCGGCGCTCAGCCGAACCGGATCAGGCCGCCGCTCAACACCACGGCCTCGGGGGTCGCCACGGAAAAGGGGACGCTGCCGTCGACGAGGGGCTCCCAGGCGCGCAGCTCGAGCGGGTCGCCGGGGATGACGGCGGCGGCGAAGCGGGCCTCGAGCCCGGCGAGCTCGTCGGGGCGGCGGCCGAAGAGGGCGGGGAGCGTGCGGGCGGCGTAGCCGAGCGTGCACAGCCCGTGCAGGATCGGCCGGGGTTGGCCGATCGCGCGCGCCGCCTCGGGGTCGACGTGGATCAGGTGACGGTCGCCGAGCAGGCGGTAGAGGACGGCGCTCTCGCGGCTGGTCTGGAGGCGCGCGCCGCGGGTCGGGGCGGACTCGGGGTCGCGGCGGGCGCTCGGACCACGATCGCCGCCCCAGCTGCCCTGGCCGGGGGCGAAGATCGAGTAGACGGCGCGGAAGAACTCGCAGGCGACCTCGATGTCGAAGAGCGCGGCGGAAGTCTTGTCCCAGACGTCGACGACGCGGCCGACCAGCTCCAGCTCGCCGCTCGGCGGCAACGGTCCCAGGACCTCCAGCCGCTGCCCGCCGTGCAACGCGTTGGTCGAGGAGAAGAAGCCGCGGGCACCGAGCTCGTCGCACGCCCAGAGGCCGATCCCGAGGCCGAAGGTGGGGAGCACGCGGAGGTCGCGCTCGAAGACCAGGTCGAGGTCCTCGGCGGCGGCGCCGACGGCGAGCGCGTAGAGGATCGCGTCGCGGTCCGCGTAGGCGACGCGGCGGGTTCCCAGCTCGAGACCGGCGGCCTCGAGGGCGGGTTTGAGGGTGTCGAGAGTGTCCGTCACTTGACCAAGCGCTCGCTTGGTTTATATCCTACGCCCCGACCGAGGTCAACACGCGGCGGGACCGCGACGAGGAGAGGAAGCCTGATTCGCGGAGCGGCCGCGGAGAGGCAGAAGATGGCGACCGACAGGCGGCTCGACCGCGCGAAAGGCACGATGGAAGCGACCCGTTCTGAAATCTTGGCCGAGGGCCTGACCTTCCCCGAGGGGGTGCGCTGGCACGACGGCGCGCTCTGGTTCTCCGACATGCACGCGCACACCGTGCTGCGGCTGGAGCCGGGCGGCGCGGCCGAGGTCATCGCCACGGTGCCCGAATGCCCGTCCGGCCTCGGCTTCCTCCCCGACGGCACGCCGCTCGTCGTCTCCATGCACGACCGGCGCCTGCTGCGGCTCGACCCGGACGGGCCGCGCGAGCACGCCGACCTCTCGGCGCTGGCGCCCTGGCACACCAACGACATGCAGGTCGACCGCCACGGCCGCGCCTACGTCGGCAACTTCGGTGACGACTCCGCCCCGCCCGACCCCCCAAGGCCGACCTGTCTCCTCCTGGTCGAGCCGGATGGCGAGGCACGGGTCGTCGCCGAAGACCTTTGGTTCCCGAACGGGATCGTGCTGAGCGCCGACGGCGGCACCCTGATCGTCGCCGAGACCCGCTCGGTGCCGGGCAAGCTGACCGCTTTCACGGTCGCCGCCGACGGCTCGCTGAGCGACCGCCGCGTCCTCGCCTCCTTCGACGGCGGCTTCCCCGACGGGATCGCGATCGACGCCGAGGACGGCATCTGGATCGCCTTCCCGTTCGCCGACGAGCTGGTCCGGGTCACCTCCGACGGCGAGGTCGACCGGCGCCTCCCCTTCCCCAGTCCCTACGCGGTGGCGCTCGGCGGCCCGGACGGTCGCGACCTCTTCGTCGCCACGGCGCCGAGCTGGGTCCCCGAGGAGGCGAAGAAGCTGCGCGCCGGCTCCGTCCACCGCCTCACCGTCCAGGCGCCGGTCCCCGCCCGATGAGCAACCGCGCCGCGCTGCCGCCGCGCCTCCACCTCGGCCTCGACAACTACGGCTCCTACCTCGGCGGCGACTGGGCCCGCCTGCTCGACCTCGCCGTCGCCGCCGACGAGGCGGGCGTCGACACCCTCGTCCTGGTCGACCACGTGGTGCTCGGCGGCGACCTCTCCGGCTACCCCTACGGCCCCTTCGCGACCGAGCCCGACGCGCCCTGGCTGGAGCCGCTGACCTGCCTCGCCGCGATCGCCGGCCGCACCGCGCGGGTGCGGCTGATGACCGGCATCCTGATCGCGCCGCTGCGCCCCGCGGCGCTGCTGGCGAAGACGGCGGCGACGCTCGACGTCCTCTCCGAGGGCCGCCTCGACCTCGGCGTCGGCACCGGCTGGCTCGCCAAGGAGTACGAGGCCGCAGGCGTCGACTTCAAACAGCGCGGGCGGCTCCTCGACGACGCGCTCGATGCCTGCGCGGCGCTCTGGCAGGGCGGCCCGACCGACTTCGACTCCCCCCGCCTGCGCTTCGCCGACGTCTACTGCGACCCCCGCCCGCGCCAGCCCGACGGCATCCCCTTCTGGATCGGCGGTGAGCTCCACGACCGCAACCTCGCCCGCCTGGTCCGCCGCTGCAACGGCTGGATCCCCAGCCCGACCGCGCGCCGCCCCGAAATCGCCGCGGGGATCGAACGGCTCGACGCGGCGCTGGAGGCAGCCGACCGCGAACCGGCCGAGGTCCGCGTGCGGATCGGCGCCCCCGCCGCGGGCGACGACGCCGGCGTGCCCCAACTCGACGCCGAGCGCCTGGCGGAGTTCCGCGAGCTGGGCGCCAGCGACTTCTACGCCCCGCTGTCCCACCTCTGCCCGGACCCCGACGCGGCTCCCGATTTCATCGCCGGCCTGGCGCAGGCGTTCCGTCTCGCGACCGGCTGACCGCCTGGCGCCGGCCGGCGCCTCGGACGGCCGGCTGGCGTGCGGGTCCCGCGGTCCCCCTCCGGTGCGTTCGTACTTTTGCGTCCTATGCGAGCAAAAGTACGAACGCACCGGAGGTGGCGCTACAGGATCGGGGGAAGGTGCGCGGAAGCGTCACTTCCTGGCCCTTCCGTGACCCTTCCTCCTGGTTCGTGAGTCTTTGGTGACGCCACATCCGTCGCTCGAGGCTCGTCCAGGAATTATGTCCGCGCCGTCCTTCCTCCCCGTGCCGGGAGCCGGTCAGGGAAGCCGGACGGGGCGCTTCTCGGTCCAGAGGACGCGGAGCTCGCGGGCGGCGAAGCGCCACGTGCCGTGCTCGTCGCGGGCGAAGCGGTCGAGATAACGGCCGTGGAGGATCAGGTCGCTGCTCTCGCGGCCCTCGCCGCGGGTGATGTGGTGGGCGACGCAGACGGACTCGCCGCGCGCCTCCTCGGCGTCGGCTTCGCCGCCCTCCCACTCGACGACCAGTCCCGACACCTCGTGCAGGGTCGCCTCGAACTGGCCCAGCATCTCGATCACCGCGGCCAGGCCCGCGTGCCCGCGGTGCACTTCCGGCTCCGCTGCGCCGCGCGTCACCGTCAGCGTCGCATCGGGGAGAAAGAGTGCCTGGAGCGCCTCGAGGTCGCGACGATCGACCGCGGCCGCGTAGGCGGCCACGAGGTCCGCGGGCCCCCGGGTCGCGCCGGGCCCGTCGCCCGAGGCCGAAGCGTCTAGTGCGCCTAGTGCGCCGATTTGATCGTGCCCCCGTCGGCCCGCTGCGCGGCGCCGGTCACCACCGAGGCCCGCTCGGAGCAGAGGAACGTCACCACCGAGGCCACTTCGTCGGGGTCGGCGAAGCGCCCGTTCAAGGTGTCGGCGAGGAAGCCGCCCGGCTCGAACATCTCGGCTTTGACCTCCTCGACCGGCCGGCCCTCGACGTTGGCCGCGTCGAGGAACCCGGCCGAACCCTCCGTCCAGGTCGGCCCGGAGATCGCCGAGTTGACGGTGACGCCGGTGCCCTTGGTCATCACGGCCAGGCCGCGGGCCAGGGCGATGACCGCCGCCTTGCCGACCGAGTACGGCATCAGGTCCGGGTTGATCTGGACCCCGTAGTCGGAGGAGACGAAGACGATGCGGCCCCAGTCGCGCTCCAGCATGTCGGGGAGGAAGATCTGGGCCAGCCGGGCGCCGGCCAGCACGTTGGTCTGGAGGCTCTCGCGCCAGTCGTCGTCACCGAGGTCGAAGTAGGACTGGACCCGGTAGGACGCGGCGTTGTTGACCAGCACGTCCGGCCGGCCCACGACCGCGACCCGCTCGGCGATCGCCTCCGGCCCCGCCGGGTCCGACAGGTCGCCGGCCACGCCGTACACCTCGCCGCGGCCTTCCAGCCGCCCGACGGCCTCCGCGACGGTGGCCTCGCTGCTGCCGTGGACGAACACCGCCGCCCCCTCGTCGAGGAGGCTGCCGGCGACGGCGTGCCCGATCCCCTTGGTGGCCCCGGTGACCACCGCCAAGCGCCCCTTCAGCCCGAGGTCCATCAGCGTTACTTCGCGGTCGAGCCGGCGTCGACGGGAAGGGCGATGCCGGTCACGTAGCGGGCGTCGTCGGAGACCAGCCAGCTGATCGCCGCGCTGACGTCGGACGGTTCGATGAGGCTGACGTCGAGCATGTTCAGATCGGCCAGCGGCGGCTCGGCGTCGGCCAGCGACGGGGACGCGAGGTCCGGTCGGAAGAGGGCGTAGAGCGCGTCGTTGGTGATCATCGTCGTCTTGACCGCCGTCGGGCAGATCGCGTTGACCCTGATGTTGTGCGGGGCGAGCTCGTGGGCGAGGGTGCGGACCAGCCCGATCACGCCGTGCTTGGCCGAGGTGTAGTGGACGTTCCCGGCGGTGGCTTTGAGGCCGATCGAGGAGCTGGTGATGGTGATCGCGCCACCGTTCCCGCCCTCGATCATGGTCGGCACGACGGCCTTGGCGGTCTTCCACTGGCCGGTCAGGTTGACGTCGATCATCGTCTGCCAGGTCTCCTCGTCGAGCGACCAGGAGTCGGTCGAGGACGACCAGATGCCGGCGTTGGACACGAGGATGTCGATCCCCCCGAAGGTCTCCTTGGCGAGGTCCACGGCGGCGCCCAGCTGCTCCAGGCTGCGGACGTCGGCGGTGGTGGTGGCGCAGCGGCGCCCGGCCGCCTCGACCAGGGACTTCGTCTCCGCCAGCTCGTCGGCCGTGCCCAACGGGTAGGGCACCGTCGCGGTGTCGGCGCAGAGGTCCACGGCCACGATGTCGGCCCCGTCGTCGGCCAGCCGGACGGCGTGGGAGCGACCCTGCCCTCGAGCCGCGCCGGTGATGAACGCTACTTTGCCCTCTAGCTTGGACACGTGGTCCCTCCTGTCTCTCTCTGTCGTCGGTCTGTCGCCGGGGTTCAGCCGGCGTTGAAGTGGATGGCCTTCGTCTGGCAGAACTCGCGCACGCCGGCGACGCCGTACTCGCGGCCGATGCCGGAGCGCTTGTAGCCCCCGAACGGAGCCCACGAGTTCATCGCGCCGCTCCCCCCGTTCAGGGCCACCTGCCCGGTCCGCAGTGCGAGCGCCATCTCGAAGGCGGTCCCGGAGTCCTTCGAGAAGACCGCCCCCGAGAGGCCGAACTCGGAATCGTTGGCGATCGCGACGGCCTCCGCGTCGGAGTCGAACCCGGTCACCACCGCGACCGGGCCGAAGATCTCCTCCTGCGCCACCTTCGAGGAGTTGTCGACCGCGGTGAGGATGGTCGGCTCGTAGAAGAACCCGCGCGCCAGGTCGGCGGGCCGGCGGCCGCCGGTGACCACCTCGCCGCCGCCGTCGCGGGCCTCGTCCACGTAGCGCTCCACCCGTTCGCGCTGGGACTCGCGGATGAGCGGGCCCATCGTCGTCGCGGCGGCCGCCGGGTCCCCGATCTGCAGCGCCCGCGAGCCCTTCGCCATCAGATCCAGGAACCGGTCGCGGACCGCGTTGTGCACCAGATGACGGGTGCAAAGGCTGCAGCCCTGGCCCGCCTGCAGGGTGTACTGGCCGACGGCGAACGCCGCGGCCGCCTCGACGTCGGCGTCCTCGCGCACGATCAGGGCCGACTTGCCGCCGAGCTCGAGCACGACCTTCTTCAGCGTGTCGGCTCCCTGATGGGCGACGGCGACTCCGACCGTGTCGGAGCCGGTGAAGGTGATGAGGTCGACGCGGGGGTCGGAGGTGAGCGCCTGGCCGACGTCGGTGCCGCCGGTGACCACGTTGAGGACGCCCGCCGGGACCCCGGCCGCCTCGGCCGCCTCGGCGAGCACGACCGCCTCCAGCGGCGTGAACGGTGAGGGCTTCAACACCACCGTGTTGCCCATCGCCATCGCCGGCGCGATCTTCGCCACGTTGATCAGCAGCGGGAAGTTGAACGGGCTGATCGCCACGACCACGCCGTAGGGCTCGTACACCTGCACCTGGCTCCCCAGCAGCCGGCCGCCGCCGACCCGGTCGGTCAGGTCGTAGGGAAGCGGCTCCACGTTCGGCCAGGCGGCGGCCTCGGCGAAGAAGCGGAAGTGGGCGAGGGTCGTGTCGACGTGCAGGCCGGCGGCCAGCCCGCGCGGCGCCCCGGTCTCGGTCATCACCAGCTCGATCAGCTCGTCCCGCCGACCGGTCAGGACGTCCAGCATCCGCAGCAGCGTCGCCGAGCGCTCGGCGCCGGACATCCGCGGCCACGGACCCTCCTCGAAGGCCCTCCGGGCGGCCGCCAGCGCGGCCTCGCACTCGGCCATCTCGCCGACCGGCAAGGAGGCGATGACCTCCTCGGTGGCCGGGTTCACCACGTCCTCGGTCGTCCTTCCCGGCGGCGACACCCAATCGCCGTCGATGTACAAAGCCCCCTCGCGGTCGAGTCCGGCCAGTGCCATCACGATCCTCCGGTCTGTGCTTGCTGCAGTGGTTCCCGTCTGGTCATCGCAGCGCGGCGCGACAGCTCCGGGACACACACTCCCGGAGCTGTCGCGAACGCACTACTTGCCCCAGAGCTTCTTGAACTGTTCTTCGTAGTTTTCGACGTTGGGGAATTCTTCGCTCGACGTCGGCAACGATTCCTTGGTGATGGTCCAGTAGGGCAGGGTGGAGTCGTCGAGGTCTTCCTTGTAGGAGACGCCGGCGAACATCCGTGCCAGCAGGTCCATCCCCCGCCAGTAGACCTCGTTGAAGCTCGACCCGACGGTCGCCTGGAGGAATTCGTCGTTCGCCAGGTACGGCGCGATCGAGGTGCTGATG
>FTDM01000053.1_pt1 | contig 16006 bp, 16 predicted proteins | sample 1639961 | NCBI WGS metagenome assembly FTDM01 (sample SAMEA3914869, study PRJEB12502) | metagenome | biome: forest; material: soil | place: USA | collected 2012-03-12 | depth 0.1 m | reverse complement strand
CGCCTGGATCGACGCCGAGGCCTACCAGCTGTTCACGCTCGAGCAGGTGACGACGATCAGCGAGGGCGGCTCGCCGGGGGCGCGCTCGAGCCTCAACAAGATCTTCTGGTCGGAGCTCGACGTGCGGTTGCAGGAGACGGCGCTCGACCTGCTCGGGCCGGCCGCCGAGCTCGACGGCCCCTGGAGCCGCGGCTTCCTCTTCGCCCTCGCCGGCCCGATCTACGCCGGCACCAACGAGATCCAGCGCAACATCGTCGCCGAGCGGCTGCTCGGCCTGCCGAGGAAATGAGGCCCGCATGCGTTTCGCCCTGACCGAGGACCAGGCGGCACTGCGCGACGCGGTCCGCGATCTGCTCACCCGCGAGTGCCCGCCCGCCGTGGTGCGGGAGGCGTGGGACGACGGCGCGGCGGGACCGCGGGTCGCCGCGGTCTGGTCGAAGCTGGCCGAGATGGGCGTCGTCGGCGCCGCCGTGCCGGAGGAGGCGGGCGGGCTCGGCCTCGGCGCCTGTGACGTGGTGCCGCTGCTGGAGGAGGCCGGGCGGGTGGCGCTGCCGCTGCCGATCGTCGAGACGGCGTTCGTCGCCGGGCCGCTGCTCGCGGCGGCCGGGGACGACGACGCGGTCGAGCGGATCGTCGGCGGCGAGCTGCTGGTGGCCTGCGCGCTGGACGGCGCCGTCGAGGTGCCGTGGGCGGGCGACGCGTCCCTGATCCTGGTCGGCGAGCGCCCGGGCGGTCCGGTGGCGCGACTGAGAGCCGAGATCCAATCTGCTCAATCGATCGACGGGGCCCGCCGGCTCGGCATCCTCGCCGACGGCATCGCCGCCGACCCGCTCGACGCCCCCGACGAGGCCTGCGTCGCCGCCTGGCAGCGCGGCGCGCTCGGGACGGCGGCCCAGTTGGTCGGTCTCTCGCGGGCTCTGCTGGCGATGACCGTCACCTACGCCGAGGAGCGGCGCCAGTTCGGCGTCCCGATCGGCACCTTCCAGGCGGTCAAGCACCAGCTGGCGAACGCGCTGCTCGGAGTGGAGTTCGCGGCGCCCGCGGTCCTGCGCGCCGCCTGGTCGCTGGACACCGGTGCCGACACCGCCGACCGCGACGTGGCGATGGCGAAGGCGCTCGCCTCCGACGCGGCGGAGCAGGTCGCGGCGACGGCGCTGCAGGCCCACGGCGCTATCGCCTACACGACCGAGTACGACCTCCACCTCTTCGCCAAGCGGGTCTGGGCGAGCGCCCGCACCTGGGGCGACGCGGAATGGCAACGCGCCCGGGTCGCCGCGGCGCTGGGACTGTGAGACGACAACGCGCAGCTGTTCCTTTTGCGCCTCATAGGCGCAAAAGGAACGGCCAGACGGAAGGGAGCGGGAGATGAGCGAGGAGCAGGTCGACGAGCAGGTGGTGCTCAGCGAGAAGCGGGGCGCGGTGCAGGTGGTGACGATGAACCGGCCGCAGTACCGCAACGCGCAGAACTCGGCGATGACTTACGCGCTCGACGACGCCTTCGCGGCGGCGGCGGCCGACGACGAGGTGAAGGTGATCGTCCTCGCCGCGACGGGGGACCACTTCTCCGCCGGCCATGACATCGGCAGCCCGGGGCGGGACGTCGACGCCTTCTTCCCCCGCCGCGCGAGCCTCTGGTGGGACCATCCCGACAAGACCGGCGCCGAGCAGCGGATGGCGCGCGAGGCGGAGGTCTACCTCGGCATGTGCCGGCGCTGGCGGGCGCTGCCGAAGCCGATGATCGCCTCCGTCCAGGGAGCCTGCGTGGCGGGCGCGCTGATGCTGGCCTGGTCCTGCGATCTGATCGTCGCCGCCGAGGACGCCTTCTTCGCCGACCCGGTCGTGCGGATGGGCATCCCGGGGGTCGAGTACTTCGCCCATCCCTGGGTGATGGGCCCCCGCTTCGCCAAGGAATTCCTCTTCCTCGGCGAGAAAGTCGGCGCCGAGCGAGCGCTGCAGCTGGGGATGGTGAACCGCGTCGTCGCCCGCGGCGAGCTGGAGACGGAGACGCTCGACGTCGCCGAGCGGATCGCGAAGATGCCCCGCATGGGGCTCGCCCTGACCAAGATGGCGGTCAACCAGTGCGAGGACCTGATGGGCCTCCAGCAGGGCATGGACTCGGTCTTCGGCCTCCACCACGCCGCCCACTCCCACAACGCCGAGATCAGCGAGGACCACCTCGCGGGCCACGACGCCCGCAGCATGCGCGACTCCCAGCGCTGAACCCGGCTCCTAGAACAGCCGTTCGCTGGCGATCGCCGCGCCGTCGGAGAGCGCCCTGAGCTTTGCCCAGACGACGTCGTCGGCGACCATCTTGAAACCGGCGTAGCTGCCGAACCCGCAGTCGGTCGAGGCGATCAGCCGCTGCGGGCCGACCGCCTCCGCCAGCCGCGTCAGTCGGTCGGCGACCAGCTCCGGGTGCTCCACGTAGTTGGTCGTGACGTCGATCACGCCGCCGAGCAGGATCTTGTCGTCGGGGAGCGGGTTGTCCCGGAAGACCTTCCATTCGTGCTCGTGGCGCGGGTTGGCGGTGGGGATGCTGAGCGCGCCCACCTCGGCCTTGTAGATGAGCCGGATCACCTCGGAGAGCTCGACGTCGTTGACGTGGGGTCCGTCCCAGTTGCCCCAGCAGACGTGCAGCCGCACCCGGTCCTTGGGCAGGTCGGCGATCGCCAGGTTGATCGCCTCGACGTGCGTTTCGACCCGCACCAGGAACTCGCTCAGCGGCCGCCCCCGGAAGAGGCCTTGGCGCTCCATCGCCAGATCCGGCGCGTCGAGCTGCAGCACGTGGCCCTGGGAGACGATGTACTCGTACTCCCGCTTCAGGTTCTGCGCCAGGTCGAGGACGTAGTCGCGGTCGGTCGCGTAGGCGGGGTTGTCATCGGCGCGCAACATGGTCGTCGAGACGATGCCGGGGGTCGCCGCGGTGACGAAGGTCTCGGTGAGCTGCGCGTCCGGCCCGGTGTGCTCCAGGGCCTGGGAGAAAAGCCCGAGCTCCTCCTTGACCGCGGTGAGGTCCGGGTCGTACTCGACCCGATCGACGGCGGCGGGCATCTCGTACAGCGTCGCCGCGTCGATCAGCCCCTCCTCGTTCCCGGCGTAGCTGGAGCCGAGCTTCAGCTCCGCGTAGCCGGGGAAGTCATGGAAGTCGGAGAGGATGTCGCGGCGGGTGGCGCCGCCGAAGCCGGCGGTCATCCGGTCCTTCACGTAGAGCTGGAACCCGAGCCGCGGCAGCTCGCCGTCGGAGCCGATGTCGACGCCGGAGCCGACCTGGTTGCGGATCATGCCTTCGGTGTCGGCGAGCACCCGCTCGCGAAACTCCTCGCGGTCGGCCAGCCGGCCCTCATTCGCCGCGACCAGCATCTCGAGCAGTCCGTCGCTCCGCGGCAGGCTCCCCACGTGAGTGACCAGCAGATGGTCCTGGCTCTGCTTCACGCGACACCCGTCAGGCGGAAGACGTCGAAGACCGCGTCGGGGCAGACCATCCGGCAGGCCGTGCAGCCGGTGCAGCCCTCGTGGAGGATCGGGTAGCGATAACCGGTCGCGTTGACCTCCTTCGACATCTCGAGCACGCGGGGCGGGCAGGCGGCGATGCAGAGCTCACACCCCTTGCAACGCTCGACGTCGATGACCAGCGTGCCGGCGCTCATGCGTCCCCCCGGCGGTCGAGCGCGGCGAGCAGCAGCTCAAGGTCCGGGTCGATGGCGCCCTCGTCGTCGGCGTCGATCACGCCGCGCTCGCGCAGCGTCGCCACCGCCCGCTCGCCGAGCCGGCGGATGTGGGCGATCGTCGCCGCCGAGGCGCGCTCCGGGTCGCCCGCGGCGATCGCCGCGCGGGTCTCCTCGACCGCGGCGCGTTCCTCGTCGAGGCGGCCCTCGATCGCGAGGCGCGAGGCGACCGGGACGAGGCCGCCGAAGGTACGGACCAGCGCCCGCAGGTGCGGCCCGCCGGCGGCGACGTTGATCAGGCGGCGGAAGTCGCGCGCGGCGACCTCGAACTCGACCGCGCCGCTCGCCGCCCGCGCCCGGGCGGCGGCGTCGTCAAGCTCCGCCAGGACCTCGGGCGCCCCCTGGCGCGCGACCCGGGCCGTGGTCAGCGCGTTCAGCAGCGCGTAGAGCTCGAAGGCCTCGCGCACCGTGCCCGCGTCGAAGGCGCCGATGAAGGCGCCGCGGTGGTAGGGCATGTCGACGATCCCGTCGCGGCGCAGCGCCAGCAGCGCCTCGCGCACCGGCGCGCGGCTGACCCCGAGGTGCTCGCCGATCGCGTCGAGGTCGATCCGGTCCCCCGCCCGCAGCTCGCCCGCGAAGATCATCTCCACGATCCGTTCCGCGACCAGGTCGCTGGTGTTGACGCGGACCAGGGTCACGCCGGGACCTCCGCGGGCGACGCCGCGGCGTCCCCGGCCGGAGCGCCCGGGCGCGGGTGCAGCTCGCCGAGCGGGTAGACGCTCTCCATCGCCTCGCCCATGTAATCGGGGCCCTGCGGCGCGGTGACGAACCAGCCGGTCGGGCACATGGTGAGGATCTCGACCAGGCCGAGGCCCTCGCCGGCGAGCTGGCTCTCGAAGGCGGTGCGGATCATCCGCTTGGTGCGGGCGACTCCCTTCGCCGTGCCGACCCCGCCGCGCGCGACGTAGCCGACCCCGTCGAGGCCGGCGACGATGTCGGCGATCGGGATCGGGTGGCCGTGCTGGTCGGCGTCGCGGCCGTCGAGGCTGGTCTTCGTCCGCTGCCCGAGCACCGTGGTCGCCGTCTGCTGGCCGCCGGTGTCGCCGAAGACGCCGTTGTTCAGCAGGATGCAGGTGATGTTCTCGCCGCGGGCGGCGGCGTGGATGATCTCCGCCAGCCCCTCGTTGACCATGTCGCCGTCGCCCTGCAGGGTGAAGATCGCGGTGTCGGGACGGACGCGCTTCAGGCCCGTCGCGCAGGCCGGGGCGCGGCCGTGCAGACACTGGAGGACGTCGATGTCCATGATCCGCACGAAGCTGCCATAGCAGCCGTGGCCGACCACGCCGATCGTCTGCTGGACGAGGTCGAGCTCCTGCAGCGTCTCCAGCAGCAGGCGCAGCGCGACCGGCTCGCCGCAGCCGGGGCAGAGCGAGTGCTCGCCGAGGATCAGGTCCGGGCGCGCCTCGGCGACCTTGCGGGCGTCGGCCGGCGCCGGCGGGCGATCGGTGTCGATCACTGACATCTACTCCTCCTCCTTCAGCGCGGCGAGGACCCGCCGGCGGATCTCCGGGGCGTCGAGCAACGGCCCGTAGCTCAGCCCCGACTCGTGGATGCTGACCCCGCCGATCCCGCGGACCGCGCCGCGGTCGGCGGCCCAGCGGGTGACGTCGTCGATCATCTGGCCGGCGTTCAGCTCGAAGACGAGGACCCGGCGCGCGCCCTCGCTCGCCGCCGCCAGCGCCTCGCCGGGGAAGGGCCAGAGCGTGATCGGGCGGAAGTGGCCGATCGAGTGGCCTTCGGCGCGCAGTTCCTCGACCACGTACTCGGTGAACTTGGCGGCCGAGCCGAAGGCGACGACGAGGGTCTCGGCGCCGTCGGTGTCGCGCGCCTCCCAGCGCTGCTCGGCGGCGCCGATCTCCTCGAACTTCGCGGCGGTCGCGCGCCAGTGCGCGTCGGGGCCGGGACCCGGCTCGGTCGCCTTGCCCATCGCCCAGGTCCACACCTGGCGCGAGTGGCCGGTGCCGCCCCGGGTGCCGTCGAGGACCCAGTCCTTCGGTGGCAGCGGCGGCAGGTCGAGCGGCGCGATCTCCACGCCGACCCGGGTCTGGGCGATCAGCGGGTCGCCGTAGAGGATCGTCGGCACGCGGTAACGGTCGCCGAGGTGGAAGAGGAGTTGGGTGTGCTCGACCGCCTCGGCGACGTCCTTCGGGGCGAGCGTCAGCGTGCGGTAGTCGCCCCAGCCGCCGCCGCGCGTGCACTGGAAGTAGTCCTGCTGGTTGCGGGCCATGTTGAAGACGACGAAGGGCGTCTCGTTCAGCGCCGCCTCGGCGATCGCCTCCTGCATCAGCGCGATCCCCTGCCCGCAGGAGCCGGTCGCCGCGCGGGCGCCGGCCGCGGCCGCGCCGAGGGTCATGTTGACCCCCTCGATCTCGCTCTCGACGTTGATGCAGGTGCCGCCGCTCTCCGGCATCAGCTTCGCCATGCTCTCCAGCAGCGGCGTGAACGGCGACATCGGGTAGCCGGCGAAGAAGCGGCACTCGGCGGTGAGCGCGGCGCGGGCGATCGCCTCGGCGCCTTCGAGCAACTCACGGCGCGGCGCGGCGGCGGACGGAGCGGTCACGGCGCTCACGCCGCAGCCCCCTGTGCTTCCGAGCTTTCAGGGTCTATATACCCTCTAAGCTCGGAAGCACGTGCGGTGGGGTCGGCGACCGCGGCGGCGCCGGCGGCGAGGGCGCGGGCGTTCGACTCGGCGTGCTGGCGGCGGTAGGGCGGGAGGAGCGACGTCATCGCGGCGACCATGTGCTCGTGGTCGACGACGCCGGTGACGGCGGCGAAGGCGCCGAGGATGATCAGGCCCGCCGCCTGCGGGGCACCGAGGTCCCGCGCCATGTCGGTGACCGGGAGGGCGACGACGCGGTGGGCGCTGCCGACAGCGTCCGGGTCGACGATCGAGGAGTTGAGGACGACGAGGCCGTCGGGCCGCACCCGCTCGGGGACCGGGCCGGTGAACTTGTCGTGCATGACGATCGCGGCGCCCGCCGCGGGCAGGATCGGCAGCGCCCGCAGCGGCGCGTCGCCGACCACCACGGTCGACTGCGACGGCCCGCCCCGCATCTCGCCGCCGTAATCGGCCGCGAGCATCGCGTGCAGACCAGCGTCGGTCGCCGCCTGGGCAAGCGTCTTGCCGACCAGCTGAATCCCCTGGCCGCCGATTCCCACGATCAGCACCTCGTGTTCCACCTCGATGAACCCCCATCGCACCGCGAGGCGCCCGCCCCCCGGCCTGCCGAACGATGCGTCTGTCCGGCAGGATGTATTTTGTATTTAAAGTTCAAACTACAGGATTCGGGGACGGATGGGACTGCTGATCGGAGACATCGCGCGGGAGGTCGCCGCCGAGCGGCCGCGAGCGCTCGCGGGCACGCTGGGCGAGGAGGCGATCGCCTTCGGCGAGCTTGACCTCGCCGCCGACCGCCTCGCCGCCGGCCTGCGCGGCACCGGGATCGGCCGCGGCGACGTCGTCGTCTGGTGGTCGGGACCCTCGCTCGACAGCCTCGTCGTGATCACCGCCTGCGCCCGGGTCGGTGCCGTCTTCGCCCCGCTCTCGCCGCTGCTCGGCGAGGAAGAGGTGCGCGCGGTGGTCGAGTACATGCGGCCGGCGCTGGTGATCGCGGCGCCGGAGACGCTCGAGCGCGCGGTCGCCATCGGGGCGCCGCTCGCGGTCCTCCGGCCCCCCGCCCCGACCGGCGCCGTCGACCTGGCGGCGCTCTCCTGGGCTGCCGAGGGCATCGCCCCGGGGCCCACCGACCTCGACGACACCGACCCCCACATCCTCTACCTGACCAGCGGCAGCACCGGCCGGCCGAAGGGCGTGCTGGTCAGCCACCGGGCCAGTTGGCTGCGCTCGCGGCGCGGGGGCGGCAGCTACGGCGAGGACCTCGACGGTGTCCTCTGCAGCTTCCCGCTCTACCACTACGGCGGCTGGCACTACGTGCTCGAGGCGTGGCTGAACGGCACCGCCGTCCACCTCGTCCACAAGGCCGACGGGCCGCACCTCCGCGCGGCGCTGGAGCGCCGGCGGCCGAACGCGATCTACTGCATCCCGGCGGTCTGGGAGCGCCTGCTCGCCGAGCCCGGCGACCTCGCCGGGATCCGTTACGCCGACACCGGCACCTCGGCGGTCGGCGACGACCTCTTCGAGCGAATCGCCGCCCGCCTGCCGGAGGCGCGGACGACGGTGCTCTACGGCGCCTCCGAGGCGGGCCGGATGACGGCGTTGCGGGCAGAGGACCTGGAGGCGCGCCCGGACAGCGTCGGCCGCCCGGTCGAGCCGGGCCGGGTGCGGATCGCCGCCGACGGCGAGATCCTCTTCGCCGGGCCGACGCTGATGAACGGCTACCTCGACCTACCGGAGGAGAGCGCCGCGGCGCTCGCCGACGGCTGGTACCACACCGGCGATCTGGGGACCCAGGACGAGGAGGGCTACGTCCGCATCACCGGACGCAAGCGCGAGGTGATCCGCTCCGGCGGCGAGACCATCTCCCCCGCCGAGGTCGAAACCGCGATCGGCCCGCTGCCCGGCGTCGCCGAGCTCGTCGTGGTCGGGCTGCCCGACCCGCGCTGGGGCGAAGTCGTCTGCGCCGCCGTGGTCCTCGGTGCCGGCGGCGCTCCGCCGACGGTCGAGGACCTACGCGCGCGCCTCACGAGCCTCGCCCCGCACAAGCATCCTCGCCGCGTCGCCGTCGTCGATTCCATCCCCCGCACCACCGCGACCGGCCAGGTGATGCGCACCCCCCTTCGCAACACCCTCCTCACCACCTCCCGAGGTTGATGGGCCGAAAACTCAAGCATGGCTTGAGTTTTCGGCCCATCAACACCGTGTGACGGCGATCGCCTCTACCTCGAGGAGGAGGCGGGGGTCGAGCAGGCCGGCGACGATCACGCAGGTCGAGGCGGGCGCGGTGGCGGCGAAGCGGCGGGCCTTCGCCTCCGCGTAGGCGGCGTAGCCGTCGGCGTGGCAGAGATAGCAGGTGAGCTTCACCACGTCCTCGTTGCGAGCGCCGGCGGCGGCGAGCGCCGCCTCGAGGTTCGCCAGCGCCTGCTCGGCCTGGGCGGCCCAGTCGCCCTCGCCGACCACCTCCCCGGACGCGTCGAGCGCGACCTGGCCGGAGAGGACGACGAGGTCGCCGTCGCGGACCGCCTGCGACATCCCGGCGAAGGCGAGGCCGGGCAGGTCGAAGCGCCCACGCTCCGGCCGCTCGCCACGATCCGCGCTCCCCTCAGGCGGCATGGAAGGCGTTCCAGCCGCCGGCCACGTCGAGACAGACGCCGGTGATGAACTTGGCCTCCTCGGAGGCGAGGAAGAGCGCCGCGTCGGCGACGTCGCTCGGCTCCAGCCACGGCACGCCCATCGGGTTCAGCGTCCCGAAGGCGTCGGCGACGTCCTCCGGCGCCGGGTTCTCGAGGTCGGGACGGAACAGCGCGTAGGTAGCCGGGTTGTGGCACATCGCCGTGGCCACCGACATCGGCGCCAGGGCGTTCACCGTGATCCCCGCCGGCGCCAGCTCGATCGCCACCGACTTGACGAAGCCGATCACGCCCCACTTGGCGCTCGCGTAGTTGGCGTTGTTGGGACCGCCCTCGCGGCCGACCTCCGAGGAGGTGCAGACGATCCGGCCCTTCCCCCGCTCCAACATATGGGGGACGACCGCGCGGACCGCGTGGGCGACGCCGCCGAGGTTGATCGCGATCATCTCGTGCCAGGTTTCGTCGCTCATCTCGGCGAAGGGCCCGTAGGCGCCGATGCCGGCGTTGGCGACGAGCACGTCGATCGCGCCGAAGGCCTCGATCCCCGCCCGGATCATCTCCCGCATCTGCTCCGGCTCACGCACGTCGGCGGTCATCGAGATCGCCCGCTGTCCCGTCGCTTCGACCAGGGCCACCGTCTCGGCCAGCCCCTCCGCCGTCCCCATCGGCGACGCGCAGGCGATCTGCTCGCAGAGGTCGGAGACGACCACGTCGGCCCCTTCGCGGGCGAAGCGGACCGCGTGCTCGCGCCCCTGTCCCTGGGCGGCGCCGGTGATCGCCACCACCTTTCCCTCGAACCTTCCCATCGTTCCCACCTCCATCAGACCGAGTTGAGGGCGCTGAGCCCCATCGAGACGTCGAGCACCGAGCCGGTCATCTCCTCGCCCGGCTGGCCGAGCAGGTAGAGCACCGCGTCGACGACCCGCTCGACCGGCACGAACGCCCGCGAGCGCGGGTGCCGGACGCGCAGCGCGTGGGCCGCTTCCTCGGCGTCGGCGACCTCCGCCCCGGCGGCCTGCGCCCAGGACTCGGGGACGCCCCACATCGTCGTGTCGAGCGGCGTCGTGGTGACGACGTTGACGGCGATCCCGGCGTCGGCGGTCTCCACCGCGACCGACTTGGCGAGCCCGATCTGACCCCAGGCGGCGGCCGCCCCGTGGGAGAGCCGCGGCGCCCCGCGGCGCCCTTCGTCGCCGCAGAGGACGACGACGCGGCCGCCGGCGCCGGCGATCATCGTCGGCACCACCTCGCGCAGCACGTGGTAGGTGCCGTTGAGGTTGACGTCGACGGTCTCCGCCCACTGCGCGTCGTCGAGCGCGGCGACCGAGGCGACGGTGCGGATGCCGGCGGCGTGGACGAGCAGGCCGATCGGCCCCAGCTCGGCGCCCACCCGCGCCACCGCCTCACGGACCGCGTCGTGATCACGGACGTCGGCACGGACGGTCAGGGATCGGCGTCCCCGCTCCCACACCGCGGCCGCGCTCGCCTCGAGGTCCGCCTCGGAGGCGAGCGGGTAGCTCGGCGTCGTCAGGTCGCCCCCGTCCGGCAGATCGAGCAGGGCGACGTCGGCACCGCGCGCGGCGAGCGCGGCGACGCAGGCCGCCCCAACGCCGCGGGCGCCGCCGGTGACCAGCGCCACCGCGCCGTCGAATCCGACCCTGCCGGCGCCGCCCGTCGCCGGCGCCGCCGCGTCGTCGAACTCGTCCGCGGCGCTCATGGCATCCTCGCGCTCGCGCCCATGCAGACGTCGAGGGTCGTCCCGGTCACCATCCGCGCGCCCTCGGAGACCAGGTAGAGGACGCCGGCGGAGATCTCCTCGACCGGCGTCCACGGCTCGGGGACCGGGTTCATCGCCGTGTAGCGCGGTTCGACGTCGGCTTTGGTCGGGTGCTCCAGGTCCGGCGCGAAGAGCCCGTAGAGGGCGTCGTTGTGGACCATGTCGGTGTCCACGGTCGCCGGGCAGATCGCGTTCACGGTGATCCCCTTGGCGGCCACTTCCAGCGCCAGCGTCTTCACCAGCCCGATCACGCCCCACTTGGCGGCGACGTAGTGGGCGAGGTTCGGGTTGCCCATCCGCCCGCCCATCGAGGAGGTGGCGACGATGCGGCCGTAGCCGCGCTCGACCATGTGCGGCACCACCGCCCGCATCGTCTTGAAGACCCCGGTCAGGTCGGTGCCGACCATCTCCTCCCACATCTGGTCGGTGATCTCCCAGAAGGTGCCGAACCCGCAGACGCCCGCGTTGGCGAGCAGGATGTCGATCCGGCCGAGCTCCTCCAGCGCCCGGGCGACCGCCGCCTCGATCTGCTCGGTCGAGCGCACGTCGGCCTGGACCGCGACGCAGCGACGACCGAGCGCCTCGATCTGGCGCCGCGTCTCCTCGAGGTCCTCCATCCCGGCCAGCGGATACGGCACGGTCTCCAGCTGCGCGGCGATGTCGCAGACCGCGATGTCCGCTCCTTCGCGCGCCAGCGCCAGTGCGTGCGAGCGGCCCTGGCCGCGGGCGCCGCCGGTGATGAAGGCGACCTGTCCGTCAAGACTTCCCATCTCTCCTCCTTGCATTCGTCGGAACGTCCTCAGCGCCGTCGGCCGCGGACTTTGGTCAGGACGACGGCGATGATCAGGGCGGCGCCCTGGAAGGTGGGGATGACCCAGGAGGGGATCCCCTGCAGTTGCAGGCCGTTGATCCCGATCGCGATGATCGCCAGCCCGACCAGCAGGCCGAGCACGTTGAAGCGCCCCGGCTTGATCATGGTCGAGCCGAGGAAGGCCGCCGCGTAGGCCGGCAGCAGGTACTGGCCGCCGACTTCCGGCTGTCCCGCGCCGATCCGCATCGCGTAGAGGAGCCCGGCCGCGGCGGCGCAGACCCCCGAGGTCATGAAGGCGAGGTAGAGGATGCGGTCGGTCGAGACCCCGGCCAGGCGGGCGGCATCGCGGTTCGCCCCGGTCGCGTAGATCTTGCGGCCGAGCGGCGTCATCACGAAGACGTAGCCGAGCAGCGCCGCGAGCACGACGACGTAGATGATCGGCGCCGGGATGCCGAGCGGTTCGCCGCGCCCGAGGTCGGTGAAGCCGGTGGGGATGTGTTCGGAGATCACCTTGCCGTTGGCGATCAGCTGCGAGATCCCGATGAAGACCGAGCCGGAGCCGAGGGTGACGATGAACGGCTCGATCCGTAGGCGCACCACCAGGAGGGCGTTGAAAAGCCCGGCGAGGATGCCGATCGCGAGCGTCAGCAGGATCACCACCGGGACCGGCATGTCGCCGCCGGTCGCCTGGAACATCAGGGTCGAGAAGATGACCGAGAGGGTCAGGATGCCGCCGATCGAGATGTCGAAGACCCCGGCCGCCAGCGGCACCAGGAGGCCGAGCGCGACCATCGCCGTGATCGTCTGGTTGTTGACGACCGCGATCAGGTTGTTGTAGGTCGGGAAGATGCTCGGCTGCAGGATCGTGAAGACGACGAACATCACCACCAGGAATCCGGGGCCGGCGAAGCGCTCGAGCAGCGACGCCTGATGGCGGCGGGCGACCGGGCTCTTGATCGGCTCGCCTTTCGAGACGGCGCCGGGGTCAGCGGTCTGCGACATGAATCGGTCCTCCTTCGGCCAGGTAGCACTCCTCGACGATCGCTTCGCGGGTGGCCTCCGCGCCGACCAGCTCGGCGGCGATGCGGCCGGCCCGGAAGGCGAGCACCCGTTGACAGACCCCGGCGAGATCTTCGAGGTCCGACGAGCAGAGCAGGACGCCGACGCCGTGCTCGCGGGCGGCGTCGACGATGAAGCGCAGGATGTCGGCGGAGCCGCCGACGTCGACCCCCTGGGTGGGCTCCTCCAGCACCAGCAGGCGCGGCCGGGTGCGCAGGAGGCGGGCGACGTAGACCTTCTGCTGGTTGCCGCCGCTCAGCAGCTCGATCGGGCGCTCCGGCTCCGGCGGGAGGATGCCGAAGCGGTCGAGGAGCTCGCGGGCCTCGGCGCGCTCGGCGCGGTGGTCGAAGTGGGCGGCGCTCCAGAACGGGCCGAGGTCGGAGATCGTGAGGTTCTCCCGCACGGTCAGCCCGGCGATCCGCTTGCGATGGTTGCCGGCCGGGACCACGGCGACGCCGAGGCGGGCCAGCGCGGTCGGTCCGAGGTCGCCCACGGCGGCGCCGTCGACCGTGATCTGGCCCGCGGTCACCCGCGAGGCACCGAGCAGGGTGCGGGGGACGTCGTGGACGCCGGAGCCGGAGAGGCCGGCGACGCCGACCACTTCGCCGGCCCGCACGGCGAGGTCGGCGCCGCGGAGCTCGTCCTCGGTCCAGACCTCCTCGAAGCGCAGGAGCTCCTCGCCCTCGTCGCCCTTGGCGAGGGCGCCGGAGCGCACCGGGGCGACGATGTCGGAGCCGGCGATCAGCCGCGCCAGCGCCCGCTGGTCGATCGCCGCTACGGCCGAGGAGTGGACGACGAGGCCCTCGCGCAGCACCGTCACCCGGTCGGCGAGGTCGAAGACCTCTTCCAGCCGGTGGGAGACGTAGAGGACGCCGACGCCGCCGGCGACCAGGCGCCGGACGAGGGCGAAGAGGCGGCCGACCTCGCGATCGGGCAACGCCGCGGTCGGCTCGTCCAGCACCAGCACCCGCACCTGGTCTTCGTCCTGGAGGGCGCGGGCGATCGCGACCTCGGTCCGCTCGACCGCGCCGAGGCGGCCGACGTCGTCCTCGGGGTCGAGGTGCTCGAGCCCGAGCGCGGCGAGCCGGCGGCGGGCGTCGGCGCGCTCGGAGCGCCAGCGGATCCGCCAGCCGGGCGCGGTGCGGTAGAGGCCGGAGCCGAGCTTCAGGTTGTCGAGGACGGAGAGGCCGTCGGCGAGCCCGAGGTCCTGGTGGATGAAGCGGATGCCGGCGGCGTGGACCCCCTCGGGGTCGCCGAAGCGGACCTCGCGGCCGTCGACCAGGGCGGGACCGGAGCCGGCGTCGGGTTCGTGGAAGCCGGAGAGGACCTTGATCAGGGTCGACTTGCCGGAGCCGTTGTGGCCGACCAGCGCGTGGACCTCACCGGCGCCGACCTCCAGATCGACCCCGGACAGCGCTCGCTGCCCGGGGAAGGTCTTGGAGATCGAGTGGAGCTCGAGCAGGCTCACGGCCTGGGACCTGTCGTGGGACCGACGATCTAGCTCGCGCCCCACAGCTTCTTGAACTGTTCTTCGTAGCCTTCGGCGCCCTCGAAGCTGCCTTCGGGGGGCACGTTGGAGGTGTCCAGCACCTGCTGGGTCGGGTTCTCGATGTTGCCGGGGACCGGGCTTCCGGCGAGATCGCGGCTGATCAGGTCGACCACGCACCAGCCGTTTTCATAGATCCCGGAGAGCACGTCGAGCTTCACGATTTCTTCGTTGCGCAGGAGTTCGAGCTCCGGTTCTTCGCCGTCGAAGGTGCCGATCGAGATTTCTTCCGCTTTGCCCGCTTCGCGGACCGAGGCCGCGGCCAGTGAGCCGGCCGCTCCCGGGGCGGCGACGATCCAGTCGAGTTCCGGGTTGCCCTGGATCGTGGCCTGGATCGCCGGGCCGAGGTCGGTCTGCATCGTCGCCGCCGAAAAGCTTTCGGTGTCGAGGGTGCAGCCGCTGCATTCGGAGAGGACTTTTTCGAGGCCCTTCGCACGCTGCTGATTGCACTGGTAGACGGTGTCGGCGAAGACGGCGACGTTTGCTTCGCCGTTCGTCTGGGCGATGATCTGGTTGCCCAGGAGTTCGGCTTCGTGTTCGCAGACGTAACCGACCTCGCCCGCGTTCCCTTCCTTCGGTTCCGGTTCCTCGGCGGTGAACTGACCGAAGACGGGGATGTTCGCTTCGTGGGCCTTCTTGTAGGCCTCCGGCGCGTCCGACTGCGGGCGGGCGTTGTTCACGATCGCCTCGGGCGAGGCCTGGACGGCCTGGCTCATGCAGTTCTGGAACGCGGCGACTTCGAACTTGGCGTCACAGACTTTGGTGGTGTAGCCGGCCGCGTCGGCGGCGGCTTCGAACCCTTTCACCTGGGCGACGCAGCCGGGGATCGACTGGTCGCAGCCGATGAAGTAGAGGAGCGCGCCTTTTTCCGGCGTGACCGGGCCGAATTCGTTGGCTTCGATCGTGGTCGGCGTCTTGCTCGATTCGGCCGCCGATTTCTTCGCCGCGGTGAGGACCGCGTCGCCGGAGGAGGCTTCTTCTTCGTTGCCGGTGGACGTTTCGCCGGCAGACGTTTCGGTGGTGGAGCTGGAGCTGGAGCTGCCACCGCCGCCACAGGCGGCGAGCAGCCCGGCAAGGACAAGGACCGCGCACAACAGGAACAGCTTGCTCTTCATTTCATCTCTCCCTTGAGTGGGTGAAGGGGCGGGGCTTGGTTAGTTGCCCGCCGGGGCCTTGGCGGCGGAGCGGATCGCGGCGCCGAGGGCTTCGATGCCGCGGACCAGCTCCGCTTCCGGGGCGTGGCTGTAGGCCAGCCGCAGGAAGCGCCGCGAATCTCCCTCGGCCATGAACCGCTCGCCGGGACGACACATGACGCCGTTTTCGGCGGCCAGCGGACCGACCTGGTCCCAGTCGACCGCCTCATCGAGTTCGAGCCAGAGGTAGAAGCCGCCCTGGGGAACGTCGAAGCGGACGAAGTCGCCGCAGTGCTCGCGCACGGCCGCGATCGCGGTGTCGCGGCGGCGGCGGTAGACCTCGTTGACCATCGCGATGTGCGGGTCGAGCTTCCCCTCCGCCATGAAGGCGGTCATCATCCGCGCCAGCCACTGGCTGACCCCGAGGTCCTGGCGGACCCCGGCGAGCCCCTCGATCATCTTCTCCTCACCGCAGACCCAGCCGATCCGCAGCGCCGGCGCGACGATCTTGCTGAAGCCGTGCGACTGGAGGACGAGGCCGGAGCGGTCGAGGCTCAGCAGCGTCGGCAGCGACTCGCCTTCGTAGCGGAGGTCGCCGTAGATGTTGTCCTCGAGCACGACGATTTCGTGCTCCTCGGCCAGCTCGAGGAGGCGTTCGCGGCGGGAGAGCGGCGTCTCGACGCAGGTCGGCAGCTGGAAGGTCGGGAT
>FTDM01000038.1_pt1 | contig 16420 bp, 16 predicted proteins | sample 1639961 | NCBI WGS metagenome assembly FTDM01 (sample SAMEA3914869, study PRJEB12502) | metagenome | biome: forest; material: soil | place: USA | collected 2012-03-12 | depth 0.1 m | reverse complement strand
TCCCTCACGTCCCGGGCGTCTCATGGCGGCCACAGCCTGCCAGGGCCGCCATGAGACGCCCGGGACGTGACTCGTCAGGCCGCCCCCGCCTGAAGCACGGCCGTCCCTCCCCCAGAATCCCCCTAAGCCGTCACGCCTGCGCCGCGTCGGCATCCGGTTCGCCGAGGAGCCCGTGCTCGTGGGGCTCGTGGCGACCGCCGTCCGCGGCGGCGGGCGGAACCGGCACCAGCATGTCGTCGGGGTCGTCGTCGCGGACGTCCATCCGCGTCCGCGCCAGTCGCCAGACCGCCAGGAGGACGAGCGCGGCGAGGATCAGGCTGGCGCCGCCGGTGCCGATGCCGAGTCCGCCGCGGCTCGGTTCGACCGCCATCCAGTCGGCGAAGGACGCGCCGAGGGGGCGGGTCAGCACGTAGGCGATCCAGAAGGCGAGCACCTCGTTCATGCCGAGGTAGTGATAGCCGATAGCGGGGATGGCGATCAGGCCGATGAAGAGGAGGCCGGAGGCGAAGTAGCCGAGGTGGAGCGTCGTCGCGGTCATGTCGCCGGTGGCGGTGCCGAGCGCGAAGGTGGCGAGCACGGTCGCCCAGTAGAAGGCCTCGCGGCGTTTGGTGTGGATCGAGTGGATGGAGAGGGTGCCCTCGCTGCGGTGCCAGGCGTAGAAGACGGCGGCGAGGATGACCGCGTAGAGCATCGTCACGTCGAGGTAGGCCACGCCGAGGCCGACGTGGAGGGCGTCGGCGGCGGAGGTGCCGAAGACCGCGACCATGACGACCACGGCCCAGTAGGTCCAGGCGTCGTAGCGGTCGGCGCGGAACTGGCGGCGCAGGGCCCAGACCAGCCCGATCAGCATCAGCGGCACGGCAACGGCCGGGCCGAGCACACCGTTCAGGCAGTCGGAGGTGGTCTCCCCCATCGCCGTCGTCGCCACCTTGGTGATCCAGAAGAAGGCGATGATCTCGGGGACCTTGGTGAGGAGGCGATGGGAGGCCGAGGAAGCGGTGCGGGGGCGGTGGGAGGAAGGCGGCGTGATCGGCATGGCGGCGCAAGGTAGGGGCACGCGCTAAACCGCAGATGAGACCCGGCAGGGCCGGTCGTTCTCATCCCCGTTTAAGCCGGAGTCGCGACGGTTGCGGCATGCCCTACGCCTCCGTCACCGATTTCGTCCTCAATCCCATCGTCAACGTCGCGACCGAATTCATCAGCTCGGCCGGCCTGCCCGCCGTGTTCCTGCTGATGGCGCTCGAGTCCGCCTGCATCCCGATCCCGAGCGAGGCGATCATGCTGTTCGCCGGCTTCGCCGCCTCGAAAGGCGAACTCACCCTGGTCGGGATCGTCGCCGCGGGCGTGCTCGGCAACCTGGTGGGGTCCCTGATCGGCTACGCGATCGGGTACTTCGGGCGCGTCGACCTGCTGGAGCGCAACCGCCTCTTCCACGTCAGCCCCGCCCGCCTCGCCCAGACCGAGGGCTGGTTCGAGCGCTACGGCTCCGCCACCGTCTTCTTCTCCCGCATGCTGCCGCTGGTCCGCACCTTCGTCTCGGTCCCGGCCGGCGTCGCCCGCATGCCGCTCGCCCGCTTCAGCCTGCTCACCGTCCTCGGCTCGATCCCCTGGGTCCTCGCGCTCGCCCTGCTCGGCGAAGGGGTCGGGCAGAACTGGGAAGACTGGCGCCATCACCTCTCCTATCTCGACTACGTGATCGCCGCCGCGATCCTGGTTGGTATCGGCTGGTGGCTGGTGCGCCGGCGCTCGGGCGGGGACGACGCCCAGCCGGCGTAGGGGTCGCCAGTCGCATTCGGGCCCTCAGAGGGCCCCAAGGCGACGCGCGGCGTCGGGGCCGATCCGCTCAGACGGCGAGGCCGCCGTCGACCGCGACGGTGGTGCCGGTCACGGCTGCCGCCTCGGGGCCGAGGAGGAAGGCGATCATCGCGGCGACCTCGGCCGGGTCGATCAGGCGCTCGATCGGCTGCTGGGAGGCGAAGGCCTCGGGGTCGGCGAGGTCGTAGAGGCGGGCGCTCTCGGCGAGGATCGGCGTGTCGGTGGAGCCGGGGGCGATCGCGTTGGCGGTGACGCCGGTGCCGCGGAGGTCGACCGCGAGGGCGCGGATGAAGCCGGCGACGCCCGCCTTGGCGGCGCAGTAGGCGGCGAGGCCGGGCAGGCCGCGGAAGGTGGCGGCGGAGGCGGTGGCGAGGAAGCGGCCGGCGCGCGGCTCGGGGCGGCGCAGGAGGGCCGGAACGCCGGCGCGGGCCGCGACCATCACGCCGCGCAGGCAGGTGTCGAGGACCGCGTCCTCCTGGTCCTGGGGAAGGTCCCAGGCGGGAAGGCCGCCGGCGATGACCCCGGCATTGGCGACGATCGCCGCGAGGTCGCCCCACTCCTCGGCGCGCTCCACCGCCGCGCTCATCGCCTCGAGGTCGGTGGCGTCGGCGGGCAGGGCGCGGACGCGCTCCTCGCCGGCTGCCTCGTTCGCCGCGGCGGCCACGGCGGCAAGCTCGGCGGCGCTCCCCATCGCGTAGGGCAGGCGGGGATCATCGGCGGCGAGGTCGACCGCGAGCACGCGCCATCCCTCCGCCCCGAGCCGCGCCACGGTCGCCGCGCCGATCCCCCGCGCCGCGCCGGTGACGATCGCGACCCGGCTCACGAGCGCGCCCCTAGCGCCGGGGCGGACGCGGCCGGCCAGGTCGCGAGGGCGGCGATGAGATCCTCGACCGCGGCGTCGAGCAGAGCGCGACCCTCCGCCGCCGAGGCCCCGGCCGGGTCCCCGAGCACACCATTCGGCGCCACCGCCCGCACGCCCTCGGCCCGCAGACGGTCGATGAGCCCGCCAAGCGGCGCCGCATTCCCCGCCTCCGCGAGCTCCCCCCGCACCGCGGTCGTCCTAAGCGGCCCTATGGGTGGGTTAGGTCGACCGCGAGCGGAGGGGGGTTGGTCAGGTCGACCGCGCTCGGGGGGCTCGGCGAGGGCGAGCATCAGGGAGGTCTCGGTGCGGCCCGCGTGGGCGTCGCCGCCGAAGCGGGGGCTCCAGGCGCGCACGTCGCGGCCCTCGTCGCGCAGGCGGGCGACCGCGGCGGCGAGCGGAGCGGCGTTGCCGCCGTGGGCGTTGACGAAGACGACGCGGTCGAAGGTCTCGGTAGCCGAGCGGCCGAGCTCGACCAGGACCAGCTCCGTCGCCTCGGCGCCGATCGAGAGCGTGCCGGGGAAATCCTGGTGCTCGCCGCTCGACCCGTAGGGCAGGACCGGGGCGACGAGCGTCCCCGGCGTGCGCGCCGCGGCGCCTTCGGCCAAGGCGGCCGCGATCGTCGCGTCGGTGCCGAGCGGCAGGTGGGGACCGTGCTGCTCGGTCGCGCCGAGCGGGACCAGCAGCGTCGTCGCCGGGCCAGTCGTGCCGAGCGGCGTCCTGGGGGTCGTCTCCGGGCAGGAGGTAGTCGCCTCGACCTCCGGCCAGGTGGCGTCGGCGAGCCGGTCGGAGGTCGGCGTCGCGGTCGTCCTTTGGCCCGGCTCGCGGACGTTAGGTCGACCGCGCTCCGTGGGCCGGGCGAAAGGTCGACCGCGGTCGGGTCTCGCTCCGCTCATCGCCGCGTGAACCCCGGCGGCATCAGGACGTCCTCGGGGACCAGGTCGCCGATCGACTCGCGGCCGAGGCCGTTCAGCGTCTCCTCGATCCCGGCGCGGAAGATCTCCAGGACGTTGGCGACGCCGGCCTCGCCGTTCGCCGCCAGCCCCCAGAGGTAGGCGCGGCCGATCATCGCCGCGCGGGCGCCGAGGGCGAGCGCCTTGACCACGTCGGAGCCGCGGCGGAAGCCGCCGTCGATCAGCACCTCGACCTCCTCGCCGACCGCGGCGACCACGCCGGGCAGGTTGCGGATCGTCGCCGGCGTCCCGTCGAGGTTGTTGCCGCCGTGGTTGGAGACCGAGATCGCGGTGGCGCCGATCTCGACCGCGCGGCGGGCGTCGTCGGGATGGGTGACGCCCTTCAACATGAACGGACCCCCCCACGCCTCCCGCAGCCAGGCGAGGTCCTCCCAGGACGGCGGCGGGGTCATCATCCACTCGCCGTAGGCGCCGAAGAAGGTCAGCGCGCCGGCACCCTCGACCTCGAGGTTCGGCGCCGTCAGGTCGGGCAGCGCGCCCGCCCGCAGGTAGGTGGCCAGCCAGCGCGGCCGCGCCATCGCCTGCGGCGCCAGCGCCGCCATCGCCTTCAGGTCGAGCTTCTCCGGGATCGCCGGACTGCCCCAGTCGCGGCGGTGGGCGAAGGACCAATCGACGGTGGCGATCAGGCCCGCGGCGCCCGCCGCGCGCGCCCGCTCCAGCACACCTTCGATCCGCTCGCGCGACCCCAGCCAGTAGACCTGGAAGAACGTCTTCGGGTTCGCGGCGACCACCTGCTCGAGCGGCTTCGAGGCGAAGGAGCTGAGCCCGAGCGCGGTCCCGGCGCCGGCCGCGGCCCGGGCGACGGCGAGCTCGCCTTCAGGGTGGACGGCCTGCACACCGGTCGGCGAGATCAGCACCGGCAGCGCGATCTCCTGACCCATCACCGAGGTCGCCATCGCGCGGGCGCCGCCTTTGCCGGTGGCGATCCGTGGGACGAAGCCGAGCTCCCGAAAGGCGCCGACGTTGTCGGCAAGCGTCGTCCCCGACTCGGCCCCGGCCCGGAGCGCCGAGAAGACCGAGGACGGCAGGCGCCGGCGGGCGCGGCGACGCGCCTCCTCGACCGACTCGAACCACTCGCGGCTGGACGCCATCGGTCAGGCCTTCGCGCCCGACGGCGCCGGCCCCGCCGCCAGGAAGTCCGCGAGCGGGTTCTCGTCGCAGACCTTCGCCGGGGGACGGGCGGGCGTGGACGCGTGCTCGGCGGCCAGGGCGCGCGCCGGTTCGCTCGCGCGGAACCGCGACGGCTTCGCACGCGAGTGGTCGACCGCGGGCGCCGGGATCGCGACGTTGTCCCCGCGCGCCGCGAGCAGCCCCTCGCCGTGGCCGAGCGCGCACTCGGGGTCGGGACCGTCGAGCGGCAGGCCGGTGAAGAACTTGGCCGCCATGCAGCCGCCGCGGCAGGCGTCGTAGTGGCCGCAGGATTCGCAGGCGCCGCCGGACTGGGGACGGCGCAGCTCGGTGAACAGGTCGGAGTCGCGCCAGACGCCCTCGAAGCCGCGCGGCTCGCGCACGTTGCCGGCGAGGAACTCGTCGTGGATCGCGAACGGGCAGGCGTAGACGTCGCCGACCGGGTCGATAAGGCAGACCACCCGCCCGGCGCCGCAGAGGTTCAGGCCCGGCAGCGCCTCGCCGTAGGCGGAGAGGTGGAAGAAGGAGTCGCCGGTCAGCACTTGGTCGCCGTGCTCCAGCAGCCACATATATAGAGAGCGCTGCTGGTCGGCGGTCGGGTGGAGCTCGTCCCAGACGTCGGCGCCGCGCCCGGAGGGACGCAGCCGGGTGATCCGCAGCTGGGCGCCGTAGCGGTCGGCGATCGCCTTGAAGTCGTCGAGCTGCCCGGCGTTCTGGCGGGTGACGACGACGGAGATCTTCGGCTTGCGGAACCCCGCCGCGGCGAGGCGCTCGAGCGCGCCGAGCGCCGTGTCGAAGGAGCCGGGCCCGCGGACCGCGTCGTTCACCGCGGCGGTCGCGCCGTCGATCGACACCTGCACGTCGACGTAGTCGGATGCGGCCAGGCGCGCCGCGGCAGCGGCGTCGATGCGACTGCCGTTGGTGGAGAACTTGACCCCGACGCCGTGCTCGGCGGCGTGGTCGAGCAGCTCCCAGAAGTCCTTGCGCACGGTCGGCTCGCCGCCGCCGATGTTCACGTAGAAGACCTGCATCCGCTCGAGCTCCTCGATCACGCCCTTCGCCTCGGCGGTGGTCAGCTCGCGCGGGTCGCGCCGGCCGGACGAGGAGAGGCAGTGCACGCAGGCGAGGTTGCAGGCGTAGGTCAGCTCCCAGGTGATGCAGATCGGCGCGTCGAGGCCGAGCTCGAACTCCTCGACCAGCTTCATGCGACGGCCTCCTGCAGTGCCTTGGCGTCGGATGGCGACGGTGGGTCACCACGCTCGGCGGGGACGATCATGCCGGTCTCGGCGAGGGTCGCAAGCGCGCGCTCGTAGCTCGGCAGCTCCCGCTCGGGGACGCCCGCGGCGCGGCAGGCGCCGGCCGGATCGGCGGCGTCCTCGAGCCCGCGCACCACGTCCAACAGCCGCCGACTCTTCAGGAAGGAGAGGCGCCGGGTGCCGTAGTGGTAGGCGAGCGCGCCGAAGCGCTCCGGCCGCAGCGCGACCTGGGGATGCAGCCGCCAGGGACCGCGGAGCGTCGTCTCGGGGCTCATCGGCCGCCTAGTAGACGCCGCACATGCCGTCGATCGAGACGTCCTCGACCAGCAGCTCCTGCTCGACCAGGTCCTGGTCCTCGCTCTCGACAACCGGCTCGGCCGGCTCGTTGGGTGCAGAGCCCATGAAATCCTCCTCGGTGGATTACGGTTCCCAGGTGACTTATAGCACCCAGTGTCAAATGTCGATAGGCAGACCCCCCACCACCACCCACGCGGAGATCGAACGAGTCGCCCTCGACCTCTTCGCGACCCGCGGCTTCGAGGCCACCACGGTCGATGACATCGCGACCGCGGTCGGGGTCGGCCGGCGCACCCTCTTCCGCTATTTCGAGTCGAAGAACGACCTCGCCTGGGGCGACTTCGACTGGGTGATGGAGCGGCTGCGGGCGGCGCTCGACGAAGGCGAGGCGCTGCCGCTGATGGAGGCGCTGCGCCGCGGCGTGGTCGAGTCGAACCGTTATCCGGCCGATCAGGAGCCGGGGCTGCGGACGCGGATGACCCTGATCACCGGCACTGCCGCCCTGCAGGCCCACTCGGCGCTGCGCTACGCGGAGTGGCGCGGCGTGGTCGCCGACTGGGTCGCGGGGCGGCGCGGCGAAGCGCCCGACGATCTGCTCCCCCGAGTGATCGGCTACACGGCCCTGGGCTCTGCGATGGCCTCCTTCGAACGCTGGGTCGCGAGCGATGACGAGGACCTGCTCGAGCTGCTCGACGCGGCCTTCGTCGCGCTCGCCGTGGGCTTCGCGACCGCGGCCGGGAGGTGAGCGCAGCGGCGCGCTTCGAGCTCGACGCCGGGGTCCACGTCCGCGACGGCGGGTGCCTCTTGGTCGGCGGCACGCCGCCGCGGCTGGTGCGGCTCAGCGAGACAGGGGCACGAGCGCTCGACGCGATCCTCGCCGCAACGGGTCCGGAGCAGGCCGTGGTCGCAGAGCAGCCCACCGACCCCGACCATCGCGGTCGTCCTTTGGCCCCGACAACGGGCCAAAGGACGACCGCGGTCGGGGCCGGCGGCGCGGCGGAGGGACGGGCCGCGGCGGCTTTGGCGCGGCGCCTCGAACGCGGTGGGCTGCTCCACCCCCTTCCCGGCGACGGTGCCGACGACCCGCCGGTGACGACGATCGTGCCGGTGCTCGACGGCGGCGAGCACCTGGCAGGCCTGGTGGCGACGCTCGTCGCCGAAGGACCGGTGATCGTCGTCGACGACGGCTCGCGGGACGGGTCGGGTGCGCGAGCCGAAGCGGCCGGAGCGCGGGTCCTGCGGCATTCCTCCTCGCGCGGGCCGGCGGCGGCGCGCAACGCGGGCCTCGCCGTCGCGGAGACCGCGCTGGTCGCCTTCCTCGATGCCGATTGCGAGGTCGCGCCGGGCTGGCGGCGAGGGCTCGCCGGCCTGCTCGCCGCCGACCCGGACCTGGCGCTGGTGGCGCCGCGGGTGCGGAGCCTGCCGAACGGCGAGCTCGGCCCACCCGAGCCCGACAACACGTTGCGGGTGGCCGGCCGGCCGGACCGGCGGCTCGGCCGGCCCGAGCCCGGCGGCGGGCTGGGGGCCGGCCCCCGCCGCGCCTCGGGGCTCGCCCGCTACGAGGAGGTCGCCTCGCCGCTCGACCTCGGCCAGGCCGCGAGCCTGGTCGGCCCCGAGCGCCGTGTCACCTATCTGCCGGCCGCCGCGCTCCTCGGCCGCCGCGACGTGCTGCTCGCGCAGGGCGGCTTCGACGAGGCGATGCGCTTCGGCGAGGACGTCGACCTCGTCTGGCGCTTCGGCGCCGCCGGGTACCGGGTCCGTTACGCGCCGAGCCGCGCGGTGGCCCATCGGCCGCGCCCGGACCTGGCGGCGTTCGCGCGCCAGCGGGCCGGCTACGGCTCCTCGGCGGTCGAGTTGGTGCGCCGCCACGGCAGCGCCGCCGCGCCGCTGCGCCCGGGCCGTCATTCCGCCGCGATCTGGACCGCCGGCGCCCTGCTCGGGCCACGGGCGCTGCTCCCCGCGCTCGCCGCCTCGACCGCGATCGTCGCCTCCCGCGGCAGCGAGCGTCGCTCGCGCGAGGCGCTCGCCGAGCTCGCACTGCGCGGCCAGGCCGGCGCTGCCGCCCACCTCGCCCGCGTGGCGCTGCGCGAGTGGCTGCCGCTCACGCTCGCCGCCGCTCCCTTCAGCCGCCGCGCCCGCGGCGCCCTCCTCGCCGCGTTCCTGGCCGATGCCGCGCCGCTGTGGCGGCGCACCGAGCGCCCGGGCGAGCTGCCTCGGGCGACGGCGCTGCACCTCCTGGACCGCTCCGCCTACGCCGCCGGGATGTGGCGGGAGATGGCGCGGCGGCGCGACTTCAGGGCGCTGCTCCCGCGCCTCGTTTAGCCGCGCGCGCGGCGAGGTATCAGGCTGGGACCTTGCGCGCACCGCTCGCCCTCACCGCTCTCCTCCTGAGCATCGCCGCTCTCGCGTCCTCCGTCACCGCGGCCGCCCCACCCGCCAAGCCGACCGGGCTCGCCGCGCCACGCGAGCGGGAGATCGCGATGGAGCTCGTCTCCTCGGCGGAGAACTCGACCCTCGACTGGCGGCGGGAGTTCGGCTACGTCGAAGACATCGGCGACGGTCGCGGCTACACCGCCGGGCTGATCGGCTTCTGCTCGGGGACCGGCGACATGCTGCAGCTGGTCCGCTCCTATGCCGCCGCCGAGCCGCACGATCCGCTCGCCCCGTTCCTGGCGGCGCTGCGCCGGGTCGACGGCTCCGCCTCCCACGCCGGCCTCGGGCCGCCGTTCGTCGCCGCCTGGCGCCGCGCCGCGCGCGACCCCGTCTTCCGGCGGCTGCAGCTGCGTGAGCTCGACCGCGTCTACTTCGATCCCGCCGTGCGCCGGGCGAAGGCCGACGGGCTGGACACCCTCGGGCAGTTCATCTACTACGACGCGATCGTCATGCACGGGCCCGGCCAGGACGCCTCGAGCTTCGGCGGCATCCGCCGGCGCGCGATCGCCCGCGCGTCCACGCCGGCGGAAGGCGGCGAGGAAGTCGCCTACCTGGAAGCTTTCCTCGACGTCCGTCGCGCCCAGATGAGGGACGAAGCCGAGCACGGCGACACCTCGCGGATCGACACCGAGCAGCGCGTCTTCCTCCGCGAAGGCAACCTCGCCCTGCGCCCGCCGCTCGTCTGGCACACCTACGGCGACCGCTACGAGATCCCCGCCGCCTGACTCCGCCGGCTGTTCCTTTTGCCGGACTGGTCGGCGAAAAGAACAGCTAGGGGGTGGTGCCGGCGGCCTGATCCAGGCGGCGGCGCTGCGGCTCGACCGTGTACTTCGGGTCGCGGGCGGAGGCCATGCCGGCCTCGAAGATGCCGAAGCGGGTGAAGGCGGAGCCGGCGAGGAGCGCGGCGCCGGCGGCGATCGCGGCGACGCGGTTGCGGCGGGCGAGGAGGCCCGCGCCGGCCGCGCCGGCGACGGTGAGGGCCTTGGCGAGACGCAGGCGCTTCCCGGCTTTGCCCTCCTGCAGCGTCGCGGCGATCATGCCGAGACGGCGCTCCATCAGCTGCTCGGCGCCGAGCTCGACCAGGGCGCCGACGACGGCCATGCGGACGGCGGGCTCGTTCTCCGCCAGCGGCGCGACGACGAGCCCCCAGCCGGCGGCGGCGCTCGCGGCGGAGCCGGCGAAGATGAAAGGCAGGTCGCGGCGACCCTCGCGCCAGGCGGGCACGGCGGTGTTGGCGATCAGCGCGGCGGTGTAGGTGGCGACCGCGGATCCGAGCAGCGCGGCGCCGAGACCGGCGACCCTGCCGGCGGACCGCGCGCGATCCGCGGCGACACCGGGGCGGTCCGCGCCGGCGAACACGGTCTGCAGAACAGGAACTTCGCTTGCCGCCGCGCCCGCCGCCAGCGGCGCATAGCCGACGAGGATCCAGACGCCGACGCTCATCGGCGAGGTCGGCTTGAAGACGCGCAGCATGTTGAGGAAGCGGAGTGGCCGGCCGAGGTCCTTCACCAGAGCGAGCAGGGAGAGGCCGATCGCGCCGGTCGCCATCACCCGGGCGCCGCGGGCGAGGGTCGGGCGGCCGGTCAGGTCGGCGCCGGCGGCGAGGATCGAGGACGCGCCCGCGAGCCCACCGGTGAAGAGGTATCCCGCGATCTCGCGCTCCTCCCAGACCGGCGGGTTGATGATCGGCCGGCCGTAGTAGGAGTCCCCGGGGTGCTCCTCGCGGGGGAAGTTCCGATCGCGGCCGCCTTTCCCACGCCGGCGACCGTCGCCGTCGCTCCCCGGGCTCATCGCCGCGTCCCCGCGAAGCACGCCGCCACGCCGGCCAGCAGCGCGCCCGCGGCGATGCCGACGTGCTTCCAGGTCTCCGGCAGATCGCGGGTCGTCACCACCGGGTCGGGCGGCAGGCCGTAGACCTCGGGCTCGTCCAGCAGGAGGAAGAAGGCGCCCGCGCCGCCGACGCCGTCGCCGGGGTCCTCGCCGTAGAGGCGCGCCTCGCCGACCCCGCGCTGGTGCAGCTCCTGCACCCGCGCCCCGGCCCGCTCGCGCAGCTCCTCCAGCTCGCCGAACTGGATCGAGTCGGTCGGACAGGCCTTCGCGCAGGCCGGTTCCTGTCCCTCCCCCAGCCGGTCGTAACAGAGGGTGCACTTGAAGATCCGCCCGTCGTCCTCGCGCTTGTCGAGCACGCCGTAGGGGCAGGCCGGGACGCAGTAGCCGCAGCCGTTGCAGATGTCGGGCTGGACGACGACGGTGCCGAACTCGGTGCGGAAGATCGCCCCGGTCGGGCAGGCGTCGAGGCAGGCGGCGTGGGTGCAGTGCTTGCAGACGTCGGACTCCATCAGCCAGCGGAAGTCGTCCCGGTCGCCGCCAAGGTTGGTCTGCTGCTCGCCGAGCGGCTTGCGCTGCTCGATGAAGGAGACGTGGCGCCAGCGGTTCGCCCCGAGGCCCTCGGAGTTGTCGTGCGAGCGCCCCAGCCACTCGAGCCCGTCGTCGGGCACCTCGTTCCACTCCTTGCAGGCGACCTCGCAGGCCTTGCAGCCGATGCAGATCGAGGTGTCGGTGAAGAACCCCATCCGCGCCGGGTGCTCCTCGTAGCCGGAGTTCGTCGCCGGGTCGCCGCCGCGCATCAGCACGTTCAGCGGCTCGTCGCCGCTCGGCGGCCCGAGGTCGATCGGCGTCCCCGCCATCAGCTCGCCCCCGTCGCCGCGGTGATCCCGGCGCGCCGTCGGTACTCCTCGACCAGCTGGGTGCGCGCCGCGCCGCGCGGCCGCCGCCCCGGCACCACGTCGACGGCGAGCGCCTTCACCTCCTGGATGTGGGAGCTCGGGTCGAGCGACATCGACGAGAGCTCGTTCATCGAGTCGCCCTTGGCGAGGCCGTTCGGCCCCCAGTGGTAGGGCATCCCGACCTGGTGGACAGTGCGCCCGTCGACCTGGAGCGGCGACATCCGGTCGGTCATCATCACCCGCGCCTCGACGACGCCGCGGGCGCTGACGATCGTCGCCCAACCCGCGTGCTCGAGTCCGCGCTCGGCCGCGAGCTCGGGTGAGACCTCGACGAAGAACTCCGGCTGCAGCTCCGCCAGGTAGGGCGTCCAGCGCGACATCCCGCCGGCGGTGAAGTGCTCGGTCAGCCGGTAGGTGGTGGCGACGAAGGGGAAGACGTCGGCGCCCGCCGCGTCGGGGTCGGGGTGGTAGCGGTTCCACTCGTGTTTGAAGAGCTTGCGCGCCGGGTCGCGCTGGTGCTGGTGGAGGCGGTTGCGGACCGGTGAGTCCTGCGGCTCGTAGTGGGTCGGCAGCGGGCCATCGGCGACGCCCGCCGGGGCGAAGAGCCAGCCGCGCCCGTCGGCCTGCATGATGAACGGCTCGTCGCCGCGCGTCCCGGCCGGGCCGACCGCGTCCTCGGCGGGCACGTAATCGGGTCGCTTGGTCCGCTCGAAGTCGGGCGTGTCGTGGCCCGTCCATTCGCCCTTCTCCTCGTCCCACCAGACCAGCGCCTTGCGCTCCGACCACGGCTTCCCCGCCGGGTCGGCGGAGGCGCGGTTGTAGAGGATGCGACGGTTGGCGGGCCAGGCCCAGGCCCACTCGCCGCCGGTCCAGTTCTGCTCGCTCGCGGGCGTGCGGCGCGCCGTGTGGTTCACCCCGTCGGCGAAGCAGCCGCAGTAGATCCAGCAGCCGCAGGAGGTCGAGCCGTCGGACTTCAATTCGGTGAAGGCGGAGAGGAGCCGGCCGTCGGCGTCGCGGCCGTTGATCTCGGCCAGCACCGCTTCGGCGGAGGGCTCGTCGTGCTCGCCCTCGGTCGGGTAGTCCCAGGTGAGGTCGAGGATCGGCCGGTCGCGCTCGTCCTCGGACCCCGCCAGGCGCTCCCGCACCAGGCGTCCCAGGTGGTAGATGAACCAGAGGTCGGAGCGCTGCTCCTCGACCGGCTCGACCGCCTTGTGGTGCCACTGCACCATCCGCTGGGTGTTGGTGAAGGTGCCGTCCTTCTCCGTGTGGGCGGCAGCGGGGAGGAAGAAGACCTCGGTGTCGATGTCCTCGGTGCGCATCTCGCCCGACTCGATCTCCGGCCCGTCCTGCCACCAGGTCGCCGACTCGATCAGCGAGAAATCACGCACCACCAGCCAGTCGAGCTTCGACATCCCCAGCCGCTGCATCCGCACGTTGGCCGAGCCGACCGCGGGGTTCTGGCCGAAGAGGAAGTAGCCCTTCACCTTGCCTTCGACCATCGCCATCGTCGTGTCGTAGGTGGAGTGGCTGCCGGTCAGGCGCGGCAGGTAGTTGAAGGCGAATTCGTTCTCCGCCGTCGCCGCGTCCCCCCAGTAGGCCTTCAGCAGGCTGACGACGTAGTCGCGCATGTTGCCCCAGTAGCCGCGCACCGGCGAGTCGGACTGGACGAAGTCGTCGAGCCCGCCGTGCCCGTGGGCGTGCGGCATCGGGATGTAGCCGGGGAGGGTGTCGAAGAGGGTCGGGATGTCGGAGGAGCCCTGGATCGAGGCGTGCCCGCGCATCGCCATCACGCCGCCGCCCGGCCGCCCCATGTTGCCGAGCAGCAGCTGCAGCATCGCGGCGGCGCGGATGTACTGGGAGCCGATCGTGTGCTGGGTCCAGCCGACGCCGTGGACGAAGGCGGTGGTGCGCTCGCGGCCGGAGTTCTCGACGAAGAGGCGGCAGACCGTCGCGAAGACGTCCTGCGGGACGCCGCACACCTGCTCCACCATCTCCGGCGTGTAGGTGGAGTAGTGGCGCTTCAGGATCTGCCAGACGCAGCGCGGGTGCCGGAGGGTCTCGTCGCGCTTGATCTCGCCCCGCCCGCCGACCCCGCCGAGGTCGCTTTTCTGCAGGCGGTCGACGTTGCCCTCCTGGTCGCGCTGCCCGGAGGCGGCGGCCATGAAGGCGCCGTCGTACTGCCAGCTCTGCGGGTCGTAGCTCATCGTTGCCTCGTCGTAGCCGGAGAAGAGGCCCTCGGCGCCCGCCTCCTCGAAGTCCTCGCCGACGATGGTCGAGGCGTTGGTGTAGGCGAGGACGTACTCGCGGAAGTCCGCTTCGGTGGTGAGGACGTGGTTGATGATGCCGCCGAGGAACGCGATGTCGGTGCCGGCGCGGAGCGGCACGAAGTGGTCGGCCATCGCGCTGGTGCGGCTGAAGTGGGGGTCGACGTGGACGATCGTCGCCCCGCGCGCTTTCGCCTCCACCACCCACTGGTAGGCGACCGGGTGGGCCTCCGCCATGTTCGAGCCCTCGAGCACGATCAGGTCGGAGTTCTGCAGGTCCCCCGGCAGGGTCGAGGAGGCGCCGCGGCCGAAGGTGGTGCCGAGCCCGACCACGGTCGAGCTGTGGCAGACGCGCGCCTGGTTCTCGATCTGGATGATCCCGAGCCCGGTGAGGAGCTTCTTGATCAGGTAGTTCTCCTCGTTGTCGAGGGTGGCGCCGCCGAGCGCGGCGATGCTCATGCAGCGGCGCAGCAGGTCGCCGTCCTCCTCGTCCTCCCAGCCCGCCCGCCGGTCGCGCACCACCCGGTCGGCGATCATCTCCATCGCCGTCTCCAGGTCGAGGCGCTCCCACTCGGTCCCGCCCGGGCGCCGGTAGAGGACGTGCCGTTCGCGCGAGGAGCCGGTGGTCAGCTGCTTCGTCGCCGAGCCCTTCGGGCAGAGGCGGCCGCGGCTGTGGGGGGCGTCGGGGTCGCCCTCGATCTGGACGATCTTCCCGTCGGTGACGTAGATGTTCTGCGCGCAGCCGACCGCGCAGTAGGGACACACCGACTTCACCGTCTCGTCGGCGGTCGCGGTGCGGGCGCGCAGCTCCTCCGAGCGCCGCGATTTCACCGCCGCCCCGCGCCCGAGCTTGTCCTCGCCGCGCAGCTGGCGGATCAGCGGCAGGTCCCTCACCTGAGCGCGCTTCGACACGTCCAGAGGGTACCCCCCGCCGGGCGGAAGCTCAGCCGAGCTTGCGGAAGTCCCAGCTGACGATCTTCTCCGGGGTCAGGCGCAGCCAGCCGTGGCGGCCGTCGTAGCCGAAGCTGCCTTCTGCGTACTTGGCGCCGAAGGCAGCCTCGACCGGCTCCAGCTCGGGAGTGCCGGGCGCACCGGTCCGGGGCACCTCGCCGACGGCCTCGACGGTCCCCCGCAGCTCGACCCCGTGCAGCTCGGCGTAGGCGTCGCCGGAGTCGATCACCGCCGCCGCGCGCGGATCGCGCATCAGGTCGGTCCAGCGCTGGGAGCGGTTCAGCGAGTGGAGCCAGAGCGCGCCGTCGTGCCAGACGAACCAGAGCGGGGAGACGTGCGGGCCGGACGGGCCGACGCTGGCGAGGCGGCAGGTGCGGGCGACGGCGAGGAAGTCGTCGAGCTCGGCGCCCGACATCGCGATCCGCCGCCCGCGGCGCTGTGGAGCTGGTTCGGTCATCGCCTAAGCCTGCCGGCCGGGCGCCGCCGCCGCGTTCGTCTCATCGGTCACCTGGACGGCCCCCGGCTCGCTGATACGCTTTCCTCACTAATTTGATGCGGAAAGGTGGATGACATGGCAGAGGCGCTCTACGACCGGATCGGACACGGGTACGCGCAGGCACGGCGGCCGGACGCGCGGATCGCGGCGGCGATCGAGGCGGGCCTTGGTGACGCGGCCAGCGTCCTCAACGTGGGCGCCGGCACCGGCGGTTATGAGCCGGCCGACCGGGAGGTGACCGCGGTCGAGCCCGCCGCCGAGATGATCGCCCAGCGGCCGGCCGGCGCCGCGCCGGTCGTCCAGGCGAGCGCCGAAGCGCTGCCCTTCGACGACGACAGCTTCGACGCCGCGATGGCCCTGCAGACCGTCCACCACTGGCCCGACATGGAGGCCGGGCTGGCGGAGATGAAGCGGGTCGCGCGAAAGCGGATCGTCATCCTCACCAACGCGAAGGGGCGCGGCGGCGACCTCTGGACCGACGAGTACTTCCCGGGCGTGCCGCGCGGGGGCCGGGCCGAGCCGGTCGCCGCCTACCTGGAGAACGCCTCCGTCACCACCGTGCCGGTGGCGCGCGACTGCACCGACCTCTTCTTCTTCGCCCTCTGGGCGCGGCCCGAGCTCTTCCTCGACGACGAGGTGGTCCAGTCGATGTGGATCTGGAACATCATCGATCCGACCGAGCGCGACGCGGGCCGGGCGCGCCTCGCCGCCGACCTCGCCGACGGCACCTGGGACCGCCGCCACGGCGCCCTGCGCGAGGCCGACGCGATCGACACCGGCCTGCGCCTCATCGTCGCCGAGCTGGACTGAGCCTCAGGCGAGGGCGCCGACGGGGCTGCCGGCGAACTGGCTCGCCGGGCGTTCGAGGCCGTAGTGCTCGCGCAGCGTCGTCCCCTCGTACTCGCGGCGGAAGAGGCCGCGCTCGCGCAGGATCGGCACGACCTGGTCGACGAAGACCTCGAGCTGGTCGGGGATCGTCGGCGGCATGTAGTTGAAGCCGTCGGCGGCGCGGTTCACGAACCAGCCCTCGAGGTCGCCGGCCACCTGCTCCGGCGTCCCGACCATGGTGCGGTGGCCGCGGCCACCGGCGAGGCGGCCGATCAGCTGGCGCACGGTGAGGTCCTCGGAGCGGGCCAGGTTGACGATCAGGTCGTAGCGGCTTTTGTGGCGGTTGATCGAATCGACCCCGGCCAGCTCCGGCAGCTTCTGGTCGAGCTGGTC
>FTDM01000017.1_pt1 | contig 23553 bp, 23 predicted proteins | sample 1639961 | NCBI WGS metagenome assembly FTDM01 (sample SAMEA3914869, study PRJEB12502) | metagenome | biome: forest; material: soil | place: USA | collected 2012-03-12 | depth 0.1 m | reverse complement strand
TTCGTGCCGTCCCTGCGCCGGCTTCCCCACGACTCCCTCACGTCCCGGGCGTCTCATGGCGGCCACAGCCTGCCAGGGCCGCCATGAGACGCCCGGGACGGGACTCGGACGGCCGCCCCCGCCGCGAAGCACGGCCGTCCCGCGCCCCGCCCCCGCACCGCCCAACTACGGCCGCTCGAGCAGACCCGCACCGGCGTCGGCGATGGCGGACTCGCGGACGCGGAAGTGCATCTTCTTGCCGGTCGCCGTCATCGGCAAGGAGTCGACGATCCGGTAGGCGCGGGGGCGCTTGTAGTCGGCCAGCATCGGGTGGTCGCGGCAGTGGGCGTCGAGGGCGGCGACCGTGAGGCCTGTCGGCGGAGCGTCGGCGGTCCCGCCGTGGTCGTCCGGCGCCATTGCGCCACTTCCGCCCGCGGTCACGGGCACTACGTAGCCGACGATCAATTCGCCCCAGCGCTCGTCGGGCAGGCCGACGACGCACGAGTCGGCGACGGCGGGGTGCTCGTTCAGCACCTCCTCGACCTGCACGGGATGGACGTTCTCGCCGCCCGAGATCAGCATGTCGTCGCCGCGGCCGACGATCGTCACGAAGCCCTCGGCGTCCCAGGTCGCGAGGTCGCCGGTGTGGAACCAGCCGTCGCGGAAGCGCGCCGCCTGCTCCTCGGGCTGGTTGACGTAGGCGTAGCCCGCCTTCGGCGTGCGGACGACGACCTCGCCGACCTCCTCGCCGTCGCGCGCGACCGGGTCGGCCGGGTCCGCACCGTCGCCGTCGCTGCGGGCGACGACCACGTCGTCGTCGGTGCAGGCGCGGCCCGCCGAGCCGGCGTGCGCGGGCAGGTCGGCCGGGCGCAGAAAGGTGTTCCAGAAGGACTCGGTGGTGCCGTAGCCGTTGAAGATCCGTGGCGTGAGGACCTCCTGGTAGAGCAGGCAGGCCTCGCGCTCGAGCGGCGCGCCCATGGTCACGATGCCGCGCAGCGTGGCGAGGTCGCGCGGCGCCCGGCGTTGCTCCTCGGCCAGCATCGCGAGGTTGGTCGGCGCACCGACGAGGAAGGTGAGGCCGCGGGCCGCGACCAGGTCGAGGACCGCCGTCGGGTCGAAGGCGCGCAGGGAGATCGCCGCCGCGCCGACGTAGAAGACCGGGTTGGGACCGCCCGAGTAGAGGCCGCCGCGGTGGAACCACGGGGTCATGTTGAGGGTGCGGTCGTCGGGCGCCAGCGGGAAGTGCATGATCACGTCGTGGGCGCTCATCACCTCGACCGCGTCGTTCAGCGAGACGCCCTTCGGCAGGCCGGTCGTCCCCGAGGTGTAAAGGCGGGTCGTCTCCGCATAGAGGCCGCGGTCGGGGAGCGGCGGCGGGGCGGCGTCGGTGGCGAGGAGCGCGTCGAAGTCCTTGCCCACGACCGCGGTCCAGCCGGGCGTGTGGGACGCGAGGCCGACCGCCTCGCGCGCCGCCGCGCCGAGCTCGGCGTCGAAGAGGAACGCCGCCGGGCGCGAGTCGTCGAGCACGTGGGCGGTTTCCCCGGCCGAGAGGCGGAAGTTGATCGGCGTCGGGATCGCCCCGAGGCGCATCGCGGCGAGCCAGGTCAGCGCGAACTCGGGCCCGTTGAAGAGCTGAAAGACGACCGTCTCCCCCGGCCGCACGCCGCGCGCGCCGAGCTCCCCCGCCAACCGCTCGACGTCACGCCAGAGCTCGGCGTAGGTCCAGGTCCGCTCGCCCTCGGCCTCGGCCAGCGCGGGCTGGTCGGCGAACCGGGAGGCGTTCCGCGCCACGCCGGCGAGGTAGCCGAAGTCGCGCTCGAAGACGCCGCGGAAGCTGGTTGGGTCGTACTCGTACAAAGGGCCGTTCATCCTCGCGCCGAACTTTATTCAGCCACCGATGGTTAGCCTGCGTCCCGCCCGCGCACCCGAGAGGAGACCGACTTGCCGATCCGCCGCCACGCCCCCGCGCTTCCCAAGCTCCTCCTGGTGGGATCGGCCTTCCTCGCCGCCGCGGTGATCGCGCTCGCGATGGCGCTGCCCGGCGCGGCGCCTGCGGCGAGCGGCGGCGCGGGCGCCAAGGGCTCGGGCACGATCTCCGGCACCGTCCCGCTCCGCGGCATGAACGTGCAGCTGATGGCGGCGCTGCCGGGCGACCGGCTGCCGGTGCGGCTCGGGACCGCGCGCAGCGGCGCCGGCGGTGCCTTCGCCGTCAACTACAAGGGCGCGCGCCCGGCGAACCAGGTCACCTACCTCCTCGCGACCCGCCCCGGCGGTGCCGCCGAAGCCGGCTATCCGATCTACGGCCAGAGCTACCGGCTCGGCGCGGCGCTCGGCGAAGGGCCGATCCCGCACCAGGTGAAGGTGAACGAGCGCACCACCGTGGCGATGGGCTTCGCGATGGCCCAGTTCATCGGCGTCGGCGGCACCGTCGTCGGCCAGAACCCCGGCCTGCGCAACGCGGCGGCGATGGGCGGGGACCTCGTCGACCTCGGCGGCGGGCTCTCCAAGGTCCTGCGCGAGTTCCCCAACGGCAAGTCGACCTCCACCCTGCCGACCTTCAACGCGCTCGCGAACCTGCTGACGATCTGCCGTCGCCAGGACGTCGGCTGCGTCCGCCTCCTCTCCAAGGCGCGGACCCCCGGCGGCGCCCCGGCCAAGGACACGCTCGCCGCCGCGGTGAACATCGCCCGCAACCCGTGGCACGACGTCCGCGGCCTCTACAAGCTGGCGCTCGCGGCGGCGCACCGTCGCGGCACCTGGAGCCCGACGCTGACGCAGGGCGAAGCGCCCGACGCCTGGACCCTGGCGCTGCGCTTCGAAGGCGACCCGCCCGGCATGGACGGTCCCGGCAACTTCGCGATCGACGCCGAAGGCAACGTCTGGGTCGCCAACAACTACGCCTACGACCGCCGCCCCAGAGTCCCCGCCTGCGGCAGCGACAAGGTCTTCAAATTCACGCCGACTGGCCAGACCTACCCTGGCTCCCCTTATGTGGGGGGCGGGCTCGCCGGGGTCGGCTTCGGGATCACCATCGACCCCTCGAATCGGGTCTGGCTCGGCAATTTCGGCTTCGAAGGCAAGGGCTGTGAAACCGAAGCCGACCACTTCTCCGCCTCGACCTTCAGCCTCGCCGGCAAACCCCTCTCGCCTCCCGGCGGGTGGAAGGTCGGCGACATCAGCTGGCCGCAGGGGATGGTCGCCGACCAGAGCGGCAACATCTGGCTCGCCAATTGTGGCTCGGGCAGCGTCACCAAGATCGTCGAAGGCGACCCGACCAAGGCGGTCAACTTCGGCGAAGGGCTGATCACGGCGGGCAGCCCGGTCGGCTTCGAACGCCCCTTCGCCGCCGCGGTCAACGGGCAGGGAGACGTCTTCGTCACCGGCAACTCGAGCGACTCGGTGGCCGAGCTCTCCCCCGCGGGCAAGGTCCTGAACCTGGCGAGCGGTGGCGGCCTGCACCTGCCGATGGGCATCGCCGGCGACAGCAAGGGCTACATGTGGGTGTCGAACTCGAAGTGGGTGGTCGCGCCCTGCCCGGGCAGCTCCAAGAAAGGGGTCGAGGAAACGGTCGGCAAAGGCGGCGGCAACGTGACGCTGCTGAAACCGAGCGGTGAGCCGGTGAGCGACGATCCGATCACCGGCGCCGGGCTGAACAATCCCTGGGGCATCGCGGTCGACGGCGCCGACCAGGTCTGGGTCGCCAACTTCGGCGGGCAGCGCCTGTCGGAGCTGTGCGGCACCGAGCCGCGCAACTGCCCGCCCGGCAAGCGTGAGCCCGGCGCGGCGATCTCGCCCAAGTCCGGGTACGGCTTCGACGGCCTGGTCCGCAACACCGGTGTCGCGATCGACCCCTCCGGCAACGTCTGGCTCACCAACAACTGGAAGAACGTGCCGATCCAGACCAACCCCGGCGGCTACCAGATCGTCGCCTACCTCGGGCTCGCGGCGCCGACCCGCTCGCCCCAGATCGGCCCGCAGGAATCGCCGTGAGCCCGCGCTGGACCGATCGGATCCTCGGCATCGTCCTCGGGCTGGTGATCGGCCTCGGCGTGCTCGTCTACTTCGTCTTCGTCCACTCGGAAGGGACGATCGACGCGCCGCAGGTGAACGAAAGCGGCGCCGCGGGCCAGACGACGACCACGGCGCAGCCCGAAGCGCCCCAAGGGAACCAGCCGGCCCCTGCCGGTTCCTCGAAGGAAGGCACCGAAGCAGAACCGACCGGTGAAGGCACGGCGAAGCCGCCCGCCGAGAAGCCGACGAAGCAGGTCCCGATCGTCCAGGTGATCGGCGGCGCGCCGCCGACCGACTCCGGCCCCAAGCAGCTCACCTTCCACAAGGGTGAAAAGGTGCGCTTCGAGATCGAGACGAGCGAACCGTTCTCCTTCGAAATCCGCGGCCTCGGGATCAAGCAGTCGATCGAGGAAAGCTCGGTCATCTCCTTCAAGGCGACCAAGGCCGGCCAATTCCCGGTGATCGCGACGGCGACCTTGATCGGCGTCGCGGACATACTGGTCAAGCCGCCGCGCTGAACGCGGCGGGCCCGCCCCGCGTACCCCCGGACACAACTTTGAGGAGGTACGAAGGTGGGAAGCAAACCGAAGAAGGTGTCATTGGCGCTCGCCCTGGTGGTGGTGCTCGCGGTGCTGGCGATCGCCGGTTGCGGCGGCGGCTCGAGCAGCTCCGGCTCCGAAACGAGCTCCGGCGGCGGTGAAAGCAGCGCCGTGAACGCGAGCGAATCCGGCTCCGGCGGCGCGACGATCGACGCTGCGGAAATCGAAGGCCTCGGCACCGTGCTGGTCGACTCGGAAGGCATGACCGTCTACGAGTTCACGGTCGACAACGGCACGAGATCCGAATGCTACGGCGGCTGCGAAGCGGCCTGGCCACCGGTCACGACGACCGGCAAGCCGACCGCCGGCGAAGGCGCGATGGCCTCCGCCCTCGGCACGACCAAGCGCAAGGACGGCACCCTGCAGGTGACCTACGCAGGCCACCCGCTCTACACCTTCGCCGAGGACGAAGCGCCGGGCGAAGCGAACGGCAACGAAGTCGAAGGCACCTGGTTCGCGCTGGACGAAAGCGGCGCGGCGGTAAAAGGCCAAGCGACCGGCGGCGCCGCCGGCGGCGGCTCCGGCTATTGAGCCGTAGCGAGCCCGCCACGCGCGGGGCAGCCGGCACTGCGCGCGCACCGAGCGGCGCAGTGCCGGCGGCCACCGCTCACCCGCAGAACGCCGCTTCGACGACCTTGTGGATCGCGCGGTCAACCCTCGGCAGCTCTTCGGTGTTCGCCGCGACGACGACCTGGCGACTGCCGTCACCAGTCGACTGCATCCACGTCGTGTAGCCGGCGAGGCCGCCCATGTTGCCGTAGAGGGTGACGCCGCAGGGCAGACGCAACTCGGTCAGCCCGAGCCCGTAGACGGAGACCCCCATGGGATTCGCCGGCGCCCGCGTACCGTGCTTCATCGCCGCCAGCTCTTCCGGCGCCAGCAGGCGTCCGCCGAGGAGCGCCCCGTCGAAGCGTGCGAGGTCAGCGGTGGTCGAGACGATGCCGCCCGACGAGGAGGCCCAGTCCGACCTGAAACCCGTCACTTCCACCGGCGGCTTGCCCGGGCGCGGTGCGTACCCGTGCATGAACGGGCGCGGCAGGCTCGTGGCGTTCGACGGCAGCACCGTGTGGGTGAGGGCGAGCGGGCGTAGGACGCGCGCCTCGATCTGCTCCGTGTAGCTCTGGCCGGTGGCCCGTTCGAGGATCATCGCCAACAGCCAGTAGTCGGCGTTGCTGTAGGAGAACCCTTTGCCGGGCGGGGCGACCGGCGCCAGGTCGCGGGCCTTGGCGACCAGGTCGGCGGGCGTCACCGCGCCTTTGCCGAAGAGCTTCGGGTGGGCGAGGAGGCTTGGGGTGGGATCCGGCACGCCGCTGGTGTGGTCGAGCAGCATCCGCACCGTGATCGCGCCCTCGTCGAGGCGCGGCAGGACGCCGGGCAGCCAGCGCGCGAGCGTGTCGTCGAGTGCGAGTCGCCCTTCGCCGACCGCCCCCAGCACCGCCGTCGCCAGGTAGGTCTTGGTGACGCTGCCGATGCGGAAGGAGGCAGCGGGCGGGACCGGCGCGCCGTCGGCGAGGTCGCCCACACCGCGCCGGACCGACCAGGAGAGCGACGGCTTGCGCGCGTCGCGGTAGGCGACCGTGACCCCGGGCGCGCCGGCGCGGAGCACGCCTTCGGCGGCCCGGACCACGGGCGCGGCGGGAGTGCGGACCTGGCGCGAGGCCGTGGCGACACGATTCACCGCCGCCAGCGCGCCGCCGGTGCCGTTCGCCGCCGCGTCGCGTTCGGCCGCCGACACCCCTCCCACCGCCGCCAGCGCGGCGGGCGCGAGCGCCGCGCAGACGACGGTCGCCGCCGCGAAGGCCCGCGTCCCGTTCCTCTTCAGTCCTGCTCCCATGTCGTCCTCCAGTCGGCGATCGAGTGCCGTGTGCTTGCACTCGCCAATCTGCCGATGGGACGCGGCCCGGACAATGAGGCCCGCGGGCGTCCGAGGGTGGGGTAAACCCGAAGGCGCCTCCAATGGCGGACGCCTGACTACGCCGCGGCGCCCCCCATCGCCGCCTGGGCCTCGGCCAGTTTGGCCCGGACGATCTGGTCGCCTTCGCCGAATGCCAGCAGCGGCTTCACCTCCCAGGTGACCAGCCCGTAGAGCGGGTATTCGGCCATCTGCTTCAGCGCCTCGGTGTGCGAGTCGGCGTTCGCGATGGCGATGCCGCCCCCTTCGAGGAACCCGTACAGGCAGTCGAGGGTGCCGTCGTCGAGCTGGCCTTGCAGCCACTCGAGCGCCGCGTCGAACTGTTCGGGGCCGGGCGGTAACGGGCCTGGCCTCGCGATGCACATGTATTTCATCTCGCCATCTCCTATGAGTAGGAATGCGTGACATTCACCGGGAGGCTCGGCCGCAACCGGGCCTCGCGCCCGTCCAAAAGCGCCTCGCCGCTGCCCGTTGGACGAGGTTTCCGATCCTAACCGCGGCCCGAGCTCCCGACGTAAGAATCCGCATACGGCCACCGCGCCGGCCCCGCGCTCAGGCCGGATACCGGGTCTCACTATGGTTGCCACGATCTCGGCAGAGCAACGATCGACCTCGAAGGGGTGTGAAGTGGACAGTTCGATCTTCAACGGCATCGCGGCGCTCGACGGCGGCGCGCTCGACCCCGCGCACGTGGAGGACAAGGTGGTCCTCGTCGTCAACGTCGCCTCGCGCTGTGGGCTGACGACGCAGTACGAGGGTCTGGAGCGGCTGCAGCAGCGCTTCGCCGACCGCGGCTTCACGGTGCTCGGCGTGCCCTGCAACCAGTTCGCCGGCCAGGAGCCGGGGAGCGCGGAGGAGATCCAGGAGTTCTGCTCGGCGACCTACGGCACCAGCTTCCCGCTGACCGAGAAGCTCGACGTCAACGGTCGGCGTCGCCAGCCGCTCTTCGAGTGGCTGACCGAGACGCCCGACGCGGACGGGCTGGCGGGCGAGATCGAATGGAACTTCGAGAAGTTCCTCGTCTCCCGCGAGGGCACGGTGGTGGCGCGCTTCCGGCCGCCGGCCGAGCCGGAGTCCGAAGCGCTCGTCGCGGCGGTCGAGGCGGCGCTCGATGCGACGCCGCCCGCGACCCGGACGGTGAAGGCGGCCGAGGTAAAGGTCGGCGATCGGGTACTTGCACCGGATGGGACCGCCCTCCTGGTCAATCGCATCGATGAGGCCATGATGGGTCGCGATGGCCTGCTCGCCTTCGTCGAGGACTCGCTCGCGCGCTGGGCGAAGCTGCCGACCGCGAGCGGTGCCGAGGTCCAGGTCCTGACCGGCGCGGAGGCCTGAGATGGGCGCCACGATCGGCATCAAAACCGCCGAAGGGACCGCGGACTCCTACCTGACCCGGCCCGACGACGGCCGCGCCCACCCGGGCGTGCTCTTCCTGGTCGACGCCTTCGGCCTGCGGCCGCAGATCGAGGCGATGGCCGATCGGATCGCCGCCGCGGGCTACGTCGTCCTCGCGCCCAACGTCTTCTACCGCACCGGGCAGGCCCCGGTGGTATCGCTCGACGGCCTCGGCGATCCCGACCGCCGCGGCGAGGTCTTCGGCCGGGTGATGCCGCTGATCAAGGAGCTGACGACCGAGCGGATCGTCGCCGACGCCGCCGCCTACCTCGGGCGCCTGGAAGAGGAGGCCGACGGCGGGTCGGTCGCGATCACCGGTTATTGCATGGGCGGGCGCCTCGGCTGGCGGATCGCCGCGGCCTATCCGGACCGCGTCGTCGGCCTCGGCTGCTTCCACACCGGCGGCCTCGTCACCGACGACGAGGAGAGCCCGCACTTGAGCGCGGCGGCGATCGAAGCCGAGCTCTACCTTGGCTTCGCCGACCACGACAAAGGCGCGACGCCCGAGCAGGTCGCCACCCTCGAGGGCGCCCTCCGCGCGGCCGGCAACGAGTTCCGCGCCGAGGTCTACGCCGACGCCCAGCACGGCTACACGATGGCCGACACGCCGGCCTACGACGAGGCCGCGGCCGAGCGCGCCCACGAGGAGCTCACGACGCTCCTCTCCCGCACGGTCGCCGCCTGAGCGAGGGGAACCCGGGGCCGCGGCGGCGCTTTCTCAGCCGCGCCCCTTCGAGGGGACCAGTGCGGCGTGCCAGGTGCCGACGTCCTTCAGGCCCTCGCCTTTGTCCTGGCCCGGCCGCTTGTCGGAGGCGAAGGTGTAGAGCGGCAGGCCCCGGTAGGTCACCTGGATCTGGCCTTCGGGACGGTGGATCGTGCCGAGCTTGACCGGGCCCTTGGGCACGACCCCGGCGGCCACGGTCAGCGGGTGCCAGATCGAGGTGCAGCCGCTGGTCTCGGTGCAGATGAACTTGCCGTGGCGCTCGGCGCTGAGGCTGTAGAGGGTGCGGCCCTTCGGCGTGGTCAGCAGCATCCGGCCTTCGCTCGCGAGGGCCTTGGCCACCGGCTTCGGGCCGCTGCCGCCCACCGTCGGGGTCGAGGAACCCGATTCGCCGGGCTGGGTGGGATAGGGGTAGCTGGGAGGCGTACCGGGACCGGGCGTCGGGGTCGGCGTCGGGGTCGAGGTGGAGGTGGAGGTCGCGGTGGAGAAGGTCGCGTCGGCGCTCATCGCCGTGCCTTCGCCCGAGTTGGTCGAGACGAGGCGGTAGTGGTAGGTCGTGTCGGGCATCAGCCCGGTCACCGACTGGGACACCGACGTGGCGAGCGGGCCGCTCGCGTCCGCGTCGGGCGCCGGCACGCTCGTGCCGTAGGCGGTGCTGGTGCCGTATTCGAAGTGGTAGGTGGTGGTGCCGACGTAGTCGTAGACGGTCCCCTTCAGTTCGAAGCCTTCGGCGGTCTTCACCGCGGGTGAGACCGTGGGCGGGTAGAAGACCGTCGCCCCGGCGCCCGCCGGCACGATCGCCAGCATCACGAGCACGGCGCCGACGACAAGTGCCGCCCGGCGGTTGATCCCCAAAGAGCCCATCGTTCCCTCCTCTTGGTCGCTCGCCCGTGCCCCTGCTCGGGTGAGCCTGGTCGAGCGGTCCTACGGGTCGACGGCGCCTCAGGTTCAACGTCGGTCGCGGTCCCCGGTGAGGGTCGCGCGGCGGCTGCGGTACTCCTCGGCGTCGATCTCGCCCGCGGCGAAGCGGCGGTCGAGGACGTCGAGCGGATCGGCCGGTCCACCCCACCCGCGGCGCGCGTAGTGCGGTCCACATCCCGGTCCCCAGCCCCACGGGCCGAAGCGGCGAAAGACGAAGAAGATCAGGAAGAAGAAGACGAACCAGCCGAGCGGGAAGAAGACGATCCACCAGCCGGGGCCGCTCCAGTCGGCGGTCGGGAGCAATGCGGTGAGCAGGGACATCGGGACCTCCTGGTTGCGCGGTCGCCGGTGAGGCGGCGGCCGGTCGGCGCGGCCGGCCGGGCTCGCCGGCGCGACCGCCTGTCATCTGATTAGATGAATGTATCAGTCATTTAATTATCCATGCATATTTCTTCCCTGATGCCTGAGCGGCGACGGGTGAGCGACGGAGGTGGACGATGGACACGGATCTGACCGGCAAGGTGGCGCTGGTGACCGGGGCGAGCCGCGGGATCGGCGCGGCGGTCGCGCAGGGATTCCACGAGGCGGGCGCGCGGGTCGCGCTGGTCGCCCGGGACGCCGAAGCCCTCGACTGGATCGCCGACGGCCTCGGCGCCGCCGACGGCAACGCGCTGGCGATCCCCGCCGACGTCAGGGACCCGACCGCGACGGCGGCGATGGTCGACCGCGTGCTGGCGGAGTTCGGCCGCCTCGACTTCGCCTGCAACAACGCCGCCGGTGGCGGCCATCCGCCGACGCCGCTCGCCGAGGTGCCGGTCGAGGCGTTCGACTCAGGCGTCGCGGTGAGCCTGCGCGGGGTCTTCCTCTCGATGCGGGCCGAGATCCCGGCAATGCTCCAGGCGGGCGGCGGCGCGATCGTCAACGTGTCCTCGACCGCGGGGCTGCAGGCGGTCGGCGGCCTCGCCACCTACGTGGCGGCGAAGCACGGGGTCGAGGGGCTGACGAAGGTCGCCGCGCTCGACTACGCCGCGGCGGGCATCCGCGTCAACGCCGTCTCCCCCGGCCCGATCCTCACCGAGAACCTCGAGCGCGCCGGCGCGAGCGCCCAGGAAGCCGCGGCGAACGCGATGCCGCTCAAGCGCATCGGCCGTCCGGAGGAGGTCGCCGCCGCCGTCGTCTGGCTCTGCTCCGAAGCAGCCGGCTTCGTCACCGGCACCACCCTGACGCTCGACGGCGGCAAGCTTGCCGGCACCCCGCCCTTCCAGCTGCGGTAGGTCCGGGACGTCTGAAACGCATGAACGTGGAGGAAGGCCCCCCGGCGACGCTGCGTTCGTCGTTAGGGGTCGTATATGGGACAAGCGACGAACGCACACGTGGGGCGCGGGCTACCGCGCCACGACGAGCTTCACGGCGGGCTCGAGCCAGGCCTCGGCCGCCTCGTCCCAGGCGGCGAAGGTGGTCGGGACGGCGGTCGGGTCGAGGCGGCCGGCGCCGACCAGGTCGAGCACCTCCGGCAGCAGGCGCCGCGAGTCGGCGCGCGAGGCGTGCAGGGTGATGCCCTTCGTGTACATGTGGAGGAGCGGCATCGGAGTGGTCTCGCCGAAGTGGATCGCCACCGAGGTGCAGAAGCCGTAGTCGTCGGTGGAGCGGATGGCGCAGGCGAGGCCGTCCGGGTCCATCGTGTTCTCGATCGTCACCAAGGCCCGCTCGAAGGAGCGCGGCCAGGCGCCCTCGTGCAGGGTCGGCTCGGCGCCGAGGCGCTCGGCGGCTTCGCAGTTGGCGGCGTCGCCGTCGACATAACGGACCCGCTCGGAGCCGATCGCGAGCGCCGCCGCCACCGCATAGAGCCCGACCGAGGTGCCGGCGCCGCCGACCACCAGCACGTCGGCGCCGGGATAGCGGGCGAGCGGACCGGCCACGGTGCGGTAGCCGTCGCAGACGTTGTCGACCAGGGTGCAGAGGACCCGCGGGTCGACTCCGTCCGGCGCCGGGACGAGGAGATGGTCGGCAGCGGGGACGAGGAGGAGGTCGGCGACGCCGCCGCCGTGGCCGCCGCCCGCCTCGCCGAAGCCGAAGGCCCCGCCGACCGGAGCCCGGTATTCGCGGCAGGCGCCGAAGCGGTCGGTCCTGCAGGCGACGCAGGCGCCGCAGGAGACCTGGAACGGGACGAGCACCCGTTGCCCGACCGCGACCGCGCTGACCTCGGCGCCCACCTCGACCACTTCACCGGCGGTCTCGTGGCCGACCCCGAAGGGGCCGGGGAAGATCCCGGCGGCCGCCATCGGCAGGTCGAGATCACAGCGCGCCACCGCCAGCGGTCGGACCAGCGCCGCGCCCGGGTCGGTGAGCGGCGGCGCGGGAACGTCGCGCCACTCCATCACTCCGGCTTCGACGAAGGTCAGCTGCTGCATCGATCCCACCCTCCCGTCCGCGTCGCGCTTCGGTCCGCGCCGAATCGTAACATTGTTCCGATTCGATGCCGAGGACCAAGCAACGCACTCCCGAACTGAAGGACCGGCTGCTGCGCAGCGCGATCGCGCGCCTCGAGGCGGACGGACTCCCAGGCCTCACCGTCCGCCGGGTCGCCGGCGACGCCCGCACCTCCGCCCCCGCCCTCTACGAGCTGTTCGGCGACCGCGCCGGGCTGGTCGGCGCGATCTTCGACGAGGGCTTCCGCCGCCTCTCCGCCGTCCTCGCCGAGGCCGAGGAGACCGCCGATCCGATCGCCGACCTGCGCGCCTGCATCGCCGCCTTCCGAGCGTTCGTGCTCGGCAACCCGGCGCTCGCCGAGGTCATGTTTTCCCGCCCGTACACCGACTTCGACCCCGGCCCGGACGAGCTCGCCGCCGCGCGGAGGACGCGCGAGCTGATCGTCACCCGCGTCCGGCGTTGCATCGACGCGAGCCTGCTCGCGGGCGACCCGGTCGACATCTCCCACGTCCTCTTCGCCCTCGCCCGCGGGCTCGGCGTGCAGGAGGCGGCCGGCCTCCTCGGCTCGAGCGCCGCCTCCCGCGAGCGCCGCTGGAACCTCGCCCTCGACGCGACCCTCGCCGGGCTCGCCGGGCCTCAGCCTTCGGGCTCGCCCTCGCCGAGGCGCTCCGGGAAGCGCGGCAGGCCGTCGTCGGGGAGCGGCTCGTAGGGCATCGCGTAGGCGGTGAACTGGTGCACCTGCGGGCGGATGCCGGGGTCGCCGTCGAGGCAGCCGAGGCGGATCGCGACGATCGAGTCGTCCTCGGGATTCGTCGTGTGGGTGTGGCTGCCGCAGTTGGTGCAGAAGCTCTTGCGCCAGCCGCCCTCCGGGTGGTAGGCCCGCACGAGCTCCGCCCCCTCGGTGACCGCGAAGGAGCCCTGGGCGGTGAGCGCGGTCATCGAGAAGGCGCTGCCGGAGCGGCGCTGGCAGCGCTTGCAGTGGCAGTAGAGGGCGCCGAGCAGCGGCTCCTCGACCCGGAAGCGGACGCCGCCGCACATGCAGCCACCGATCAACGGCTCGAAGCTCTCCCCGCTCACCGGGCCCAAGATACCGCGCCCTCCGCCTCCCGCTCGGGCGTGCTCCCCTCGGCGGCGCTCCCGCCGGCGCCCGCCCCCTCCGGGTCGCGCGCGTGCCGGGGCAGCGCGCTGAGCAGACCGAACAGCACCGGCAGGGAGAGCAGCTGGGCGACCAGCGCGTGGCTCAGCGCCGCGACGTAGCCGTGGTGGGCGAGCGTCGAGAAGAAGAGCGTGCCGACGCTCGCCACGCCGAGCGCCCCGGCCAGCTGCTGCACGGCGTTCAGGACGCCCGCCGCCGAGCCGACCTCCGCCTCGTCGACCGCGGCGAGGATGAAGTCGAACAGCGGGCCGACCAGCATGCCCATGCCGAGGCCGGCGACGAACTCGGGGCCGGCGAGCTGGAGCGTCGTGCTGTCGGGGCCGTGGGCGACGACGCTCGCGTGCAGCCACCAGATGCCGCCCGCGAAGACCACGGTGCCGAGCTGCAGGACGACGCGTCCCAGGCGCTTGACGAGGAAGACCGCGGTGAGGACCGCCGCGGTCGCGATGCCGAGGGCGAAGGCGGCGATGCTGAGCCCCGCGTGGATCGCCGAGAAGTGCTCGCCGAGCTGCAGGAAGAGCGTCACCACCAGCAGCGTGCCCATCATCCCGGTGAAGAAGACGAGGACCGAGAGGACGCCGGTCGTGTACTGGGGACGGGTGAGGATGGAGGCCTCGATCAGCGGATCGCGGCCGAGCCGCACCGCGCGCCGGCTCCAGAGCACCAGCAGGCCGAAGGGGATCGCGGCGGCGACCAGCATCGCGTAGGTCCAGAGCGGCCAGCCTGCCTCGCGACCCTGGATCAGCGGGTAGACGACAAGGCCCATGCCGAGCGCGGCGAGGATCGCGCCGACGACGTCGAGGCTCGGCCGGCCCTCGGCGCGCGACTCGGGCATTAGTCGGGCGGCGCCGAGCGCGGCGATCAGGCCGAGCGGCAGGTTGATCAGGAAGATCAGCCGCCAGCCGGTGCCGAAGGCGTCGGCGGCGATCAGCGCCCCACCGATGATCGGGCCGAGCACGGCCGCACCGGCGATCACCGGGCTGAAGACGGCGAAGGCGCCCTGCCGCTCCTCCGCGGCGAAGACGCTGTGGATGATGCCCAGCCCCTGCGGGATGAGGAGCGCGGCCGAGGCGCCCTCGGCGAGACGGAAGGCGACGAGCATCCCGGGCGAGCCGGCGACCGCGCAGAGGGCCGAGCTGACCAGGAAGCCGAGCGAGCCGACGATGAACATCCGGCGCCGCCCGTAGACGTCACCGAGCCGGCCGCCGACGATCAGCCCCATCGCGAAGCTCAGCGCGTAGCCGCCGATCACCCACTGCAGCGCCGCGGTCCCGGCGTGCAGATCGGCGTGGATGGTGGGGGCGGCGACGTTGACGATCGTCGCGTCGAGCAGGTCCATCACCTCGGCGACGAGGACGAGAGCGAGGAAGTGGGGCTCGACGGGCTCACGATGCGCAGGCTCGGCGCCGCCCTCGGCGTCCAGGCCGGGGCGCTCTACCGTCACTATCCGAGCAAGGAAGCCCTCATCGACGCGATGGTGGAGAAGCTGATCGAGGGCGTCGCCGAGCCGCCGCCGCAGGGCGACTGGGACGAGCAGCTGATGACCCTCGCCCACCGCTTCCGCACCGCCCTCCTCACCCGCCGCGACGGCGCCCGCCTCTTCGCCGGCACCTTCGTCAGCGCTCCCAACACCAACGACACCGGCGCCGTCGCCGTCGCCGCCCTGACGGCCGCCGGCCTCTCCCCCGCCCGCGCCGGCTGGATCATCTACGCCGGCATGTACTACGTCCTCGGCCACACGATCGAGGAGCAGGCCCAGGTGGCCCTCGAAGCGGGCGACGACGATTGGAGCTCCCGTCAGGCCGCGTCCCCGCCGGAGGACCCGACCTTCGCCGCGGCCCTCGACGCGGTCGCCACCGCCGACCCGGCGGAGCGCTTCACCTACGGCTTTCGCCTGTTTCTCGACGGCGTGCGCGGTCAGCTCGGCGAGGCCGGACGCTGAATCCGGCGCCGCGGACCCGCCGCTGACGGGCGCGCCCGCAGGAGGGACACCGGTGAATCGGTGACGGGCGAGCCGTAGTCTCCTCCGCGAACCAGGAGCGCCGCGTGCCCGCATCCGATCAGCCTGCCCTCGACCTCGTCCTCCCGATGCTGCGCTGCCCCGTCTGCGGGGGGAGCCTGGCGCACGTCGGCGCGGCGCTGCGCTGCCCCGAGCGCCACAGCTTCGACATCGCCCGCCAAGGTTACGTCAGCCTGCTGAGCGGCACCAAGCCGACCAGCGGCGACGACGCACCGATGGTGCGGGCGCGGGACCGGTTCCTGGGAGCGGGCGGCTACACGCCGATCCGCGCCGCGATCGCCGACCTGGCAAGGCGCCCGACCCCGCCGCCGGCCACCGTCCTCGAGGTCGGCTGCGGCACCGGCTACTACCTCGCCGGGGCGCTCGATGCCCTGCCCGACGCCCGCGGGCTGGGCCTGGACACCTCGACCTACGCCCTGCGCACCGCGGCGCGGGCGCACCCGCGCGCCGCCGCCGCGACCTGGGACGTCTTCCGTCCCTTCCCGCTCGCCTCGGGGTCGGCCGACCTGGTGCTCGACGTCTTCGCCCCGCGCAACCCGGCCGAGTTCCACCGCGTGCTGCGGCCGGAGGGACGGCTGATCGTGGCGCGACCCGACGACGGGCATCTCGCCCAGCTGCGCCGAGCGGTCGAGGGGATGGTCGGCGTCGACCCGATCAAGGAGGAGCGCCTGCACCGGGCGCTCGACCCCTACTTCGAGCTCCTCGACTCCGAGCGGGTCGAATACATCGCGCCTGTGAATCGCGACGACGCCCTGGACCTCCTCGCGATGTCCCCGAGCGCCCACCACCTGAGCGCCGAGGACCTTGCCGGGATCGGCGCCGACCCCCTCCCCGCCGAGGTCACCGTCGCCGTCCTGGCGAGCGCCTATCGGCCGCGATCAGCCTGAGGCGGTCGCGGCGACGAGGCCCGGGATCCTCCGCACGAGCCTCACCCCACCACGCTCATCCGTCGGTAGGAGACGCTGCGCTTGCCTGCGATCCTCGCCACCTCGCGGACGAGCAGGCTCTTGGCGGCGTCCAGCCTGGCGGCGAACTTCGGCTTCGGGATCAGCGTCGGCTCGGCGCTCTTGCCGGGGCGCACGTTCGCGGTCGCGACCAGGCTCTCGGCGACCGGCTTCGCCGCGCGGGCGCGCCTCCGCTTCGGCATGTGCGGCTTGGTCGAGAAGACCTGGAGGGCGAAACGGCAGCCGGCGGGGACGGCGCTCTTCGGGCAGCTGACCCGGACCCGGGGCGGATGGAGGCCCGTCTTCGTCGGCGGCGGCGGCTGGTTCGTCCCCGCCGGAGGCGCCGAGGGTGACGAGGTCACGGGCGGGGCCGGCGCGGCGAGCTCGTAGGCGCCGATGTCGGCACCGTTGGCACCGAGGGCGCTCGACAGCGGCACGCCCGGGTAGATCACCGGCCGCGCGTCGCCGCGCTGGTCGGTGGTGAGGGCGCCGCCGCCCTTGTTCACCGCGGGAGAGCCGGGCGGCAGCGCCATCGTCGGCGTCGGGCCGCCGTTGTCCTGCAGCGGCCCGAGCTGCGGGTCGATGCCGATCAGGTCCGACGCCGCGACGGTTTCGGCCGGTTTGGCGCCCGCGGGGTTGCCGATCAGGCTGAAGGCGGCACCGAAGGAGCCATAGACGTCGGGGCCGTTGAGGGAGCTGTTGCCGGCGACGATGGTGTTCTGGAGCGAGACGTTGCTCGGGTTCGCGAGGATCCCGCCACCGTCGCCGAACGGAGCGTGCCCGCCGGCGCGATTGGAGGCGACGGTCGAGCCCTGGAGCGAGATCGTCCCCGTGGTGTCGGTTCCGAGGACGAGCCCCCCGCCGTTGCCGAGGCCTCCGTTGCCTTCGGCGACGTTCCCCGCGACGGTGGAATTCCGCAGCGTGAAGTTTCCGGATTTGTCCGCGTAGACCGCGACTCCGCCCTCGTCCTCCTTGGAGATGTTGCCGGCGATCGTCGAGCCTTCGATCAGGCCGTCGGCGCCTTCCACCGATCCGTTCAGCCCGCCGGCCTCGATGTCGGCGGAGTTGCCGCTGATCGTCGAGCCCTGGATCGTGAATCCGGCGACGCCACCCGCCTCGATCCCGCCGCCCACCACCGCGTGGTTGCCGCTCACGGTGCTGGCGAGGAGCGTCAGCGGCGCGTCGAAGCTCTCGATCCCACCGCCGTCGCTCGGCGCCGTCCCCCCGCTGATCACCGAGTCGACGATCGTCAGGTCGGCGATCGCGTTGGTCGTGTCGTTGAGGATGTCGCCGCCGTAGTTGGCGTGGTAGCCGAAGTTGGGGGCGGTGCCGCCTGCGATGTGGAGGCCGCTGATCGTGACCGCGCCGGGGCTGCCGAGGTTGACGTGGATGACCCGGTTGGGGCTCTGCTGCGCGACCGTGATCTGGGCCGGCCCCGGCCCCTCGAGGTCGACCGGATCGGTGACCTGGAGCCCGTTGCCGCTCAAGCTGATCGTTCCCGAAAGCCCCGCGGCGAAGGCGATCGTGTCGGCGCCCGGGGCGGCGTTGGCGGCCGCGAGCTCGCCGCGCAGGCTGCCGTCGCCGCTGACCCCCGAGTCGCTCAGGTTGGTGACGGTGAGGGTCTGAGCCTGGGCGACGCCGGCGAGCGCGAGCAGGAGGAGCGCGACGGCCGCGAGGGCGAGCGCCGGACGGCGGCCGCGGATGCTGGACCGACGGCCGGGCCGCAAGCTCATGAGCCGCCCCGCTTCGATCCCGCCGGGGAGCGATGGCGCCGGTGGGCCGGGGCCTGCTTCAGCAGCACCGCCTGCGGGCCGAGGCCGCTGCCTTCGAGCCGCGCCGCGAGGCCCGCGGGCGCGGCGCCGCGAACCAGCGCCAGGCCCTTCTTCGTCAGCTTCACCGCCACCGTCCGCCGGGCGCCCGCGGCGACGGAGAAGCCGGCCGCACCGAGGGTGAGTCGGCGGGGCCCGGGCCGCGCGCGCACCCGCCGCTTCGGCTTCGCGGCCGGGGCGGCGCTCAGCTTCGCGGTCCCGGCGCAGGCGCCACCGCCGGCCGGACAGCTCAGCGATAGCAGCGCCTTGCCGCCCTTGACCTTGACCAGGCGGCCGGCGGCGGCCCGGCCCGGAGGGGGCGTCCGCACCGGCGCGGGCGCGGTCACCGGGGCGGGCGCGATCGTCACCTGGCCACTCGCGGAGCTGGCGTTGCCGGCCCCGTCGACCGACGTCACCGTGACCGGGTAGGTGCCGGGCGCGGCGTAGGTGTGGCCGGCGGTGGCGGTCGCGGCGGAACCGCCGTCGCCGAAGCTCCAGGTCGTCGCCGCCACGGGTGAGATCGCGTCGAGCGGCGCGACCGCGAAGGTGAGCGACCCCCCCGCCGTGCCGGAGGCGGGGATCGAGAGCGAGCCCAGCGACGGACCGACCGCGTCGAAGGCGGCGGACTGGACGACCGAGTCGCCGCCTTCGAACCGCTCCCAGACGGTGAGCGCGTCCCCCGCCGGGTCGACCACGACCTGCGCTTCTTCGGTCTCCTCGCCGGGGGTCGAGATCGCGACCGGGGGCGTCCAGTCGCCGGCGGCCGGGCGCCGGGCCGCGTCGATGTCGGTGTTCGGGAGCGGACCATCGCGCCAGACCACGGTCGCGTCCCCGGCCGCGTCGATGCCGACCTTCGCCACCTGGCCGCTCGTGTCCGCCGGCGCGACCTGCTCCGGTTCGCCCCAGGCGCCCGAGCCGGGCCTGCTCGCCGCGCCGACCGCGGTGTCGGAGGGGCTGATCCTGAGGTCCCAGACCGCCACCGCGTCGTCACCGGGGTCGACCGCGAGCTCGGGCGCGACCGAGTCGACGCCGCTCGGCGAGAGGCGTCGCGGCGTCGACCACGGCCCGGCGGCGGCCCGATCCGCCTCGCGGATCACGAAGTGGGCGGCATCGATCCGCTCCCAGATCACGGTCGCGTCGCCGGCCGCGTCGAGGCCGACCTTCGGCAGGGCTCCTTCTTCGCCCGCGGCGGTGACCACGGTCGGCGCGCTCCAGGCGCCGCCGGCCGGACGCGAAACCGCCGCCACGGTTTCTTCGGCTCCGACGTCGGTCCAGACCGCCGCCGCGTCGCCGGCCGCGTTCACCGCGAGCCGCGGTTCGGTCGCGGCTTCGCCGGCGTGGGAGATCGGGGCCGCGGCGCTCCACGTCCCGCCCGCCGGACGGGAGGCCCATTCGACCACCTCGTGGCCGGGCGTTTCGTGCTCCCAGACCGCCACCGCGTCGCCGGTCGCGTCCACGGCGATCTGCGGAAGCTCTTCGACCGCTTCGCCTTCAGAGCCGATCGTCCGCGGCGCTTCCCAGGCGCCGGTCGCCGAGCGGCTCGTCACCTGCACGATGGTGCTTCCCCCTTCTTCGGTGCCCCAGATGGCGGTCGCATCGCCGGCGGCGTCGAGCCCGACGCTCGGCACGAAGCTTTCCCGGCCCGGGCTCGAGATCGGCATCGGCGCTTCCCAGGGACCGCCGGGAGGGCGGCGCGCCGCCACGATCGTGGAGCCCCCCGGTTCGGAGCTCTGCCAGACGGCCGTCGCGTCGCCGGCGGCATCGACCGCAACCTGCGGAAAGCGGGTCGACCCCGCGGCGGGCGAGACTTCGGCCGGGGCGAGCCAAGTCGGCACCGCGGCGGCGGGCGCGGGGACGGCAAGAAGCGCCGTGACGACGGCGAGCAGCAGCGCGGGGACCGCGTATCTCACCACCGGCAGCCGCCTATCGAGGTACCCCAGCATCGCCTGCATCGCCGCTCCAAGGCTAGGCCTGGGCGGCGTCGCGATCCAGGATCCGAGACCGGAATGAGACTCATATGAGACCCGGGCGCCCTTGCGTTACGCGCCGGCGCCTTGGCCCCGACTGCGAATCGCTTCTTCGAAGCCGGTGATGCCGCTGAGACCGAAGATCGTGATGCGGGGCATCGCGAAGGGTTCGGAGGCTTCGGCGAAGCCGCCGCCTGCCGCCGTCGTCGCGCCGCTGAAGCCGGCCGCCTTCACCGCCGCGGTCGGCGGAGCCGACGACTCCGGCGACGGGGCGGCGAAGTCGCGGGCGGCGGCGGGGAAGCGGGACTTGACGAAGCGGCGGGCGGCAGCGGGGTCGTGGCCGGAGGGCTCGAGGTCCCAGCCGAGGGCGATGAGGCGGGCGACCGCCGCCGAATCGGGCGGCGGCGCGTCGGCGTCGATGACGAGGACTCCCGGCCAGCCGCGCCGGGTCAGCTCCGGCACGGCGACCTTCAGCAGGTCGCCGGCGACCCCGTCGAAGGAGAGGACGATCGGCTTGGCCGGCAACCTGCCGCCGCCCGACCAGGCGGCCTGGACGGTTTCCAGGCCGACCGCTTCGTAGCCACCTTCTTCGAGCCAGTCCAGCTGGGCGCGGAAATCGGCGGGCGGGACGAAGAGTTCGGGGAAGCTCTCCCCCGGCTCGGGCGCGCCGACCACGTCGTAGCGGAGGATCGGCACCGGGCCCGAGTACGGTCCCCAGCCCGGCTGCGGCTTGGCGTTGCGCACCTTCGCGATCTGCGGCAGCTTCGCCCGCGACGCCGGTTCCACCCGCGACCGGCGCTGCCGGGTCACGACCCCGCCGTCGGCGGAGTTGCCGCCGCCCTTCCCGCCGGCGAGCACCAGGACGACCACGACGACCGCCACGCCGACGAGCAGCGCGGCCACCGCCATCAGGCGCGGTGCGGATGGCCTGCGGCGGGGCTGCACCGAAGCGAGGGTAGAGGTCAGGCCGTGGTGAGCGCCTCCGGGTCGGCGTCGGGATCCGAGGTGATCAGGACGACGTTGCCGTCGGGATCGTCGACCATCGCCGCGTAGGGCCCGCTGGTCCTCGTCGGCGCCATCCGCCCGTGGTGACCGGCCCGCGTGAGCTTGGTCCATTCGGCGTCGACCGTCGCGTCATCGCCGACCAGGAACTCCATCAGCTGCTGGTAGCCGCCCTCCGGCCGGACCCACTTCGGATCGTGCTGTGCGGCCCAGCCCTCGATCAGGACGATGCTCACGCCGCTGTCCATCCGGTACAGCGACACGGGACGATCTGGATGCGGGTCCCGGGCTGGCGGCCCAGGGTCATCCCGACATCCGCCGTCGTCATGGCGCCGTGCCGGCCTTCCTCGATCGCGAGGGGACCCGGGCTACCGACCTGGCCCGGCTCTCGGGCCGCCACAAGCAGGTGATCACCACCCTGGTCGACGAGCTCACCGAGCTCGGCTACGTCGAGCGCCGTCCCGACCCCGACGACCGCCGCGCGAAGCTGGTCGTCCCGACCGAGCGCGGCCTCGACGCGATGCGCCGCTCCGACGCGATCGCCGCAACATCGAAAAGCGCTTCGCCAAGCGACTGGGCACCGAGGGGCTCGCGCGGATGAAGGCGTCGCTCGCCCAGATCGCCGGGTGAGCAGTTCCGGGACACGAGTCTCTTTCAAGGCACTCCACGGCGAGGTGCCTGCGTCAGCTGCCCTCACCGATGCGATGCTCGGCGGCGGCCTCGGCGACGCGCAGCAGCGCCGAGTCGTCCTCGCCACCGTGGCCGGCCGCGCGCAGCTGCTGGAACATCTGCTGGACCGCGGCGGTCAGCGGCAGTGAGGCGTCGACCTCCGCCGCCGAGGAGAGGGCGATGCCGAGGTCCTTGTGGTGGAGGTCGATCTTGAAGCCGGGGGCGAAGTCGTGCTCGAGGAAGTTCCGCCGGCGGACCTCCATGATCCGGTTGGAGGCCATGCCGCCGGAGAGGGCGTCGAGGATCGCCTCCGGGTCCACCCCCAGCTTCGATCCCAGGACCAGCGCCTCGCTGAGCCCGGCGAAGATCACGGCGACGACGACCTGGTTGCAGGCCTTCACCGCCTGGCCCGCGCCGGCCGGGCCGACGTGCACGGTGCGTGCGCCGAGCACCGAGAAGACCCCCTCGGCGCGTGCCACGTCAGCGGCGTCGCCACCGACCATGATCGAGAGCGTTCCGTCGCGCGCGCCCACGTCTCCCCCGCTCACCGGCGCGTCGAGGATCCCCAGCCCACGGGCGGCGGCGGCCTCGGCGAGCTCGCGGCTGAGCGCCGGGGAGACCGTGCTCATGTCGATCACGAGCGTCCCGGCCTGGGCGTGGGCGAGGACCCCGTCGTCGCCGTCGAGGACGGCGCGGAGGGCGGTGTCGTCGGTCACGATCGTCACCACGACATCGGACTCGCGCGCCAGCGAGGCGATGTCGTCGGCGACCCTGGCACCGCGCGCGGCGAGCCGCTCCGCCGGGGCCGGGCTGCGGTTCCAGACGAGCACGTCATAGCCGGCTGCGACCAGGTTCGACGCCATCGCCTCGCCCATGATCCCGAGGCCGATGAATCCGACCGACTCATTCACTTTCGCTCTCCTTGCCCTCGTGATCTTTGGCCAGGCTTCGCGTGAAGGTTAAAGACGTTGTGTTTCACCTTTCGATTCGCCCGCCGCCGCGCGGGGGGTTATCCCCACCTCGCTTCGGGTGCAGGCGGTATGGCCGGCGGCGCTGCCGCCCAGTTGACTCACCGAACTGACCACCCGAGCACGAGGAGCTGATTAGATGTCGCCGTCGCGGAACCGTTTCGCCCTTCTCTGCCTCGCGGCAGTCGCTGCCGTCGCGGCGCTGATCCCGACGGCGGCGGCCGCCGGCTCCGCTCCCGGCCCGCGCGGCGAACTCCTCAGCGCCACCCGCGTCGCCCACCTCTCGACCGCCAAGGTCCACCGGCTGCTGGACGGCTCTGGCGTCGCCACCGGGCAGGCGAAGGACCCGGTCGACGCCTACCGGCTCGTCTACCGCACCATCGACCCGACCGGACGGCCGACCACCGCGAGCGGCCTCCTGGCCGTGCCGGCGACCGGCCCGCAGGACCTTCGCACGATTGTCTTCGAGCACGGCACCACCGTCTCCCGCGACGTGACGCCCTCGATCGGCTCCGACTCCCTCGCCCGGGCCGTCTCCGTCCTCGACGCCTCCGCCGGCTTCGCCACCGTCGCCCCCGACTACCTCGGCACCGGCGTCGGCCCCAGCCAGCAGGCCTACCTGCAGGTCCGCTCCGAGGTGAGCGCCTCGCTCGACATGGTCCGCGCCGCCAAGACCTTCGCGGCCCGCTCGGAACGCCACCTCGACACCGCCCTCCTCGTCAGCGGCTTCTCCCAAGGTGGCCAGGCGGCGATGGGCCTCGGCAAGGCCCTCGGGAGCGGCTCAGTCGGCGGCCTCTCCCTCGGCGGCCTGACCGCGGTGAGCGGCGTCTACGACCTCCAACACGCCGAGATCCCGGCCCTCGTCCACGACGCCATGGAACCCACCATCTCCAACTACAACCTCAGCTTCTTCGCCCTCTCCTGGGGCCGCCTCTACCACCTCTGGAACCCCTCGACCAAAGCCTTCCGCCCCGGCACCGCCGCCATCCGCCACCTCTTCGACGGCTCCCACCCAGAAGCCCAGATCTTCACCGCCCTGCCCCCCACCCTC
>FTDM01000064.1_pt1 | contig 24150 bp, 19 predicted proteins | sample 1639961 | NCBI WGS metagenome assembly FTDM01 (sample SAMEA3914869, study PRJEB12502) | metagenome | biome: forest; material: soil | place: USA | collected 2012-03-12 | depth 0.1 m | reverse complement strand
TCCGGGACCCTGGGCGCGGCCGTCGGGAGGGGGTCCATGTCCTTTGTCACCCACAGGGTTACAAAGGACATGGACCCCCCGCGGGACCCCGACCCTCTGTCCTTCGTCACCCACAGGGTTACCAAGGACAGAGGGTTGGCATCGGCGGCGAGGGATCGTGAAACAGCCCGGGAGGAAGTGTGGGGTTCGTGGCGTCTCCCTCACGCCGTCACGGATCCTCCACTCCTCTCATACCCGGCCGTCTCGGCCACGGCCACAGCCTGCCAGGGCCGTGGCCGAGACGGCCCTCTCGCCGAGACGCCTCGCGTCCTTTCCCGGGCGCCAGCCCGACCCGGCCGCGTCCCTTACCCGGGCGCCAGCTTCCCCGCCCCGAAGCGCGTCCTCCCGGCTCGACCGCTCGCGCCCCGGCCTACTCCGCCGAGGCCTGCAGCGCCAGGTACTCGTGGATGACGCGGACGGCCATCGAGCCCTCGCCGACTGCGGAGGCGACGCGCTTGATTGAGCCGGAGCGGCCGTCGCCGACGGTGAAGACGCCGGGGAGGCTGGTCTCGAGGGGAAGGGCGGGGCGGCCGATCGCGCCGGAGGTGCCGCCGAGGTGGGTGACCTCGAGGTCGACGCCGGTGAGGAGGAAGCCGTCGTCGTCCTTGGCGAGGGCGCCGTCCAGCCACTCGGTGCAGGGGTCGGCGCCGATGAAGATGAAGAGGCCGCCGACCTCGAGGTCGCGGCGCTCGCCGGCGCGGTTGTCTTCGCAGACGATGCCGTCGAGGGCGGTCTCGCCGGCGACCTCGCGGACCTCGGTGTGGAGGAGGACCTCGATGTTGTCGATCGCTTCGATCTGGTCGACCAGGTAGCTGGACATGCCGCGGCCGAGGTCGCCGCCGCGCAGCAGCAGGTAGACGCGTTTGACGGTGCCGGAGAGGAAGATCGCCGCCTGGCCGGCCGAGTTGCCGCCGCCGACCACGGCCGCCGCGGCGCTGCCGCACATCCGCGACTCGACCAGGGTCGCGGCGTAGAAGACGCCGGAGCCGTTCAGCCGCTCGAGCCCGTCCACCGGCAGCTGCCGGTAGCTCGCCCCGGTGGCGAGGACGACGGTGCGCGCCGCCAGCTCGTCGCCGCTGTCGAGCTCGACCACGTAACGGCCGTCCTCGCGGCGCAGGCTCTCCGCCCGCTCGGGCACCGCGGTGCGCAGGCCGAAGCGACGCGCCTGGGCGATCGCCCGGTCGGTGAGGTCGGAGCCGGAGACGCCGGCCGGGAAGCCGAGGTAGTTCTCGATCCGCGAGGAGGTGCTCGCCTGGCCGCCGAGTGCGACCGCGTCGACGAGGATCGTCGAGAGCCCCTCGGTCGCGGCGTAGACGGCGGCGCCGAGGCCACCCGGACCGCCACCGACGATCAGGCAGTCCCACGCTTTTTTCGCCGTCTTGTTCGGCGCTCGCAGGTTGAGCGCGGTCGCCGCCTCGAGGATCGTCGGCGCGCGCAGCACCTTGTCGCCGGCGACCAGCAACGGCAGGTCCTCGGCCGCGGGCGGCTCGCCGTCGATCGGCGAGACGATCCCGTCGGCGCCGTCGAGATCGATGAAGCGGTGCGGCACCCGGTTGCGGGTGAGGAACTCGCGCAGCTGCCGCGTCCCCGGGTCGGTCCCGTAGCCGATCAGTCGCCCGCCGCTCTCGGCCTCGATGATCGTCGCCCGCCGGCTCACCAGCGCGTTCATGATCAGGTCGCCGAGCCGGGTGTCGCGGGAGACGATCGTGCGCAGCGCCTCGCGGCTGACGTAGATCCCCTCGCCCGCTTCGGCGACCTTCGCGGTCAGCAGCGTCGGTTCCAGCGTGATCAGGTTCAGCTCGCCGACGAACTGGCGCTCGCCGTAGCGGACCAGGCAGCGCTCGCGGTCGGTGCCCGCGGCGTCGAGGATCTCGACGCAGCCGCTGAGCACGACCAGCATCTCGTGGTCGAGGTCGCCGGGGGAGAAGATGACCTGCCCGGCGGCGAGCTTCTCGCGTCGGCCCGCCGCCTCCATCGTCGCCAGCTGGGCGGCGTCGAGGCGGGGGAAGATGACGTCCGACTCTTCGCCGAGCGGCGGCTGCTCCGGGGGCGGCGGGGACGGGTCGGGGTCGCTGCTCATCGGCGCTAAAGGTAGACGGTCGCCGCCGGCTCCCCTCAGCGGGCGAGGATGAACGCCTCGACGGCGAGGCCTTGCGGGCCGACCTCGCTCATGTAGACGCTGACCGCGCGGCCGGTCAGCGTTTCGACCATCGCTTTGTAGGTCGGCTCGAGCACGTCGTGCAGAGCCCGGCGGTCGGCCCGCACGCGGTCGAAGCCGCCGCGCCCGACCAGCAGCACCTCGGTATCGGTCAAGGCACCTTCCAGCAGGCAGACCAGGAAGTCCTCCTGCCAGGTGACCTCGGCGCTCGTCGGATTGCTGCCGAAGTGGCGGGCGTGGGTTCGCACGACTTCGCGGGAGATCGCGGAGGTGGCCGCGATCTCCCAGTGCGAATCTGGATTGCTGCCGTGACTGGTCGAGGCCATCACACCCTCCAATCGTCGCTCCATGCCGGCCTTGGCGCTGTCCATTCGGCGCACGGCATCGTGTGAATTTCCATACGACGGCGGGAAACGACGAATTTTCTTGTCAGGTCGAATAGGACTAAGAGGTGGCGATGCATTCGGCCTACGTGACCGACGTCCCGGAGGAAGCCGAGAGCTTTCTTTCGCGGGCCTACGTCGACCTCGGCCTGACCATCCCGGACGACGCTGACGGCTTCCGTCTCGCCGTCGACCGGCTGGACGGTGGCGCCTTCCAGATCGACTCGATGGAGATCGCCGCCCGCGCCGCGTTCCGCTTCGAGCCGGACCAGGAATTCTTCGTCTCCACGATCACCCGCGGCTCGCTGCGGGTGCGCCAGCGCGGCATCGACGAGCAGCTGCAGGCGGGGGAGTTGGTGCTGACCGGGCGACCGGGAGTGGAGACGCGGACCGAGATCGCCGACTTCCGCCAGGGGATCGTCACCTTGCGCGCGGCGTCGCTGCGGGCCGCCGCCGGGCTCGACGCGGGCGGCGACGGACTGCCGCTCTTCGCCTCGATCCGTCCCGTCTCCGCGCGGCACGCCCGTACCTGGCAGCGCGGCGTCGACTTCGCCACCGCGACCATGCGCGAGAACCCGTCCGCGCTGCGGGCGCCGCTGGTCCTCGGCGCGATCGAGCGGCTGCTCGCCGGCCTCACCCTGGCGACCTTCCCCAACAGCGCGGTCGCGAGGCCCGCTCGCCGCGACGACCGCGAGGGCCGTTCCTCGGCGATCCTGCGACGAGCGATCGGCTTCATCGAGGCGAACGCCGAATCCGATGTCGGCATCGGCGAGATCGCCGCGGCGGCGCGGGTCTCACGGCGCAGCATGCAGCTGGCCTTCCGCCGTCATCTCGACACGACCCCGACCGCCTACCTGCGCCGGGTCCGCCTCGACGCCGCCCACCGGCAGCTGCTCGCCGCCGCGCCGGGCGAAGGGCTGACGGTCACCGAGGTCGCCTACCGCTGGGGCTTCAGCTCCCCCAGCCGCTTCACCGAGCGTTATCGCGCCGCCTTCGGCGCGACGCCGAGCGAGACGCTCCGCCGCTGAGCGCTCGCGACGGGCCCCGGCGGGGTAGCGTTGACGTGTGGCGACGAAGACGGAGACCGGCGTACGCGAGGAACAGCACGCGCGGCTGATGGAGGGGCTGGCCGCCTCGATCCGCGAGAAAGGCCTGGCGCAGACCCGGGTGTCGGACATCGTCCGCCACGCGCACGCCTCGCGGCGCACCTTCTACAACCACTTCGAGGACAAGGAAGCCTGCTTCGTCGAGTTGATGCGGACGCTGGCCGACGTCTTCCTCGAAGCGGTCGACCGGGCGATCGATCGCGAGGCGCCGATCGCGACGCAGGTGGAGCAGGCGATCGACACCTACCTCAGCCTGGTCACCGGCGACCCGGCGCTGATGTCGACGTTCGCCAGCCCGGCCCTCGGCGAGCGCACCGTGCTGGCGCAGCGGGACGGCTTCGAGCGCTACGCGGAGTTGATCGTCGCCGTGGTCGAGGGCGACTCGGCCCGCGACCCGCGGGTCGCGCCGATCTCGATCGAGCGCGCCTACATGTTGGTCAGCGGCCTGCACCAGACGCTGGTGCGGGCGCTGGTCCGCGGCGAGGACCTGGACCGCGTCTCCTACGAGTTCAAAGCCGTCATCAGGGCCGCGCTCTCCGGCTCGGCCTGATCCAGGGTGCGGCGGCGGACCACCGCGACGCCGCCTTTCGACGCCGCGAAGGCGACCCCGCGGAAGCTTTCGCGCTCGCCTGGCTCGGTCGTCGTCTGCAGCTCGAAGTTGCGCAGCAGGGTGCGCAGGACGACGTCGATCTCGAACTGGGCGAAGGCGGCGCCGAGGCAGCGGCGCAGGCCGCCGCCGAAGGGGATCCAGGCGTAGGTGTCGGGCTTCTTGCCGACGTAGCGGTCCGGTTCGAAGCGGCGGGCGCGCTCGTGGAAGCGGTCGTCCTGGTGGAGCGGGGCGATCCCGGTGACGATGCTCGCGCCCGGTGGGATCAGCCACTCCCCGAGCTCGAACGGCTTCATCACCACGCGCCCGGTGGCGTTGATGACGGGACGCACCCGCAGCACCTCCTCCGCGGTCGCGAGGCGCAGCGCGTTCTCCTCGCCGCGTGCCTCCTCTTCGAGGCGGCGCAGGATCTCCGGGTGGCGGCGCAGGCGCTCGACGCTCCAGGCGAGCGCCGAGGCGGTCGTCTCGTGGCCAGCGACCAGCAGGGTGAGGAGCTCGTCGGCCAGGTCGGCCTTGTCGACCGCCTCGCCGTCCTCCAGCTGCGCGCGCAGCATCAGCGCGAGGATGTCGATCCGCTCCTCGAGGTTCGGATCGGCCAGGTGCTGGTCGACCAGGGTGTCGGCGAGCCTCCGGTAGCGGGCGTGCATCCGCTTCCAGCGGGCGCCGGGGCTGCGCCGGCCGAACTCGCGGCGCAGGAGCGGCAAGGTCACCAGGCGCTGGCCGAGGGTCGTCATCGGCGGCAGCAGCTGTTCCAGTTCGGCAAGCTCGCGGCCCTCGGCGCCGAAGACGGCGCGCAGGATGATCCGCAGGGTGATCGTCTGGAAGGAGTCGATCGAGGCGAACTCGACGCCGTCGGCCCATGAGGCCATCCCGCGCAGCGCCTCCTCTTCGATGATCGTCTCGTAGGAGCGCATGCGCTCGCCGTGGAAGGGCGGCAGCAGCATTCGGCGCTCGCGCAGGTGGGCCCCTTCGTCCATCGAGAAGAGCGAGCCGGGACCGAGGATTTCGCCGAGCGGGTTCTTGCCCCCGTGCAGGACGTCGGCTTTTGCCGTGTAGACCTGTTTGACGAGGTCGGGCCGGCTGACCAGGACCATCTTGCCGAACCCCGGCATCTCCATCGTCAGGGCGTCGCCATAGCGCGCGGTGAGGCGACGCACGAATGCGTTGCGGGCGAACAGGAAGGAGAGCCCGTTCACCAGCTTCGGCGTCTTCGGGCCAGGGGGGAGGCGGTACGCGGAGGTCGTCATGGGCCGCATGGTACCGGTGAGTACCGCCTTGTCAAGGACGAACTGGCTGCGCGGCCAGGGCGACGCAGAGGGCCGGCACGACGAACCGCGCTCAGTGCGGGTGCTCCTCGTACTCGCGCAGCTGTCGCGGGCTGTAGGAGGTGGCCGGGAGTTCGCCGTCGTCCCCGGGCCGGAGCTCGCCGTCGTCGGGCGGGCGACGCCGACGGCGCAGCCACCAGACGACGCCGGCACCGAGGAAGACCAGCGCCGCCAGGCCCATCCCGATGAACCAGATCACGACGCCGTGGACCGGCGCTTCTTCGTAGCCGAACCAGAGGGCGGCGTTCAGGCCGTAGCCGGTGAAGTCGCCCTTCGCGACGACCAGGTAGGTGCCCGCGGTGGCGACGTGGGCGTAGGCGACCCGGCGCTGGGTGTCGGCGTACTTGTCGAGCGCGTTCTGCGTTTCGCCGAGGCTGCGTTCGATCGTCGGTTCTTCGACCCCGGGCGGCGGGACCAGGTTCAGGCTGATGTTCGGGAGCAGCAGTTCGGGGATCTGGGTGCTGCGCCCGGGGAGGACCACGGCGACGTTGATCTGGACCTTCCCGGCCGGCAGGTGGACCTTCCGGTGGCCCGGGATCGACACCCGGCCGTACTGGTTCGATTCGCTCCAGAAGAGGTTCGAGTTGGCGATCCCGACCACCGCCGAGAACAAGAACGAGAGCAGGAGGAAGGCGCCGATCCCGAGCAGGACGCGGCCGGTGGTCGACTCGATCTTGCGGATCCGGCGCACGAGGAGCGCAGCTTGCGGCCTCCGAGGCCCGTCCGCATCGATGAGGGTCATTGAGATTCCGCCTATGCTCGCCGCCTCGTGGATCTATCTGGGGTGAGTGCGGAGCCGTTGCTGGAGCGGGAGGAGGAGCTCTCGCGGCTGGACGCGGCGATCGCCGCGGCCGCGGGCGGCGCCGGGTGCGTCGTCCTGGTCGAGGGCGACCCCGGTGTGGGACGCACCTCGCTCCTCGGCGCCGCCGCGGCACGGGCGGCGGCGGCCGGGTTCGAGGTGCTGGACGCGCGCGGCGGGGCGCTGGAGGGCGCCGAGGGGTTCGGCGTCGTCCGCCGCTTCTTCGAGCGGCCGGTCGGGCGCGCCGCGACGGCCGACCGCGCGGCGCTGCTCGGTGGCGCGGCGGCCCTCGCCGCCGGCCCGCTCGGCCTGGGCGGCGACGCGCAGGCGCCGCTCGATCCGACCCAGGCCCGCCACGGCCTCTACTGGCTGCTCGCCAACCTGGCCGAGCGGCGGCCCGTCGCCCTGCTTCTCGACGACGCCCAGTGGGCCGACCGGGCAAGCCTCGAGTGGCTGCTCTACGCCTCGCGACGGATCGACCGGCTGCCGGTCCTGATCGTCGTCGCCCTCGCCACCGGCAGCCCGGCGCCGGCCGACCTGCTGGACGCCCTCGCGCACGAGCCGCTGGCCGTGCGCCTGCGCCTCGCGCCGCTCGGCGAGGCGGGTACCGCGGCGCTCCTCGCGGCCGGGTTCGGCGGGGCGGAGGTCGATGACGATTTCGCCCGCGCCTGCCACCACTGGACCGGCGGCAATCCCCACTTTGTCGCCGAGACCGCGGCGGCGCTTGCCGCCGAGGGGGCCGCGCCGATCGGGCCGGCGATCGAGCGGCTGCGCTCGCTGGCGCCGGAGCGGATCGCGACGATGACCAAGCTGCGGCTCGGTCGCCTCCCCGCCGACGCCGGCAGGCTGGCCGCGGCGCTGGCGATCCTCGGCGGCGAGGCCGAGCGCGCCCACGCGGCGGCGCTCGCCGAGCTGGACGAGCCGACCGCGGTCGAAGCCGCCGATGCGTTGGCCGCGGCCCGGTTGGTGGCGGTCGGGCCGACGGGCGCCGCCGACGCACCGGCCGCGACCGGGCCGACGGGCGCTGCCGAGGCGACTGACCCGACCGCTGCGACCGCCGACGCACTGAGCGCGATCGGGTCGACGCTTGCCGCGGCGCCGGTCGACCCGCCGGGCTCACGTCTGCGCTTCGCCGAGCCGCTGGTCGAGCGGGTCGTCTACGAGGGGCTCGGGCCGGCGCGGCGCGCTGCCGACCACGCCCGGGCGGCGCGGCTCCTCGACGCGGCCGGAGCCGACCCCGACGCGGTCGCCGCCCAGCTCCTGCGCGCCGAGCCCGCTTCCGATCCCTGGGCCGCCGATCGCCTGCGCGACGCCGCCGGCGCCGAGCTGGCGCGGGGATCTGCGGCCGCGGCGGCGGCCTTTCTGCGGCGCGCCCTCGCCGAGCCGCCGCCCGCCGCCGAGGTCGCCCAGACCCGGACGCTGCTCGGCCTCGCCGAAGCGGTGGCGGGGGAGCCGGGCGGGCTCGATACGCTGCGGGCCGCGGTCGCGGAGAGCGCCGCCGGCCCGGCCCGCGGGGCGGCGATGCTGCTGCTCGCCCGCTTCCTCGTCTACGCCGGGCGGGGCGGCGAGGTGGTCGAGCGGGCCGAGACGGTGCTGGCGGAGCTCGATGGCGCCGATCCTTCCCTGCGGGTCCGGCTGGAGGCGGCGGTGGTCACCGCGGCGCGCTCGGCGGCCGGGCTGCGCGAGGTCGCCGACGCCCACCTCGCCGAGGTCCGCCCGCTGGCCGACGCCGACACCCCGGAGGGGCGGGTGGTCGCGGTCCAGTGCGCCTACGCCGCGGCCGCCGCCGGCGCTCCGGTGGCCGAGGCGGTCGGCTTCGCCCGCGCCGCGCTCGCCGGCGGCAAGCTCTTCGACGAGGAGCCGCTCAGCCCCGACGTCTACCTCGTCCCGATCAGCATGCTGGCGATCTGCGACGAGTTCGAGGAGGCGGCGGCCGCCTACGGGGAGGTCCTCGGCCGGGCCCGCGCCGGTGGCTCGCCGCTCGCCTACGCCGCCGCCGCGGCGATCTCCAGCTGGACCGCGATCCTGCGCGGTCGCCTCGGCGACGGCGAGCTGCTCGCCCGCGATGCGCTGCGGATCTCCGGCGACGCGCCGGGGCTCGAGGCGCTGCGCGGCTTCGCCACCGTCCACCTCGCCCTGGCGCTGATCGAGCGCGGCGAGCCGGCGGCGGCGCTCGACCTCCTCGCCGCCGACGTCGACCCCGCCCACACCTGGGCCCGCGAGGCGCTCTTCGCTCACGGCCGCGCCGAGCTCGCCGCCCACCGGCCCGCCGCGGCGCTGGAGCAGCTCGAGGCGTGCGGGGCGCTCAGCGCCTCCTTCGGCATCGTCAATCCGGCCTTCCTGCCCTGGCGCTCGGAGGCGGCGCTGGCGCTGCGCGCGCTGGGGCGCGGGGAGGAGGCGGCGCGCGAGGCGGCCGCCGAGGTCGAGCTTGCCCGCCGCTTCGGTGCCGCCCGCCCGCTCGGCGTCGCGCTCCGGGTCGCCGGTCTGGTCGCCGGCGGCGAGGAGGGGCTGGGAGCGCTGCGGGAGTCGGCGGCGATCCTCGCGGAGTCCCCGGCCCGGCTCGAGCGCGCCCGCTCGCTGGTCGCCCTCGGCGCCGCCCTGCGCCGCGCCGGCAGCCGGGCCGAAGCGCGCGACCCGCTCGCCGCTGGACTCGGCCTGGCGGAGGAGTGCGGCGCCGCGGCGCTCGCCACGAGCGCCCGCGAGGAGCTCGCCGCGGGCGGCGTCCGGGTTCGCGCCGGCGGCCGCTGGGACGCCGACGCCCTCACCGCCTCGGAGCTCCGCACCTGTCGCATGGCGGCCGCGGGGATGTCGAACCCGGCGATCGCCCAGTCCCTCTTCGTCACCCGCGCCACCGTCCAGTCCCACCTGCACGCCGCCTACCGCAAGCTCGGCATCGCCTCACGCACCGAGCTGCCCGCGGCGCTGGAGGGCTACGCCGAGGGTCCGCCGGCGTAGGCGGGCCGCCGGCTGGCGCCGCTTGCATTGCGCAGGAAAGCTGGCGCCTCGCGGATGATGGGCGACCCGGGCAGGCTGTGGTCGCCCATCATCCGCCTGAGCCCCGAGACACAGAGAGGCCGATGTCCCGGGACGAAGGCGTGAAGGTTTTGTGCGTGGCGACCGGCGCCCGGTCGGTTATGCCGCCCATGACCGGCTCAACCGACCGAGCGTGCACTTGAGCCGCCCAGGATCGGCCCGAGTGCACGAGCGCTGAGTTGACCACACCAGGGTGTGGCTAATTCAGCGAGCGCGAAGGGTCTGCCGACGCAAGGCGCACGGAAGCGTGACTTCGTGCGAGTTCCGTGTGCCTCTCCACGGATCCGCGCGCGGCGCTCGGCGTGGCCCATTTCGCGGCAGGCATCCCGGCCGCACCGCGCCGGAGGATCACCCAGCTACGGCCCGTTGCCGTAAAGGCGGCGCAGCTCGGCCTTGGCGACCTTCTCGCCGGCGGAGCGGGGCATCTCGGTGAGGATCTCGAGGCGCTCGGGGACCCACTCGCGGGAGACGCCGCGGGCGAGCATGTGGGCGGCGAGGTCGTCGAGGGTGAGGGTGGTGCCGGGGACGAGCTCGACGACGAGGCAGACGCGCTCGCCGAAGACCGGGTCGGGGACGGCGATCGCGGCGGCGAGGGCGATCGCCGGGTGGGTCGCGGCCTCGGCCTCGACCGCGACGGCGCTGATGTTCTTGCCGCCGCGGATGATCAGGTCGGAGGCGCGGCCGGTGAGGCGGAGGAAGCCGTCGGCGCCGATCTCGGCGATGTCGCCGCTCAGCATCCAGCCGTCGGCGTTCAGGAGCTCGGCGTTGGCCTCCGGGTCGCCGTAGTAGCCGAGGCAGCCGGTCGGGCCGCGGCTCGCCACCTGGCCGGGGCCGCCGGTCGCGGTCACGTCGCGCTCACCGTCGTAGAGGCGGACGTTCATCGCGGCGATCGGCCGGCCCGCGGTGCCGAGGCGCTGCTCGTCGGGGTCGCTGTGGCCGGTGACGCTGATCGCGCCGTTCTCGTTGGAGCCGTAGAACTGGAGGACGTGGGCGCCGGTGGTCGCCTCGAAGCGGGCCGCCGCCTCGGCCGAGACCGCCTCGCCGCCGGTGAAGACGGTGCGCAGGGCGCCGAGGTCGCGGGTCTCGAAGGACGGCGAGCCGAGCATCATCATCATCTGGGTGGTGACGCAGGCGAGGAAGGTGACCCGGTGGGTCTCCATCAGCTCCAGCATCCGCTCGACCTCGAAGCGCTCCATCAGCACGGTCGGGCAGCCGAGCATCGCGGGCACGTAGTGGGCGCTCCAGAGGCCGAAGCCGTAGGGGCTGGGGATGGCGGAGAGGACGACCTCATCGGGGCCGAACTCGCCGGCGGCGATCGCCATGCGGGCGAAGCTGAACCAGCGGTTCTGGTTGTGGACGACGCACTTCGGCAGGCCGGTGGTGCCGGAGGTCGAGTTGATCAGGTAGAGGCCGTCGGGGCCGATCGGCGCGGCGGGGGTCGCGGGCGGGGGCGGCGCGGCGCCGTCGAGGGTCGCGGCGGCGAGGTCCTCGGTGGCCAGGTCGGGGATGACCAGCCGGCGGACCGCATCGAGGCCCGCGTCGGCGAGGCCGTCGTGGAGGATCGCGACCGGCTCGCGGCCGAAGGTGTCGTGGGTGATGACCGCCGCGGCGCCGGTGCGGCGCAGCAGGTGGGCGACCTCGCCGATCCCGGAGCGGGCGGCGACGGCGACGATCGGATGCCCGGCGCGCTCGCAGGCGAGGTAGGCGACGTGGACGCTCGGCCCGTCGGGGAGGAGGACGGCGAGCGGCGCTCCCGGCTCGAAGCCGGCGCCGGCGAGGAGTCCGGCCAGCGCGTCGCCGAGCGCGTCGTAGTCGGACCAGGTGAGCGTGCCGCGGTCGCCGATCAGCGCGGGTCCGTCACCACGCTCGGTCGCGTTGCGGGCGACGACGTCGCTCAGCGTTTCGTCGCCCCACTCGCCCTCGGCGCGGTAGCGGGCGACGTCCGCGGGCGGGTGGAACGGGATCTCCTCCATCACCTGGATCTTAACCACCGTCCCAAGCAAGCGCTTGGTATGTTCACGACGGGACCAGCGAGCACGGAGGAGGAGTCACTTGACCGACCCCACCATGAGCGGATTCGGCTTCGCGGCCGCGGACACGGTGATCGTGACCGGAGCGGGCAGCGGCATCGGCCGGGCCACGGCGCGACTGGCCGCCGCGCAGGGCCTGCGGGTCGCCGCCGTCGACCTCGACGAGGGTACCGCCGCCGACGTCGTCGCCGAGATCGAGGCGGCCGGCGGCACCGCCACTGCCTACGCCGCCGATGTCACCGACGAAGGCGCGGTCGCCGGGACGCTCGCCGCGATCGTTCGCGACGCCGCGCTTCCCGACGACGACGCATCCGCCCGCGACGCCGCATCCCCGGTCGGCACCGGATCCGCCGGCGACGCGACCACCGACGACGCCCTATCCCCGGTCGGCCCCGGATCCCCCGGCGACGACGCGTCCGCCGTCGCCCACGCGTCCGCCGGCGACGCCGCATCCCCGGTCGGCCCCGGATCCCCCGGCGACGACGCGTCCGCCGACGCCGCATCCGCACCCGGCGCGCCGCGGTACCTGGTCAACAACGCCGGCCCGGCCGCCTCCTCGGCGCTCGGCTTCGCCGAGGGGCTTCGCGCCACCGCCGGCAGCATGGAGTCGGTGACGCGGCACTGGCTCGCGCTCGAACCGCCGGCGCCCGGAAGCGTCGTCTGCGTCGCCTCGATCGCGGGCAACGTGACCGGCGGAGGTGCGGACTTCTACGCCGGCGGCAAGGCGGCGATCGCCGGCTACGTGCGCCAGCTCGCGGTCACCCAGGGTGAGCGCCTGCGGGTCAACGCGGTGGCACCGGGCCTGACCGACACGCCGCGGATGGCGGATTACGTCCGCAGCGCGATCGGCGCGGACATGGTCTCCCGCACGCCGCTCGGCCGCGCGGGGCGGCCCGAGGACGTCGCCTGGGCGATCCTCTTCCTCCTCTCCCCGCGCGCCGACTACATCACCGGGGCGTTCCTGCCGGTCGACGGCGGGGTCACCGTTGCGCCATGAGTTGGACGGAGGCGGGCCGGACGCGAGGCCGGCCCTCGTGACGCCCGCCCGGGTGGCGCTGGTGACCGGTGCCACCGACGGGCTCGGCCGCGCCGTTGCCGAGCGGCTGGCGGCGGCCGGGCTGACCGTGCACCTGCACGGCCGCGACGCCGGGCGACTGGAGCGCGCCGCGGGGGAGATCGCCGCCGCCACCGGCAACGAACGGCTCGTGACCCACCGTGCGGACCTCGCCTCGCTGGCGCAGGTGCGCTCGCTGGCGCGCGAGGTCGAGGCGTCGACCGGTGCCCTGCACGTCCTGATCAGCAACGCCGGGATCGGGTCGAGCAAGCCGGACCTGCCGACCCGGCAGCTGAGCGAGGACGGCTACGAGCTGCGCTTCGCGGTCAACTACCTGGCGGGCTTTCTGTTGATCTTGGAGCTGCTGGCGCTGCTGCGTCACTCCGCCCCGGCGCGGGTCGTCCAGATCGCGTCGCGCAGCCAGGTGCCGCTCGACTTCGACAACCTGGAGCTGGAGCGTGAATACGACGGCATCCGCGCCTATTCGCAGGCGAAGCTGGCCCAGATCGCGTCCGGCCTCGAGCTGGCGGAGCGGCTCGGGCCCGAGGCGGGCGTCAGCGTCAACAGCCTGCATCCGGCGTCGCTGATGCCGACCAAGATCGCCCTCGGCGAGGTCGATTACTCCGAAGAAACGGTGGAGGACGGAGTGGAGGCGACCGTGCGGATGGCGATCGGGGCGGACGTGGAGGGCGTCAGCGGGGCCTACTATCACCGCATGGAGCCGGCCCAGGCGCACGAGCAGGCCTATGACGCTGCGGCGCGGCGGCGGCTCTGGGACCTCAGCGTGGCGATGGCCGGGGCGCCGGAACCGACCCTCCCCGGCGACGCTTAGCGCCACTTCGGTGACGCCTGGCGTCCCTCCCAGCAACTAGCTTCCCAAGCAAGCGCTTGGTATGTTCCTCGCCGTGGACCTGCGACCCACCGCCGCCGACGAAGCCTTCCGCGCCGAGGTTCGTGACTGGCTCGGCGAGCACCTGCGCGGTGAGTTCGCCGAGCTGGGCGGGGCCGGCGGGCCGGGGCGCGAGCACGAGGGCTTCGAGGTGCGCCTCGCCTGGGAGCGCGAGCTGGGGGAGGGCGGCTGGATCGGCCTCGACCTGCCGCCCGAGCACGGCGGCCGCGGCGCCGGCCTCGATCGCCAGGTGATCTGGGCGGAGGAGTACGCGCGCGCCGAGGCGCCCGCCCGCGTCAACCACATGGGCGAGCACCTGCTGGCGCCGACCATCTCCGCCTTCGGCACCGACGCCCAGCGCGAGCGCTTCCTGCCGCCGATCCTGCGCGGCGAGGAGCTGTGGTGCCAGGGCTACTCGGAGCCCGGCGCGGGCTCCGACCTCGCCGCGGTCCGCACGCGGGCGCGGCTCGACGGCGACAGCTGGCGGATCGACGGGCAGAAGGTGTGGACCTCGCTCGCGATGCACGCCGACTGGTGCTTCGCGGTGGTGCGCTCGGAGCCGGGGTCGGAGCGCCACAAGGGCCTCTCTTATCTGCTCGTGCCGATGAAACAGCCGGGGGTCGAGATCCGCCCGATCGTGCAGATCACCGGCACCTCGGAGTTCAGCGAGGTCTTCTTCGAGGACGCGACGACCGACGCCGCGAACGTGGTCGGCGAGCCGGGCGAAGGGTGGAAGGTGGCGATGGGGACGCTCGGGTTCGAGCGCGGGGTCGCGACGCTGGCCCAGCAGATCGGCTTCGGCCGCGAGCTCGACGCGGTGATCGCCTCGGCGCGGGCGACCGGGGCGGCCGAGCGGCCGGAGATCGCGGCACGCCTCGTCGACGCCTGGATCGAGCTGCGCACGATGCGCTACCAGGCGCTCCGCTCGCTGAGCGACGGGCAGCCGGTGTCGGCGTCGATGTCGAAGCTCCTGTGGGGGCCGTGGCACCGGCGCCTGGGGGAGCTGGCGATCGACGTGCGTGGCGCCGACGCGACCGTGGTCGAGGCCCCCTACACGCTCGACGGCGACCAGGCGCTCTTCCTCTACACCCGCGCCGACACCATCTACGCGGGCTCCGACGAGATCCAGCGCAACATCATCAGCGAGCGGATGCTCGGGCTGCCGCGGGGCTAGGGGACGGGGTGGACTTCTCCTTCGACGAGGACCAGCGCGAGCTGCGGTCGGTGGTCGCCGACTTCCTCCAACGCCATGCGACCTCCCCGGCGGTCCGCGAGGCCGCCGAAGGCGACGGCTTCGCCGCCGAGCAGTGGGGACGACTGACCGGCGAAATGGAACTGACGGGTCTCGCGATCGCGCCGGAGCACGGCGGCGCCGGGGCGAGCTTTGTCGAGGTCGGGATCGCGATCGAGGAGATCGGCCGGACGCTGCTGCCGGTGCCCTACCTCTCGACCGTGACCGCCGCCGCGGTGCTCTCCCACATATGTAGTGACGAGGACGCGGCCCCCCTGCTCGAGCGGATCGCCGGCGGCGCGGCCGCAGCATCGGGCCTGGCCGGCGTGCTTCCGAGCTTTCAGGGCGATAACACCCTCCAAGCTCGGAAGCACGGGGACGGGGTGGTGGTCGACGGGGAGATTGCGGTGGTCGACGGGGCGACGGCGGAGGTTCTGGTGCTCGCGGCCGGGCGCGAGGGGGAGCCGGTGCTCGTCGCGGTCGAGGCCGCCGCGGCCGAGGTCGTGGTCGAGCCGCTCGCCACGCTCGATCAGACGCGGCGCCAGGCCAAGGTCCGACTCGACGGTGCGCCGGCCACGGTCCTTGCCGCCGGCCCCGAGCCGCTCGCCCGCGCCCGGGATCTGCTCTCGGTCGGCCTCGCGGTCGAGTCGGTCGGCGCCGCCGCGCGCTGCCTGGAGGAGACCGTCGCCTACCTGAAGGAGCGGGTCCAGTTCGGCAAGCCGATCGGCTCCTTCCAGGCGCTGAAGCACCGTTGCGCCGACCTCGCCACCGAGCTCGAGGCGGCCCGCTCGACCGCTTACTACGCGACCTGGGCCGTCGACGGGGCGCCGGAGGAGCTGGCGATCCTCGCCCCGCTCGCCGAGGCCGTCGCGGGCGCCGCGCTCCTCCACGTCGCCGCCGAGGCGATCCAGATGCACGGCGGGATCGGCTTCACCTGGGAGCATGACGCCCACATGTACCTGAAGCGGGCGAAGGCGAACGAGTTGCTCGCGGGCGGCTATCGCGGCCTGCGCACGCTGGTCGGCGAGCGGGCCGGGATCCTCGGATGAGCGAGCAGCGGGTCGTCCTCGTCACCGGCGGCACCCGTGGGATCGGCGCGGCGATCGCGACCGCGTTCCTGGCCGAGGGCGACGAGGTCGTCGTCTGCGGTCGGCGGGAGCCGGAGGAGCCGCCGAGCGGTGGCGGCCGCGCGGCCGAGTTCCTCGCCGCCGACGTGCGCGAGCCCGCGGGCGCGGTCGGCCTCGTCGAGGCGGTGCTGGAGCGCCGCGGGCGGCTCGACGTCCTCGTCAACAATGCCGGCGGCACCCGGCCCGGTCCGGCCGCCGAGATGTCGGCCGAGTCCGCTGCCGCGGTCGTCAACCTCAACCTCCTCGCCCCCTTCTACGTCGCCCAGCGCGCCAACGCGGCGATGCAGGAGCAGGCCGCCGGCGGCGTCATCGTCAACATCGGCAGCAGCTCCGAGCGCCGGCCCGCACCGGGCACCGCCGTCTACGCCGCCGCCAAGTCGGGCCTCCAGGGGCTGACCCGGGCGCTGGCGCTGGAGTGGGCGCCGAAGGTGCGGGTCGTGCAGGTGACCCCGGGCCCGGTCGAGACCGACGGCTCGGCCCGCCACTACGGCGGCGACGCCGCCTTCGCCGCCGCGGCCGCGACGATCGCCATGGGCCGCTTCGCCCGCCCCGAGGACGTCGCCGACGCCTGCGTCCTGGTCGCCTCCCCCCGCGCGAGCTACGTCAGCGGCGCCGAGCTGCACGTGGACGGCGGCGGGGAAGTGCCCGGCTGGCAGGTCGCGATCCGCGCGCTGCCCGAGGGCGACTGACCCACCCGCGCCGGCATCGAGGTTGATGGGCCGAAAACTTGCCTATATGTCTAGTTTCGGCCCATCAACACCGAGGACTAGCGGGCCTCGGCGCGGAGGTCGGCGGCGATGCGCCGGAGCTCGCCCTTGGCGAGCTTCGCGCCGGAGGAACGGGGGATCTCCTCGACGACCTCGAGGCGCTCCGGGAGGTATTCCTTCGAGGCGCCCGCGGCTTCGAGGAAGGTGGTCAGCTCGGCGAGGTCCATCGTCCCGCCGTCGTTGAGCTGGACGAAGGCGCAGACGCGCTCGCCGAAGATCTCGTCGGGCATCGCGACGACGGCGGCGAGGGCGATGCGAGGGTGAGCGGAGATCTCCTCCTCGACCTGGACGGCGCTGATGTTCTTGCCGCCGCGGATGACGATGTCGGAGGTGCGGCCGACGACGTTGAGGTAGCCCTCGTCGTCGAGGTCGACGATGTCGGCGTGGAGGAGGAAGCCGTCGGCGGTGAAGAGCTGGGCGTTGGCGGCCGGGTCGTCGAGGTAGCCGAGGCAGGTGGCCGGGCCCTTGGTGCCCGGCTGGCCGCGGCCGGTGTCGGTGACGTCGGCGCCGTCCTCGTCGAAGAGGCGCATCTCGGTGCCGGGGAGGACGCGGCCGCAGGTGCGCAGGCGGCGCGAGGTCGGGTCGGTGAGGCGGGTGGCGGTGGCGAGGCCGCTCTCGTTGGAGCCGTAGAAGTTGAGGATCGCGGCGCCGGTCAGCTCCTCGAAGGCGCGCGCGGGCTCGTAGGGGATCATCTCGCCGCCGGTGTACATCACCCGCAGGGAGCTGAGGTCGCGTTCGCGCAGCGCCGGATCGGCGAGCAGCATGCGGAACTGGGTGGAGACGGCGCAGAGGACGGTGACGCGTTCGCGCTCGATCAGCTCCAGCGCCAGCGAGGTGTCGAAGCGTTCCATCGAGACGGTCGGCACGCCCAGGTAGGTGGGGGAGAAGTGGGAGGTCCACTGGCCGAAGCCGAACGGCGCCGGGATCGCCGCCATGAAGACGTCGTCCTCGGTGAGGTCGCCGACTTCGACCGCGCACTGGTGGAAGTACCACCAGCGGTTCTGGGCGTGCATCACGCACTTCGGCAGGCCGGTGGTGCCGGAGGTGGAGTTGATGAGCCAGAGCTCGTCGGGGCCGAGGCGGTCGGGGAAGTCGGTGGGCGGCGGGCCGGTCTCGACGCCGTCGCGGAGGATCGGCAGGTCGACGCCGTCCTCGAAGCGGGGGACGACGACGTGGTGGCGGAGGTCGTCGAGCCGCTCGCGCAGGGCGGCGAAGTGCTCGGCCGCCGGGGTGCCGCGGTGCTCGTCGTGGGTGATCAGCGCGCTCGCCCGGCCCTTGGCGAGGATGTGCTCCGCCTCGCGTTCGCCCGCCCGCACGCCGACTCCGACCGCGACGACGCCCGCCTTCTCGCAGCCGAGGAAGGCCGCGTGCACGGCGCCGCCGTCGGGAAGCATCACGCCGACGCGGTCGCCGCGGCCCAGTCCCAACTCACGCAGGGCGCCCGCGATCCGATCCGAGGCGGCCTCGTAGCCGGCCCAGCTGAGCGTGCCCAGCGGCCCGGCGAAGGCGACCGCGTCGGGGCGCTCGCGCGCGTGGCCGGCGACGTGGTCGGCGAGCGCGCGGTCCTCCCACCAGCCTTGGCGGTGGTACTCGGCGGCGGCCCGCTCGCGGTCGATGCCGTACTCCTCCATTCGCAAAACCTATCAAGCGCTTGGTACATTGGCGACGGGATGAAGGTGAGCGACGACGGGATCGAGCTGAGCGGCCAGGCCGACGGGCGGACGGCGGCGGATCGGTCGATCGCGGTGAGCGGGAGCGCCGGCGAGCGATCGGCGGCGGATCGGTCGGTCACTGTCAGCGGCGGGACCGGCGAGCGGATGGCGGATCGGTCGATCGCGGTGAGTGACGTGCGCGTTGCGGTCGACCTCCCCGACCTCGACCCGGTCGAGATGACCGCCCGAGTCTTCGCGCCGGATGGGCCCGAGCCGGGGGCGCCGCTCCTCTTCTGCGTGCCGGGCATGAGCTACGGCAAGGAGTACTGGGACCTACCGCTCGACGGCTACAGCTTCGCCCGCGCCGCCGCCGCGGCGGGGCACGTCGTCGTCGCCGTCGACAACGTCGGCACCGGGGAGAGCGGGCGCCCGGCCGCGGCCGACGCGGTGACGCTGGCGGCGATGGCGGGGGCCAACGCGGCACTCGCCGAGGAGATCCAAGCGCGCCTTGTCGCCGGGGACCTGGTGCCGGACCTCGGGCCGCTGGAGCCCGGCCGGACGGTCGGCATCGGCCATTCGCTCGGCGGCTGCCTCGTCCTCCTCCAGCAGGCGGCGAGCGCCACCTTCGCCGCGATCGCGGTCCTCGGCTTCTCCAACCAGCCGCTCGCCGGCATCTACGAGGACCACGAGCGCGAGGCCGAGCTGACCGATGCCGAGCGCTTCGCCTGGGCGACCGAGCACCTGCCGCCGAAGCTCTGGGGCCGGCCGTGGGAGGAGCTCGAGCCCTACTTCGAGCTGCCGCGGGAGAACTTCGGCGAGCTCTTCTACGCGCCGGGCACGCCCGCCGCGGTGATCGCCGCCGACACCGCGCTGGCGACCACCGTGCCGCGCACCGCGGCGATCGAAACCACGATCCCGCGCGTCTCCGCCGCCGCCGCGGCGGCGATCGACGTGCCGGTGCTGCTCGCCTATGGCGCGACCGACCTCTCGCCCGACCCGGACGCCGAGCCCGGCACCTACCCCGCCGCGCCGTCGGTCGAGCTGCTGCGGCTGCAGGGCTCGGCGCACTGCCACAACGTCTCCGTCGATCGCGAGCTGCTCTGGGGGCGGCTGCTGGACTGGGCCGCCGAGACGGCGGCGAGCGACGGACCGGGCGCGGCGGCCCGATGAGCGACGCGACTCCCCGCGACGCCGCCGCCGTGATCGGGCTCGGCGACCTCGGCATCTCGATCGCCCGGCGGCTGCACGAGGTCGGGGTGGCGGTCGCGGGAGTCGACGGGGCGACGGAGCGGCGCGAGCTGTGGGAGGGGGAGAGCGGGCTCACGGCCCTCGCCTCGACCGCCGACCTCGACCCGGCCGGGGCCCCCCGCGCCTTCGTCTGCGTGCGCACCACCGAGCAGGCCGACGCGGTGATCGCCGACCTGAGCGGGCGGCTCGGTCCCGACGCGGTCCTATACGTGGTGACGACGCTGGCGGTCGACTTCGCCCGCGGGCTCGGCGAGCACGTCGCCGCCGACGGTCCGCGGCTGATCGAGCTGCCGGTCTCCGGCGGCCGCGGCGGCGCCGAGCGCGGCGAGCTGATCGTGCTCGCCGGCGGTCCCGCGGTCGGGCCGGAGGACGTCACCTTCCTCGAGCGGACGCTCGCCTCCCAGGTCCTGCCGATGCCGCGCTACGGCGAGGCGACGCTGGCGAAGCTGCTGAACAACGCCCTCGCCGCCTACAACGCGCTGGCCTACGCGAGCGCCGTCGAGCTGGCCGCGGGCGCCGGCCTCGACCTCGACGCCACCGCCGAGCTCCTGCGCCGCGGCTCCGGCGGCAGTTGGATGGCCGATGCCTTCGCCGGCCTGGTCGACGACCTGCTGGCCAAGGACGCCGGCCTCCTCGCCGCCGAGCTGGGCCCGCTGCCGAGGATCGACCTCAACCAGCCCGACGCGCTCCCGCCCGCCCTGGCCCGCGCCCGCAAGCTGCTCGGCGACTGACCCTCGCCAGCTGTTCCTTATGCCGGTATGCCGGCTATAAGGAACAGCGGAACGCGGCGGGCCGGCGGGGCGTCACGGGGAGACGGGGCGGTTGGTCCAGCCGCCCTCGTCGCGCGGGTACCAGCCGCCGGCCGCCTTGGTACCGCCGTCGACGTGGACCGTCGTGCCGGTGACGAAGGACGCGAGCGGGGAGGCGAGGAAGAGGGCGGCGCCGGCGACGTCCTCGGCCGTGCCGGGGCGGGCGAGCGGCACCCAGGTGCGCCAGCGCCAGCGCTCCGACTCGGGGACCCAGTCGGCGTAGGGGAGCTGCGGGGATTCGACCACGTCGGGGGCGATGTCGTTGACGCGGATGCCGTGCACGCCGACCTCCAGGGCGAGGCTGCGGCCGAAGGCGACGACGGCCGCCTTGTAGGCCGAGTAGACGGCGTGGCCGGGGATGCCGCGGAAGGCCTCGACCGTGGTCAGGTTGACGACGGCGCCGCCGCGCCCGCGCTCGATCATTCCCGGCAGCACCGCGTGGGTGACGGCGAGGACGTGCTCCAGGTTGATCGCCCGCTGGGCGGCCCAGGCGTCGGCGCCCTCCTCGGCGAAGGCGGCAGGCGCGCGCAGGAAGTGGCCGACGTTGTTGACGAGGACGTCGGCCTCCGGCGCCGCCGCGGCGATCCGGGCGGCCGCCCCGTCGGCGGTAACGTCGAGCTCCAGCGTCTCGAGGCGGGCCGGATCGCGGTCCGGTGCATCGCCGCGATCTGCCTCGCCGGCCGCCTCGCCGTCAGCGTCGCGCTCCCGCGATCCCGCGACCGCGCCGCCGGGGGTTCCCGCGCCGATCGCTTCGCCGACAAGCTCCCGCAATCGCTCCAGCGCGGCCGCGTCGTCGTCCACCGCCAGCACCCGCGCCCCGTGGGCGACGAACGCGGCGCTGATCGCGCCGCCGATCCCGGCCGCGCCGCCGGTGACGATCGCGACGCGACCGTCGAGCAGCGGGCCGGGCTCCAGGGCCACCGCCGGCGCCGTCAGTCGGCGACCGGGCGGCGGCGTTGCAGCTGGGTGATCCCGACCGCGGCGATCAGCACCGCGCCCTGGAAGACCTGCGGCGTCCAGCTCGGCGTCCCGGCCAGCAGCAGGCCGACCGAGCCGGTGCCGATCATCAGCACCGCGACGACCGTCCCCCAGGGGTTGAAGCGCCCGTGGCGGAACTGGGAGGCGCCGACGAAGGCGGCGGAGAAGGCGGGGATCAGGTACTCGGGGCCGACCGAGGGGTCGGCCGAGCCGATCCGCGAGGCCAGCGCGATGCCGGCGAAGGAGCCGACCAGGCCGGAGAAGAGCAGCGACAGGGTGCGGATCCGGCCGACCCGCAGGCCGACCAGGCGCGAGACCTCGGGGCCGTAGCCGGAGGCGTAGACGCGGCGGCCGAAGACGGTCTGCTCGAGCACGAAGCCGAGCACCAGCATCGCCACCAGCATGTAGATGACCGGCAGCTGGACGCCGGCGATGTCGGTCGAGGCGATCTTGGTGAAGTTGCCCGACACCTTGCCGACGATGATTTCGTTGCCCGACACCCATAAGGTCGCAGCGCCGATGATCGACCCGGTCGCGAGCGTGCCGATGAACGAGTCGATGTTCATCCTCACCACCACGATCGCGTTCAGCGTGCCGATCGCCAGCCCGGCGACCAGGGTCAGCGCGACCGCCAGCCCGACCGGCAGGCCCAGCGTGTTCAGCGACCAGCCCGCGAAGACTCCGGCGAAGCCGATCGTCGAGCCGATCGAGAGGTCGAAGACCCCGGCGGCCAGCGGCATCACCACGGCGAGCGCGGCAAGGCCGGTGATCGCGTACTGGTTGACGACGGTCTTCGCCGTCTGGCTGGTCGGGAAGAGGCTCGGCTTCCAGACCGTGAAGATGATGATCAGCACGCCCCAGACGTAGACCGCACCGATGTTGCGGTAGCTGAGGGAACCGAGCCAACTTGGCATCGACCGGCTGGTCTCTGGTGCTTGTGGCGACGGCGCGGCGGCAGTAGCGTCGGCGGACATCCTTCTCGATCTCTCCTTCCCAGGGGATTGACGGCACCCACTCGGCTGACTACTCTCCAGCCAAGCGCTTGCTTGGTTGGCAGCATACCCTACGAACGAGCGACTGAGGAGAGATTTCGTTGAGCACCGATTCCGCGGCGCGACCGCTGATCCAGATCGAGCACCTCTCGAAGACCTTCCCCGGGCAGCGTGCCCTGAAGGACGTCAGTTTCGAGATCGACCGTGCCGAGATCCACGCCCTGGTCGGTGAGAACGGGTCCGGCAAGTCGACCCTGATCAAGTGCCTCTCGGGCTTCCACGATCCCGACCCGGGCAGCACGATCCTGATCGACGGCGAGCCGCTCGAGGTCAGCTCGGCCGAGGACGCGCGCCGCCGCGGGCTGCGCTTCGTCCACCAGGATCTCGGCCTGATCGCCGAGCTGTCGGCGACCGAGAACGTCGGCCTCGTCTCCGGCTTCGCCACCTCCGGGCCCGGCAAGATCGCCTGGTCGGCGCAGCGCCGCCTCACCCGCGAGCTGCTGGCCCGGATCGGGGTCGAGATGAACGTCGACTGCCCGGTCTCCGAGCTGAGGGCGGTAGAGCGGAGCGCCCTGGCGATCGCCCGCGCGCTCGACGACACCCACGGCGCGATCTCGCTGCTGATCCTCGACGAGCCGACCGCGGCCCTGCCGCCCGCCGAGTGCGACGCGCTCTTCGCGGTCCTGCGGGAAGTGCTCGCCAAAGGCGTGAGCATCCTCTACGTCTCCCACCGCCTCGACGAGATCCTCAACCTGGCGGCGCGGGTGACGGTCCTGCGCGACGGCGCCTACCAGGGCACCTTCCCGGCCAAGGGCATGGACCGCGGCCGGCTCGCCGAGCTGATCGTTGGCAACGCGGTCGAGGAAACCGCCGCCCAGGCGCCGCGCCCGGCGCCCGACGCGGAGCCGGTCCTCTCGGTGCGTCGCCTGCGCTCCGACCCGCTGACGGGCGTCGACTTCGACGTCTTCCCGGGCGAGGTGCTCGGCATCGCCGGCCTCTCCGGCTCCGGCCGCGAGACGCTGGCCGCGGCGGTCTGCGGCGCCGTCCCGGCGGCGATGGAGATGACGCTGGCGGGGCAGCCGTGCCCGCCGGAGATGGATCCGCTGGCGGCGCAACGGCTCGGCCTCGCCCTGGTCCTCCCCAACCGCCACGCCGACGCGGCGATCGCCAACTTCACGATCGGCGAGAACATGACCCTCGGGCGCCTGCCGGAGTTCTCGCAGGGCGGCCGGCTGCGCAAGCGGCGCGAGCGCACCGCGGTGAGCGAGTGGATCGAGCGGCTCGACGTGCGGCCCGCCGACCCTGACCGCCTCTACGGGATGCTCAGCGGCGGCAACCAGCAGAAGGTGCTGCTCGCCAAGTGGTTCGGCATCGACCCGCGCGTCGTCTTCATGGACGACCCGACCAGCGGCGTCGACATCGGCGCCCGCCACGCGATCTACGACGTCGTCCGCGAATACGCGAAGACCGGCGCCGGGTTCGTCGTCTGCTCCTCCGACATGGAGGACTTCGTCGGCGTCTGCGATCGCGTCATCGTGCTGGTCGGCGGCCGGGTCGCCGAGGAGCTCTACGGGGAGGCGGTCAACGAGCGCGAGCTGCTGCGGGCGATCTCGGGCAGCGTCGAGCGCTCCGGCGCCCCCGCTGAGCAACCCGCTTGACAGGCGAGCGAGAGGGCGCTTAGTCTGTCCCGAGCAAGCGCTTGGTTGTTGCGCGTGCGAACGACTGTGAAAGCCGTGAGAGGAGAGAGCATGAAGTTGCATATTGCCTCCGCACGCGTGTTGGCTGCGGCGGGCGCCTTGCTGGTCGCGCTGGCTCTGGTCATCGCCGGTTGTGGCGGAGGCTCGAGCAGCACCAGCAGTGGCGGTAGCACGGAAACGAGTGAAAGCTCGGGCGGGTCGACCGAAAGCTCGGGTGGGACCGAAG
>FTDM01000006.1_pt1 | contig 28568 bp, 21 predicted proteins | sample 1639961 | NCBI WGS metagenome assembly FTDM01 (sample SAMEA3914869, study PRJEB12502) | metagenome | biome: forest; material: soil | place: USA | collected 2012-03-12 | depth 0.1 m | reverse complement strand
GAAGGTCGTCTTCGACGAGATCTCGACCGGCGCCGAGTCCGACATCCAGAACCTCACCCAGGTCGCCCGCGGGATGGTCGGGCGCTGGGGGATGAGCGACGCGGTCGGGCCGATCGCGGTCACCGACGGCCGCCAGGACGGGATGCTCCTGCCGGGCACGGTGCCGGCCTCCGAGCCGACCCAGGAGCTGGTCGACCGGGAGGTCCGCCGGATCGTCGACGAGGCCGAGGGGGAAGTCGTCGAGCTGCTCGGGCGGGAGCGCGACCGCCTCGAGCGGCTGGCCGAGGCGCTGCTGGAGCGGGAGACGCTCGACCAGCCCGAGGCCTACGAGGTCGCCGGCGTGCCGCTGCCCACGGCCGAGTCGCCCGCCAACGCGTAGCGCCGGGGCGCCGCCAGCGAAATTCGGGACCGCCCGGAGTGCCGCGGATTCCGCCCCGACCCGGGCTAGCTGTGGTCGGCCCGGGATCCGCGGCACTCCGGGCGGGGAGGAAGAACGGCCAGGGGACCGTCCACCGGCGAGCCCCATCACGTCCCGGAGTTTGACCTTGCCATGGCAAGGTCAAACTCCGGGACGCGGGATCGGGCCGTCACGAAAGGCGCACGGACGTGGAGGAAGGGGTCACAAAGGCCCAGGAAATGACGCCTCCCTGGGTCCTCCGCCCGCCTCGTCCCCGCTTCCCCCCAGCTGTTCCTTATGGCGCCCAGGGCGCCATAAGGAACAGCTGGACGCGAGGTGCGCGGCGGGGCGCACGGGACCGTCACGGACCACGCGTGCTTCGTCACGGGATCCGCACGGAAGGCTCACGCCCTCCGTCCCTGGACACCGGCCTCTCCCACACCTCCGGTGCTCAGGCGGATGAGGAGACGACCACAGCCTGCCAGGGTCGTCTCCTCATCCGCGAGGTGCCGGCTTTCCCAGCGCGAAGCTCCGAGGCGCAAGCCGGCGTCCCGAGCCGGCCGACCCGACCCGACCGTCGGCCACCCGCCTACCAGGCACGCCTCGCCGCGATCAGCTGGGCGCCCTTGCTCGGGACAAGCACCGGGCCGCGGCGGCCGATGCGCTCGGGGGCTCGGGTCGCCGGGCTGAACCGCAGGGCCCCGGTCAGCTCCTCCAGCACGATGCGCGCCTCGAACTGGGCGAAGGCGGCACCGATGCAGCGGCGGACGGCGCCGCCGAAGGGGAACCACTCGCTGGGGACCGGGCGGCGGTCGAGGAAGCGCTCGGGGCGGAAGGCCCAGGGGTCGGGGTAGAGGTCGGCGCGACGGTGGACGAGCAGGGTGCTGGGGGCCACGGTCGTCCCGGCCGGCAAGCGCCGACCGGCGATCGTCAGGGGGACGCGCAGGCGGCGCAGGGCGAGCGCCGCGGGCGGGTGGAGGCGCAGCGTCTCGGTGACGACCGCGTCGGCGAAGCCCTCCGACCCGCTCGCCAGCCGGTCCTGGCTTGCCGGGTCGCGGGCGAGGTCGTGGAGGGCCCAGGCGATCAGGGCCGCGGTGGTCTCGTGGCCGCCGACCAGGAGCGTCACCAGTTCGTCGCGGAGCTCGCCGTCGGAGAGGCCGCGGCCGGACTCGTCGCGCGCCGCCAGCAGCAGCGAGAGGATGTCCTCGCGCTCGGCGAGGTCGGGGGCGGCGCGGCGGGTCGCGATCAGCTTCGCGACCTCCCGGTCGACGGCCGCGACGCGGGTCTTGAAGCTGCGCATGTTGAGGAGCCGCTCCGGGCCGAGGAAGCCGATCAGGAGCACGTGGCGCATGGCGACGACCCAGTCGAGGGTCTCCCGCAGGACGGGGCCGAGCGTCCCGAGCTGATCCTCCTCCTGCACCCCGAAGACGGTGCGCAGGATCAACGCGAAGGTGAGGGCCTGGGTGCGGGGGAGGGCAGGTGCCGGCTCGCCGAGGGGCCAGCGCGCGATCTCCGCCGCGGCCAGCGCCCGGATCGTCTCCTCGTAGGCGCGCATCCGCTCGCCGTGGAAGGGGGGCAGCACGAGCTTGCGCCGCCGCAGGTGGTCCTCGCCATCGGAGAGGAGGACGCTGCGGGTGCCGATCAGCGGCCGCAGGATCAGGTTCGCGACGCCCGAGTCCAGCTCGTCGGGCCCGTGGGAGAAGACCTCCTTGACCGCGCCGGGGTCGGCGAGGACGGTCCACGGGTCGTCCAGGACCCGCACCGTGAAGACGTCGCCGTAGCGCCGCCGCCCGCTGGCGTAGAAGCGGTCCACGTCGAAGCCGAAGCGCAGCTTCTGGACGACGGCCGGCTCCCGAAGTTCGTTTGGAGCCGCGATCGCCGTCACCGCCCGAGTTCTAACAGCCGCGGGGCCCGGTCAGGCGCGGCTATGTGGGACGCGGAGGGGGCGCGGATGTCGCGCCGTGAGGCATGTGCTCCTCGACCCGCAGCGCCATCTCCATCTCCACCCGGCAGCCGTCGAGGCCACGGCCGAGCTCCTCCTCGACCTTGCGCAGGCGGCGCCGCACGGTCTGGCGGTCGACCCCCAGCGAGGCGGCTGCCGAAGCGGCGTTGCAGCCGGTGGCGTAGTAGGCGCGGAGCGTCGCGAGCAGCGCCTCCCGGTCGCGGCGTGCGGCCAGCGGTCCGAGGTAGATGTCGACGAGCATCGCGGCCCGCTCCCGGTCGCTCAACGTCGCGGCCAGGAGCACCACGTCGGCGCAGCGGGTGAGAGGCCGCGGGCGTAGTCGCGCTACCTCGGCGGCCGTCCGAGCTTCACGGTGGGTGAGCCGCCAGCCGGCGATGCCCTCGCGCGCCTCGCCGCTCGCCAGGGAGGTCGTCGCCGCTCCGATCGCGGCGAGGCCCCGCTCCAGCTCCTCGAAGGCGACGGGACGGGCGGAGCCGAGCCAGACCCACGCCGTCTCGGCGCTCCGCGGCACCAGCAGCAGGCGGGCGCCGAGTCGCTCCGCGAGGCGCCGCAGCGTCGTCTCGGCGTCCGGGCCGACGGCGATCAGCCCGAGGTGCCACGAACCGAAGTCGTAGTCCAGCCCGGTGGCGTCGGCCGGACCGCCGGCGAGGAGCCGTTCGACCCGCTGTTCGAGCCGCCGCGTGCCGGGCGAGCGCTCGAGTCGCGCCAGCTCCTCCTCGTAGGCGCTCGAGACCGCGCCCATGAGGAAGTCGCCGTGCTCGCCCTGGATCTCGATCAGGTAGGGCAGCGTGCCCGCGGGCAGCTCGGCGATCTCGGCGGTGGCGAATTCGAGGCAGACGCTGGTGGTCGCGTAGTGGCCCCGCATCACGGCGTCCAGGGTGACGCCGCTGCGCGCCAGGTAGGCAGCCTGCTCGCGCGCCGCCGCCGGCAGTCGCGGCGTCCAGTCCTTGCCCTCGGCGATCAGCTCTTCGATCAGCTCCACCGTCGCGCTCGCGGCGGCGGTCAGCCCGGCGAGCCCTTCGGGGTCGGCGCCGACCCGCGGCTCGATCTTGAGCGCCGCCGCCACCATCGCGTCCCGCACCTCCTCGGCCCGCGGCCGCAGACGCGTGAGCAGGGCCGTGCGCACGGCGTCCAGGTCCTCACCGGGCCCGCCCCCCGACTCACTGCGATCAGTCGGCGTCGCCTCCACGCCGTCACTGTATGAGAACGTCGCCGTGCGCGATCGGGGCGCGGGGAGTACGAAATTCGACGGAGCGGGGAGTGTCGGTCCTCAATATCGGGTAGCCCCCGTCCATGCCTCTCTTCGACGAAACCCGGCTTGAGGCCGGGACCTCCAGATACCGCGTGATCCGCATCTATGGCGAGTGTGGGCTCCCCGATGTCGAGGGCCTCCAAGACACCCTGAGCCTGGCCGCCGGCGAGAACGAGGACGTTGTCATCGGCCTCGAACATTGCGAGTTCATCGACTCGATGGCCCTCGCCGCGCTGGTCCGCGAGCACGATCGCGGCCAGGAGGACGGCCGTCAGTTGGTGATGGCCGCCCCGACCGCCCAGATCCGCCGCGTCCTCCAGGTCAGTCGGCTGGACACGCGGGGCCTCGTCTTCGACAGCGTCGACGACGCGTTGGTGGGCTCGGCGCCGGTCGTGTAGGGGCTGGTCCGGCGCGAGTGGACGCCCGGCCACCGCAACTATCCCCGCCCGGCCGGGCTTGTCTGAGCGTGGGCCCGAGACCGCGCATCCGACTCCTCGCCGCTCTGGTCGTGGTGGCGTGCGGGGTGCTCACCGCGCCCGCCGTCGCCGGCACCGCCGATCCGACCGCGACCGAAAGCCTCGGCACCCATCTCGAACGCACGCGCTTCGGCAGCGTGCTCGCGCGGCCCGACGGGAGCCTCCTCGCGTTGCAGGGCCGGAACGTCAGATCGTTCGCGGCCGATGGCTCGCCCGATCCGGCTTTCACGTCGCCCCAGGCCCCGGCCGAAGGGCGGCTTTTCCCGGTCGCCGGCGGGAAGACCCTCGCGCTCGGCTACAGGAAGCTCACCCGACTGAACCCCGACGGCAGCGTCGACAGGAGCTTCGGCCGGGACGGGACGGTGGCGGTGTACGGCACCCAGGCCGTCTACGAACTGGCCTCCGGCAAGATCGCCCTCGTCAGCACCGAAGTGAACGGCGCGAAGACGATCTACGCCGCTGTCCGGGTGGAACTGCTGAACCAGGACGGAAGCGCTGCGCCGGGCAAGGCCTTCACGGCCCCGCTGGCCACGCCGAACATCAGCTACGCCGAAGTGGTCGCGGTGCCGGAAATCTCGCCGACGGGCGATGGCGGCGCGCTGGTCGTCGGCACCAACTTCCTGCTGAAGCTGAACGCCGACGGCTCCGTCGACCTCGGCTTCGGCAAGGGCGGCGTGATGGGGGATGCGTCCGGCCTGGTCGGCGGGCACGTGCTTGCCGACGGCTCGATCGAGACCGTCGGCGTCGCTCGGGAAGAAGGTGGGGGCAACGACCTCGTGGCGCTTGCTCGCTACTCGGCCGCGGGCGAACCGGAGACGAGCTTCGGCTCGGACGGGGCGCGACGGTTCGACCTCGGCGGCGGCGAAGTCCAGCCGGCGGCGGCCTCCTGGGGCGCGGACGGCTCGGTGGTCGTCGGCGGGCGGATCGGAGAAACGCCCGGTCCCTGCCCGGAAGAAGGATGCAGGGAAGTGCCGTTCCTCGCTGCTTTCGACGCGGCGGGAGAGCTCGAATCCGGCTTCGCCCAGGGCGGGGTGCTGAAGCTGTCGACGCTGGCCGGGGTGACGGAAGGCTACGCCGCCGAGGGGGTGACCGCGATGACGCGGCGGCCCGACGGCTCGATCGTCGTCGCGGGCAACGCGCCGCCGAACGAAACGACCGGCTTCCTGGCCGCGGCGTCGCCCCAGGGTGCGCTGCTGCCCGGTTTCGGCGAAGGGGGGATCGCGCGCGAGCCCGAACCCCTCCGCGCGAGCCAGGAGGTCGCGGGCTTCGTGCCGCTGCCGGACGGCGGGCTGCTCGCGGCGGGCAGCACCGACGTCGGCATCGCCGAACGGCCGGTCCTGATCCGCTACGGGTCCGACGACCGGCTCGACCGCTCCTTCGGCGGCGGCGCCGGCTACCTCCCGCTGTGGACGGCGCCCGACAGCTCGCCGGACGGGGCGACCGGTTTCGCAACCAACGGCGAAGAGGTGCTGGTCGGCCACTACGACACCCCGAGCAGCCACCTGTTCATGGCGCACACCGCCGACGGATCGCCGGTCGCCTCCTTCGGCGCCGAAGGCACCGTCGACCTGCCGCCGGAAACCTGGGCCATGCAGCCGGCCTTCGCGGTGGACGGCGATCCGCTCGTCCTCGTGCACCATCGGGTGGCGGGGCCGGCCGCGGGCGAACCCGGCGTGGTGCTCCGCTACCGGCCCGACGGCACCCTCGATAAGGGCTTCGGTCACGGCGGCCAGGTCACGATGCTGCTGGGACGCAAGCCCGTGCGGGGGAAAGCCATCCTCACCGGGCCCGGCGAACGGATCCTGGTCGGCGGCAGCCTCGGCCACCGCTTCGCGATCGCGAGCCTGCTGCCCGACGGGGCCCTCGACCGGCACTTCGGCGCCGGCGGCTGGGCGGTCGTGAAGCTCCCCGAAGCCACCCACTACCTGACCATGAGCCGCATCGGCCGCTGGATCTACGTCGCGGGGACGATCGGCGACGAGAACGCGAAGGGGGACCTGGTGCTGATGCGCTTCGACCGCAACGGTCATCTCGACCGGAGCTTCGGCCGCGACGGTCGCATCGTCGATCCGCTCGCCATCTGGGCGCATCCGGTGAACGTCATCCCGACGCCGCAAGGGCCACTCGTCGTGCTCGGCGGCGGCAAGCGGCCGCTGGTCACGTTCACCCGCGGCGGCAAGGTCCGCAGCCGCCCGGTCAGCGGTGCGCCGGGATTCGTCAGCGACGTGCGGGCGGCGGTCTCGGGCGATGAGCTGATCCTCGGCTGGGTCACCTACTCCAGGGCGGACAAGGCCGAGGTCTACCACCTGACGAGAAGGCCGCTGTCCCGGCCGTAGGCGGCACCCGGCTCGGGGCCCGCGTGGCGCGGCCTTGTATAACGACCTGATGGGGTCGCCAGGCAACGCCGGGTTCGTCGAGTTGAACGACCGGGGTCTGGCGCGGGACGAGGTCGTCGCGGTCGCGCGCGGGGGCGCGGAGGTGCGCGTCGGCGCGGACGCGGTTGCGGCGATGGAGCGCGGGGCCGCGGTGGTCGCCGAGCTGGTCGCCTCCGACGAGCCCGTATATGGAGTGTCGACCGGCTTCGGGGCGCTGGCGACGACGCCGATCCCGGCGGCGAAGCGGGCGCTGCTGCAGAAGTCCCTGGTGCGCTCGCACGCGGCCGGGATGGGGCCCGAGGTGGAGACCGAGGTCGTGCGGGCGATGATGGTGCTGCGGGCGCGCTCGCTCTCGATGGGGTTCAGCGGCGTGCGGCCGCTGGTCGCCGAGGGGATCGTGGCGCTGCTGAACGCGTCGCTGACCCCGGTCGTGCCGGAACACGGCTCGCTCGGGGCGAGTGGGGACCTGGCGCCGTTGGCGCACGCGGCGCTGCCGCTGCTCGGCGAGGGGGTGGTGCGGGACGCCTCCGGAGAGCTCCGCGACGCGGGCGAGGCGCTGGCCGCCGCCGGGCTCGAGCCGATCGACCTCGGCGCGAAGGAGGGGCTCGCGCTGATCAACGGGACCGATGGAATCCTCGGCATGCTGGTGCTCGCGCTCCGTGACTTCGGCCTGCTGCTGAAGGCCGCCGACCTCTCCGCCGCGCTCAGCGTCGAGGCCCTGCTCGGCACCGACCGCGCCTTTGCCGCCGACCTCCTGCGCCTGCGCCCGCAGCCGGGCCAGCAGGCGAGCGCCGCGAACATGCGGCGGCTGCTGGAGGGCTCCGCCGTCGTCGCCAGCCACCGCCACGGCGATCCGCGCGTCCAGGACGCCTACTCGCTGCGCTGCGCGCCGCAGGTGAACGGCGCCGCCCGCGACGCGCTCCGCCACGCCGGCGAGACCGCCGACCACGAGCTGGTGTCGGCGATCGACAACCCGATGGTCCTGCCCGACGGCCGGGTCGAGTCCTGCGGCAACTTCCACGGCGCGCCGCTCGGGCTCGCCTGCGATCTGCTCGCGATCGCCTCGGCCGACGTCGGCGCGATCGCCGAGCGGCGCACCGACCGGCTGCTCGACCCGGTCCGCTCGGAGGGCCTGCCGCCGTTCCTGGCCGAGGACGCCGGGGTGAACTCGGGGCTGATGATCGGCCAGTACACGCAGGCGGCGATGGTCGCCGAGAACCGCCGGCTCGCGGTCCCGGCGAGCTCCGACACGCTCTCGACCAGCGCCTCGCAGGAGGACCACGTGTCGCTGGCCTGGGGCGCGGCGCGCAAGCTGCGGGCCTCGCTGGCGAACCTGCGGCGGATCCTCGCGGTCGAGATCACCTGCGCGGTGCGGGGGTTGGAGCTGCGCCCGGACGAGCCCGCCGCCGGCACCGCCGCCGCGCGCGATCGCCTGCGCGAGTCGGTCCCCGGCTTCGGCGCCGACCGCTGGCTCTCGCCGGAGCTTGCCGCCGCGGAAGAGCTGGTCGGGTCGGGGGCGCTGGTCGCCGCCGTCGAGGAGAGGATCGGGGAGCTCGAATGAGCGGGGCTCGATTCATGTGCAGTCCAGTGACGGGAGGTCGGGAATGAGCCGCGAGATCCACGCGCCGCACGGGTCGGAGCTGTCCTGCAAGGGCTGGCCGCAGGAGGCCGCGATGCGGATGCTGATGAACAACCTCGACCCGGCGGTGGCGGAGCGACCCGAGGACCTCGTCGTCTACGGCGGCACCGGCCGCGCGGCGCGCTCCTGGGAGGCCTACGACGCGATCATCCGCACGCTGAAGACGCTGGAGGGCGACGAGACGCTGCTCGTCCAGTCGGGCAAGCCGGTCGGCGTGATGCGCACGCACGAGTGGGCGCCGCGGGTGCTGATCGCGAACTCGAACCTGGTCGGGGACTGGGACAACTGGGACGAGTTCCGCCGGCTCGAAGCCGAGGGGCTGACGATGTACGGGCAGATGACCGCCGGCTCCTGGATCTACATCGGCAGCCAGGGGATCCTGCAGGGGACCTACGAGTGCTTCGCGGAGATCGGGCGGCGGCGTTATGGCGGCTCACTGGCGGGGACGATCACGCTCACCGCCGGGCTCGGGGGCATGGGCGGCGCGCAGCCGCTGGCGGTGACGATGAACGGCGGCGTCGCGCTCTGCATCGAGGTCGAGCAGGACCGGATCGCGCGGCGGCTGGAGACGCGCTACCTGGACGAGGAGGCCGACGACCTCGAGGACGCGATCCGCCGCTGCACCGACGCCAAGCGCGAGGGGCGGGCGCTCAGCGTCGGCCTCTGCGCCAATGCCGTCGACGTCCTGCCCGCGCTGCTGGCGCGCGACTTCGAGGCCGACATCGTCACCGACCAGACCTCGGCGCACGACCCGCTGAACGGCTACGTGCCGAACCTGATCAGCCTGGCGGAGGCCGAGCGGCTGCGGGCCGAGGATCCGGATGAGTACGTGAAGCGCTCGCGCGCCGCGATCGCGGCCCACTGCGCGGCGATGGTCGAGTTCTCAGACCGCGGCGCCGAGGTCTTCGACTACGGCAACAGCCTGCGCGCCGAGGCGCGGCTGGGCGGCTTCGAGCGCGCCTTCGACTATCCCGGCTTCGTCCCCGCCTACGTGCGGCCGCTCTTCTGCGAGGGCAAGGGGCCGTTCCGCTGGGTCGCGGTGTCCGGGGACCCGGCCGACATCGCCGCCACCGACGCCGCCGTGCTCGACGAGCTCGCCGGCGACGAGGCGCTCGAACGCTGGATCCGCCTCGCCGGCGAGCGGGTCGCCTTCCAGGGCCTGCCGGCGCGGATCTGCTGGGCGGGGTACGGCGAGCGCCATCGGCTCGGCCTGCGCTTCAACGAGATGGTGCGGAGCGGTGAGCTGAAGGGGCCGATCGTGATCGGCCGCGACCACCTCGACTCCGGCTCGGTCGCCTCCCCTTATAGAGAGACCGAGGCGATGGCGGACGGCTCCGATGCGATCGCCGACTGGCCGCTCCTGAACGCGCTCGTCAACACCAGCGCGGGCGCCTCCTGGGTGTCGATCCACGATGGCGGCGGTGTGGGGATCGGCCGCTCGCTGCACGCCGGGATGGTCTGCGTCGCCGACGGCACCGACCTGGCCGCGGAAAAGCTCGACCGGGTGCTGCAGACCGATCCGGGCATGGGCGTGATCCGCCACGCCGACGCCGGCTACGACCGCGCGCTCGACGTCGCCGAGGAGCGCGGCGTCCGCGTGCCGATGCGCGAGGGAGCAGATGACCGCCATCAGACTCGCTGAAGCCTGGTGGTCGTCAGGGGACCAAAATGCTTCAGCGAGCACGCGCTGATGGCCGTCCTCACGATCCGCGAGTTCGGTGATCCGGTGCTGCGGGAGGTGGCGCGCGAGGTGGGTGCGGAGGAGCTCGCGGGCGAGGAGGTCCAGCGGCTGATCGACGACATGATCGAGACCATGCGGGCCGCGAACGGCGCGGGCCTGGCGGCGCCGCAGGTCGGCGTGCCGCTGCGGATCGCGGTGATCGAGGTCCGTGAGGGCAATCCGCGCTACCCCTACAAGCCGCCGATCCCGTTGACCGTGATCGTGAACCCCGAGCTGACCCCGCTTGACGACGCGACCTTCGCCACCAACGAGGGCTGCCTCTCGATGCCGAACGTGCGCGGGGACCTGGAGCGCTTCGAGAACGTCGAGGTGCGCTACCTCGACCGCGATGGCGTGCCGCACACCGAGACGCGCCGCGGCCTCACCGCCGGCACCTTCCAGCACGAGGTCGACCACCTCGACGGCGTCCTCTTCGTCGACCGGATGGTCGACATGTCGAGCCTCTCGACCTGGGCGGAGTTCGAGCGCCACGGCAAAGCCGATTTCCTCGCCCGGATCGAAGCGCTGGTCGAGCGGGTCGGTTCGTGACGGACTTCTGGTGTGAGCACGCCTGGCTCGGTGGCGAGGAGGCCTACGCCGGCGTCGTGATCGGGGTCGAGGGGGAACGGATCGTCACCGTCCGGGTCGGCGTGGAGGAGGCGCCGGAGGGTGCGGTCCTCCTCTCCGGCTTGACCATCCCCGGCCTCGCCAACGCCCACTCGCACGCCTTCCAGCGCGCCTTCCGCGGCAAGACCGAGGTCGGCCGCGGCACCTTCTGGACCTGGCGCGAGCAGATGTACGCGGCGGCGGCGCGCCTCGACCCCGACAACTACTTTGCCCTGGCGCGGGCGACCTTCGGCGAGATGGCGCTTGCCGGGGTGACCGGCGTCGGCGAGTTCCACTACGTCCACCACGCCCCCGACGGGACCCTCTACGCGGACCCGAACGCGATGGGCGCGGCGGTGATCGCCGCCGCCGCGGAGGTCGGCATCCGGATCACGCTGATCGACGCCTGCTACCTCCACGGCGGCATCGGCGAGGACCTGAGCGCGGGTCAGCGCCGCTTCTCCGACGGGACGGCGGAGCGCTGGGTCGAGCGGGTGGACGCGCTCGTGGACGACGCGTCGCGACGTGCTGATTCGGGCTCGTCGAGGTCGGCTTCCACGACGGGCTCGACGGTGCGGATCGGAGCGGCGATCCACAGCGCCCGCGCCGTCGCGCCGGAGGAGATGGCCGTCGTCGCCGGCTGGGCGAACGAGCGCGAGGTGCCACTGCACGCCCACGTCTCCGAGCAGCCGGCCGAGAACGAGGCCTGCCTCGCCGCCTATGGACGCACGCCGACGGTGCTCCTCGGTGAGGCGGGCGCACTCGGCGAGCGCTTCACCGCGATCCACGTCACCCATCCCACCGATGTCGATCGCGACCTGCTCGGAGGCGCGGGCGCCACCGTCTGCCTCTGCCCGACCACCGAGCGCAACCTCGCCGACGGCATCGGGCCGGCCTCGGAGCTGCGCCGGGCAGGCGCCCGCCTCGCGGTCGGCAGCGACTCCCAGGCGGTGATCGACCTCTTCGAGGAGGCCCGCGCGATCGAGCTCGACGAGCGCCTCGCGCGACTCGAGCGCGGCAACCAGGACGCCGCGGCGCTGCTCGAGGCGGCGACCGCGAACGGGCAGCGGGCGATCGGCTGGCCCGAGGCCGGGGCGATCGAACGCGGGAGGCTCGCCGATTTCGTCAACCTCGCGGTCGACGGCGTTCGCCTCGCGGGCATTGCCCCGGAGACGGCCGCCGCCTCGCTCGTCTTCGCCGCGACGGCCGCCGACGTGACCAACGTGATCGTCGGCGGCAAGTTCATCGTCCGCGACGGCGCCCACGTGAGCATCGACGTCGCCGCCGAGCTGCGGAGCTCGATCGGGGAGATCGGCGGCGCGTGAGCTCGCTGGCGATCGACAACATCGGCCTGCTCGTCACCAACGAGCCGAGCCTTGGCGAGGGGCCGCTGGGGGAGCTCCGCGATGCCGCCGTCGTCTTCGAGGACGGCAGGGTCGTCGCGGTCGAGCGGGCCGGGGTGGAGGCCGACGGGCGGGTCGACGCGGGCGGGCGCTGCGTCATGCCGGGCTTCGTCGACAGCCACACGCACCTGGTCTTCGCCGGCGACCGGGCGGCGGAGTTCGCCGCGCGGATGGCCGGGGCGGACTACGAGGCGGGCGGCATCCGGGTGACCGCGGAGGCGACGCGCGCGGCGAGCGCGACGGAGCTCGAGCGCCTCGCGCAGGAGCGCCGCGCCGAGGGCCTGCGCGCCGGGATCACCCACGTCGAGATCAAGTCCGGCTACGGCCTCGACGTCGCCGCCGAAGCGAAGTCCTGCGCGGTCGCGGCGAAGCTCACCGACGACGTCACCTTCCTCGGCGCCCACGTGGTGCCGGCCGAGTTCGAGTCCGACCCCGACGCCTACGTCGCGCTCGTCTGCGGGGAGATGCTCGACGCCTGCGCGCCCCACTGTCGCTGGATCGACGCCTTCTGTGAGACCGGCGCCTTCACCGCCGAGCAATGCCGGGCGGTGCTCGAGGCGGGGCGCGCCGCCGGGCTCGGCCTGCGCCTGCACGGCAACCAGCTCGGGCCGGGGGAGGGGGTGCGGTTGGCGGTCGAGCTGGAGGCCGCCTCGGTCGATCACTGCACCTACCTGGCCGATGCCGACGTCGAGGCGCTGGCCGGCTCGCGCACCGTCGCCACCTTCCTTCCGGCCACCGACTTCTCGACCCGCCAGCCCTATCCGGACGCCCGCCGGGTCATCGACGCCGCCGCCACCGTCGCCCTCGCCACCAACACCAACCCTGGCTCCAGCAACACCACCTCGATGGGCTTCTGCATCGCCCTCGCCGTCCGCGAGATGGGGATGACCGTGGCCGAGGCGGTCCGCGCCGCCACCCGCGGTGGAGCCGAAGCACTGCGCCGCGAGGACCTCGGCCGCCTCGCCCCCGGCAGCCGCGCCGACGCGATCGTCCTCGACGCCGCCTCGCCCGTCGACTTCGTCTACCGCCCCGGCGTGCCGCTGGTCGGCGAAACGTTCGTCGCCGGCCGCACCGTCTGGAAATCGTCCTTTTCTTCCTAGGCGCCCGACCCGCGAACCCGGCCGAGGCGGCCGAGGGGTTCGATTCCGCGCCCCGCACCTTGCGCGGTCGTCCACGGGGCTGCGCCCCTTCGCGCTACAGGCGTTGGGCGGGACGGGCGGGTGCGGGGTCGGCGCGGTCGGCCTCCGCCGCTCAGTCCTCGAGCCCCTCCGGCTTGCCGTCCGCCATGAAGCGGTTGGCGATGATCCAGCCGGCGGCGAGCATCGCGGCGCCGACGTACCAGGCCTTCTCCATCGCGGCGGCGAAGTTGCCGGGGCCTTCGGGGCCGGTCAGATCGGTGGCGCCGGCGACGATCGACCCCATGATCGCCATGCCGATCGCGGAGCCGAAGTTGCGGAAGGTCTGGACGACGCCGGAGCCCTGGCCGCGCATCGAGTCGGGCAGGCGGTTGAGGGCGTCGGCGTTCAGCGGCGAGAAGATGAGGCCGAAGCCGGCGCCGGTGATCAGCATCCCGGCGACGGTCGCGCCGTGGCTGAGTTCGGAGAGCTCGCCGCCCCAGACGACCATCCCGATCGCGCCGACCAGGAAGCCGATCACCACCGGTTTCTTCGGGCCGAACTTGTCCATCCAGCCGCCGCCCACCCGCGAGGCGATGAAGAAGGTGTAGAACATCGTCAGGATCGCGAACCCGGCCTGGGTCGGTTCCTGACCGACCGCGACCTGGAAGTACAGGGAGCCGAAGAAGAAGACCGCCAGCCAAGGGCCGAAGGCGAGCATCGTGAGTATGTTGTCGACGGCGAAGGGGCGGTTGGCGGCGAGCGCGTTGACGTCGATCAGCGGGTTCGCCTGGCGGCGCTCGATCTGGACGAAGAGCCCGAGGACGGCGAGCCCGACGACGATCGAGCCGATCGTCCCGACGCTGCTCCATCCCCATTCGGTCGATTGCTGCACGCCGAGGACGGTGAGTCCCATGCCGATCACGAGCAGCACGGCACCCTGGACGTCGATCCTCCCCGGCCGCTTCACGTTCGGCAGGTCGGCGAGCTTGAACTCGATCAGGGCGAAGGCGGCGACCGCGACGTTGATCCAGAAGATCGCGCGCCAGGTCCAGTACTGGGTGAGGTAGGAGCCGGCGATCGGGCCGATCGCGGTGAAGAGGCCGGCGACGATGAAGAAGACGGCGAGGCCCTTGCCGCGTTCCTCGGTCGGGAAGGCGTCCAGCACGAGGACGGTGGCGGAGGGGATGAGGAGGCCGGCGCCGATGCCCTGGATCAGGCGGAAGACGATCAGCCAGGCGGTCGCGATGCTGCCGTCGGGAACCAGGCCGCAGAGCAGCGAGGCGCTCGCGAAGATGACGATCCCGGCGATGCAGGTGCTGCGGTGGCCGAAGATGTCGCCGAGCTTGCCGCCGAGGGCGACGAAGGCCGCGGTGGACAGCGCGTAGGCGGTGACCAGCCACTGGACCGCGGTCTCGGAAAGATGGAGGTCGGCGGCGATCGTCGAGGCCGAGATCGAGACGATCGTGAAGTCGATCATCACCATCGCCATGGCGGGTACGAGCGGCCAGAGCACCCGGAACCGCAGATAGTCACCGTTCAACTTCGTCCTCCTTGGAGTGTCCCGTTGCGCCAGGCCCTCGATCGCGAGGGCGATTAAATCGCGATATGTCCAGTATTTCGACGGGCCGCGGCCCAGTCCCTTTTCATCGAGATCGCTTCACCTGGGTCGCCTATGGGGCGCTGCTGGCGTTCGGCTTCCTGAACGCGGTCCTCGGGCCGATCCTGCCCTACCTCCGCGCGGTCGAGCACATCTCCTACCTGGTCGGGGCGTTGCACCAGCTCGCCTACGCGATGGGCGGCGGCGCCGCGGGCCTGCTCGCCCACCGGGACCTGCTGGGGCGCTCGACCACGATCCGCCTCGGCCTGGCCGGCGCGGCGCTGGCGGGGCTCGGGGTCGGCTTCGGCGACGCGGCCGCGATCACCCTGCCCGCGACGCTCCTGATGGGCTTCCTCAATACGGCCGCGCTGATCGCCCTGTGGGCGGCGCTGTCGGACGCGCACCGGGCGCGGCGGGCGGTCGCGATGACCGAGGGGGAGGTCGCGGTCAGCCTCGGCGGGATCGTGGTGCCGCTGCTGGTCGCGGGCCTGGCCTCGACCGCGGCGACCTGGCGCTTCGCGATGGTGGTCGGCCTCGCCGTGGTCGCGGTCGCGGTGATCGGGATCGGCGCCGTGCGGGTGCCGGAGCGCGAGCGGGGCGAGGCGGCCGGGGTGAGCGACGCGGAGGAGGCGGACGGGGTAGGCGAGGCGGGCAAGGCGGGCGATCGCGCCGGGGATTCGTCCCTCGCCGAGGCTCCCGACGCGCCGCCGCGGCGCGCCGGCCGCGCCCGTCGCCTCCAGCCCCTGCTCGCCGTCGTCTTCTGCATCGTCGCCCTGGAGTTCGGTCTCAACTTCTGGCTCGCCAGCTACCTGAACGTCAGCGTCGGCCTCGAGCGCGGCCTCGCCGTCGCCCTGGTCGCGGCGCTCTACGGCGCCAACCTGGCGGGCCGCCTGGTCGCCAGTCGGCTGGCCCGGCGGGTCGAGGCCGATCGCCTGCTGGGCTTCGCCCTCCTCACCGCGATGCTCGGCCTGCCGATCCTGATCGCTGCCCACGCGGTCGGGCCGGCGACGCTCGGCTTCGTCATCACCGGCGTCGGCATCGGCGCCCTCTTCCCGCTGACCTCCTCGCTCCACGTCGGCCGCAGCCCCCACGGCGCCGACGCCGCCCTCGGCCAGGTCCTGATCGTCGCCGCCTTCGGTCAGACCTTCGGCCCGCTGGCGGTTGCCGGGCTCGCCCAGGTCACGAGCCTCCGCGCCGGCTTCCTCGTCCTCCCGGCCCTGGTCCTCGCCGCCGGCGCGGCGCTCGCCACCGCCGTCCGTCGCTAGCCTCGCCCGAGTGCTCCTCACCCTCTCGACCACCCACCGGCCGGCGACCGACCTCGGCTACCTCCTCTACAAGCACCCGGACCGGGCGCAGAGCTTCCCGCTGCCGTTCGGCGAGGCGCGGGTCTTCTACCCGGAGGCGAGCGAGGAGCGCTGCACGGCGGCGCTGCTGCTGGACGTCGACCCGGTCGGCCTGGTCCGGCGCGGGCGCGAATCGGCCGGCTTCGCCCTCGCCGAGTACGTCAACGACCGTCCCTACGTCGCCTCCTCGTTCATGTCGGTGGCGCTGGCGAAAGTCTTCGGCAGCGCGATGGCGGGGACGTGCAAGGGCTTCGAGGAGCTCGCCGCGTCCGGCCTGCCGCTGGAGGCGTGGCTGCCGGTCGTCCCCGCCCGCGGCGGGCCGGAGCTGGCGCGCCGCCTCTTCGAGCCGCTCGGCTACGCGGTCGCGGCGGAGGCGCTGGAGCTCGACCCCGAGTTCCCGGAGTGGGGCGCGGACCGCCACCTCGAGGTGCGGCTGAGCGGTGAGGTGCGGCTGGCCGACCTGCTCACCCACCTCTACGTGCTGCTGCCGGTGCTCGACGACGACAAGCACTACTGGGTCGACGACTCCGAGATCGACAAGCTCCTGCGGCGCGGTGAGGGCTGGCTGCCGGACCACCCTGAGCGCGAGCTGATCACCCGCCGCTACCTGAAGAACCAGGCGAGCCTGTTCCACCCGGCGCTGGAGCGGCTGGAGGAGGGCGCGGCCGAGGGCGATGATGTCGCGGGCGGTGAGGGAGACGAGGTCGCGGGTGGCGGCCCCGCGGGCGACGATGGCGCTGCGGCTCGCGGTGGCACCGCCGTCGCTCGCGACCCCGACAACGCGCCCGCCCTGCGCGACCAGCGCCTCGACGCGGTCGTCGCCGCGCTCGGCGAATCGGGTGCGCGCCGCGTCCTCGACCTCGGCTGCGGCTCCGGCGCGCTGCTGCGGCGGCTGCTCGCCGGCGGCTACGAGAAGGTGGTCGGGGTCGACGTCTCGGTGCGGGCGCTGGAAGGCGCAGCGCGGCGGCTCGACCTGGCGACGATGCACGACGCGCAGCGCGCCCGGATCGAGCTCCTGCAGAGCCCGCTGACCTACCGCGACCGGCGCCTCGAGGGCTTCGACGCGGCCGCCCTGGTCGAGGTGATCGAGCACCTCGACCCGCCGCGGCTCGGCGCCCTGGAGCGCAACGTCTTCGCCGACGCGCGCCCGGGCACGGTCGTCGTCACCACCCCGAACGCCGAGTACAACGTGCGCTGGCCGGGCGTGGGCGAGGGCGGCATGCGCCACCGCGATCACCGCTTCGAGTGGACGCGGGCGGAGTTCGCCGCCTGGGCCGACGGCATCGCCGGCCGCCACGGCTACGCGGTGCGCCGCCTGCCGATCGGTCCCGTGGACCCCGAGGTCGGCCCGCCGACCCAGATGGCGGTGTTCAGCCGATGAGCGAGGACGGCCGGATGCGGATCGACCTTCCCGACCCCAGCCTGGTGGTCCTGGTCGGCGCCTCGGGCTCCGGCAAGAGCTCCTTCGCGGCGCGGCACTTCGCGCCGACCGAGGTGATCTCCTCGGACTTCTGCCGCGGCCTCGTCGCCGACGACGAAAACGACCAGGCGGCGACCCGCGACGCCTTCGCCGTCCTCAACTTCATCGCCGCCAAGCGGCTGGCGCAGCCGCGCCTCACCGTCGTCGACGCGACCAACGTGCAGCGCTCGGCGCGCAAACCGCTGCTGCAGCTCGCCCGCGAGCACGATCTCTTCGCCGTGGCGATCGTGCTCGACCTGCCCGAGGCCGTCTGCCAGGAGCGCAACCGCGCCCGGCCGGACCGGCAGTTCGGCGCCCACGTGGTGCGGCAGCAGCGCGCGCAGATGAAGGGGGCGGCGAAGAAACTGCGGCGCGAGGGCTTCCACCGGGTCTGGGCGCTGCGCTCGGTCGAGGAGGTGGAGGCGGTGAAGCTGCGACGCACGCCGCTCTGGACCGACCGACGTGGCGACCACGGCCCGTTCGACGTGATCGGCGACGTCCACGGCTGCCACGCCGAGCTGGTCGCCCTGCTCGGTGAGCTCGGCTACGAGGTGGGTGCGGACGGCCTCTCGGCGAAGCCGCCGGCGGCGCGGCGCGCCGTCTTCGTCGGCGACTACTGCGACCGCGGTCCCGACACCCCGTCGGTGCTGCGCTTGGCGATGTCGATGGAGGCGGCGGGCGACGCGATCTGCCTGCCGGGCAACCACGACGTGAAGCTCTCGCGCGCGCTGAAGGGGCGCGACGTGAAGATCGCCCACGGCCTCGACGCCTCGCTGGCGCAGCTCGAGCGCGAGCCGGCGGAGTTCCGCGAGGAGGTCGCCGACTTCCTCCAGAAGCTGGTCAGCCACGTGGTGCTCGACGACGGCAGGCTGGTTGTCGCCCACGCCGGGATGAAGGAGGCCTACCAGGGACGCTCCTCGGCTCGGGTCCGCGATTTCGCCCTCTTCGGCGAAACGACCGGGGAGACCGACGAGTACGGCCTGCCGGTGCGGATCGACTGGGCCGCCGACTATCGCGGCAGCGCCGCCGTCGTCTACGGCCACACCACGGTGGTCGAGCCCCGATGGGTGAACGACACGATCGACATCGACACCGGCTGCGTCTTCGGCGGCCGGCTGACCGCGCTGCGCTGGCCGGAGCGGGAGCTGGTCTCGATCCCCGCGGCGCGGACCTACTACGAGCCGACTCGGCGGCCGCCGCAGCTGGTGCAACGCGACGACGCGGATGCCGCGACGGCAAGCGGCGAGGGCGATGCTCCGTCCGCGGACGGCGGCGCCGCGCCCGACCCCGACCGCCCCGCCTTCCTGCTCGACGTCTCCGACGTCGCCGGCAAGCGCGTGATCGACACGCGGCTGGCGCGCACGGTGAGCGTCCGCGAGGAGAACGCCGCCGCCGCGATCGAGGTGATGAGCCGCTTCGCGATCGACCCGCGCTGGCTTGTCTACCTGCCGCCGACGATGGCGCCGTGCGCGACCTCGCGCGAGGCGGGCATCCTCGAGCATCCCGACCAGGCGTTCGACGAGCTCGCCGCCGAAGGCGTCGAGGCGGTCGTCTGCGAGGAGAAGCACATGGGGTCGCGGGCGATCGTCGTCGCCTGCCGCGACGAGGAGGCGGCGCGGCGGCGCTTCGGCACCGAGCCGGGGGAGACCGGCGCGATCTACACGCGCACCGGGCGCCCGTTCTTCGACGCGGCCGGCGACCGCGAGGCGGCGCTCGCGCGGGTCCGCGGGGCGATCGGCGCGGCCGGCCTCTGGGAGGAGCTGGGCAGCGACTGGCTGGTGCTCGACTGCGAGCTCCTGCCCTGGTCGGCGAAGGCGCTGGGGCTGATCCGCGAGCAATACGCCTCGGTCGGCGCGGCGGCGCGGACGGGCCTCGGCGCCTCGATCGCGACCCTGGAGCGCGCCGCCGAGCGCGGCATCGACATCGGCGGCTGGGCCGACGCGGAGCGCGGCCGCCTCGCCCACGTCGAGCGCTACGTCGACGCCTACCGTCGTTACGTCTGGCCGGTCACCGGGGTGGAGGACCTGCGGCTCGCGCCGTTCCACCTTCTCGCCGCCGAAGGAAACGCCTTCGTCGAACGCGCGCACGCCTGGCACCTCGAACGCTGCGACCGCCTCGTCGCCGCGGCGCCGGACTGGTTCCGGGCAACCGGCCGCCTGACGGTCGATCTCGCCGACCCCGCGAGCCGCGCCGCCGGCGTCGCCTGGTGGGAGGAGATGACCGGCAAGGGCGGGGAGGGGATGGTGGTCAAGCCCGCCGGCTTCGTCGCCCAGGGGCGCCGCGGCCTCGCCCAGCCGGGCGTCAAGGTGCGCGGGCCCGAGTACCTGCGGATCATCTACGGCCCCGAGTACCTCGAGCCCTCCCAGCTCGACCGCCTGCGGGAGCGCCGCCTCGGCCGCAAGCGCTCGCTCGCCCTGCGCGAGTTCGGCCTCGGCGTCGAGGCCCTCGAGCGCCTCGCCCGCGCCGAGCCGCTCTACCGGATCCACGAGTGCGTCTTCGGCGTCCTCGCCCTGGAGAGCGAGCCGATCGACCCGCGCCTCTGAGCGGCGGTGAGCAGCGCCGCCACGCCGACGGCGGCCGCGGGGACGAAGACGAGCTCCAGGCGCCAGTCGGTGTAGTTGACCGCGAGGAGGATCGTCGCGACCGCGCCGAGGAGGGTGCCGCGGGCGACGGCGACGAGGTCGGGCAGCGGGCGGTGGCGCCAGAGGAGGAAGACGGTGCCGGCCAGGGCGATGAGGCCCATCGCGATCGTCAGCGGCGGCACCGCCGTTTCGAGGGGATAGTGGAGGTCGCGGTGGAGGACGTCGCCGAGCCGGCCCGGGTAGACGGAGAGGATGTGGCTCCAGCTGGTGTCGGTCGGGATGCGGTAGTCGTTCAGGACGTAGGCGAGGTTTTCGCGCAGGGGCACGCGGAAGAGGAGAAGCGAGGGCAGGTAGGCGACGATGCCGAGCGCGCAGGCGAGCCAGAGGCGCCGCGAGCGCCGCGCCCAGGCGAGCGCCGCCGCGCCGGTCAGGGCGACCGCGACCTCGTCGCGGGTGAAGGAGAGGACGAGCAGCAGGGCGACCCAGGTGGCCATCGCGGTCCAGGCGCGGCGCTCGCTGCCGGGGCCGGGTGCGGTGCCGCTCGGCTCCCCGCCGGCACCCGACCCCGCGCCCCCGCCGCCGTCGATCCGCAGCAGCGCGATCAGGCTCGCGACCAGGAGAGCCAGTCCGGCGTAGTCGGTCCCTGGGTGCGGGGCCAGGGAGAGGACGGGAGGGAGGAGGACGCAGAACCCGGCCGCGATCGTGCTCGGCACGACCGGGAAGGCGGTGCGCAGCAGGACGAGGAGCAGCGGCCCGAGGAGGACGAGTCCGATCAGCGAGGCGTCCTCCAGCGCCCGGTCTTCGCCCGCCAGTGGGGTGAGCGCGGCGGCGACCACCGGCACGCTCCACCGCCGCCGGTAGAAGGGCGCGCTGTAGTCGACCCATGCGGGGTTGTCGATCCGCCGCCGGTCGGGCCGCACCGCCGCTTCGCGTTCCTTCGGGCGCGCCGCCGGCGGTCCCGAGAACACGGTCCGCAGCGCCGCCTCCCGCGATTCGCCCCGCACCTCCCGGGTCTGCGCCTCGTAGAAGAGCCCGTCCGGGCTCCAGAGCACCGTCGACCAGAGGTGCGGCACGGCGACCGCGAGCCCGAGGACGAGCAGCGCCCCGATCGCCAGGAGGTTCGCCCGCCGCTCGGAGGCCGAGGTCATCCCACACACCTACCCCGAGGCGGCGGGTCGGGGCGCGATCGGTGGCGGCTCGGCGCTCTGGCGGCCGAGGAAGGCGACGAGGGCGCCGAGAAAGGGGACCGCGCAGGCGACGACGACGCCGGCGCGCCAGCCCTGGGAGGCGATCAGCGGGCCGACCGCGGCCAGGGAGACGCTGGCCCCGACGGTCTCGGCGAGGCCGTCCCAGGTGAAGGCCTCGATCACCGCGGACCCCTCGACGCGGGCCTGGATCAGGCGGCTGCGGACGGTGTTCATCGGCGCCCAGAAGGCGCCCGCGAGGAGGGCGGCGGGGAACATCGCGACGGTGCCGTCGATCAGCAGCATCGGCACGCAGGTGAGGCCTTGGAGGACGGTGAGCGTGATCAGCGATCGCCCCGGCGTGCCGAAGGAGCCCGAGCGCGCGCCGTAGATCGCCCCGCAGACGAGCGAGCCGACGCCCATCACCGCTCCGTAGGGACCGCCGAGCGCGGCGTTGCCGTGGGCGGCGCCGAAGGCGGGCAGGGCGATCTCCAGGGCGCCGACGCTGGCGCCCATGAGGAGGCCGGTGGCGACGAGGAGGCGGACGAGGGGGAAGCGGAGCGCGCCGGCCCGGTGGCGCTCGGGCCGGCGCGGGGCGTCGCCCGCGCGGTCGACCGAGCCGACCAGCGCGGCGATCCAGATCGCCCCGACGGCGCCGATGCCCGCGGCGAGGAGGAGCGCGTCGCCCGCCCCGAGCGTCCCCGCCAACAGGCCGGCCAGCGCCGGACCGGCGATGAAGATCACCTCCAGCAGGATCGCCTCGACCGCGTAGGCGGTCGGCAGGCGCTCGGCGGGGACGAGCCCGGCCCAGCGGCGGCGGGCGACGCTGCCGATCGGCGGCATCGCACCACCGGCGACCACCGCGAGCGCCGCGAGGTCACCCGGCCCGGCCCCGGCCCGCCCGAGGGCGACGATCGCCACCAGCGCGGCCGAGGCGAAAAGGCCGCCGAGGAGCAGGACGATCGGCGCCCCGCGGCGGTCGATCTGCCGCGCCAGCAGCGGCCCGGTGCCGCCCATCCCGATCACGAGCGCCCCCGTCACCAGCCCGGCCGAGGCGAACGAGCCGGTCTCTTCGTGGAGGAACAGGACCAGGGCGACGCCGGTCATCGCGTTCGGCACCCGCGCAATCAGCGAGGCGATCGCGATCGGCCAAGCGCCCGGCGTCCGCATCACCTCGCGATAGGCGGCGAGGCCGGTCGCGGGCGCCGAGTGCTCGGCGGTTGCTGAGTCGTCAAGGGACATCGGGACGGAGTCTCCATCACGCGGCGGGCTTTAGGGGACGGCTGGCCTCGGGATGCCGGCTGGCGCCTCGGGAAGCCAACCGGCGCTCGGGGCGCCAGGCTGGCGCCGCTAGCGTCGCGCAGGGAAAGCTGGCGCCTCGCGGATGATGGGCGACCCTGGCAGGCTGTGGTCGCCCATCATCCGCCGGAGCGCCGGAGTCACGGAGAGGCCGAGGTCCCGGGACGAAGGCGCGAGGGTCCCGCCCACGGCGGACGGCGCTCGCCGGGTTATGCCGCCCCTGACCGGCTCAACTCAGCGCTCGTGCAGTTGAGCCGCCCAGGACCGGCACAAGTGCACGAACGTGCGATCGACCTCCTGGCCGACCCCAGCCTGCCCGGGTCGGCGCGGAATCCGCGGCTCCCGCCTCGGCCCGAACCCTCGTCCATCCCTACGACTCGGCCACAACCGCCGCCTCCCCGAACGCCGCCGCGGCCTCCAGTTGGGCGACGACGTCGCCGGTGACGTTGGCGGCGTGGCCGGTCCAGGCGCTGGTCGGCGCGAGGGCGGCGAGCTTGCGGATCGAGGTGCGCGCCTGGTCCGTGTCCCAGTTGGCGAAGGGATGGGGGACGCGGGCGGGGGAGGGGGTCATCGTCTCCAGGTCCTGGGTGTAGATCACGTCGCCGGCCAGGAGCAGGCCGTCGGCGGGGCGGAAGAGGGCGATCTCGCCGGGGGCGTGGCCGGGCGCGTGGACGACGGTGAAGTCGGCCACCTGGTCGCCCTCGGTGATGGTGCCGGCGATCGTCAGCGGGCCGCTGTCCCAGGCCTCGTTCAGCGCGGGCAGGGCCTCGCGCACGCGCTCGTTCTCGATCTTCGAGAAGTCGAGATAGGCCTGTGGCCAGGCCGCTTCGGCGTCGGCGACCTCGTCGGGATGGCAGAAGATCGGCGCGCCGAGCTCGGGGGCGCCGCCGCGGTGGTCGGCGTGGGCGTGGCTGAGGACGACGCGGGCGATCGGGCCGCCCGCGGCCGCGAGGATCTCCGGCCCGGTGCCGCGCAGCCCGGCGTCGAAGGCGACCGTGCCCTCGGGGGAGTCGAGCAGGTAGACATAACTGAGGAACGGCTCGCCGACCGCCACCTGGCGCACTCCGGGCGCCACCTGCGTCACCTTGGGGTCGAGATCCGCCGTCGTCGCATCGCTCATGGGTTCCTCCTCGAAGTCGTCTCCGCCGGGTTTACCGGTGGAGCGTTATGTGAACATGACCGTGCGGTCATATTGGCATGACCGCACGGTCATGTCAAACGACCGAGGATCCACTACGATCGCGGCGATGACTCCGCCTCCCGACGCCGACAAGGTCGCGGTCACCCCGCACGGCCTGCGGACCCGCGCGGCGCTGCTCGACGCCGGCCGCGCGCTGGCCGGCGACAGCGGCCTCGCCGGGCTCAGCGTCGCCGGCGTCGCCGTCCGCGCCGGCGTCGCCAAAGGCACCTTCTACGTGCACTTCGCCGACCGCGATGCCTTCGTGCGGGCGCTGCGGGACGACTTCAACGGGCGGATCGGCGAGCGCGTCGCCGCCGCCGTCGCCGATCTCGACCCCGGCGAGCGCCGCCTTCTCCTCGGCCTCACCGCCTACCTCGACGCCTGCCTCGAGGACCGCGCCCTGAAAGCGCTCGTCCGCGAGGCGCGCGACGACATCGAGCCCCGCGACCGCCTCGTTGGCCTGGTCGCCGCCAACCTGCGTGCGATGGGCGTCCGCGACGCTGCCCCCGCCGCCCGCCTCGTCGTCGCGATGGCGGCCGAGGTGGCGCTGGCCGAGCACGAGGCCGGCAAGAAGGAGCACGGCGCCCGCCGCGCCCTGCGACGGTTCGTCGAGGGCGCGGCGGGCTCGTCAGGTGCGGCGGGACGCGGCCGGGGCTAGCCCGCGACCGGCGGACCCGCCAGAACGCCGAGCTGACGCATCAGTGAGGCCATGTCGACCACGCCCCAGGTCTCGACCACGCGGCCGTCGGCGAAGCGGACGACGAAGATCTCGTCGTAGCGCACCTGCCGCCCGGTGGCCGGGACGCCCATGAACTCGCCCCGGTGCGTGCCGGTGACGGTGTTGCGGCTGACGACCTTGTCGCCCTCGGCGATCAGGTCGTCGATCTCCACCTGGAGGTCCGGGAAGGCGCCGTGGAGGCGCCCGAACACCTCTTTCATCGCCTCGGCACCGGTCGAATCGAGCGGCAGCGGAGTACGCATCCGGACGTCAGGGGCGACGAACTCGTCGATCGCCCGCTCGACCTGCTCCTCGTCGCCGCTGCCGAGCAGGTGCTCGAAGAGCCGCAGCGTCGCCTTGTTGCTCTCCTCAGGCGTCGGCATCGGGAGCCTCCGGCATCAGCAGCAGGTCGACTTCCAGCTCGACCTCCCAGCCGACCCCCTCGCCGCCGTCGGGCATCGGCGCCTGCCAGTCGAAGCCGAACTCGCGGCGGTCGAAGCTCGCCCGCAGGGAGAGGCCGACGACCTCGCCGAAGGCGGCCTGGCGTGGGCCCGACCAGTGGCCGTGCGCCTGGATCGGGCGGGTGATGCCCTTGATCGTGAGCTCACCATCGAGGTCGAGGCAGCCGTCGTCGCGAAGGCGCAGGTCGTGGGAGCCGAAGATGACCTCGGGGTAGTTGCCGGCGTCGAAGAAGTCCGGCGCGAGCAGGTGCGCCCGCATCTCCGGCGGCTCGTAGACCGAGATCGACCCGACCTTGGCCGACCCCTCCAGGACGACGCCGTCCGCGTCACCGCGGAGGGTCGCCTGCGCCTCCGGCATCACGCCGCGGAACCAGAAGGTGCCGGAGTGGCGGATCTTGAAGGCGAAGGTCGAGGGGACCGGCGAGGCGCGGTAGGTGCCGGTGAACGGGTGCGTTGCGATCTCTGACATGTGAGTCCTTTCTCTCGTTGGTGTCTCACTTGCCTGACAACCGGGGCGGCCCTGGTGTGACAACGCCGGCGCGATCGGGCTTCTGCGCCAAGATGATCGCGTGGACCCGACCCCCAAACTCGGCGTGCTCGCCTTCGGCGACTCGATCACCAACGGCGGCGGCGAGCTGCAGTGGGGCGTGGCGCTGCAGTCGTGGGCGCTGTGGACGGCGCGGGCGCTCGGGCTGGCGTTCACCTCGTTTGCCGTGGACGGGGCGCGGGTCGGCGAGGTGGCCGAGCGGCAGCTGCCCGCGGCCCGGACGTGGAGCGCCCATCCGGAGGCGCGCTATGAGCTCGGCGGGCTCCACATCGGGGCCAACGACGTGCGGGCGCTCGACTGGGACGCGGACGCCTACGCGGCGCACCTCGCGACCGTCGTCGACTTCCTCGCGGCGCGCTGCGACCGGGTCGTCCTGCTGACGATTCCGCTGGACCTGGGACGGCCCCGCCCGGACCGCGGGCGGATCGACGCGGCCAACGCGGCGATCGAGCGCGAGGCGAGGCGGGTCGGCGCGACCCTCGTCGACCTGCGCGGCTTCCGCGGCCGCCGGGTGCTGATGCCTGACCACGTGCACCCGACCGCGTTCGGCCAGATCGCGATCGCCGAACGCGTCGTCGACGCTCTCGCCGCGGGAGGCGTGCCGGTCTTCGTCCGCCCACGCGAGCTCGTCTACTACGAGACGACCTGGACCGGCCGCCTTCGCGGCGACGCCACCTACGCCTACCGCCACGCCAAGGTCTCCGCCGGCAACCTGCGCTACCGCCTGCTCAGTCGCTGAGTCGGTCCGCCTCCGCGGTCGCCTGCCGCAGGCGGGCGGCGAGCTCCGGGGTCAGGGCGCCTTTCTCCATGCGCCAGGTCCAGTTCTGGGGACCGACGGTGCCGGGAGTGTTCATCCTCGCCTCGCTGCCGAGGCCGAGGACGTCCTGCATCTGCAGCATGCAGGTGCGGCAGCGGGAGGTCATGGTGAGGCGGATCATGGACCACCACGGGTCGTCCTCGATCCCGGCGGCGGCGACTTCGCGCTCGAACTCCGCCTGCGACTCGGGGCCGAGCGCCTCGTACCAGCCGCGTGCGGTGTCGTGGTCGTGGGTGCCGGTGTAGACGAAGTCGTTCTCCTCGTGGCGGGCGAGCTTGTAGGGGCTGCGCGGCTCGTCGGGGTCGAAGGCGAACTGCATCACCGCCATGCCCGGGAGGCCGAGCCGGCGGCGGAGGCGTTCGACCGGCGGCGTGATCTCGCCGAGGTTCTCGGCGACCAGGGGCAGGTCGCCGAGCTCACGGTGGATCGCCGCGAAGAGGGCGCGACCCGGGCCGCGGGCCCAGTGGCCGCCGCGCGCGTCGGCGGCGCCCTCCGGCACCGACCAGTAGGCGACGAAGCCGCGGAAGTGGTCGATCCGCGAGAGGTCGACCAGGCGCGAGGTCCGGCGCAGCCGCTCCACCCACCAGCGGTAGCGCCGCCGCCGCAGCGCCGGCCAGTCGTACAGGGGATTGCCCCAGAGCTGCCCGGCATCGGTGAACTTGTCCGGCGGCGCGCCCGCCTGGGCGCCGGTCTGGAAGAGCTCGGGATGGGCACGGTGGTCGGCACCCTCGGCGGCGACGTAGATCGGCAGGTCGCCGATGATCCCGACCCCACGCGCCGCCGCGTAGGAGCGCAGCGCCGTCCACTCGCGGTCGAAGCGGACCTGGTCCTCGACCGCGCCCGGCCCCGTGAAGGCCTCCCAGTCCCCGAGCCAGTAGGCCTCGCGCTCGCGCAGCGCGTCGATCTCCGCGGCGCTGACCGGCGCGTCCGGCTCGGCCAGCAACTCCGCCGCCCCGGCAAATGCCGAGGGCGACTTATACGGGGACCCTCCCTCGCCGGTCGGCCCGAGCGGCAGCGTCTGCCACCAGCTCTGGCCCGCCGCGGCGAGCCAGTCGACGAAGGCGAAGGCCTCCGCGCCGAGACGCCCGCCGGGCAGGGAAGTCGGGTGCAGTTGCACCCCGTTCACACGCGTACCTGGGGTCGACCCGGACAATCGGGTCATGTGTGATGAGAAAGCACGGCGAGAGAGTTAAGTGAGTTCGGAAACGGGGAGATAGGGATTTCGATGCCAGTATCCGATTTCAAGCGACCCACACGCGGCGCGGCCCCCGACGGCGAGAACCGGGGCGGCCGGCGCGCGCAGGGCGAGGCGACCGCGGGTGGATCCCGAGAGGTGTCCGGGCCGCCACCGCGCATCCGCATCCTCGACGTGCGGCCGCAGGTCGACGGTGGGCGCTTCGACGTCAAGCGGACGGTCGGCGAGCGCCTCGAGGTCTCCGCCGAAGTCTTCCGCGACGGCCACGACGCGATCCGCGCCGTGCTGCGTCACCGCGCCCCGGGCGGCGATTGGCAGGAGGCGCCGATGACCTGGATCGACCGTGACGTCGACGGCGACCGCTGGGCCGGCTCCTTCGTCCCCGACCGGGAAGGCATCTGGGCATATGAGGTCGGTGCCTTCACCGACCACTTCGCCACCTGGCACGACGAGGTGGGGCGCAAGCGCGCGGCGGGCGGCGAGGACCTCACGAGCGAGGTGATCGAAGGGGCGGAGCTGCTCCGCGCCGCCCGCACCACCGCGGCGCTGATCGACGGCCAGCGGATCGACGCGGCGCTGAAGGTCGCGGGCGACGAGGCTGCCGACCTGGAGACGAAGCTCGACGCGGTCCTGCACCCGCGCCTGCTGGAGGCGGTCGAGCGCAACCCCGAGCGCCGCGATTTCGTCGCCGGCCCGCCGCTGAGCGTCGAGGTCGAGCGCGAGCGCGCCCGCTTCGGCGCCTGGTATGAGCTCTTTCCGCGCTCCTGGGGCGGCTTCGACGGCGTCCGCGCGCAGCTGCCGCGCCTCGCTGAGCTCGGCTTCGACGTGATCTACCTGCCGCCGATCCACCCGATCGGCCACACCAACCGCAAGGGCAAGAACAACGCGCTCACCGCCGGTCCCGAGGACCCCGGCAGCCCCTGGGCGATCGGCTCCGAGCTCGGCGGCCACGAGGCGATCGACCCGAGCCTCGGCGACGTCGCCTCCTTCGAGGCGCTGGTGGCCGCCGCCCGCGAGGAGGGGATGGAGATCGCGCTGGACTTCGCGATCCAGTGCAGCGCCGACCACCCGTGGTTGAAGCAGCACCCGGAGTGGTTCAACCACCGCCCCGACGGCACCCTGAAGTACGCCGAGAACCCGCCGAAGAAATACCAGGACATCTACAACCTGAACTTCGACTCCGAGGACTGGAAAGGCCTCTGGGAGGCGCTTCGCGACATCGTCCTCCTCTGGGTCG